>Ga0157372_10008496_pt1 | contig 10899 bp, 14 predicted proteins | sample C55metaG_FD_115307 | JGI IMG/M metagenome (GOLD analysis project Ga0157372, IMG submission 115307) | Corn rhizosphere microbial communities from Kellogg Biological Station, Michigan, USA - C5-5 metaG | ecosystem: Host-associated > Plants > Roots > Rhizosphere > Soil | place: USA: Michigan...
CATTAAAAGGACTCCGACAGAATCTTTGCTTCTAGCGACACAACGACGGGATCGTAGCCATGCCTGAAATCGAAGGGGGTTGCCATTGCGGCAACCTGCGAGTCACAGCCCATCTCACCCGGGAGCCGCGGGAATATGTCCCCAGAGCTTGCGACTGCGATTTCTGCCGCAAGCACGGGGCCGCCTACGTCTCGGATCCGCGGGGGTCGGTACGGATTCGCTTGGCAGCCGAGGGGGACTGCTCCCGGTACCGTCAGGGAAGCGGCAGCGCCGAATTCCTGATCTGCGGGCGCTGTGGTGTGCTGGTGGCCGTGTTGCACGGAAGCGGCGGGCGCGTTTACGCGACCGTGAACTCCAGAGCCCTGACTGTAGGGACCGCTTTTCCGGCGGAGCAGCCGGTTTCACCGCAGCGGTTATCAGCCAACGAGAAGATTCGCCGCTGGCAGGAAGTCTGGTTCGCGGATGTAGAGGTCGAGGGCCTGACGGACGGCGCGCGCGACCACCTATGACCGCTATCCCCCTCCTGGCCATCTCCGGCAGCCTGCGCGCCGCCTCCTCGAACACGACACTGCTCACCGCAGCGGCTGCGCTGCTGCCGGCGGATGTCACGATGACTTTCTATCAGGGGCTCGGTGCACTGCCGCATTTCAATCCGGACCTCGATGTCGAGCCTCTGCCCACGGCTGTGCGCGAGCTGCGCGACCAGGTGGGCGCAGCGGCCGGGCTGCTGATCTGTTCGCCTGAATATGCCCGCGGCGTGCCCGGGGCGCTGAAGAACGCGCTCGACTGGTTGGTCAGTGGGAGTGAGTTTCCGGACAAGCCGATTGCGTTGTTCAACGCTTCTCAGCGCAGTATTCATGCGCAGGAGTCGCTGCGTTTGACTCTGCGGACCATGTCCGGACGGTTGATCGAGGAGGCGTGCATCACCGTGCCGCTGCTGGGGACACGACTGGATGCCCGGGGAATCGCCACGCACGAAACCTTCGGCCCGCAGATTCGCGCGGCGCTCGCCGCCTTCGCTGCCGCGATCAGGGCGCCGGGGCCGTAACCGACCGCGCTCGAGCAGAGCAGCCTGATCAGTGGGCGAGATTGCTCGCCACGGCGTCGATATTCGCGCCCTCGCGTGCCAGAACCGCAATGCTGCCGTGCTCGGCTGGCACGATCACTCCCGAATACCCGCCTTCCTGGAAGCTCTCTCGCGCCGGTACGTGCTCATCAGGCAGTGCCAGCAGCGTGACCGGTCCTTCAGTAGTCGACATCACGAGGTGCGGTACAAAGTGGCCGCGGAAGTAGCAGGTTCGGGCGTAGGTGACGTCGCTGGAGGTCACCTTCAGAGTAACGCCCGATTTCCCGAGAATGTTCTGGAGGTCGCGCGCGTCGACCGGAGTGGAGCTGTTCCAACTCGCTGCCTCGTGGTTAACGTGGAGCACCACTTCATGCGCGAGCGTGTTGGTGGGTCGGAAAATCCAGATGGACAGGGTGGTCAGCGCGAGCACACTCGCCGCCACGGCCCAACCGCTTCGCTGCAATGCGCGGCGCCGCGCGGGCGCGGGTGTTGGTTGCGGGGCCCTGAACGGCGTGACATTCGTGGGGCTTGCGGCGGCAGTCGGAGTTGGCGCTGTCGCTTCTGTGGGGCGCGCGCCCGCAACGCCATCCGTCGCGCTGGCGACGGCCGTACCCGGCAGGCCCTCCAGCGCACGGCGCAGATCGTTCTCCAGCGACACCATTTCGCCCTGGAACTGCTTGCATGCCGCGCAGCTCGCCAGGTGTTCCGCCAGTTCCGGTGAGGTGGCGTACGGTTCGGCGCCGATCAGTAAACGTGCCCGTTCGCAGTTCACGGCGCCTCTCCTGTGGCCATTTCAGGCGCCGGGGTCAAGCCGTAGAGGGCGCGCAGTTTATTGCGAGCGCGAAACAAGCGTGTCAGCACCGCAGTCGCCGAGAGTTTCAACTCCGCGGCGATCTCGTCGGTCGAAAATCCTCCAAGCACCTGCATGATCAACGGTTCCCGGTACTCCATCGGCAGCTTGAGGATGGCGGCGCGCAGGGACTGAATCTCGCTGTCATCGTCGGTGGCCAGCGCGGCGTCGTCCTTTCCGATCTCCTCATCCAAACTCACGAGCTCCAGCCGTTTGCGTTCGTAAAGCCGGGCGTGCTCACGGCGCACTATAGTCAACAACCACGCCCGCGCGGAGGTGGCTTCCTTCAAGCTTTCGCGGGAACGCCAGGCCCGAAGAAGCGATTCCTGCACCACGTCCTCGGCCAGCACCCGGTCCCGCGCCAGCCAATGTGCAAACCGCAGCAAATCCGGCCGCATCGACTCAAATAGCTGAGTGATCGACTCCGGGGTGGCCTTCTGCGCGGCAGGCCCCCCTGAGGAGACCGGCTGATCGGATCCGGAATTGCGCATGCCTCGACCGACTTTCCTCGTTTTTTTGTGCCGCCCGCCACGGTTTTGCGGCGGTCGTGACCGAAGCGCAGCCTAGCGGGTACAGGCGCTAACTGGAATGGGGGAGTGGCGCTGACAGGTAATATTCCCGCGGAACCGCCGGTCTCAAGTGACAACCAATTACAAAGGAGTTCCCATGCGCGTACTGGTCCGTTGGCTTCTCGATTGGCCCGAGGGCGTCGCCCGCCACCTCACCTGGCTTGCGCCGCTGTTCGCCCGCATCACGGTAGGGTGGGTGTTTCTGTGGAGCGGCTGGGGCAAGCTGCAGAACCTGCCTCAGGTCACCGAGAATTTCATCGGCTGGGGCATTCCGTTTCCGCACGTCCTGACGCCGTTCGTCTCGGGGGTGGAGTTCTTCGGCGGGCTTTTCCTGCTGCTGGGTTTGCTCACGCGCATCTCGGCCGGCGCCCTGGGAATCACCATGATCGTAGCGATCAGATCGGCGAAGTGGGGCGACGTCGACTCGCTCGAGACGCTGTTGGGGTTCGATGAATTCGAGTATCTCGCCCTGTTTCTGTGGCTCGCGATCGCCGGCCCCGGCAAGGTGGCCGTGGACCCCTGGCTGCAGCGGGCGTTCGGCAGCCAGAGGGCCCAGTGACAGCGCTCAGCGCTCCCAGTGTCCTTCCTCCAGGTGGTAGCGCCCGTTGCGCTCTTCCCAGTGCGACGGACGCCAGTGATATCCGCGTCGCTCACGCATGTAGTGGCCGTCCTGCCAGACGTGTCGCCGGCCGTCCCAGCGCCAATAACCCGGCGCCCACACATAGCCGGGGCGCACGGCCGGGGCGATCACCACGCGATCGGGCGGGGGCGCAATCGCAACGTCCACATAGGCGCGGCCGCCAGGATAGTAAGGTCCGGAAACCACACAGGCCGACAGGCCCGCCGTGGCGGCCGCAGCCAGTAGAATTGTGCGTAGCTTCATCTGTGCACCTCGTTTTGCGGAGATCCTCGGGGACCGCTCGCTGCGCACGCATGCGCGTGCTCGCAACCGGCCTGGGCACGTCCTGCGGGCGTGCCCGCGCAACGCATGCGTTGCGCCCGCTGGCCGCGGTGCCCGTGCGCCGCATGCGGCGCACCCGTAGGCTAATAACGCGTGGCCGCGCGAAAAGTTACGGATCCAAACGGTTCAGCCATCATTCATCCAGTGAGGTCTCGTCATGACATCCTCGACACACACAGCCGGCGTTCGACTGCCTTCTTTGCCGATCGCCGGCTTTCTCAGGCCCGCGCTGGCGGCTCTCGCCGCCGCGGCCGTGTTGGCTCCGCCGCTCGCGGGCGCGCAGAATTCAGGGCCATCGCCCGCAGGCGCGAAAACGCCCACAGCCGCGCAAACACCCCCTGCCGCACAAACACCAGGTCCGCCGCCAGTCGCACGCGGTGTCATCGTTGCGGTGAACGACGACAGCGTCACTCTCAAGTCCGACGACGGCAAGACCACAACGTATGGGCTGCTGAAGATGTGGGACGTCACCGTGCTCAAGCCGGTCGATGTCAGCTCGATTCAACCCGGCAGTTTCATCGGCACGGCGGAGATGCCGCAGAAGAACGGCTCCGGCCGCTCGCTCGAGGTCCACGTTTTTCCGCCGGGGGTCAAGGCGGGGGAGGGGCACTACGGATGGGATGTGAAGAAAGGGTCTATGATGACCAACGGCACGGTGGGGAAAGTGACCTCCACCCCGAAAGGGCGTGAGCTGGAGGTGAGCTATCCGAACGGCGAGCGCAAGATCGTCGTGCCGCCGAATGTGCCGATCGTGCAGCTCACCAAGGGCGAGCGTTCGATGATCAAACCCGGCATTCCGGCGTTTCTGATTCTCATCGGCAAGACACCGGACGGCAAGCCGGCCGCGCCCGGCATCACGATCGGTGAGAACGGGGCCAGGCCTCCGATGTAATCCCTATGTCCAAGGCGGAGTATCCATTGCCGGACGGACGGGTGGTGTTCTACCGCCACCCGCTCTTCGTGCGCATCGTCCACTGGATCAACGCCGTGTGCCTGCTTCTGTTGCTCATGAGCGGGCTGCAGATACTGAATGCGCATCCGGCGTTGTATTGGGGGCAGGTTTCCACGTTCGACCAGCCGTTCATCAACTTCCGGTCGGGTGAGGGCGCGGCTTTTCCGGCATGGGCCATCCTTCCCGGCTGGCAGGACCTGGCCAGCGGACGGCGGTGGCACTTTTTCGTGGCCTGGGTATTCGTGCTCAACGGGCTCGCGTACGCCGTCTACGTCGTTGCCAGCGGACGACTGCGGCGAACTCTGTCGCCAACCCGCGAGCAGCTGCGGCACCTCGGGGACTCGATCGTCGAGCACCTCAAGCTTCGGTTTCCGCATGGCGAGGAGGCGCGGCAGTACAACGTTCTACAAAAGCTCAGCTATCTTGCCGTAATGTTTTTTCTTTTGCCGTTGATGATTCTGACCGGGTTGACGATGTCGCCGGGGATGGATGCGCGCTTGCATCTGCTGACGGAAGTGTTCGGAGGCCGGCAGTCCGCGCGCACCCTTCACTTCCTGACGGCCGCGGCGATCGTGTTGTTTTTCGTCATTCACGTCCTCGCCATCCTGGCCGCGGGCCCGTTGAACGAGATGCGCTCGATCGTCACGGGCTGGTTTGCGATTCGCCCGGGACCGACGGTGAGCCGGGCGCCGCCTGTCCATAAGGAGTTGACGAAATGAACCGCCGAAACTGGCTGCAACGCTCGCTGGCCGCAGCCGGCGCCCTGGCGCTGAGCGGCTGCGACCGCATCGCTCAATCCGAGCGCGTCAACTCTACTCTGGACTGGGCAGAAAGCTGGACGCGTGGGGTGCAGCGCGTGCTGCTCGGTCGCAACGCGTTAGCGCCCGAGTACTCCGAAAAGGATATCTCGCGGGAGTTTCGGGCCAACGGCACGACGCACCCCGACACCGACGAATACAACGCACTGGCGCAAGCCAATTTCGCCGGCTGGAAGCTCGTAGTCGACGGCCTGGTCGAGCGTCCGCTGCAGTTGTCGTTGAACGACCTGCGGCAAATGCCCTCCCGTACGCAGATCACCCGACATGACTGCGTGGAGGGTTGGAGTTGCATTGCGAAATGGCGCGGTACACGGCTGAGTACTGTACTTCAGCGTGCAGGGTTGAAGCCGCAGGCTCGCTACATAGCGTTCTACTGCGCCGACACGTTGGAGCTGGCGCTGGATGGTACCGGTCAGTATTACGAAACGATCGACCTGATCGACGCCATGCACCCGCAGACCCTTCTCGCGTATGACATGAACGATCGGCCCGTCGACATCGCACACGGAGCGCCGTTACGGCTGCGCCTCGAACGGCAGCTCGGCTACAAGATGGCGAAGTACGTGATGCGCGTCGCAGCGATCACCGACTTCACGAAGCTCGGCCGGGGCAAGGGTGGCTACTGGGAGGACCGCGGATACCAGTGGTACGCGGGCATCTAGAGGTGAGGCCTGGGCCGACGCACCGCTCCCCCGGTGCCGACGCACCGCGCCTTGGGCCGCTCGCCCGGGCCGACGCATCGCGCTGCGGCCCGCTGCTTGCGATGACCTAACTCAGCACCGCCGTCGTCCCGTGCCGGATGCGGTCGAAATCGATCTTGGCGCCTAACCCAGGCCCGGTGGGCGCGTGCACCAGTCCCTTGGAGTCGACCGTGATGTCCTCGACGAGGCCAAACTTGTTCACCTCGTCGGGCAACAGCACCTCGAAGAACTCGCAATTGCGAATCGCCATGGCGATGTGCAGGTTGGCGACGTTGTTGAGCGAGTTGCAGCCGTGATGAATCTCATAGTTCATCCCGAAGGCTTCGGCGAGATGCGCGGTCTTGATGCAGGTGGTGATGCCACCCTTGAAGCACACATCCCCACGCAGATAATCAGTGGCCTGTGCCAGCAGCCACGGGCTGTATTGATCGAGGCCACCCAGGGGTAGCTCCGTCGCCATCAAGGGCACGCGCACCTGCTGCCGGAGTTTGACGTACCCGTGGATGTTCCACTCCGTCAGCGGGTCCTCCAGCCAGTAGAACTTCAGCTCCTCGAGCGCTCGGCCAACACGGACCGCCGTCGGATAATCGTAGCTCCACGTGGCATCCAGCATCAGCGTGTAGTCATCGCCGACGGCCTTGCGAACGGCCTGGCTGACTTTGATGTCCTGGCGCCAGGGATGGGGCGGGTGAATCTTGTAGGCCGTCCAGCCCTGCGACTTGTAGTGGAGGGCCTGTTCGCAGTACGCCTCGACTGAACCGAGCACCGCAGAGCTGGCGTAAGCCGGCACGGTGTCGCGGTACGAGCCCAGGAGCTGGTGGATGGGCAGGCCGGCGATCTTGCCAGCCAGATCCCACAGCGCCACGTCCACGGCGCCGATGGCACGCGCCATGGTTGCCCGGCCCCGGCCCCAGATGCGCTGGTTCAGCCGCTCGCGGTCCAGCGGGTTCTGTCCCACGAGCACGGGTTTGAGCACGTCGATCAGCTGCTTGCCATCGAAGTCGGCGCCGCGATTGGCTGCGCCCAGAAATGCGTGCCCGGTCAGGCCCTGGTCCGTGGTGATGGCCAGCAACCCCATGGTGCACGACCCGCCCGAGAGCGGGATTTCCGGTCCATACACCACCACGGGGAGCCCGTCCCACGTGAAGAGCGTGAGAGTGACGTCGACAATCTTCATGCCGCGCGCATTTGGTCCGCGGTGACGAGCCGGCCCTTGTCCACATAGAGGCGCCGCGAGGCGTGATCGGCCGCGCGCGAGTCGTGAGTGACCATGATGATGGTTTTGCCGTGCTGCTGGTTCAGAGTCTGCAGCAACCCCAGGATCTCTTCTGCCGTTTCGCGGTCGAGGTCGCCCGTGGGCTCGTCGCATACCAACAGAGTCGGGTCGGCAACGATGGCCCTGGCAATCGCCACCCGCTGCTGCTGTCCGCCGGACAGCTCAGCCGGCTTGTGCTTGGCGCGATCGGACAGTCCGACGACTTCGAGCGCCGCGGCCACGTTCTTCTTGCGCTGCGAACGCGAAAGGTTCGTCAGGAGCAGCGGCACCTCCACATTGCGCTCCGCGCTCAGCACGGGCAGGAGGTTGTAGAACTGGAAGATGAAACCGACATGGCGCGCGCGCCACTTGGCAAGCTGACTTCCGGACAGGCGGTCGAGGCGCTGTCCCGCCACCATGACCTCGCCCTGGTCCGCGCGGTCCAGTCCGCCGATCAGGTTGAGGAGGGTGGTTTTACCCGATCCCGACGGGCCCATCAGGGCGAGGAACTCGCCGGCCTCGGCCTCCAGGTCTATGCCATGGAGCACCTCCACCTTCTGCTTGCCTCGGGTGTAGCGTTTGACGACATTTTTGAACGAAACCATGGACGTCATGAGCGGTTCCTTTGATGGCTCCAGGAATAACGGTCAGGTGGCCCGCAATGCAGTCGCGACAGGCATGTCGGCCGCTCTCAGGGCCGGCAGAAAGCCGCCGATGAGAGCGATCGCCAGCGACCAGCCGATGGCGATCCCCACAGAGTGTAATGACACAGTCAGCGGAAACGTGAGTCCCAACGTGGCGACGACGTGCCCGTTGAACAGATACCAGGCGATCGCCGCGCCGAGGAGCGCCGCCGGCAGGGCGAGCACCATACTCTCGACGAGCACCGAAATGACCACCGGTCCGGAGCTGAAACCAATCGCGCGCAGCGTCGCAATCTCGCGGCGCCGCGCATCGACGGCGGCATAGAGACTTGCGAGAGCGCCGCAGACGGCTCCGAGGGCCATGATCCCGCCGACGAAATAGCTTACGAAGTCCAGGATGCCCTTCAGGCCGGTGAACATCTCCTGGCTGGACACCGCTTCCGTCTTGGCCTGCGCTTCCAGAGTGGGGTCGTCGGCGACGGCCTTCTTGAATTTGTCGAACGAGGAGGGTGAATCGAGCACCACCGCGATCGTGGTCAAGGTGTTGCGGGAGAGCGCGGAGTTCAGCGTGTCGGTGTCCGTTACCAGGTCGTTGTCGAACAGGCCGCCCCAGGCGGCAAACACGCCGACGATCGTCCAGTCCGTGCCGTGCACCCGGATGTGATCGCCGAGCTCGAAGCCCTTGAAACGCGAGCGTACCGTCTCGCACATGATCAGCTCATGCAGCCCGGGCTGGAACCAGCGGCCCTCCGTGACGCGGATCTCGGGCCACACCTCCTTGACCCGCGGACCGGTTCCGAGGACACCGACGCTCGCGCGCTGGTTTTGTTTGGACACCGCGTCAATCAACAGAGCGGAGGTGCCGGCGGTGAGCGGCTGTCCCTGGGCATCGCGTTTCACTCCGGGCAGCTCGGAAATCTTGCCGAAGACATTGCGCGGGAGGTTGCTTTGCAGAGCAGAGGCGGCGCCGCGGGATGTGACAACCGCGCGGTCGGCGCGAACGCCATTGCCTGCCAGGTACGTGACGCCTTGCCCCAGCGCGAGCAGCGAGACGAGAACCGCCATCACGGTCGTGATGCCCACGATCGTCACGAGAGATGCGCCAAGGCGCTGCGGGATGCTTCGCAGGCCGGAGGCCGTCAGCGCGCCGATTTGCCGCAGCGTGTTCATTAACGATCCGCCAGCGCGTCAACGACCTTCAGGCGCAGACCGCGCCACGAAGGAATGGCCCCGGCCGCCATCGCCAACAGGACCGCTGCGATCAGGCCGAAGATCACGACGTCGCCGGGTACCGAGGCGATGCCGATCTGACTTTTGGCAAGCGGCAGGATCAGCGAGGCCAGCCACAGCCCGATGGCGGCCCCGGCGAGGCAGAGCACGAGGGTCTCCGCCAGAATGAGGATCATTACCCGAGGGTCGGAAAACCCGAATGTCTTGAGGACCGCCAGCTCCGGCGTGCGCTCCCGGATCGATTGCATCATGAGCGCGCCGGTGGCGAACAGGAGCACGAAAAAGGCCGCTCCCGTGATGCGGCGGACGACCAGGGACAGGTCCCCGATCCGGCTGACCTGCGCCTCGGCGAGCTCGTGCTCGGACTGGGTGAGCGTCTCGTTGGAGGAGTTGGCGAACAGGCGGTCGATTCCGTCACCGACGATCGCTGCGCGGGCCGGGTCGTCGATGCGCACGGTGGCGATGCCGATCTGGTCCTTGCCCTGACCGGCGGGCAGCGCTTCGTTCACGTAGGGATAGTTTGCGATCAGCCCGATCGCGGAGTCCGGGGTGTCGCTGTTCTCATAGGTGCCGACGATCTGGAAGGTCCAGTCGCCGGAGCCGTTCGCCTGGCGCAAGGGCGTCTTGATCGTGATTCTCTGGCCCACCTTCAGGGCGTAACGCCGCATGGTCTCGCCTCCGGCGATCACGCCGTCGCGAGTGTTCTTCAGCGCCTGGACCTGCTTCGGATCGACGACCAGCTCCGGGTACATCGGCATGAAGGTCGCCGGGTCCGTCGCGATGACCACCATGGCCTGCCCCGGTTTCTGGTACTGGCCGGCGAACTGGAAGCGATACGTGGCGAGGCTGACGCCGGGTGCGGTCTGGAGCCGCTGCATGACGGAGATCGGCAGCGCCTCGCCCAACCGCAGACGGCTCGACACGTACAACCGGTTGGCGTGAGTGGCGTCCACCGCATGCTGGATGCCCGAATTCAACCCCTGCAGCACACCAAACAGAGTGAAGGCGATGATCACCTGCAGGAATATGAGAATGGAGCGGCCGCGCTTGCGCCAGATGCCTGCCCAGACCAGCGGAAAAAACTTCACGACAAGGTCCCACGCGTCGCCATTCGAGCCCCCTGGCCCGGCAGTCTACAGGCGGGGCGTTTGGCTTGTCTGCCCGGGAGGACAGCCTCCGGCCCGCGCTACGCTCGGTTGGTCGCGTCCGGAGCCTGACGACGCCCATTGTTGAGACACGCTCTATACTGGCAGCGTGGCAAGTCCAGCCGAGCGACCGCTGCGTGGGCTCACTCGAGCGCAGATACTCGAGAGGTTCGAGTCGTCGCTCGCGAGCGCTGACGGTGACGCGGGCGCGCACTGTGTGCACGAATTGTGGATGCGCGGTGAGTTTCCCACCCACATCGAAACGGCCCTGGAGCGTCTGTGGCGGCGGGCCTCGAAGTCGATCCCCGAGTGGCTGCCGATGCGCTATATCGATTGGTTGCCGACCGCGTACGAGGTCGCCGGCGCTTTCAGCGCCCGCCGCACCGGCCGGTCCAACATCTATCTCGTGTTGCTGGACTTCGCGGACCGGAAGAACGGACCCCACGGCCTCTATGTGGGAATGAGCCGTTATTCCGCGGCGCAACGCTTCGATCAGCACAAGGCCGGCATTCGCGCGGCCGGCAGTGTGTTGAAACGTGGCATCGAAGTGCTCACCGGCCCGGTGATGCATCTGCAATGGATCTCGCGGGCGGAAGCGGCGCGGATCGAGGCAGAGCTTGCGCAGTCATTAGCCGACGCGGGGTTGTTGGTCGAGGGAGGGCATTGAGAGTCAGGGATACAGTGGCGCCGTACCCGGCGCCTCCAACA
>Ga0157372_10008497_pt1 | contig 10898 bp, 9 predicted proteins | sample C55metaG_FD_115307 | JGI IMG/M metagenome (GOLD analysis project Ga0157372, IMG submission 115307) | Corn rhizosphere microbial communities from Kellogg Biological Station, Michigan, USA - C5-5 metaG | ecosystem: Host-associated > Plants > Roots > Rhizosphere > Soil | place: USA: Michigan...
ATAAATCTCGATAGCACTCAAAATGGCTTGAAGAGGCGAATGAAAAGCGCGGCATTATGAAAGGACTAGGCCAGCTCGTTATTAAATCGTTAATAGAGAGCGTCACTTCATAATTGCTATCTCCTATCCCGTCCGCGTTTGACCCTATCCGGCGAAGCTCTTAAACTTCTCACAGAGAACCACTCGTCCCAGTCTGGCTGAGGGAGGCCTTCCTGATTTCTAAGCTGTTTTCCCGACGCGCCGCCGTCGTTGTCGTCCTGAGCCTGGCCTGTCCCGCGCTCCTCACGGCCCAGAATAGTCCGGTCAGCATTGGCCAGAGCGAAACCCTCTTCACTGTGCTCGCCGCCATCAATAACTGCGGCTATGATGCGGAGCTGGCCTCATCCGACCCGCTGCGCCAGACCATTCGCGACGAGATCGGCCGTCAGGTCGAGGCCTCCGACGCTGCCAAGGATGCGGCGAGCTCGATTTGCAGCTTCTATCGCGACCATCTCCTCAACGACGACACGCACACCCTGTCGCAGTACGTTTCACTGGCACTGTATCTCGATTCTCCCCCGGCTTTCGCTCCCAAGGTGAAAGAGGCCGATCTGCCGCCTGACGCCAGCGCGGTGCTAGGCTTGGTGCCGCTGGTCGCCAAGTTCTATACCCAAGCGGGAGTTCACGACATCTGGCAGGCGCATCAGAAGGAGTACGCGGACCTGAGCAGTCGCTATCGCGACGCGCTGGCGGGCATGATTCGCGATACCGAACTGTATTTGCGCGTGCCGTCGGGCAGTTATGGCGGGCGTACTTTCACGATCCTGCTGGAGCCGCTTGGGCCGCCGTCAGAAGTCAACGCCCGCAGCTATGGCGACAGTTATTACATTGTGATTTCGCCTGGAGCGAAGGTCGTTCTGAAGATGGACCAGATCCATCACGCTTATCTTCATTACTTGATCGACCCGATGGTGGGCCGCTTCGCCGGGAATCTCGGCAACTTAGCTCCGCTGCTGGATTCGCTCAAGCTTGCGCCCATGAATGAGAGTTTCAAAGGTGATGCGGTTCTGTTGACCACGGAGTGCGTGATTCGTGCGATTGAGGCGCGTACCTTGGGAGGCCGGAAGGCCCCAGTTGCTGACCAGGAGCGGGCTGTGCAGGAATCAATGAGCCAAGGTTTTGTTCTGACTCGCTATTTCTATGACAACCTGCAGCAGTTTGAAAAGGAAGACATTGGGTTCAGAAACGCGATTGGGCCGATGATTTCCAGGATCGACGTGCGCAAGGAACAAAAGCAGGCCGGACAGATCCAATTCGCCGCGGTGGCGGATCCCGAACTGTTGCAGTTGGCGCGTCCAAAACCAGGCAAGCTGCTTATTAACGCGCAGGAAAAGCTTGCCGCCGGAGATCCGGATGGCGCGGAAAAACTGGCGAAGCAAGCATTGACGGAAAAGAGTGAAGACCCTGGCCGGGCTCTGTTCATCCTGGCCCAGGTTTCCCTGAATCGAAATGTGAATGGCGCGAAGAACTATTTCGAGCAGGCGCTGCGGTCGACGACCGATCCGAAAGTGCTAGCGTGGTCGCACATCTATCTCGGACGAATTCTGGACTTACAGGATGATCAGGAAAATGGGCCCGATCGCGGTGAAGCCATTCGCCATTACCAGGCTGCGGTAGAAGCGAGTGGATCGCTTCCTGAGGCAAAAGCCGCGGCGGAGCAGGGAATTCAGAAGCCCTACGAGCCCCCGAAGAGCGCCAAAGGGCAGGCACACGACACCGACAATTCGGATTCGCCGAGCCAGTGAGATCGAGACCATGAAGAGGTACGGCAAATGGACGACAGTCTCTCTGGTGTTGGCAGGTGCGAGCGCATTATTCGCACAGGATGGGAATAGCTCCGAAGCGCCTGCAGTCCAGCCACCCGCAGCTTCAGCGCCCACGACCACTGCGCCTACGCAGCACGCAAAGCCGCATCTGCCGATCAAAGCCAAGACTCACGAAGAGTACGTGGCATATCAAACTGCGATAGCGAACAAGGCAGACGCAGAGGCTATGGCAAAGGCGTCTGCGGATTTCGCGGCGAAGTTTCCTGACAGCGACTGTCGAGTCTTGCTCTACCGGGCGACCATGAAAAGTTATCGGACCGCGGCGGAGCCGGAAAAGATGATGGATGCCGCTCTGAAAGTCTTGGAACTGGACAACGATGATCCGGAAGCGTTGCTGTCGGTGGCGGAAGTCCAGGAGGAGCACACCACGGCCATGGATTTGGACCGTGATCAACGAATGGAGCAGGCGCTGGCCAATGCGCAACATGCTCTCAAGACAATTGATACCGACCTCATTGTTCCGGTCGGCACGCCTGCAGATCGAGTAGATGTCTACAAGAAGTATCTGAAGGCTTCCGCTCTGGGGATCATTGGAACGGTGCAATACAAGGAGGAGAAGTATCCGGAAGCCGAGGCGTCGTTGCGGCAGGCAATCGAGGTTGATCCGGCGAATGCCGACAGCGTTATTGTGCTACGTCTGGCGCTGGCCCTTGATCAAGAGAAGAAGTATGAAGACGCTTTGACGCAGGCAAATCGTGCGATCGAACTCTCAAAGGATGGCACCGAAGTGGCTCGCATCGCCAAAACCGAGCGTGACCGGTTGATGGCCTTGGTGGCGCAGGGAAGTGCGGCCGGTGGCTCGGATGTGGCACCTCCTGCCAACGACAGCTCTCATGGACCTGAGGGAAATTAGGTACGGCAAGCGTGATTACACAATCCTTAGAGCTCTCGATGCTCGAGCAGTCGCTCGGGCATCAATTCTCCTCGCCCAAACTCCTGCAGCAGGCGGTTACGCACAGTTCCCAGGCCCGAGAATTGGAAGCGCAGCGGCCAGGATCAGAACGGGCCGAGGACAACGAGCAACTGGAATTCCTGGGCGACGCCGTGCTGAGCCTGGTTACGACCGAAGAACTCTTCCGTCGGTTTCCGCAGTTCAGTGAAGGGCAGCTCTCGAAATTGCGCGCCCACCTGGTGAGCAAGAATCATCTGATCCATATTGCCGAACGCCTGGAACTGGGTAAATACCTGCGTCTCGGCCGCGGAGAAGAGAAGAGTGGCGGCCGCGCGAAAGCGGCGCTCTTGGTAGACGCGCTGGAAGCGGTGCTGGGTGCTGTGTACCTCGACGCCGGACTTGAGATCGTGCGTTCCATCATTCTTAAACAGATTGTTTGGCCCGAGCTGCAGCATTTCGTTTCGCTCGGGACGGCCGGCAAAGTTACTGACTACAAGTCGGCCTTGCAGGAACGATTGCAGGCCGGCGGACGTCCACAACCGAGCTATGCCTTGGTCAAAGAATCTGGGCCGGAACACCGGAAGACTTTCACCATCGAAGCGCGCTTGCTGACCGGCTCGAATGGCGAGGTGGAGTACACGGCCAAAGCCGAGGGATCCACGAAGAAAAATGCCGAGCAAGATGCAGCGCGCCAGGTACTCGAGTATCTGGACTCGCGCGTTGCTGGTGAGGAGCGTGCGTGACTGACGGCCAACCGCAGCACTCCCATTCTTCTTCGTCGTGGAGCGAGGTGATCAAGTCGCTCTCCGGGACGCTCGTCATTGCGATCTTCGTCGTGGCCTTCATCGTGCAGGCGTTCCAGATTCCATCCGAGTCGATGGAGAACACGCTCTTAATCGGCGATTACCTGCTGGTCGATAAGCTGCACTTCGGGCAGGACGGCCTCTGGGACAAGGTAATTCCTTACAGTCCGGTACGCCGCGGCGACATAGTTGTCTTTCACTATCCGGTCGATCCCAGTGTGCATTTCGTCAAGCGCGTGATCGGCGTTCCGGGCGACAAACTCCGCCTGATTGAGCGCAAAGTGTATGTGAATGGTGTTCCGCTCAACGAACCGTACGTGCACTACTTTCGTCCGCATGATTCCTATCGGGACGAGTTTCCGCGGCTTGACCTGGCGGTAATGCCATCGGTGAGCGGCACCTGGTGGACCCAGATGCAAAAGTTGGTCGTAGACAACCAACTCATCGTCCCAGAGGGTTATTACTTCGTTATGGGAGACAATCGCGATGACAGCCTGGACAGCCGCTATTGGGGGTTCGTGCCTCGGGAGAACATTGTCGGTCGTCCGCTGATGATCTATTGGTCGATTCGCAATCCTGATCCGCTCGGTACGCAACTTACTGCCAGTGATAAACTTAACCGGTTCCTGTATGCACTGAGCCATATCCTGCAGATCACCCGCTGGAACAGGACTTTCCGACTTGTGAAGTAAACTTCTCCTGCGAGGAAGGCGAGTGAAGAAGAAAGAGAAAGACAAGCTCGAAGAAGAAAAGCCGCGTGAAACTACGGTGGAGTTCCTGGCCTCGCTGGCCGGTGTCCTGGTAACCGGCCTCTTCATTATTACGTTCATCTTCCAGGCGTTCGAAATCCCCTCGTCGTCAATGGAGAGCACACTCCTGATCGGGGATCATGTCTTCGTAAATCGGGAACAGTTTGCTCCCAAGACGAGTTGGATCGAGCCGATCGTAAAGTACACCGCTATTCATCGCGGCGACATCGTTGTTTTCCTTTCGATGGACCCGCGCACGCCTGATATGTACATCGTAAAGCGCATTATCGGCGTGCCTGGCGACCATATCCACCTGCGCGAAGGGCAGGTCTACCGCAACGGCGAAAAGCTGAACGAGCCTTATGTTCAACACGAGGGCGGGATGTCGTACGACTCCTACCGTGACAATTTCCCGGCTGTTCCTCCAGACGAAAACAGCAACGTGATCGACGAATGGAAGCTGACCATGGGCTCGCATATCGAGAACGGCGACATTGTGGTTCCTCCTGGCAGCTACTTCGGCATGGGCGACAACCGCGACGTCAGCCTCGACAGCCGTTATTGGGGATTCATCAAGCAGGACCACGTGATCGGCCGACCCATGTTTATCTACTGGTCGTTTAAGTCAACGGAAGATCAGTATATGCAGAGGGATTTCGGGCAGAGAATTGCCGCGTTTTTCCATACACTCCTGCATTTCTTTGACGAGACTCGCTGGAGTAGGACGTTTAAGGGAGTGCGGTGAAACGACTGCTGTCCAAACGCGTGATTGGCGCGTTTTTTCTCCTGGTGCTGGTGCTTTATCTGTTGCGCCCAGGGGCGGGATGGATGCGGGCCCGGGTTTCCAATTCCATCTCACAAGCTGTAGGCCGCAACGTCCAAGTCGGGTACGTTCGCCTGCGGTTCCTTCCCAGGCCGGGATTCGAAATCGATGACTTGCTGGTCAGGGACAATCCTGCATTCGGCGCTGAGCCCCTGGTCCGAGCGCCGGACGTAACTGCCGCTGTCAGTCTGGGCGCGCTGTTGCGGGGACGCATCGAGATTGCCCGTCTCAGCTTGTCGGAGCCGAGCTTGAATCTGACGCGCAACTCCGATGGCAAATGGAACCTTGAGGACCTGATCGATCGCACATCGCACAGTTCCCTAGCCCCAACAGGATCGGCCCATGGAATTGCGGTACCAGGCTTCCCCTATATTGAAGCCAGCGATGCGCGACTGAATTTCAAAATTGGAACCGAAAAGACCCACTTTGCGCTGACCAATGCGCAGTTGGCACTCTGGCAGGATTCCGAAAATACCTGGGGTGCGCGTCTGCAAGCGCGCCCGATTCGCACTGACGCGAATCTCACCGACACCGGTGTGGTGAATGTGAATGGACTGTGGAGAAGGTCCGCACAGGTTCATGAGACCCCCATTCAGGTTTCCTTTCAGTGGAAGCAAGCACAGCTGGGCCAAGTCTCGAAGCTTCTGTATGGCATTGAGAAAGCCTGGCGCGGCACCGGACTGCTTTCAGGGACCATTCTCGGGACTCCGGACAAGTTGAAGATTTCCGCCGATGCCTCGACCGATGACTTTCGACGCCAGGATGTGATTGGCGGCGGCAATCTGCGCCTTGCGGCGCACTGTACGGCCGAGTACGATCCGCCTAGTCGGGAAGTAGAAGATCTCGATTGCGGTGGTCCGGTCGGCGGCGGCTATGTTCAGGCGAAAGGCAGTGCTTCCGGAATCCTGCTGAACGGCGAGCCTTTCGCCAAAGGTGATTTGTGGCTGGTCGCGAATCGGGCGCCCGCTGAGTCCCTGATCAATTTGTTCCAGCACGCCAGGCCTGAGTTTCCCGGCGATGTCCAAGTGAATGGCGAGGTGAGTTCGACCATTCAGGTACAACGAACTGATCCGCAGCAGCCGGTTTCGGTGCAGGGAAGCGGGTCGATTGATGATCTGGAAATCGCACGGGCTGGGACGGATGCCATCGGATTTGGAACGGTTCCGTTCACGGTGTCCAACGGGGTTGAGAATGCGACGGCGAAAGCGAAACACGTGGCGGATTCGAAGAGACCTGGCCGAGCAACTTCGCCGATGAACAATTTGCCTCCCCAGGAACTTCGGGCGGAGTTCGGGCCCATCAATCTCGCCGCGGCCAAAGCGGGCCCTCTCACGGCACAAGCCACGCTGACTCGAGCCGGATATAGCGGATCTCTTCACGGCAACGCAACCGTTAACCGAATCCTGGCGACCGCGAAGGCGGTCAGCCTGCCCGCGCCGCCATTTTCGGGAGATGGCACTGCGGATGTAAGCCTCAAGTTTTCCGGGGAATGGTTCGGTCGCGAGAGGCCGGTAGTCGTCGGCACCGCCCACCTGCACTCGGTCCGTGCTCAGATTCGAGGCGTAAATGCACCCGTCAAAATTGTTGGCGCCGATCTTGTGATCGATGAAAAAGCAGTTACGGTTCAGAATCTATCCGCGGAAACCACTGACGCCATGTGGCGTGGCTCGCTGCGGATTCCTCGACCATGCTCCAAGCCGGATGACTGCGAAATACAGTTCAAGGTGCATTCGGACAAGTTGACGGCGAGTTCACTCAATAATCTGCTCAATCCGTCGCAGCGGCCAAAATCGTGGTACCGATTTCTCTCTTTGGGGAAAGACCAGCCTTCCTATCTACTCCAGGCCAAGGCCAGCGGGAAGATTGCCATCGACAAGCTCATGTTGGGTAACGCCGCCTGCAGTCACTTTACATCCGATCTTTCGTTAGACGCGGGCCAACTCGTGTTGTCGGCATTCAAAGCCGAATGCCTCGACGGCACGGCCTCCGGCACCTGGACGGCAAACTTCGCAACCAAGCCGCCCCAGTATTCAGGCAAGGGCAGCTTCGACGGCTTCTCATTGTCGACGGTCGCAAAACTCACGCATGACCAATGGGTCGAGGGCTCCGGTCGCGCCGACTATCAGTTCAACGCTGGCGGTACAAACTGGCAGGACTTGCTCGACTCCGCCGAGCTCACCGCGCAATTCAACGTGAGCGGCGGAACATTCCTCCATATCGTACTCACTCGCGATTCGAGCCCGCTGCGGGCTGAGGACTTTTCGGGCAGCTTGCGCCTGAGTGACCGCATGATTTCATTCCACGACGCGAAACTTACGAATGCCAACGAGGTTTATACCGTCAGCGGGACCGCGTCATTCGCCGGCGCCTTGAATTTGAAGGCCGTAACCGAAGCCGCGGGTGGGTACGTCATTAGCGGCACGTTCGCCAAGACGCGCGTTTCCGCAATTCCGAATGCCGAGGCCTCTCTAAAACCGTGAAGGTGTTCCGTCTGCGATTCCTTTTGTGTGTTGTGATTCTTGCGGCTGCGGCTTCCGCTGCGAACAACAAGACCTCACCTGAACTTGCCAGCGTAAATCGCAAGATTGCGCATCTTGAGGCAAACGGCCGGACTCCGCGTCCAAACCCCGCGCCTACGGTGCTGAACGAAGCTGAAATCAACGCGTATCTGGCGTCGGACCAGGTGCAATTTCCTGCGGGCGTAAATTCGGTTCACCTGACCGGCTCGCAAGGCACGATCAGCGGCACCGCGAAGGTCGACTTTGACCAGGTGCGCGCTGGCATCCATTCCTCCAATCCGCTGCTCAGCATTTTCAGTGGTGTGCACAACGTTGACGTTGATGCGCACGCATATGGCCGCGGCGGCCAGGGCTACGTTCATGTGGATTCAGTTTCCCTTGACGGCGTCGAAGTCCCGAATTTTGTGCTGCAACTTTTTGTCGAAAAGTACATCGAACCGCGCAATCCGAATATTGGCATCGACTCGCGATTCAAGCTGCCGGACCGAATCGACAGCGCTGTCGTCGGACAGCACCAGGTCACGTTGATCCAGAAGTAACACCGGCAAAATGTAACCGCAAAGGGCGCAAAGTTCGCAAAGGAAGACCTGAATACAAATGTAATAGAGTCGGTTCGTCTTTGACCTCGGCGTACTTTTCGGTTCATGACTTTGAGAGATTCCTTCGTGTAACTTAGTGTCGTTTGTGGTGAATGCGAGAAAACCAGCGTTAGTAGGGCTCTTGGGCTGAAGCCCGCACCAGCGTGGTAGTATCGAAACCAAGCCGGAATGACCCTCGAACACGTCTTAATCGTCTACCAAATCATTGCGTTTCTGTTCGCGATCAGCGTGCACGAGTCGGCGCATGCGTGGATGGCAAACCTGCGAGGGGATCCGACGGCGCGCATGTTGGGACGGATCACGCTGAATCCGATCAAGCACATTGATCTGATTGGAACCATTTTGCTGCCGGCCATTGCGGCATTCTCGGGATGGGGGATTCTTGGCTGGGCAAAACCGACGCCGGTCAATCCAAACAATTTCAAAAATCCTGTATTGGATGACGTCTTGACCTCTGTCGTCGGTCCGATCAGCAATTTCGCAGTTGCATTTGGCGCAGTGACCGCGTTGCTCACAGTGAAAAGTTCGTCCGTGAGCGGAAGAGTCATCGTCTCAGCGCTCGCCAATGGGATTTTGCCGGGATCCAATTCTCCGCTTGAGCCTGTGTGTCTTCTGTTTTTTGCGCTGCTTGAAATCAACGTTCTGCTGGCGGTCTTCAATTTGATCCCGGTGCCGCCGCTCGATGGCAGCCACGTTATAAGACATTTCCTGCCGGAGGGAATCCGCCAGGCTTACGACATGCTTGGGACGATTGGCCTGCTGCTCCTCTTCCTCCTGGGCGGGAGAGTATTGAGCGTACTATTCGTGCCTACGAGAAACTTTTTCGTTCGGATGCTTGGCGTATGACGCAACCACGAAAAAAGCGAGTTTTGAGCGGCATGCGCTCGACGGGCAAGTTGCACCTCGGCAACTACGTAGGCGCGCTGGCCAACTGGGTGAAGATGCAGGATGAGCACGAGTGCTACTTCTGCGTCGCCGATTGGCACGCGCTCACGACCGACTACGCCGACACCTCGCAGGTGAAGCAGAATTCGATGGATGTCCTGCTCGATTGGCTGGCTGCGGGACTTGATCCCGGGCGTTGCGTCATGTTCATCCAGTCGCACGTGCCGGAGCATGCTGTGTTGCATCTTCTGCTTTCGATGATTACGCCGCTTGGGTGGCTGGAGCGCGTGCCGACCTATAAAGAGCAGCAGGAGAACATCACGGGCAAAGATTTGAGCACCTATGGATTCCTCGGATATCCGGTGCTGATGACCTCCGACATTCTTCTGTACAAGGCCGATTTTGTTCCGGTGGGTGAGGACCAAGCCGCGCACGTGGAATTAACGCGCGAGATCGCGCGACGCTTCAACAATTTCTACGGCAAAGGCACGCCTGTTTTCCCTGAGCCGCAAACCGTGCTCACGCCTGCGCCGAAACTGCCTGGTACCGACGGTCGCAAGATGTCGAAGTCGTACGGCAACACCATCATGCTGACCGATCCGGAGCCGGTGGTTCGGCAGAAACTCAAGACAATGGTGACCGATCCAGCGCGTGTGCGGCGGACAGATCCTGGAAATCCCGATGTTTGTCCTGTGGGCGATCTGCACAAAATCTTCAGCGATCCTGCCACGAACGAAAAGGTGAACATCGGGTGCCGCAGTGCTGGGATTGGCTGCATTGAGTGCAAAAGCTGGGCGGCTGATGCGCTAGTAAACATTCTGAATCCCATGCAGGAGCGCCGAAAGAAATATGAGGAAAACCCGCGCCTGGCATGGGATATTCTGGAGAACGGTTCCGAACAGGCCCGCAAAAAGGCTGGCACCACCATGGACGAAGTCCGGGCCGCGATGGGCATGTCGCTGAGGGTTGAAGGCTAGAGGGAAGGCCGAAGCACAAATGCCCAGGTCCTTCGGCGGCTGAAGCCACCTAAGGATGGCAAAGTTTGGTGGTTGTTCGACCAATGGACAGGTCAGCCGCTCAGCCGCGAGGCGGCGTAAGAATAAAGCCCGGGGCGTAAGCCGCGGGGTGAAACCCAGCAAGCACGGAGTCCCGTAGGGACGGCAGAAAACCACATGGCGCAGGAAGCGCAAATTCGGACTGAAGATCAAAAGCCTGTCGCAAAAGACCCCACGACGGCAGCTTCAGGAGCCGGTCCGGTCCCTATCGCGTCCAAGAATGACAGCGACTTCCCATTTTCGGTCAGCGTGCTGGACGTCTACGAAGGCCCGCTCGATCTCCTGCTCGACCTTATCCGCAAGCAGGACATCGACATCTACGACATCCCCATCGCGAAGATCACGGCGCAATACCTTGCGTACGTGGAGCGCCTCCGCGAACTCGACGTCAATGTTGCGGCTGACTTCATTTACATGGCCGCCGTCCTGATTCACATCAAGTCGAAGATGCTGTTGCCGCGCGATCCGGCCGTTGCGTCCGAAGCGCAGGAAGATCCTCGCGCGGAGCTCGTGAACCGGCTCATCGAGCACGAGAAATTCAAGTCCGCCGCACAAATGCTTCTGCAGAAGCAGCAGATCGAAGATGCCGTCCGCTCGAACCCGGCCATCCGCGAATTCATGGACGCCGAAGGCACCGAGCCCGAGATCGCGGCTGACGTAATCGACCTGGTAAAGACCTTCCAGCAGATTCTGGAACGCGCCCGTTCC
>Ga0157372_10008500_pt1 | contig 10896 bp, 8 predicted proteins | sample C55metaG_FD_115307 | JGI IMG/M metagenome (GOLD analysis project Ga0157372, IMG submission 115307) | Corn rhizosphere microbial communities from Kellogg Biological Station, Michigan, USA - C5-5 metaG | ecosystem: Host-associated > Plants > Roots > Rhizosphere > Soil | place: USA: Michigan...
CCGCGGGCTGGCTGCGTGAGTTGGCGAAGTCGTGGCCGCTCACCCGCCATTCGGCGCCAAACAGCTCTTGCTCGGCGCCTTGGGCGCACGCGCAGATACTCATCCCCAGTATCAACAGAACGCTTTTCAACATGACGTCGACTCCCTGTGAACGCCGGGTCTTGCAGGCGCGCGTTACGACTTCAGCTCGTGCAACAGAATAGGCGTTCCCAGGCAGCGGTATAAAAAATGTGACGGCGGCACTCATTGGTGTGATGAGACACCGTGGAGGCGGTACGAGGGCCGGGGATTCTATCCCGCAAAGCCGTCGCGATCGTGTTTCGTTCGTTGACGACATACCGACCGGTTGGTAGCGTCTGCCGGGCCACAGCCGGTCCGCGCGCTTCGGGATCGATGCCCGTGTCGCAACTTCTGCAGTCTCGAGGGGGATTTCCAACATGAGCCGAAAGACACGGCGCAACGCTGCGAAAAGCGCCGCCAGACACACTCGCACCAGCGCCAGTCATCCTCTGCACACCGGGATCGGCATCTCCGGGTTGGCCTTGGGCGCCCTGGCGTTCAGTGGCTCGCTGTTTGCTGCGGACGCCGCCCCGGCGGATACCAACACCAACGGCACCGACAGGATCGAAGAGGTGGTGGTCACGGGCATTCGGGCCTCCTTGCAGAAGAGCCTGGACATCAAGCGCGAGTCGGTGGGTGTCGTGGATGCGATTTCAGCCGAGGACATCGGCAAGTTTCCCGATTCGAACCTGGCGACCGCCATGGAGAGAGTTCCCGGCGTGACGGTCAGCCGCGCGACGACAGGAAACACTTTCGGCGGCATCGGCGGGGTTTCGAGCTCGACCGGCAACGCAACCCAGGTCACGGTTCGCGGGTTTGGTCCCACGTTCAACGAAACGCTATACGATGGCCGCCAGGTGCCGACCTCCACGGGCAACCGCGGCTTCGATTTCGGTTCGGTCGGGGCGGACTTCGTCGGTCAACTCGATGTGCTGAAGACCCCGGACTCCGCTCTCTCGAGCGGGGCCATCGGCGCGACGATCAATATCAAGTACCCCAAGCCTTTCGATAGCCCGGGACTGCGCTTGTCGGGCTCGGCGTCCGGGTCCAGATCGGACGGCGCCAGCACGACGCCGAACGCGAGTGTTTTGTTCAGCGATACGTTTGCGGATGATCGCTTCGGCATCCTGGCTGATTGGGCCTATGCGGACAACAAAACGCGGGGCAATCACGTCGACATCCAGGGGTGGGAAGGGGGCCGCGGCGATGGGAATTCGGGGCTGGCGCCCTGTCAATTGAAAGGGGCCGGGCCCTGCGTCGTCGCGCCCAACGCCAAGGATGCCAATGGCGTCAATCTCAATCCGAGCACTCTCAAGGACTGGTTCATCCAGGACTATGGCGTCTACCAGGAACATAACGACGACAAGCGCATCGGCGGCCGCCTGGTCCTGCAGGTCCGGCCCATCGCGGGCCTTGAGATTACGGTCGATGACAACTATTCGAAGGAGACGCTGACTCAGATTCAGCAAGGCTTCAGTGTCTGGTTCAACAACGGCAACCTCACCAACGTCACCCAGGCCCCGGACGGCACCGTGACGAGTTTCCTGCAACCGGGCTCGCCGACGGATTTTCAGGCGGCCATCAACGGTCAGGTGGTGCGGGACAACACCCTGGGTCTGAACATCAAGTGGAATGCCACCGAACACACCGCCTACCTGTTCGATGCCTACACGGCGCAGTCCAAGCTGAATCCGGACGGACAACTCAGCACGATCGACGCCGATGTCGGCTACGGAAACAACGCGGCCAACAACAGCACGTTCGGCGTGGTGGTCGGAGGCAGCCAAGACCTGCCTTATCCAGTCGGCTATGGGCCCAGTTCGGATGCGGCACGCTTCCTGGACCCCACCATCATCGGGTCCCACGTGCTGGTGGAGGAAGTCTTCCAGAACACCGACACCATCAATCAATTCAAGCTGCAAGGCAGTTGGTTTGACGATCAGACGAAGATCGACTACGGCGTGCAGTTCACGCACGACGAGTGGCAGCGGCGACACTTCACCGATCTGCCTTTCACCTGGCAGATGTACGCCGGCTACGGTCCAGCGGGCACCGGGGGCGTGGCGCCGATCCCGGCGAACCTGATCTCCGGCTCCTTCACCACGGGGTCGAGCTTCATCAATGGCTGGGGCAATGGCGCCAAATTGCCGCCGGCGATTCTGGCGGCCAACGGCTATGCGATCCTGAATTATCTGCAGGGCTTGAACGGGGCGGGGATGAACGGCGCAACGGACACCAATACCTGCAGCACCCCGAGCGGCGGCGTTTTTTGCACCGGCAAGTACATCATGTACGAGATCTCCGGCGATCACCAGAACGTCATCGAGGACACGACGGCGCCGTACCTGAGCCTCACGGAGAAAGCCAGGATCGTCGATATGCCTCTGACGATCAATGTAGGCCTGCGCTTCGAGGACACACATGTGGAGTCGACCGGTCTTCAGCAGCTCCCGGTCGGCCAGCTGACCATCGTGCCGACGGACCTTACGGCCTACAACATCACTTCGGGGCCGCTCACGTCCACCACCGTCAAGAGCGAGTATCGCTACCTGTTACCGAATATCGATCTGAACCTGGCGGTCACCGACACCCTCAAGGTGCGGGTGGATGCCTCGCGCACCTTGACCCGCTCGCCATTGAACTACCTCACGCCCTCCATCAATATCCCCGCGGGCCAGAGGGTAGGGGGGCTCAATGCCACCGCCGGCAATCCGAAGCTGCTGCCTTTCCTGTCGGATAATTTCGATCTGGGGGCCGAGTGGTACTACGCGAATAACTCCTACGTGTCGGTCGATGCCTTCGTCAAGGAGGTGACCAATTTCATCGTCGGCGCCACCTCGACTCAACCGATCAACGCAGCGACGCTTCCCGACGGCTCGCTGGCGCAGTTCGCCGTCACCTCCCAGGTCAACGGACCTTCGGCTGAAGTGCGCGGCGTTGAGTTGGGCCTGCAGCATGTGTTCTGGGACAGCGGCTTCGGCTTCCAGGCCAACGCCACCTTCGTGGGCACCAACAAGCCTTACAATCCAAACGACTTGAGCTCCTCGGGCTTTGCCGTGACGGGGCTCGCGAACTCCTACAACTTCGTGCCGTTCTTCGAGAAGTACGGGTTCATGCTGCGCCTTGCGGTCAACCATCAAGCCGAGTTCCTGAACAATTTCCTGCAACACCAGGCCAACTCCCAGTTTGGCGCCGAGCCGGTGTTCGTCAAAGCCGCGACGCGCCTGGACTTGAGCACGAGTTATGACGTCAACAGCCACCTCAACGTGTACTTCGAGGCGCTCAACCTCACCGACGATGTGTTCGCCACGCGCGGCCGCTTCAGCGAGCAGATCCTCGATGTGGTCGATACCGGTCGCACCTTCACCCTGGGAGTTCATGCCAGGTTCTGAGATCGCCCCATGGTTCGAGTGGGAGGCAGGGTCCGCCTTCTGCAAGGCGGACCGCCGGGCACCCCATGACCGCGAGCCGCCGGCCGGATTTGACGACATACCGACCGGTCGGTACCCTAAGTGCATGGCACCCGCAAACGCGCCGCAAGCGGCGAGGATCGATTCGCGCCAGAAGCTCATCAAGGCCGCCATGGCTGCGATCCGCAAGCAAGGTTATGCCGCCACCTCGGTCGACGATCTGTGCGGGATGGCGGGCCTCACCAAGGGCGCCTTTTTCCATCACTTCAAGAGTAAGGAAGCACTCGCCATCGCCGCCATGGAATATTGGACCGAGCGGGACAGTGCCTTGTTCGAGGGGGCGCCTTATCGCGCCTCCAGCGACCCCCTGGATCGTATTTTGAGTTACCTCGATTTCCGCAAGGGGTTGATGGTCGGGACGCTCACAGAGTTCAGTTGCCTCGCCGGCACCATGGTGCAGGAGGTGTACGTATCGCATCCCGACATCGCCAGGGCATGCGAAGCGTGCATCTGCGGTCATGCGGCTGCGCTCGAAGTCGACATCGCGGCGGCGATGAAGCGCTATCGGATACATGCGCGTTGGACTGCAGCGAGCCTTGCGTTGCATATGCAGGCCGTCTTGCAAGGAGCGATCATTCTGGCCAAGGCCAGGGGCGGCGCCGATGCCGCGATTGCGAGCATCGAGCACCTGCGCCGTTACATCGAGTTGCTGTTCAAGAAGGACAGGCGCACGCGTGGCAAGGAGAAGTGAAGCTGAGAGCAACGAACCCCTGGGTCTGCTGGTAGTTGAGCCTGACCCCTTGCAGCGCGCGCATCTCGTCGATTTGTGCGCGCGCACGCGTGGTGCAGCGCGGGTGATTGCCGAAGCGTCCGTTGGCGCTGAGGCATGCCAACTCACAGAAGCACTACGCCCGGACGTCATCGTCGTGGCCTCCACTTTGTCCGATATGACGGGACTGGAAGCGGTCCGCGCGCTTAGTGATCAGTACCGGCGCCGCGCCATTCTCGTTATTGCCAGTCCGCAGGAACGACCGGACGCACTTGCCGCCGGTGTTCTGGACTATCTCATGCGACCGGTCGAAGCCGGGGATTTCGAGGCGTCGCTCTTGCGAGCGCGCGGCCGCTTTGGGGTAGGAAAACGGGCGCCTCGGCCGGCGGACTCATCGTACTCGGCCCCGCTTCGGTCGGGGCTGGAGTGCGATCGACCCTTCATTCTGATCGCCGAGCGCGAACAGCGCCTCTATCCAGTACAACCGCAGCGCATCGACTACGTGGAATCGGCGGGCAACTATGTCAAGTTTCACGTTGATAACTGTGAGTTCATCGCCCGCGATTCCATCAAGCGGCTCGAGGTCGTGTTGGGTCCGGCAGGATTCGTGCGTATCGAGCGAAAATTGCTGCTCAATGTGCTGGCGATTTCCTTTGTCGAGACGGTTGGGTACGGCGCCTTTGCGTTCACTTTGAACAATGGCGTGTGCCTGCGCTCAGGTCCGGCGTATCGGGAAACGATCTTGCGGGCGTTGCCGCTCCGACGTCGGGCTCCGGGCGCAGGGGGCGAGCGTGAATCCAACTCCGCTGCGGGATCTAAGATATGCGCGGCGAAGTCCCGCCCACGCGCCAAGCAATCCAGGGAACCGCGAGGAAATCTGCGCTAGCCGCTGCCGCACGCCACTCACCGAATCCGAAAGTCTTCGAGTCTCAGTAACTGATAAATCAATAGGTTATAGTAATTACCTCCTGACGAATCTCAATCGGTTCTGACACCGGGCGCTTCTGAGCTCCCGTTTCTCGCTATTCTGCGCTCCATCGTTGATGGGGGCACCGGAGTAGTTCGCTTGGAAACAGTCATTACAAACAGCGCCGAGGCGTCCGCATCGTCACGGCGCTTCTTCTTCGTGACGGCCATCGTATTCGTCCTGATCGCGTTCGGCGGCTTCGTCCCATCTTATTGGGCAAGGCTCGCGGCGCCGGATTTCCGCCCGCCGCCGATCATGCACATTCATGGCGCGCTCTTGTTTACCTGGACTCTGTTTTACCTCGCTCAGACCGGTTGGGTTGCCTCGGGCAGGACCCTGACCCATCGCAGTTGGGGGCTGGCAGGTATTTCGCTGTTCACACTCGTGATCTGCTCGGTCGTGATCTTCAAGATCACTGTCATGCGGCTGGATGACACGCGGGGGCTCGGCGACGCCAGCCGCCGCTTCGCAGCGATCATCTTCTGCGCGGTGCCGCTGATGGTCGGATTGTTTGCGGCTGCGATTGCGAATGTGCGCCGTCCGGAGATTCACAAGCGCCTGATGTACTCGCTGATGGCAGCGATGATGATCCCGGCTATCGCCCGCGTATTTCTGGTGCTCTTCGCGCCGCCGGGTGCGCTAGATGGTCCGCCCCCGCCGTTTGTCGTCATTCCGCCGACAGTGGTTGCACTGTTGTTGATTGGCGTGGCGATGATCTACGACTGGAAAACGCAGCGCCGCTGGTATCCGGCCTATTTGTATGGTGGCGTACTGACAGCCTTCGCGATGGTGTTCGCGGTCTTGATCGCGCCTACCCAGCCGTGGCTCGCCGTTGCGGGCTTCCTGGAGAGTCTGGGCGGCTAACCCGAGCCAGTGCACGTCTATGCGATGCCGATCCGGGCTACTGTTGCCCGGCGTCCCCTGTTTGGCTGTGCTGGTGTCGGGTTGCCGGGACCGGCGCGGGCGAGTCATCCGACCAGAGTCTCACTGGAATGAACAACACGGTCGGTTCGAATGGACTGCCCTCGGCACCGAGAACGGGTGAGGCTTTGAGCCCCGCGCCCCAGCTCACGGCCTGACCATGTGGGACGAAGAACATCACATGCGGTAACCAAGGTCCGGCTGTGGCGTCACCTAGATAACCTTCCTTCGACAGCATCAACGACAACGAACCCATTTCGGGGCCGGTAAAGCGATGGCTGGCAAAGGCGGCTCGCGCTTTCTCGATCATCTGGGCCTTGTCGATTCCAGCTAATACCCACTCAGTGCGCTGCAAGTACTGCGGCAGCACGCTGCGAACGGCTGGCGGGTTGAAGCAATTTGGCCCGCGCAGCTTGGGATTCCAGAACTCAGCATCATCGAAACCCGCGGCCCATGAGCGTTCGACAAAGCATACGAAGCCGTTCTTGCCCTTGACTGCGGTCTCATAGCCGTGGCTGCCCAGTACGAGCACCTCCGCATCCGCGGAAATAGACGGTGGCGCCGCGGTGCGCGCCAGCGCGATCTCGTCTTTTGGGTCGGCGATGCGGTACTGCTCGACCGGGGCCATCGCGGCATAGGGTACGTGCTTTGTCTCTTGCGCATTCGTCACGCAGGGCAAGAGAACCAGCAACGGGATCAGCAGGAGTCCTGGGTTGTTCATGTAGCCTCCGGGTAGGGGCGCCTTCCTGAGGTGGGGTCCGCTTCCGCTCAAGGACGCCCCAGGAGTCTCCCTGCCGACAAGGATGAGGAAAAAATTCGGCAGACCTGGCTACATGAAGGCCGGCCTTTCTTCCTGATCGCAAGCCGATCTCCGCCCTGAAGGCGCCTCAGTCGTGCTCCGTCGCCTTGGCGGCCGAGCGCACTTGCGCCAAACGGCGATCGATCTCGCTCCGGTCGAGGAAGCGTCCGCCCAGCAGCACCGCCCGGATCCGGCGCGTATTTGCGATGTCCTGCAGCGGATTTGCATCCAGGAGCACCAGGTCCGCTCTCTTGCCGGGCGCAATGCTGCCGAGCGTCTCATCCACTTTGAGGTAGCGTGCCGGGGCGAGCGTCGCGCTCTGAAGCGCTGCCAGCGGCGTCATTCCACCGCTAACCAAGGCGTGCAGTTCGTCATGAACGCAGAATCCCGCGATCATGAAGTCGCAGCCCGTCAGGATCGGAACGCCAGCGTTCGCGAGATCTCGCGTCACTATCGCGGCCGTACGAGCCCCGGTTCGCGAGTCCTGCACGACCTGGGCACGGTTAGCCGGGGTGATGAACGTGCTTTGGTTGAGCGCCCAGCCATTCCTGATGGGCTTGCTCGCGTACGCCAGCTCCTCTTCGCTCAGCTGTGAGTCCGGAGTGCCCAGCGTTGCCACTTCCGCAAACGCAACCAGGGTCGGTGTCTGCCAGATCTGGCGGCGAGCGAGCATCGCAAAGAAATCCTTGCAGGTGTCGGGGTGGTACTCCTTGCCCCCGGAGCACGGGAACCACAGCCGATTGTTGTCGAGATGCTCGATGTCACCCTGTCCCGCGTCGAGTACTTCCTGCATCTTCACAGCCAGAGGGCGGTGGCCTGCAAGCGGGAGGTGCTGGCGGCGCGCCTCGTCGGCTATCGCGAAAAATGCCTCTCGCGGGGTGTGATCGTGCACTTTGATCAGATCCACGCCCTTCGCTTTGAGCATTTGAACGGCTGCTCTGCCGTCGGCAGCTGTCTTCACACGCAGGCGCAACGGCCAGTCGCCGGGGGCGTCGTCCAGGATCGGTCCGGCAGTGAAGATGCGCGGACCCAGGATCGCGCCGGATGCAGTCCCTGCTCGCAGCTTGAGGATGATCTCGAGCTCGGACCCCATGTCACGGATTCCCGTGACGCCGTTGAGAACGTAAAGCTCCAGCCACTTGGCCTGAAAGCGCTCCAGCGCTGGCGTCGGAGTAGGGCCCCCGGTGTGGGCGTGCATGTCCCACAATCCGGGGATGAGGTATTTTCCCTTGGCGTCGACGATCCGCGCGTTCGCAGGCGGAGAGCCCCCGTCCACGCGTTCGATGTTCCCGTTCTGAATCGTGACCGTGCGATCAGAGTCTACATGCCCATCGACCACGTCAACGACGTTTACGTGAGTGATCGCAAGAGAAGCTGTCCCCTGCGCTTGCGCGATGGTGGTGAGAGACCAGAGTGCAGCGATCCACGCAGCTGCTTGAACTATACGCATCACCAACACCCCCCGTTCCCCATGCTTCGCGGCCATGCCGAGTCGCCCTGGCCTGGCTGTTTCTTAGCCCGTGTCGCCTGGTGCGGCAGTTGGAACGACGTTGGCATTAAGCCGAAACAGGTTCATCGGATCGTACCGGTTTTTCAGCTTCACCAGTCGTGGATAGTTGTCGCCGTAGTTGTCCCTAAAAGCCTTCAGATCATCTTCGTAGCGTGAATTTACGTAGAACCCCTTCGTGAGCGGCTCGAGTTGGGCCCATACGGCGTGCATGCCGGCGATGTGCGCGTCTGTCTCGCTGGGGTCGGCCCCACTAGTGATGAGGTCGATGTCCCATAGCGCTTCCCGGTGAAAGAACGCGGTATCGCCGGGCTTGACGCGGTGGGCTGCGCCGCCCATGCCTTGCAACTGCACGGTAAGGGGATACGAGCGCGGCGTCTGGAACACCTCCAGGAGCGTCCCGACGGCGCGCGGGGTGAGTTCGCTCACGAGCCCGGATTTCTGGTAGTACTTGCGACCATCGGGAAATCCGGCATCGAATAGTGACTGCAGTTGAACGTAAGGAGCCGCTACGACACCGCCCTGGGCCCCGCGCGCCAGCTTGCGAAGGGGCTCGATGGCACGCTCTCCTGCTGGATGATCAGCGGACCAGCACACCATGATGGACAGGCTCGACTCCCCGCCAGGCTTGGAGCGAAGGAACAGATCGGTGCACAGCTCGTCCGGCTTGCGTGGCGCGTATTCAGCATAGAACTCGAGCACTTCCCGCGCCCGTTCGAACGGCCAGTTGAGCATTCCACCGAGCACGATGGGGTTCATGGGGTGAAGGCGGTATTCCAGCGACGTGACGACACCGAAGTTGCCGCCGCCTCCGCGCAGTCCCCACAAGAGTTCTTGATTCTCCTCCTCACTGGTGTGAACGAGCGTGCCGCTGGCGGTCATGACATCCGCCCCCTTGAGATTGTCGCAGGCCAGGCCAAACCGGCTGCCGAGCCGACCAAAGCCGCCGCCGAGTGTGAGACCGGCGGCGCCGGTGTTCGAGACGGTGCCAGCTGTCGTGGCGAGTCCGAACGCCGTGCATTCGCGGTCGAACTGGCCAAGCAGCGTTCCAGGCTCGAGATACGCAGTGCGGGTGGCCGGGTCCACGCGCACGCCACGCATCGGCGCGAGGTCGATCATGATCCCGCCGTCGCAGGTGGATTTTCCGGAGGTGCTGTGACCACCCGCGCGCACCGCAGTCAGCAAGTGGTGCTCGCGTGCAAAGTTGACAGCACGCATGACATCTGCAGCGCCGACACATGATGCGATGAGCGCGGGGCGCTTGTTGATGGATCCGTTCCATACCCGGCGGGCCTGCTCGTAGCGACTGTGTGTCGGAAGGAGGAGCTCGCCCTGCAGGCTCGCGGCAAGATCCGCGATGTCGCTCTTAGGCACAGAGATCGCCGAGCCCGACAGGCTCACCGCCGGCTGATCAGCCGCTCCACTGCGACGCCATGGAAGCCAGGCGGCGCTGGCGAAGCCCGCCGCGCGCAGAAAATCCCGTCTCTTCATTGATTGCATGACCTGAGAGTACCGCCTATGGGGTAGGCCGGCAAAAGTTCTCGAAATCCACCACGCGACGTACGATGGCGTTACGCAAACACCAGGAGTGTTCAATGGTCCCGACGATCACCGCTTTTGAACGGTCCCCCGATCGCGGCCGGGGACTTGCGCGAGATATGCGCGTTCGCTGGGCGCTTGAAGAAGTGGGCCAGCCTTACGACGTTCGACTTCTTTCATTCAGCGACATGAAGGAATCCGCGCACCGCGCGCTGCATCCTTTCGGTCAGATTCCAACCTACGAAGAAGCGGGTCTCGTCCTTTTCGAGTCGGGGGCGATCGTGCTTCATATAGCGCAGCGCCATGCGGGGCTGCTGCCAGAGGATGCCAATGCCCGGGCGCGCGCGATCGCGTGGATGTTTGCCGCGCTCAACACGGTGGAACCGCCCATCGTTGATCGCTCGATGGCCGTGCTTTTGGAGCGCGACAAGAGGTGGTACGGGGAGCGCCTGCCAATGCTTGAGGATCGCGTCCGTGTACGGTTGGGCGAACTGTCCAGTTGGCTTGCCGATGCCGAGTGGCTCGAGGGTGCGTTCAGCGCCGCCGACCTGCTCATGGTGACGGTGCTGCGGCGGTTGAACGGATCCGGTCTGGTGGAGAAACATCCGAATCTCACCGCCTATGTCGCCCGCGGCGAAGCGCGGCCCGCCTACAAACGCGCCTTTGCGGCCCAATTAGCGGTTTTCGCGTCTCAACCGCCGAACGGTTGATCCGGGCTCGCTCTCGGTCCACTCCATGCCCAGATACATGACAGCAGGTGTCATCCATGGGCCTCTATGCTTGTCGGCGAGAGCAACGATGCGCGGTACTTTGAGCGGAGGACCTCGATGACTGAGCCGAGAGATATTCGTCCGCTGGCGGGCGCTGTTGCAGTCGTGGCTGGTGCTACGCGCGGAGCGGGCCGAGGCATAGCACGAGCCCTCG
>Ga0157372_10008502_pt1 | contig 10895 bp, 8 predicted proteins | sample C55metaG_FD_115307 | JGI IMG/M metagenome (GOLD analysis project Ga0157372, IMG submission 115307) | Corn rhizosphere microbial communities from Kellogg Biological Station, Michigan, USA - C5-5 metaG | ecosystem: Host-associated > Plants > Roots > Rhizosphere > Soil | place: USA: Michigan...
CGATTTCTCGCCTATGCCATCGCCAGACGGCACAAAGGTGGCCTTTCACTCCTGGCGCTCGGGATCGCGCGACATCTACGTGCTCCCGCTCGACGGCGGTCCCGTGCAGACCGTCACGAGGTCGCCGGCGCAGGAGTCGAAGCCGCAGTGGTCCCCGGATGGCAAGTCGATCACGTACACACTGTACGGCGGCGGCGGCGTCTACATCGTGCACCAGAATCCGAACGGCACGTGGGGAACGCCGATCAATCGCACCAAGCTCGACACTGCGTCCAACGCCACGTCGTGGCCCGTCTGGTCGCCCGACGGGCACTGGATCGCGTACAGCAATGCTTTCCTGGGCGGATCGCTGATCATGATCAACCCTGACTCTGGTGCGCGGCGCACCGTGCTCGATTCAGCGAAGAGCCGGATGAACGCCGAGTACCCGGTCTGGAGTGCCGACAGCCGCACGCTGTATTTCAAGTCGCACGACGCGAAAGGGAACGCGGAGTTCTGGTCCATGCCGATCAACGACGGCGCGCCGACGCTGCTCGCCCACTTCGATGACCCCGACCGTCCGGCGTACCGCCCCGAGTGGAGCATCGGCGATGGTCGCATGTACTTCACGATCGCCGACCTTCAGAGCGACGTCTGGGTAATGCAGACGTCGCCGTGATGAGCAGAAAGTGATCAGTTGATTCTCGAAGCCTCCGAAAAACATAGGCGATATCTGAGTGCCACGATTGTGCTCGTCGCTGGACTCGCAACTCGGAACAGTCGGCACCAGAACGGCACACGCGGCGCCCGCTCCTCCCCCCGGTTGCGGCTCAGCTGTCGTTTGATCTCGCTTTGAAGTGTTCCAATACCACTCGCGCATTCCGCTGCAAACCCCGCGAGTTTCGCGCGCTTCACCGACGACTTGCGAAATGCCGCGCTGAATTCGTCCTGCCTCATCGCGAGGACCTCCGTAGCTAGCGTGCGCGCGTCTTTCTCCGCGATCACTGCACGCGCCGTGAATGCCAGTTCCGTCGCATCCCGCGAAAACTTCACGTTCCACGGACGCACAGATTGGGAGGAGTGCCGGTGTAACGATGCGGCGATCCATTCGTCGAGGCGAATTGCCGACTCAACTTCACCGAGACTTGCGATGCCCAGGAGGTCGAAGCCGAGTTCACGCGCGCTGCTTGATGCGAAATTCGATGCTCTGCTCGCTCCGATCTTCCGTGCGATGCTGTAACACCCTTTGCGCTGTCGCGTAGGCACCGTCGCTCTCACATACCGCTCGGCGTCGCTCACCGGCGGTGCTGCGTCCGGCGACCCGTACGCGGTGTTCATCCTCCAGCGCAGGCACCGCGCGAATGGCAGAAACGGCGGCCGCAGATCCCGGCGCCGGCTTTGAAAGCGGTCCGAGATACCGTTCGCCCGGGGGACGCCGAAACGTGCGTTCGCGTGCCTGCGCCGAGTGGCTCGTGCAATTGTCCGGGTGCTGCTCGACGAGCTCACTAGCCGCCGAGCACGCCGGGCTGCATCTTCGTACCGCTTCATGATGGGCAGCGAAGGTTCCCCTGATCACTCAATGACCGAACCCTCCGATCGTCTTGCCGGGTCGCTTTCAGGACGCTATCGCATCGAGCGCGAGCTCGGTGCGGGCGGCATGGCGACGGTCTATCTCGCCGAAGACATCAAGCACCACCGCAAAGTTGCCATAAAGGTTCTGCACGCCGAGCTGTCGGCGATCCTTGGACCCGAACGGTTCCTGAAGGAGATTGAACTCACCGCAAACCTTCAGCACCCCCACATACTGCCGCTGTTCGACAGCGGCTCCGCCGACGGACTCCTCTTCTACGTCATGCCGTTCGTGGAAGGCGAGACGCTTCGGGACCGACTGAATCGCGAGAAGCAGCTGCCCATCGCCGACGCTGTACGCATCGCAACCGAGGCGGCAGACGCGCTGCAGTACGCGCACGGGCGCGGCATCGTGCACCGTGACATAAAGCCGGAGAACATTCTGCTTCAAGGCGAGCACTGCCTCGTTGCTGACTTCGGCATCGCACTCGCCGTGGCGCAGGCCGGTGGCCAGCGCATGACGCAGACCGGCCTCTCACTCGGCACGCCGCAGTACATGTCGCCCGAACAGGCAATGGGTGAGCGTGAGATCGGTCCGCGCTCCGATATCTACGCGCTCGGCGCCGTGACGTACGAGATGCTGTGCGGTGATCCGCCGTTCACTGGATCCACTGCGCAGGCGATTGTAGCACAGGTGATCACGACCGAGCCACGCTCGCTCACCGCGCAGCGCAGGAGCATTCCGCCCGCCGTGGACGACGCAGTAATGACGGCACTCGAAAAGCTTCCCGCCGATCGCTTCGCGACCGCCAGCGAGTTCGCCGCCGCAATGGGTGGCGCAGGCGAAGTTCCACCGCGCGCCGGCAGCGGCCGCACTGTAGCCAGTTCGCGGCTCGCGAAGCGGCACGGTGCGCTGCCATGGATACTCAGCACCGCGGTGCTCGCGCTTCTGCTCATTGCTTTTGTAGCAGCGCGCTCCCTCGCGCGCGTGCAACCGCGTACGCCAGTTCAATCCAGCTTTCTCCCGCCCGCCGGCTGCACCTTCGTTGATCTGTCCCGCGGCAATGTCGTTCAATTGACCAGCGACGGCGCATCGCTCGCATTCACAGCGACCTGCGACAGCGTGACCGCGTTGTGGGTGCGCACGATCAGCACGGCGCGCATGCGGCAGCTGCCCGGCACGGAAGACGCTATCTACTTCTTCTGGTCGCCGGACGGCCGCAGTCTCGGCTTCTTTGCCGGCGCGCATCTCAAACGTGTCGACGTTGAGAGCGGCGCCGTTCGCGATCTGGCACCGGCCGCAAACGGCCGCGGCGGCAGCTGGGGCAGCGACGGTACCATCGTGTTCGCTCCCGATGTCAGCGGTCCCCTGTATCAGGTCGCCGCCGACGGGGGCACCGCGAAGCCCGCTACGAAACCCGTCATTGCAGCCGCGGCTGGCCAGATCGTGACCGACCGCAATCCATACTTCCTTCCGGACGGCCGCCATTTCATCTACGCCGAAGGGAACGGTGCCCCATGGGGTGGCGTCGAGCGCGTTGCCGCTCTGGGCAGCCTGACGAGCCGCCAACTGCTCGATGCGCCCTCCAACGTCACCTACGCCGACGGACGCCTGCTGTATACGCGAGGCGGGCTGCTGATGGCTCAGCCGTTTGATCCAGGGCGCGTCACGCTGTCGGGGCGCCCAGCCGCGATCGCCCCCGAACTCGAGACGAACGAGTTCCGCGTCGACGGCAACTTTACTGCGTCGACGTCGGGTATGCTCGTCTTTCGTGGATTGGCGCTCGTGGACGCCAGCGTCGACTGGTTCGATCCGAAAGCGAACACGACCAGGGTGTTGGTTGCGCACGCCGGCGTTGAAAATGCACGCGTCTCGCCCGACGGAGAATATCTCGTGGGCACCAGACAGCCAGAGCCCGGCCAGACGCGCGCGCTGTCGCTGTTCAGGGCTGATGGCGCGGTGTGGAACCAGCTGATCGGCGACGTACCCACTGACTTTCAGGGCCTGTGGTCGCACGACGGTCGCACGGTGGCGACACCGGGGCGGGACGAGCGAACTATCGCGATCACGCCGGTCGACGGCTCGCCGCCAAAGCAACTCAGGTTCACCCACGGGTCGGCGCACTTCCTCATAGACTGGTCGCCCGACGGCAGGTCCATCGTTGCCGATGTGCAGGCGGCGGGAACCGGGTGGGACATCGAACGACTGGACATCTCGGGCGACAGCGTCACGACGTCCCCGCTCGTTGTAACCCCCGCGGACGAGGTCGGAGAGCGTACATCTCCTGACGGGCGGTTGATCGCTTACTTCCTCGGCATGAAGAACGCTCCGCCTCAGCTTCGCGTCGCGCGACTGGCATCGGGCACAGCCAGCGTGCAGGTGTCGGAGTCTTTCCTGAACAGCGCAACGCCAAGTGATGCCGCCTGGAGTCCTGATGGACGCACGCTGTATTTCATCTCCGCATCAGGCACGCTCATGTCGTCGTCAATTGATGACGGGCCGGAGCTGCGCGCAGGAATCCCCAAAGCTGTTGCCGGTGCCCCGGGAAACCTCACAAGCGTCGACGTCGCGGCCGACGGGCGACTGCTGCTGGTCTCCGGCAATGCGACCGGTCCGGTGCCGCTCACGCTGATCCAGGACTGGACGCAACTCGCGAAACAATGAGAGCGATGTCCGCAACGGGCAGCTAATCTCCCCCAGCAACTGTTCGGGCTCTCGCGATGCGAACTCCGAATGTGTATCGCGCAAGGTCTGCCACCGCTCGCGCTGGCTACACTCCGGAGCGTGGACTCAGATTTGGTCAGCGCCATCGACCACCACGCGCGCATTGCGCTTAAGCCCTGCGAGCTTCGCACGCTTCATCGGTGATTTACGGAACGCGCTGCTGAACTCCGCCTGCTCCATCGCGAGCAGATCTGTCGCGAGTGTAAGCGCATCCTTCCCGGCGATCACCTCGCGCGCCGCAAACGCCGCCTCCGTCGCATCCCGCGAAAACTTCACGTTCCACGGACACACCTCCTGACAGACGTCGCACCCGTACAGACGCTCGCCGATTGCTTCGCGTAGTGCCTCAGCAATCGGGCCCTTCTGTTCGATCGTCTGATATGAAATACATCTCGTCGCGTCCAGCACCCGCGGCGCGACGAACGCGTTGGTCGGGCACGCATCGAGACATCGCGTGCAACTTCCGCAACGGTCCATCTCGAATGGATCGTCAGCACGCAGCTCGAGATCCAGCAACAGCTCGCCCAGAAAGAAGAACGAGCCAAGCTCCGGATTGATGAGATTGGTGTTCTTACCGAACCAGCCGAGCCCCGCGCGTCGCGCGAGATCGCGCTCGAGTATCGGGCCCGTATCGACATACGGCTTGCCACGGACAGGGCGACCTGTCTCACCCTCGATCCAGCGGTGCAGCTCGTTCAGCCGGTCGATCATCAGATCGTGGTAATCGTCGCCGCGCGCATAGCGCGCTACGGGACCGGGCGGCTGCGTGCCGCCGTAATTCATCGCGACGACGACTGCACTCCGCACTCCCTCGAACGGCTTCCGCGTGTCGCGACGCTTCTCGGCGCCGCGCTCCAGATACCCCATCTCGCCGGCGTAACCGGCGGTGATCCATTCGTGGAAGTGATCCGCCGTTTCGACTTCGCCCAGCGTCGCGATTCCGACTAGATCGAAGCCGAGCGCACGAGCGTGCGCTCTGATTCGGTCTTCCAGCGTCATTTGTGCAGCTATTGCATGCTCGGTCACATACACAATTTATCCAAACGCGATCGATCTAATGCCGGACGACACGAAAGTTCGAGTCCACCTCCGTCAGTCGATACGGATACATCCAGTGGGAATAGTACATCGTGTTCGGAAGCGGCCGAAGGTCGGTGTTGAAGTAGTAGTTGAACACGTAGCGAAGGACGTTGACCATGCTGATGGAATCAGGAATGGCAGCGCCGCCGCCGTCGGGAAGGTAGTATGCGCCGAAGGGCCGGAAGCGCTCTCTGGCTTGTTCGACCGTCGGAAGTGCGCTGGTGCTCCTGAAGATACCGAGAGATTGCGAGCCGTGGTCGCCCTGCAGAATGATAATTGGCGGCGTCTTGGAGCGAGAAATCACAGTGCGCACCATCCGCAGCACCTCGCCATTGAGGCACGCTAGTTCTCCACGCAGGGCAACCCGTCCGGCCGGTAGCGAGCCCCACTGCAATTGCGTATCGCGTGGCAGCGGGTCGCAGTTCGCGTCCTCGATGAACGGCGGATGTGGCGCTAGAATGTGTGCGAAGACGAAAGTAGGCTGCCTGGACGGTGGTATGTCACTCAGCGCTGCGAAGGTGCGCGACATGTCGTCCGTGTGCACCGTCATTTCAGTGGGGAAGTAGCGCAGCAATTTGCTGAACATCGTGGATCGCGAGAACTCCTGGAAGACCGATGATGTCTGCAAGATCCAGTTGATATCCCAATGGTGCCCCAGATCGAACTGGTAGTCCGCATCCGAATTGCTTTGAGTGGGACCGAACCAGCTCGATGGGAAGTATGCGAACCGGTATCCCTGCGTCTTGAGGAATCGTTCCGCGCGGTTGTGCTCCAGCAAGTACCCGACGAGCGTGAAGTCATGCGAATTTCGCCCCGCGGCCTGCTCGATCGGCTGTGTCTGCGCAAAATTGAGAAGTGATGCCACCGACATGAGCGTGACCGAATAGTTGCTTCGGATACTCGGAGGTACACGGAACCCGATCGCCCTCAGCGTATCCTCGAAGGGTGTGTTGTCGATGCCAAACTGTTCGCGCAGTACCGCCGAGCTGGGGTATTCGTCGAGAAGGATGATGTACACGTCGTGCTTGCCATGGCTGTCGGCGGCTCGGCCGACAGCCATGTGGGGATCACGCATTGGAATCGGCGCGTCGAGCTCGCGGATGAGTGAACTGCTCCGGATCGCTCTGGCGTCCGCGATGTGGGTGTATACGATCTGAGCGGACGCTGAGCACACCGCAAGTACACCCGTCAGCGAAAGAAAGCGTCCGACCGAATCGAGTCCTGGCCGGCGGTGCCACCATCGCCGGCAACTCGCGAGGACGAGAACGAATGGGGCGACGATCATTACAGTCAGGGCCGATCCCATTCTCGGGTTGGCCCGTACGTACGCGATTCCGTTCTGAATCCATGGTGCCACGTAGCTGTACAGATAAAAAACAGCTACCGCGCAGAACAGAACGAACGCCGCCATGTCGGCTGAACGCTCGGATGACGACGCGCTTCTCGTTGCAGTCGAGCGTATGAGCCAGAAGAGCGCAAGGTAGACAATCGCAACAAAAGTAGCCACGAGAAGCACCAACGCCATCATATCCGTCATTCTGGCGTCGCCGGCATTCTTCGCCGAAACACCGATTATGGGAAAGATCGCGAACAGCAGCGGGTAGGCTCGTCGTCTCCAGCTCACTGCCGCTGTACCTCTCCTGTCGTCATCGAGTAAAGCCACCGCCTTGCATCTCCAACCTGCTCGCACGCGTCGATCGTGAAGAACGTTCCGAATGCGCGCTCGAATCCTTCCTTGCTGTAATCTGTGAATATGTCGGCGCGATTGCGAAGCAGACGCGCGACCTGTGAATCTTCCTTGTCAACGAACTCGATGATGAGATTGTGTCCCAGTTGCGCCATGAATGCCGCGACGTGACCCAGCGGCACGTTGTTGCCGATTGCAAGATGATGCACGAGAGCGAGCGCCATCACGACGTCGGCGGGTCCCCGCTCCTCCAGCGACATCCGCTCCGCGTGCGCCCAGCCCAGGGCGGGCGATGGATTCGTGAGGTCCATGAGAAGCGGCAGAATCCCCGTCTCGTTTTCCAGTCGCACGGTTCGGTAGTTTCGCTCCACAGCGGCGGGGTCGATGTCGAACGATATTACCAGCGGCGCAATCTCTCTCGCGATGCGTGAATACACGCCGGTGTTGGCGCCGATGTCCCACACTGCCGCAGGGTTTGATTCGCGAAGGTAGCGGCGGATGGTGTCCCGCTTGCTCGCGACCGCTGCGTCACTGTAATTCGTGTCCTGGACATAGTTCGCCCACTGCGTGCCATCCGGCTGCCACGTGAGCCGCTCGATCGCCTCGCTCAGGTTCTCGCTGAGCGCGACGAGTGCCTGCTTTGTCATCCGGCGCGTGCCGACAGCCGACGAGACTTTCGTCTCCGAATACTTTCGCTGCGCGCGGGCGTGCATGTGGATGTGCAGCAACGCCCGTATGTCCGCCCAACTTCTCCTCGGCAACATCTCGCTCCCGAAATCGAGCGGGATCCCATCGAGGTATTCGCGCAGGAGCAGGCCGAAGCGAATGTCGCGGCGCGCCATGAGCATGAGCGGCACCAGAAAGTGCTGGCAGAATTGCTTGTACGCGATCCACGGTTCCCCGTCGCGATAACGCTCGAACGACAGCGTGTCCATGAACACCGGCCGCCCATCGACGAACTGGACGTTGTATGCACTGGCATCTCGCAGAACGAAGCCCCGCTCGAGCGCGCGCGACTGCACGGCAAGCGTCAACAGTGCGGCGTCCTTCAACTGCCCGAAGCACCATTCGTATGGATACGATATGAATGGGAGGCGCTCCGGCTCGAGCACGGCGTGCGCATCCGTCGTCAGCGCCAGCGCTACGTCGACTGATGCGTGCGGTACCAGCAGGCGATCGGCCATGAGCTCGTCGTACAGGCCGGATGACGAGCATGCATCGAATTCATCCGCAAAGACCCGGTTGACCTGCCGGTACAACACACCGTTCCGGTCGAAAACAAATCCACTCGGGTCTCGGAACGACGCTCCGAGTCGCGTCAAGCTATCGGTGGTGCCTGTTGAAGAGCGAGACGAAGAACGCCTTGGTTGCTCTGCGCGCACGACGCATGAAGGCCAGCGCCGAGATCACGCCAGCGATTACGACCTGGAGAACGAGACTGCCTGCAGCGGGATCGATATACATCAGAACTCCCGATTCGTGGTGGAGTTTCGAGGTCCGAGCGGGAAGATAACGTACGATTATCCCGCCAGGATTACAACGTTGTTACCGTACCCATTCAATCTCGTGACGCCCACCGGACGTATCGCTCCACGTCATCCGCCGGCGGGAGGAAATCCGGTGATCCGTACGCCGTATCCATACGCCAGCGTACGTATTCGCGGTCCGGAATCGGCAAGAATGGCGGTTTTCGGTACCAGTGCCGGTTCCGGAAGCGCCAGCTCACCCGCGCGAGATCGACCGCCAGCGTCGGGCGACGCAGCGAACGGGCGCCGAGCGCGAGGGCCAGTCTCAGCATTGACATCCCCCAATTTAGACATGCTCGGCACCAGGTGAGACGACTGCCCCGCTGGCAGCACTTCTCGTGGGCGTACCCTCCCGCCTAGCTTTCGTGATGTACCGCCACCGGGTGCGACAGTGATCAGGCTGGGGCTTATCTCCGATACGCACGGCCTTCTGAGGCCGGGCGTTCATTCGGCCTTCACCGGGGTCGACCTGATCCTCCACGCCGGTGACGTGTGCGGTGACGACATCCTGCACGAGCTGAGGACCATCGCCCCGGTCTACGCGGTCGCCGGGAATTGCGATCCCGTTGGCGACCCGAATCTTCCGCTATCTTTCGAACAAACGTTCGAGAATCTCCGCCTTCACATGAGTCACGGCAACGAGCTCGGCCGCCCCAAGCCGGAGCAACTGCTCAGAGCCTACCCGAACGCGGATATCATAGTATATGGCCACACGCACAAACAGCTGATCCTCGACCTTGCCGGCCGCTTGGCGGTCAATCCGGGCGCCGCAGGTGCCCGAAGATTCGACCTCGCTCCCAGTGTCGCCGTCATGATGATTACCGATGGTCGAGTCGCCGTCGAACTGATCGAGCTCGAGTGATTGCGAGAGTGATCGACGGAGTGGTTTCGTGAACGATGCTGTCCGGCCGTTACGCGACGATGAGGTGCGTGTTCTCACACTCGACAGTGGAGACAGCGCAACGGTTCGCGACGCGACGCGACGCGTGCTCGCCGCACTGCTCGATGCGCCGCTGGAAACGATAGAATTGTACGATGCGCCCAAGGGAAAACCGCTGCTGCGCAACGATCCAGCGCTGCACTTTTCCATCTCGCATTCGCACGACGTATCGATGATCGCGATGACACGCGTGGCTCCGGTCGGTGTGGACATCGAGCAGCTGCGCGCCGTGCCGAATGCGGAGACGATCCTCAGGCGTTTTTTCACGCACGAAGAAATCGAGACCATTCTCACCGACGACAATCGCGATCTGCGCTTCATTCAAGCGTGGACGCGATCGGAAGCGCGTGTCAAGGTGCGCGGCGCAAGCATCTGGGAAGCGGCGACGCCTGATCCGGATGCCACAGTCCGCGCACTTCACGCGCCCGATGGATTTGCCGCCTCCGTGGCGGTTGCAAATCCAGCGTGGACGATCACACAGTACAACATTTCGGTGACGGACATCGTAGCTCTCTAGACCGATCAGCATGGACAGGGCGTGCGTCGTGTTCCATACTTCCCGACGCAAGCCGTATGCAGACTGTTCATGTTTCACCCGTCAGCGAGATCTCATGCCCCGTATCACGTCATTCCTTATTGCCGCTCTTGCAGCAGCGGCGCTCGGCACACCCGCTGTTGCCCAGTCACCCGCGATATTCGACAACGCGCACTCCGATCTGCGCTATCGCATGGTTGGGCCGGATCGCGGCGGACGCGTAACCACCGTAACGGGCGTCGCCTCCGAGCCGCGCACTTTCTACATGGGCGTCGCGAGCGGCGGCCTCTGGAAGACCACTGATGCAGGCGCAACGTGGATTCCCATTTCGGATGGAAAGATTCCTGTCGGCTCGATGGGATCGATAGATGTCTCGCAATCGAATCCGAACATCATCTACGTTGGCACCGGATCGGACGACATACGCAGCAACGTCTCGACGGGACGCGGTGTGTACAAATCGACCGACGCCGGCGCGACCTGGAGCTTCGCGGGACTGCGCGACGCGGGACAGATCGGTGGTGTGCGTATCGATCCATCCAATCCGGATATCGTGTACGTCGCAGCAATCGGGAACGCTTTCACCTCCAATGCGGAGCGTGGCGTCTTTCGCACCAGAGACGGCGGCAAGACGTGGGACAAGGTGCTCTTCATCTCCGACAGCACAGGCGCAGCGGACGTGGAGTTTCAGCCTGGTAATTCCAGGGTCATCTACGCGTCGATGTGGCAGGGCGTGCGCAAGCCGTGGGCAATTCTGAGTGGAGGCCACGAGGGTGGTCTCTACAAGAGCACCGATGGCGGAGATCACTGGACAAGAATGACCGGCGGTCTTCCGTCAGGTCTGTTCGGCAAGA
>Ga0157372_10008504_pt1 | contig 10895 bp, 11 predicted proteins | sample C55metaG_FD_115307 | JGI IMG/M metagenome (GOLD analysis project Ga0157372, IMG submission 115307) | Corn rhizosphere microbial communities from Kellogg Biological Station, Michigan, USA - C5-5 metaG | ecosystem: Host-associated > Plants > Roots > Rhizosphere > Soil | place: USA: Michigan...
CACCGGCACCGCATCGGCCAACCTGACCAACTTCGGGCTCTCCGGCACGAATGCGGCCTCGTTCTCGATTTCAGCCAACACATGCGGCGCGACCCTGGCGGCATCGGCCAGCTGCACCATCACACTCAGCTTCAAGCCCCTGGTTACCGGCACGAACAGCGCGACCCTGACCGTCACAGACAATGCCGGGACGGGTACGCAAACGGATTCTGTCACGGGCACCGGCGCTGCCAGTTCCGGTGGAGCGGTTATCTCGCTCAGCGCCACATCACTGACCTTCGCCCCCACCATTGATGGCACCGCCAGCGCTGCGCAAACTGTCATCGTCAAAAACACCGGCACCGGCACCGCAAACCTGACCTCCATTGCACTCGGCGGGGCAAACCCAGGCCAGTTCAAGGAACTCACGAGTTGCGGCGCCACCCTGGCTGCGTCAGCCTCGTGTGGTGTCTTCATCTCACTCAAGCCAACAGTAGCGGCAGCGGTGTCGGCGGTTTTGAGCGTCACCGACAACGCTGCTGGATCACCCCAGCAGGTCACTCTATCCGGGACAGGGGCTGCCGCTCCGCCGATCGGGTTGAGTGTAACCAGCATGGCTTTCCCGACCACCACTCACGGAACGGTATCGTTGGCCAAGGCTGTGAAAATAACGAACAACGGGACAGCCACGGTACACCTGATTTCGATCACGATTACCGGAACTAACCCTACGTCGTTCTCGCAACTCAATACCTGCGGCACAACCCTGGCTGCGGCGGCCTCTTGTTCGGCCTTCGTAGCATTTAATCCCGCTGCGGCCGGAGCAGCCTCAGCCAGTCTCAAAATCACGGATAACGGCGCCGCGTCGCCGCAGTCGGTGACCCTGTCGGGCACCGGCAACTAGCAACTCGCAACAGCAAAGGGCGGGCCGCGGAAGCTCAGGGTTTCGCGGCCCGCTCATTTGACGGCCGCGCATCAGCGGCCCGTCTCACGGTTCGCGCCGGCCTTATACTTATCCCGGCACATGGACCATCTCTTCACTCCCTGGCGCTACGCGTACATAACGTCTGCCGACAAGGCCCGGCGCAAGGGTGTGCCCCGTTCGCTGGAGGCCTGGCAGGGCGATACGGGCTGTGTTTTCTGCAACCTGATCGCGGCAGTGGATTACGCCGTAGAACACGGCATGAGCCGGGATGAGGCTGAAGCGGCCGGCGGGGTGGTCTGCCGCGGGAAGCACTGTTTCGTCAGCCTGAACGCGTTTCCTTACACGTCAGGTCACGTGATGGTGATGCCGTATGCGCATGTGGACCGGCTGGCGCAGGTTCCAGGGGACGCGGCGCACGAGTTGATGGACATGGCGCAGATGACGGAGCGCGTTCTGCAGGCGGTTTACCAGCCGCAGGGGTTCAACTTTGGGTTGAACCTGGGGGCTGCAGCCGGAGCTGGCGTGGCTGGACATCTGCACCTGCATGCGATGCCGCGCTGGGTGGGCGACACCAACTTCATGACGACAGTGAGTGAGACGCGCGTGGTGCCGGAGGATCTGGAGACCACCTGGAAGCGATTGCGCGAGGGTTTCGCTCAAATCGGATGAGAGGCCAGCCGAATTGGAGCATTGCGCGAACGGTCAGTAGGTCACGGTGGCAATAATGGTGTCGGCGTACGAACCGGGTGTGACATGTTGGCCGGCAGGAATCTGCCCATAAACGGTGAGGGATTGGGCGGCGCCGGTTCCGGTTCCGGAGACGGTGTCAGTACCGGCAGTATTACCCCAGTTGCTGGTGCGCCCGGAATTACGAAAGAGCTTATAGCCCAGCAAAGCCCCACCAGGACCGGTCATGCTGCGGTTGGTTACGGTGGCGCCGGCCGCAGTGCCCGCATTGAGGCCGACATTGTAGGCGGTGGTGTTGGTGCAGGTGACGAAGATCGTGGATGAGGCATTGATCAGCGAGGCCGAATACGCGCCGAAGTTCAGAGGATTGTCCGCGACAGTGCAGGCAACGACAACGGTGGCTTTGACGTTGAAGTGATTGGTGGCAGTTGTCAGACCGGTGCCCGACACTGAGACCGTCACAGTAGCGTCGTTATACGCGCCTGCAGGAGCATATTCGTTTGAAGGAAGCTGGGCGAACACGGTGACTGTCTGGTTTTTGTTCGTGCCTGTGCCGGTTACCCACCCGGTGCCGCTTGTGTCACCCCAGTTGCTGGTGTGCCCGGCGTCGCTGTAAAGCCCATATCCCAGCGATGCCCCAGCGGGCCCCGTCATGAGACGGTCCGTAACGGTGGCGCCGCTGCCGGTTCCGGCGTTGATGCCCACCTGATAGGCCGACCCAGTGGGGCATTTGATCGTCAGCGTACCAGACATGTTGATGGTGGTTCCGCTGAAACTGCCGAACTGGATGTTGGTGCCAGCCACGGTGCAAGTGGCTGCCGACGCCAGCGGAGAGAAGCAGGCGACCAGAAGCAGTGGCGCAAGTGCGAATCTCGGCTTCATGGCTTTTTCCCCACGCAACGCAGCGGCCCGATCCTGGGGATTTCGCCGGGTACGGGCCGGTAGTCGAAGAGGACCGTGCAGTGTTGCCCGTCAGTGAGCTCGACCGAAATCAAGTTGTGAGGACCGAGATCTTCAACATAGGCTTCACCGTCATACCCCACGGGGACGGCGACACCGGTGGAGCGCAGGGTCGCGGTGCTGCCAACCAAGAGCGGCTGCCCTGCCACATCGACAAGCTGCAGCAGGGCGCCGTGGCTGATTTTCACCGCGAATCTGACCACTACACCGGAACGATCCTGCGGCCTGGTCACGCGCGAGGCGTCGTTGATTGTCGCGTCGGCCGGGATATCGGTCGGCTCAATGGTGATGTGGTTCACGTCGAAGGAACGCATGTCCGGCACCAGCAGGCGCCCGGAGGAGTTGGTTCGGCCGACGTCACGGTTTTCCTGCAGGACATGTACATGCGGCATGGGCCCGGTGTCCACAACCGCGAAACTGTCGTAAATGGCGTTGGAGGCGAAGATGCTCCTGTCGACGAAGGAGAGGGCTCCCTGCGATTCCATGCGCACGGTCATCTGACCAGCGGTGTTGTCAATTCCCGCGGTGAACAGGCCTTTGCTCGATTTGTGCTGCACTTCAGCGAATTCATGGGCGGTGCCGCCGGCGGATAGATAGGCGTAGTATCCCCATTCTCCAACTTCGGTCACCGGTTTCTCGACTTGAGCCTGCCCATAGCCGTCAGACGTTGCCGAGAGGCTGGCCGAGCTTCGCCTTCCGAATGGAATTGTGAGGCCGACCTGGAGGCCGCTGTTGCCTCCATTGCTTGTGAAGTCTCTGTATTCGGACGCGTAGATGGATACGTGGTGGACCTGCAGGGAATAGTTCGCAGAGACGACGTGATTGTGCTGGGCCGGGGCAGGAGCCTGGTGGACCGGGACGGGTGCAGCATCCTCGTCAAATCCGCCATAAGCAGCGCCGGCAGAGCCGAATCGCTTGAGGGACAGGCTCGTGAAGGCGCTCAACTGCTTCCGGGCGACCCCATCGCCGTTCATGGATGCGACATCGCGGTAGTTACGATTCCCAAACATGGTTGAGGCGCCGAGACTAAAGACTCTGCCGATGCGCTGAGCACCCGCGGAAAACTGACCGCCGAGGCCCGCCGAACCAGTGCTGCCAGCAGCGGCGAAATTGATCACGCCGAGAGTGCCGACCTGAAACACTCCGCCGGCGCCCGCCATGGTTGCGCCTGGGGTGCCTTCCGCGGCGCCTTCCACGGTGAACCTGGAAGTCAGCCCGCGGCGATAGACGGCGGTGCCTGCCATCTTTCCGTATTCATTGCTGACGGTGCCCCAGCTCAGGCGCGCCACGCCCGCCTGCACAGCGAAGGTGTGCAGGCCGGGGGAAAGGAGCGCGGAGCTGGCGTAAAAGGGCTGAGTCATCGTGACCTGTTGCCCCAGCGCATTGGTGACGCTGACCGTGATCGTTCCCGCCCCGGACATGACAGGGAGTTGGGGAGTCTGGAAAGGGCCCGCGCCAGTCTGGCTCGAAACCACGACGTTGCCATCGGCAAGAATGTTCACGGTGGAGGGGACGGCCGCCGAACCCGTGACGGAGGGCAGAGGAAAGGTCACCAGATCGGGACGCATGCTGAAGTCCGAGCGGATCTGTGCGCCCGACAGGCGAACCGGACGAGTCCAGGCAAGGCCACCGGTAATGAAATCGCCGAGGCTGTAACGACGCAGCGTGTTGATGTCGGCATACGTGAAGGATGAGTCCAGGCGTATCGCGGTATTTTTATTCGAGCCGTTCGAATCTCCGCCCGCATAGGCGAGCCATCCCGAGCTTACGATACCAAGCGGCGAGAAGCCTCGCAGATCGATGGCCCCGGTGGCGCCGGTCTGCCCGCCGGCGATGGTATTGACCACGTCGTAATTCATGGTTGCGCCGGTGCCGCTCTCGATGGTTCGATGGTCGTCACGCCGCGTCCTTCCGAGAGGCTCCAACTGGGTGGGCACCAGCCGGTTTTCGCTCACGGTGATGTGCAACTGCTGGTTTTTTCCATCGAGGGTGTAAGTCAGACCGGGTATGTCAGACAACGGGATCACGTCATGGGGATCACGAGCGACGCGGGATTCGGGAACGCGAAGGCCCAAATCGCGGAGTTCTTCTACCCGCGACATCAATTTGCCGCGATGCACGATAAACTCGCCGATCTTGCCGGTGGGCTGACCATTTACGTCGACTTCAAGAAACAGAGTTTCGTCGGCGCTTGCGCCCGAGCCCGCAGTTGTGTCGGCGCTGCTCGCCGGGGAATTAGACGGCGCCGTAGTCGCGGGAGTCAAGAGGGCGCCGGAAGCGAGCCCAAGGGCGATCGCCGATGGCGGCATCACCACGAGGACAAGCAGGAAGCTCCGCACATAGCGTAGCCACCTTGCCACCTTGTCTGAATACTCATGGGGAGGGAACAACGCGTACCTGCTCATCGATGGCGCCGGCGATTGCGCGGGCGGTCAACCGGAGGGTGTCGCCGGGCAGGGGCAGTGGATCCTGCGCAACGATATGCCATTTGCGTGTGGAGCCCGCGAGAACATAAGGCAGTGCGCGGGATTCTGTCTTCAGCTTGCGCCCATCGGCCGTGGTCAGGACGATGTCGCGGATTACGTCATGCGAAAGTCCGTCATTGGATGCCACGAGATAGCTTTGTCCGCCGTTGACCTCGACATGATATTGAACGTGCGCGACGGCGCGGACCTGGGGCTGGGCAAAGACAGGAATGGAAAGGCGAAGCACCACATGGACTATCCCTGCCTGGGCCGGAGGTGGAAGCTGGTCGACCAGGATGCGGTAAGTAGCTTCGCGGCCCTGAGCGGGCTGCCGCAGAATGAGCCGGACCACCTGGGTTGCGCCAGCAGCAATGGTGGCAATGGGAGGGCTTACCACGACGGCGTCAGAGGGGGTGAGCTGGTCGTCGCCGCCATCCGGTTGATTCCACGCATAAGCGCGGATCTGAATGGCAGTCTCGGTGGTGGCTTGATTAGTAACGGAAAAAGTCGTGGCCATCTGACCGGGCGGCATAAAAATGTTTACGGGCAGAACGGCCAGGTTCTGGGCCCTGGCCGCCATACTCATGAAAAAGACCACGAGGATGGCGGCGAGCAAGCTAGCCGCTCCCAGACGTCGTTGCGGAATCATCGCGTCCCCTATTTTTGCGCCAGATGGGATTAATAGGTGACGGTGGCGGTGATGGTATCGGTATAGGAACCCGGAGTCACATACTGTCCCGTGGGAACCTGGCCGTACACGGTGAGGGCCTGAGCGGTTCCGTCGCCGGTGCCGGATACCCAGCTACCCGTGCTGTTGCCCCAGTTCGTGGTGCGCCCGGAGTCGGAGTACAACGAATAGTTGAGCAATGCCGAACCATTCTTCATCTGACGCGTGGTGACAGTCGCACCGGCAGTCAAGCCTGCATCGAGGCCGATGGTGAACGGCGTGGTGTTGGTGCAGCTGACCGAAACGGTCGATGTGGAGTTGGAGGCTGCCGTGCTCGCGTAGGTTCCGAAGGCCATGGCCGTGGCGGTAACCGAGCAGGTGGCCTGAACGGTGGCGCTGACCGAGAAGGTTGTGGTGGCGGTTGTTGCCCCGGCGGGTGTGGGGGCGAGAACGAGCGCCAGAAGTCCAAGGACCGCGACTGGGGCCGCGGACTTGATAGCGGTAGAGAGGTTCATTACGGTGACTCCTTGATCAGCACAAGGCTGAGACTGGGTTGTGATATTCGGCGTCAGACTGGAAGTCCAACAGGTACGGTCGTTGAGTGCGTGGGGCAAGTCGGAATCCTGTTGTCACAGTGAACTGAGACTTTGAATTCGCTCGCGCCTGGAGCCCTGAGATTGCCTTTGGTGCCTTGCAAATAACGCAATGGGAATTCGATCAAGCTTGCCAGCAAAACGACGTCTAGACCAGGTGATCTGTGCCACTCGATTGCGCGATCCGCAATTGCTTACAGAGCCAAGATAGTATTTACCGGGGATTGGATAAATACTACGTTGCGGTATTTGAATGCGGCGAAGGTGTATCAGGGTAGTACATGTTAGGTAACAAGCGAGATGTTACCCGGCAATCGTGCCCAATCGCCGCGAGAAAATCGCATTACATTAATGTCCTGTATTCGTTGGCCTGGCGGCGGACAGCGGTGGATCAGTAGGTAACCAAGACGGTAATCACATGGGTGGACGCGGCTGCCGCAATGGATTGAGTCGGGCGGCATTCCATGCGAACCGTATACGGGCCGGCGTTGATCCATGGGCCACCTTTGATGGCTGACCGATATCCCGCCAAGGCAGCGCTGGTCAAAACCGAAGGCGTCTTCGTCACAGTTCCATATACGCCGGCGAGTCGCTCTTCTGGACGCACGTCGACAGCATAGGGCGTTGCCATGGTGCAGGTGACCGAGATGCCGGGTTTCGCCATCGCCGATATGGCGAGGTGTTCTGGCGACGGAACGGATGCCGTGGAGACCAGGCAGCCTGCTTGAACGGTGGCACTCACGCCGACCGACGTCGTAGAGGTTGCAGCAAGCAGGGAGCGCGGAAGCAGACCTGAAGCGAGAAGGCAGAGGGAGAACGCGGATGCGGCGAATTTCCTGGACATTGCGCTCCTGCCTCCCCGACGGTCGGGTCGCTAAGCAGGTTGATCGGCAATTCCGGCCGGAAGTTCAATGTCGCGCGGAACCCCCGGCGCGGGTAAGGGGCAAACAGCTTGAGCATACCGGGGAGATGCTTTACAAAACAGACCGGAGACATGGTTTACACCATGACGGAGAACAGTTGGCTTTCCCAGCTTTGGCTTGACGCAAGAAGATGCGTTTATGCCTTGGAAAGAGACTCGAACCGTGGACCAACGCCTGCAGTTTTTGTCGAGCTATCAGAAGGAAGAGATGTCCGTGACCGATCTTTGCCACGAGTACGGCATTTCACGCCCAACTGCCTACAAGTGGATCAAGCGTTACGACGACGTTGGGCCTGAGGGCCTGCTCGATCTGGCGCGCACGCCGCATGGTAGCCCACGTGCAACGCCGGCTGAGATTGAGAACGAGATCCTCGCGCTACGAAAGCGGTTCCCGTCCTGGGGAGCGCGGAAGCTCAAGGCACGGCTGGAGCGCATCAACCCGAAGGCTCTACGTGCCCAGCACGCGGCTGCTGCCTAGCAGGGTCGCGAACTTCCAATATCCAAAGACATTCCATACCCGGCGAGTGAACAACAGCGGCGATATCAGTTGGCACAAGGGCCGGGTATTCGTCAGCGAAGTCTTGCGCAACGAAGAGATCGGGCTGGAACAGATGGATGAAGACGTGCATCGCGTCCTCTTCCAGAACACCGAACTGGGCGAGTTCAACAGTACAGAGATGCGATTCCGACCCGCGCCTCGACAGTAATCACTTCAGCGCCAGATGTGCAGGAGGGTCAGTCTTTGCCCTCCCCATCCACAGATAACCTGGTAAGCCGTCGTTGACCTCAACTCGATATTTCACGGCAGGAGGGTTATGTCGAAAGCTTTCAGCATATTGAAGGAGATATTTCTGGGAAGGGCTGGTAGTGAAAACTACCGACGAGTCGCTTTCCCATCGTGCCCCGAGGATGCCGTCTCCCCCCAGAGAAGCGATGTAGTAGTTGCCGTATCGAGGAATCTCGGCGTTTGTTCTGATGATTGAGATGTGAATCGCGCCGAGGTTGGAATGGTCCTCACTCGGATATCGGTATGCGACGAGATGCTGAGAGCCGTTCGGAGATGGCAGGTCGGCTTCGATCTCTCGCACTTTGCCGGCCGTGGCGTCATCGATCCGGATGTTGATTGAAGTTCCCTGGAAGTTGTCGCTTGTCTTTGAGCAATCGAGGTTCTTTCGAATGCATTCAACATAATCGACTGCCACGGTCAGGCTCCCATCTTTCTCCCAGCCAATGGGCTCATAGTTGTCTGGAAGTCGGAAAGGTCGGAGATCATCCCGCAAGTTCTTCAGCGGCACAATCACATCTCTCTCTGCCGTGTAGCCTAATGCCCCGAATCGAATTTGTATCGGACTAGAAGCTTGGAACCGTCCGGAGAGGGGGACTTCTGATCGATGATGACATCGTTACTCGACAGGCGTTCACCCCATTGCGATTTCACACGGAAGTTAGCCGACACCACTAGCGCGCAGACAATCACAACAGCGCCAATCAGGCAGCCCCTCCAAATCCTGGACGATCTCATGCAGTCTAGGTTAACTCCGCAACCGGCCCAGCCATGGAAATGCCGGAGTATGGAAAGCATGGAAAGCCAAAAAGCCGGCTTTCCACCCTTCCCACACTCCTTGGAAATCCCTGCGGGATTCCCACATTACCACGGCTACGGCGACGGCTATCATTAATCTGAAAACCGGCAAAGCCCGCCGAAAATCCGCAACCAGAGCCACTCTCGCCGCAAGGGGCTTGTAAACCATGTCCCCGGTCTAAAACGTAAAGGATGTCCCGGTACTCTCACAGCAACGGGCAAACTGGCCGGCGGGTTCTTCCGCAGCCAGTGAAGCGATGCCGTTTCAAAGCTGTCAACCAGGACCCGATTCGGCAAGCTCCAGCGCCCCCGACAGACACTCGCCAAGCCGGTTTCTTGTTCGCGGCGCCTATGCTAGCCCGTTCGGCCGGAAGCCGGCAAGCTGCATGGCGCGGTCCGCATCGGGGTTGCGCATGAAGGTCTGCCAGACCATCTCGGAGCGGAGGTTTTCCGCCATGATGACGCCGATGCCGAGATCGATTCCGAGCACGTCGGGGTTGTACCAGCGGGCTCCGGGGTTGAAGGCGTCGAGGAAGCCATATCGGCGCCATGGCTGGGGATAGCGCGCGCGCATAAATCTGAGGACGTCGAGGCATTGCCCGGGAAGGAACGGCAGCGATCCGGCGGCGGCTGAAGGGACCACGCTGCCATCGAGCTGGCTGCGCGAATCGAGCGAACCCCAGGCAACATAGCCGCGCCGGGAATCAGAGGCCGTGATGCCCCACAGGTCGCGGTTATACCAGCGCGGCATGGACAGGCAGAAGGCGCGATGCGCGCGAGTGGCGACGACGGAATTGGCGAAGTAGTCAGCGTAGGCGTCGTGCTTGTGGCGGAAGTCAAACCAGGCTTGCGAATACTGATGGGTAAAGATGGGGTCGTTGCCGCTGATGTAGGTGAGCCCGTCGTAATGCACCTGCGGGCGGGAGAAGTTCTTCCAGATCTCGGGGGGAACGGGGTGGGTGGGCGACCCGATGGCGAGCAGGTAGATCATCATCAGTTCGCAATAGTGGTTCCAGCGCGCATTGAGGAAGCCGGAGCCGGGATTCCATCCCATGGCGAAGGTGTTGCCGCCATTGAGCATCCAGGACCAGTCGACACGCTCGTAGATCTGCTGCGCGAGGGAGCGGATGCGGGCATCGGCGAAATATGTGCCGGCGGTGAGAACGCCGCAGAGCAGCAGGGCGGTGTCAATGGAGGACAGTTCGCTGGCGCGCCAGCGCCGGCCGGACTCAACGTCAGTGAAATGGAAGAAGAATCCGTGAACCTGGGGCATGCGGTTCAAGTGCCACTCCAGGGTCGTGCGGACGCGCTCAACCACCTCGTCATGGGGAATGTAGCCGCGGTCGTCGGCGATGCAGAGGGCGGTCAAGCCGAATCCGGTAGCAGCGATGCTGGCCATGCGGCGTGGATCGCGGGCGCCGTTGCCGTCGCTGCGGGCGCGGTCGAGGACCTGGCCAGTGGCCGGGCTTGCCTGCTCGTAGAAATAGAGGCAGCCCTGGCGGATCAGCTCGTCGAGGAACGCTTCGTCACCGCGCGTGAAGCGCGAGCCCTGGCCGGCAAAGGCCGCGCGGGCCGCGGGCGCGACAGCACACCCGACTCCGAGCGCCATCGTCCGCAGGGCGCTGCGCCGATCCATATACGGCATGTAGATCCAAGCCCCAGTACTCCAGCCGCAGGCTTCCTGGCGATCCGACGGGCCGGGGCCCCTTTTCCGGCGAGCGCGACGAACGGCTCTCCGGAACCCCGGCGCACCACGCGGGTGCAGACTACGGTGGAGGTGTTGGATTCAGGATGACAGGGTTGGAGTGCGGGGGCAAGGCGAATTTTGGGCGCGGTGGGAGCAGGGATAGAAGCGGGAAGCAGGTTCTTCGCTGCGCTCAGAATGACAAGGATCGCTTTACGCGATCCTTTACCTGCGCATTAGTTCCAGCGGCTGCGGTCGTTGGGGTCGTCGTCGATGGGGCGGCCGCGGTTGTCGAGGCGGATGGTGCGGCCCTGTTTCTTCATGTAGACCTCGAACTTGCGGCCGGCGCGACGGCGCTTCCAGCGGTAGTAACTGTTGCGCAAGCCGTAGAGCCACTCGGTGGCGGCGAATCCGACGCCACGCTTCGGGGC
>Ga0157372_10008505_pt1 | contig 10895 bp, 9 predicted proteins | sample C55metaG_FD_115307 | JGI IMG/M metagenome (GOLD analysis project Ga0157372, IMG submission 115307) | Corn rhizosphere microbial communities from Kellogg Biological Station, Michigan, USA - C5-5 metaG | ecosystem: Host-associated > Plants > Roots > Rhizosphere > Soil | place: USA: Michigan...
CGCACCTGTCCGCCGGTGGTAGAGATGGTGACTCCCTTCGCGATGGCCTGCGCGTCGGCCTCGGTCTCACCCTGTGCCTGAATCATCGCCGTGACGTGGATCTCTGCCTTGTCCCAGCCATGGACGGTGATGCCGCCGTTTTGCCGGCCGTCGACATTGAGCGCCGCAGTAACGGGCAGCGTGAGTTCCCGAACGTCGCAGAACCGCTCGTAGTCGCGCGACCCGCGGTCGCAGTTGTCGAGAAAGCGCTGGGCGCGAGTGTTCTGCGCACTGAGCGTGGCTACGGCGAGCGGCAAGAGGCCGAGAATGGCGATACGGCGCATGGTACCCCCGGGGCGTGAATGACGCGCGGCTACGGCTGGATCGCTAGTCTAGACAGGCGGACGCGAGGAATGGTTGGAAGCGCCGTGAGGGATATATTCTCCGAAGCTTTGCCGAACCCGGCCAGGAGAAACCGGATTCGGCGTTAGACTTCGGCGGCGCGGACTGTGCGCCGAACTGGACCCACCCCGAACATCACTCAGAGGATGGAATGATGCGTCGTTTTCTCAGCGTGCCGGCCTTTCTCGTGGTTGCCATTCCGGCGTTTCTCAGTGGTCAGCGCGGGGCGGGCGCAGCCAAATGTGACAGCGACAACGCCGGGCTCAAGCTGCCGGCCGGCTTTTGCGCTACGGTATTTGCCGACTCGGTGACAGGCGCCCGACACCTCGCCTTCACGCCGAACGGAGACCTGCTCGTGTCGTCGGGTGCCAGAGGGGGCGGCGTGTGGGTTCTGCGCGACGAGAATGCTGACGGGAAAGCCGACAAGCGCGCGCAATTCGCCAGCGGATTCTCGTCGTCGGAGGTCGCGCTCTTTGACGGCCATGTGTACACGGAAACCGGCACGGCCATCCTGCGATTCGCCTACACTCCGGGATCTCTGCAGGGCGGGAAGCCGGACACGATCGTTGAAGGGATGCCCGGCAACGGCGCCCATCGCGTGAAGACATTCGCCATCGATCGAAATGGCGCGCTGTACGTCAACTTCGGGACCGCGACGAATTCCTGCCAGCAGGCCGATCGCACGAAGCAGTCGCCCGGGAAGCAGCCTTGTGACGAGGTCGAAATTCGGGGCGGGATCTGGAAGTTCGACGCGCGCAAGCTGCACCAAACGCCAAGTCCGGCGACACACTTTGCTCGTGGCATTCGCAACGCGGTCGGGATCGCCATGAGTCCGCTCGACGGCCGCCTATGGGCGACGCAACATGGTCGCGACGGTCTCGGCGGCGAGGAAGCCGGCGCGGGTCAGTGGCCGAACAGCGTGCACTACAACGCCGAAAATCCGGCGGAAGAGTTGTTGCAGGTGAACCAGGGCGACGACTTCGGCTGGCCGTACTGTTACTACGCAGTCGACGAACACCACCTCGTTCTGGCACCCGAGTACGGGGGCGACGGCAAAAAGCAGGGCGAATGCGAAAAAAAGAAGGAACCTGTCGCGACGTTCCCGGCGCACTGGGCGCCGAACGCGCTGATGTTCTACACCGGATCGACTTTTCCCGCACGGTACAAGAACGGGGCGTTCATCGCATTTCATGGATCGTGGAATCGCGCGCCGGAAGATCAGGCGGGCTTCAACGTCGTATTTCAACCGTTGAACGGGCAGAAGGCCGCGGGCGCGTACGAAGTATTCGCCGACGGTTTCGCGCTGAATCGCTCCGGCCGTGGGGCCGGCAATCACCGTCCGACTGGTCTCGCGCAAGGACCTGATGGCGCGCTCTACGTTGCCGATGACGCGCTCGGACGGATTTACAAGATCGTGTATACCGGGACGTGACGAACTGCTGTTTTTGCACCGCAGAGGATCCAACGGCGAGTTTCAACCCCTTTTCGTGGTTAGGCAGATCGCGATTGGAATTCGAGGAAACGACTGATGGCTAGCAATCGATTGCAAGAGCTGCACGACGCCGGTGTCTCCCTCTGGCTCGACTTCATCGAGCGGAAGATCCTGCGCAACGGTGATCTGGATCGGCGGATTCGCGAGGATTGTCTGACGGGGATGACGTCCAATCCGACGATCTTCGAGAAGGCGCTCGCCGAGGGGAACGAGTACGACGATCAGATCCGCTCGGTCGCCGGCGAGTTCACGGCAATGGAGCTGTTCGAGCTGATCGCGACGACGGACGTGCGAGATGCGTGCGACCATTTTCGCGGCGTCTACGACAGGGGCGACGGCTACGACGGCTATGTGTCGATCGAGGTATCGCCGGGCGCCGCAAACGATGCGCGGGCGACGATCTCGGAGGCGACGCGCTTGTGGGCGACGGTCGATCGGCCAAACGCGTTCGTGAAGGTTCCCGGAACGGTCGAGGGCGCGAAGGCGGTCCGCCAGCTCATCGCGAACGGGATCAACATCAACATCACATTGCTCTTCGCCATCGATGCCTACAAGCGCGTGATCGACGGCTACATGGCTGGGCTCGAGGACCGCATTGCGGCCGGCAAGGACATCAAACGCGTCCACTCGGTGGCGAGTTTCGTCGTCAGCCGCGTCGACACCGAACTCGACAAGCGGATCGACGCCGCGGTCAAGGAGAATCCGAACCGCAAGCAGGCGCTCGATGCGCTGCGCGGCAAGGCGGCGATTGCCAACGCCAAGCTCGCCTACCGGCTCTTTCAAAACGAGATCGCTTCGCCCCGCTGGCGGAAGCTTGCCGAAAAGGGCGCGAGCGTGCAGCGCCCGTTATGGGCGAGCACCAGCACGAAGAATCCCGCCTATCGCGACGTGATGTACGTCGAGCAGCTCATCGGGCCCGACTCGGTGAACACGATGCCGCCGCAGACGATCGAGGCCTTTCGCGACCACGGTGTCGTGAAGCGGACCGTGGATGTCGGCGTGGACGAGGCGCAGCAGGTGATCCAGACGCTGGAGCGCGAAGGCATCTCAATCGACTCCGTGACCGACAAGCTCCTCGTCGATGGCATCGCCAGCTTCCAGAAGTCGTTCGACGAGCTGATCGCGGGCCTTCAGAAAAAGACAAAGGCGTTGGGGAAGGAGCTGGTCGAGAGTCACTAACCCGAAAACTCCTCTCCCCCCCACCGAACTTCCTTGCGCTACTGCCGAACAAAAATCGTCTGCACGCTGGGTCCCGCGAGCGCGACGCGCGAAGCCATAAGATCTCTCGTTGACGCGGGACTCAACGTCGCCCGCGTCAATTTCTCGCACAGCACGCACGAACAGCACGCCGAAACGATCGCGATGGTTCGATCGGTGGCCGAGTCCTGCGGGCGGCCCATCGCCATCCTCGGCGATTTGCAGGGTCCGAAGATTCGGATCGGTGATTTGCCCAACCCGCGCGAGCTCGCCGACGGCAGCGACGTGGTTCTGGCGCCCGAAGGTCTCGAGCGTGGTGACGAGGTTCCCGTCACCTACGAGAAGCTCGCCGACGACGTCCACGTCGGCGACCGATTGCTCGTCAACGACGGGCTGATCGACCTCATCGTGCTCGACGTCGACAAGCCGCGAGTCGTCGCGCGTGTGCTCCACGGTGGTGAGCTGAGCAGCCACAAGGGAATCAACCTGCCCGGCATTCAGGTCTCGGCGCCCTCGATCACCGCCAAGGATCGGGAGGACGTCAAGTTCGCCGTGGAGCAGGGGCTGGAGTATCTCGCGCTCAGCTTCGTGCGACGGGCGCAGGACATCGCCGAGCTCCGCGCGATGATCCCGAAGTCCATGCTCATCGTGGCGAAGATCGAAAAGGACTCGGCGCTGGCGAACATCGAGTCGATCGTCAGCGCGTCGGACGGCGCCATGGTCGCGCGCGGGGATCTCGGCGTCGAGTTGCCGTTCGAGGAAGTGCCGTACGCGCAGAAGCGCATCATCTCGCTCTGCAATCGGCTTGGACGGCCGGTGATCACGGCGACCCAGATGCTCGAATCGATGATCACCCATCCTCGCCCGACGCGCGCCGAGGCGAGCGATGTGGCAAACGCGATCCTCGACGGCACTGACGCAGTGATGCTCTCGGCGGAGACAGCTGCCGGCCAGTACCCACGTCTCGCCGTCGAGGCGATGAGCCGGATCATCGCCGAAATCGAGAGCAAGCCCCAGCATTGGCATCGCGAAGACAGGCGTCGGATGGAGAAGACCGTCTCCACCGAGTTCGCGATCGCCGCGGCGAGCAACGCGGCGGTGCAGATGCTCAACGCGCCTGTGCTGATCGTGTTCACGAAAAGCGGATTCAGCGCCCGAATCGTGGCGTCGCACCGTCCGAGCGTGCCGATTCTCGTGCTCACGGACGTGCCGAGAACGTACCGGCAGCTCGCGATGGTATGGGGCGTGGTCCCGGAGCTGGTACCGCACTGCAATACGTATGACGAGATGGTACGCCTCGCGCTCGAGGCCGTGCAGAAGCACGGTTTAGCGCGTTCAGGTGACCGGGTCGTCGTTACCGCCGGTGTTCCGTTCGACGTGCCGGGAACCACGAACCTGCTGAAGGTCGAGACCGTGTAATGAAGCTGACCTTTCTCGGCACCGGAACGAGCTTCGGTGTGCCGAAGATCGGTTGCCATTGCGAGGTCTGCCGGTCGCCCGACCCGCGTGACAAGCGAACGCGCGTCGGTGCAGTGGTCGAGAGCAACAGAGGAACACGGCTGCTCATCGATACGCCGCCCGAGCTGCGACTCCAGCTCGTTGCGGCGGGAATCGACCGGGTGGACGCCGTCGCCTTCACCCACCAGCACGCCGATCACACCCATGGCATCGACGATCTGCGCGCGATCACGACGAACCGGGAGGCGCCGCTCCCCCTCTATGGCCCCGCCGAAACCTTGCGAGACCTCGAGCACAAGTTCCGATACATCTTCGACACGGACATGCGGCCCCTACCGGGCACGTCGAAGCCGGAGGGGACCGCGCACGTCGTCGAGTCAGGACGTGGATTCGACATCGCCGATATGCATGTCGTTCCTGTCAGCGTCCCGCACGGCGCTGTTACAGTCTTTGCATACCGCATCGGACCGCTCGCCTACGTCACCGACGCCAAGTCCCTGCCGCCGGCGGCGCTCGACGTGTTCCGGGGTGCCAAAGTACTCGTGATCAACGCCCTGTTTCGAACGGAGCATCCCACGCACCTCAGCATTCCGGAAGCTATCGATGCGGCGCGCGAGATCGGCGCCGAGCGGACATATCTCACGCACCTCACACACGACAACCTGCACGCGGACCTCGAGGCCGAGCTGCCTCGCGGTGTGATGCCCGCGTTCGACGGCTTGACCGTTCGCCTCGATTAATGCCATGACGATCTCGATCGACTACTCGAACATGATGGGAGATGTCGTGAGCGGTGGCATCTCCGCGGACGATTGGCGTGCGGCGACCGAGCATTTCCCGACAGTTCACGCGGGCTTTGAGCGCCGGCGGAGCGCAGGCGAGCTTGGGTTCGTTTCGCTCCCGGACGACGAATCATTGCACCGCCAATCGACCGAGTTTGCGGCACGAGTCCGCGGACAGTTCGACGACGTAGTGGTTCTCGGGATCGGTGGCTCGGCGCTCGGGCCAATCGCGCTTAGGACGGCGCTGCTCGCGCCAGACTGGAATTCTCTGTCAAACGAGGAGCGCCGCGGGCAACCGCGCCTTCACGTGCTCGACAACGTCGATCCGGACACGATCGGCGCGTTGCTCGACCGCCTGTCGCTCGAGCGATCGCTTTTCGTCGTGATCTCGAAGTCCGGCGGGACGGCGGAGACGATGGCGCAGTACCTGGTCGTCCGCGAACGGCTTGCGGCGACAACGAAGAACACGAAAGATCATCTGGTCTTCGTGACGGATCCGTCGAAGGGCGCGTTGCGCGAGATCGCGAACGCTGAACGGATTCCCGCGCTCGACATTCCGCCCGCGGTCGGCGGTCGGTTCAGTGTGTTGACGCCGGTCGGTATTCTGCCGGCGGCACTCGTTGGCATCGACACGGGAGCACTTCTCACTGGTGCGGGCGACCTCGCCGCGAAGTGCGCCGGGACGGTCCTCGGATCCAATCCGGCGGGCCTGTTCTCCACACTCCAGTACCTCAGCGACACGAAGCTCGGGCGTCACATTCAGGTGCTGATGCCCTACGCGGATCCCTTGCGAAACCTCGCGGACTGGTACGTTCAACTCTGGGCCGAGAGTCTCGGGAAGCATCGCACCCCGGGCGACGCGGGCGTCGGACCGACGCCGCTGGGGGCTCTTGGCGCGACGGATCAACACAGCAAGGTTCAGCTCTTCATGGAGGGCCCGCCGGACAAGACGGTGACGTTCATTGCTGTGCGTCAGCTCGGGTCCGACATCGTCATCCCGCGGTTACATTCCGAGGTGAAGGAGCTCGGATACCTGGGTGGTCACCGACTGGGCGAGCTGTTGTCGATCGAACAGCGCGCGACCGCCGGCGCTCTGGCGCGTCGTGGCCGGCCCAACATGACGATTCACGTCGAGCGCGTGGATGCCTGGCATCTCGGCGCGCTGTTCATGCTCCTGGAGATCGCGACCGTCTATGCAGGGGAGCTGTACGGGGTGAACCCGCTGGACCAGCCCGGAGTAGAGCTGGGAAAGCAGTTCACCTACGCTATGCTGGGGCGGGCGGACGCGGAGCAGGCCCGACAGGAATGGAACCTGCTTCCAAAACCAGACGCGCGTTATGCGTGGGGCGGCTAGGGTCGGGGTTGAGAACCGTTGCGCGTTCGCCGGGATGACCGCAAGGTAGGGCGAGTCGGCAGCCTCCATCCGGGGACGCTGCCTGAGACCAGGGACCCCTAAAGGCTCAATGGACAAGATCGAAACTCTGAATTCGCTGTTCGGCGGGAGTGTCGCCGTGCGCGACGGTAAGGTCTCGGTACCCAATCCGGGCACCGTTGCCGGACCTTCAACGGATCAACTGGTACGTGCTGCCGTGTTCGCCGAGCAGGACGAACGGGATCACGCGCGATGGTTGATCTGGGAGATCGGCCAAGAGATTGGCGTTCGCGCAGCCTCGATCCACGATCTCTACATGGCGCGCGGCCGAGGGGAGACGCATGGCTTCACGGTTCCGGCGATCAACGTGCGCGGGATGTCCTACGACACCGCGCGTTCGATCTTCCGAACGGCGATCAAGCTCAAGGCGGGCGCGTTCATTTTGGAGATCGCGCGATCGGAGATCGCCTACACGGATCAGCGGCCGGCCGAGTACGTCGCGGTGATGCTGGGCGCGGCGCTCCGGGAAGGTTTCCGCGGGCCTGTGTTCATTCAGGGCGACCATTTCCAGGTCAACGCGAAGAAATTTGCCGCCGATGCGAAGACCGAAGTCGATGCGGTAAAGGCACTGGCGCGTGAGGCGATCGCCGCAGGCTTCTACAACATCGACATCGATACGTCGACGCTCGTCGACATGTCCAAGCCCACGCTCGACGAACAGCAAGAGCTCAATTACGAAGTCGGGATCGACATCCTCTCCGAGGTGCGTGCGCAAGAGCCGCCGGGGATCACCATCTCCGTGGGCGGAGAGATCGGCGAAGTGGGCACGCAGAATAGCACCGTCGAGGAGTTGCGCGCGTACATGGATGGCTTCAACCGCACGCTACCGCGCGGCGTCGCCGGTCTGTCCAAGATCAGCGTGCAGTCAGGTACGTCGCACGGTGGCGTTGTGTTACCCGACGGATCGATTGCCGACGTGAAGCTCGATCTGGATACGCTGGAGCGGCTCTCCAAGGTCGCGCGCGACGAGTACGGTCTGGCCGGAGCGGTGCAGCATGGCGCGTCGACGCTGCCGGACACCGCGTTCAACAACTTCCCAAAGCGAGAGACGGCCGAGATCCATTTGGCGACGAACTTCCAGAACATGATGTACGATCACCTGCCGGCCGATCTCCGCGCGACGATCTACGAGTGGCTGCGTGAGAATGCGAAGGAGGAGCGGAAGGCGTCGGATTCGGACGAGCAGTTCTTCTACAAGACTCGAAAGAAGGCGCTCGGTCCCTTCAAACGGCAGTTGTGGGATCTCACGGCGGATGTGAAGGCGACGCTAGCCGCGGCGTACGACGAGAAGTTCACGTTCCTCTTCAATCAACTGGCGATCGGGAACACGGCAGACATCGTGGCCAGGTTCGTGAAAGTGCAGCCGGTCCGTAGACAGGATCCGTCGGAAGTCGCGGGCGTAGCCGCGGCACCCGACGACGCTGAACTGAGCGACTAGCCGAGGCGCGGACTTGAGCTCGCCGGCGAGTATCCCAGCAATCAGCCGAAGGGAGGGAGGAGCGGGGGATGTCGCACCCCGTTCCGGTCTCGAGGCGCTATGGCTCGATACGCTCGGCGCGATTTGCGGGCGCGGTGCGCACGAGATCAAGGGCGCGCTGAACGGCGTGGTCGTGAACGTCGAGGTCGTGCGGTCGCGCAGCGCAAAACCCGACGTGACGGCCGGGTCGCTGCATCAATTCGCGGAATCGGCCTCGAGCCAGCTCGACGCCGTGATCGCAATGACGGAAGCCCTGCTCGCTCTGAGCCGGCCGCCGCGCCGGCCGCTCAGCATCGCCGAGACGGTGCGGAACGTAGAGGCGCTGGTCGGACCCGCGGCGCGTGCCGACGACAAACGCGTCGAGATGCAGGGGGTGGTAGACGCGCTCGGCTCGACCTCGGCAGATGCCGACGTGGCGCGACTGGCGATCGGGGCGGCGTTCATCGCGGCAGTGGACGCGTCGCCCGATGTGGTGTGCAGCGCATCGCCAGGAACGGACGCCGCCGTGCTCTGCTGGGAGTGCCGAAATGGCGAGTCGGCTCCGGCGATGGATGCGGCCGCAGTGGCGTTGGCAGCGGCCGAGGGCATCGACATTCAGCGGAACGGTCCGAGGCTGTCCATTACCTTTCCAAGGTGATCCGAGGATGACTGAGATCGCATGAAGCACGCAAACGCAAAGATTCTGATTGCCGACGACGAACAGTCCATCACGGCGGGGCTGAGTGCCATCCTCGCCGACGAGGGCTACGCGATCGACATCGCGCCGGACGGGCAGAAAGCGCTCGAGCGCTTGAGCGAGGACCGCTATGGCGTGATCCTCGCCGACCTCAAGATGCCGAAGCTCGACGGCTTGAGCCTTCTCCGCGAGCTGCAATCGAAGCAGATCCCGACGGAGTGCATCATCATCACCGGGCAGGCGACGGTGGACTCGGCCGTGCAGGCGATGCAGCAGGGCGCCTATGACTATATCGAGAAGCCGCTCAACGCCGACAAGCTGAATCGTTTGAAAGCGCTCATTCCGAAAGCGCTCGAGAAGTTCAATGTCCAGCAAAAGAACCGCGAGCTCACATCGCGCCTCGAAGGGCTGACTCACTATGGCGAGCTCACCGGACAGTCCGAGGCGATGCGCGGCGTTTATCAGATCATCGACGCGGTCGCGCCATCCAACGCGAGCATGTTGATCCTCGGCGAATCGGGGACGGGAAAAGAGCTCGTCGCACGCGCGCTTCACGCGAAGAGCGAGCGCGCGAAAGGACCGTTCTTCGCGCTCAACTGCGCCGCCCTCCCGAAGGAAATTCTCGAAAACGAGCTGTTCGGCCACGAGAAGGGCGCGTTTACCGGCTCGACGAACGAGAAGCCGGGCGCGTTCGAGATGGCGAGCAGCGGAACGATCTTCCTCGACGAAGTGGCCGAGATGTCGCCGGACATCCAGGTGAAGCTGCTGCGCGCACTCGAGACGCGTCAGGTTCGGCGCCTGGGCGGCAGGAAAGAGATCAACGTCGACATTCGCATCGTCGCGGCGACGAACAGGGACTTGCAGAAAGCCCTCGCCGACACCGAGCTACGCGAGGATCTGTACTATCGTCTCGCGGTCGTGGAGATTGTGCTGCCGCCACTGCGCGAGCGGACGGACGACATCAAGCTCCTCGCCGACGAATTCCTCCATCGCTACGCGAGCCAGAATGGCAAACAGATCACCGACTTCGATTCGGCGGCTTGGGACTGGATCCTGTCGTACCATTGGCCGGGTAACGTGCGTGAGTTGAAGAACGCCGTCGAGCGATCGGTCATCATGGCGCGCGGTGATACGATCACTGTCACCGACGTCATGCCCCGGCACCTGCGCGTGGCCGGCGAGGTGCCGACGTCCGTGACGATCCCGGTCGGTTCGTCGGTGAACGACGCACGCCGCCAGCTGTCCTTGCGCACTTTCGCGTCGACGGGTGGTGACATGACGCGGACGGCCAAGTTGCTCGGAACGTCGCCGGAAGAGGTGCGTCGAGACGTCATGGGGCTGCTCTCCGACGACGGCGCGTCGGGAGGGTCTGGCGAAGAGGCAAGCAACGGGAAGCATTCAGTAGCCGAGTTCGTGCCGACGGCGCGTGCAACGGCCCCGGCCAAGAAGCCGTTACCCAAGAAGCGATAACGACGAGGAACGGAAACATGTCTCGCTACGATTTTGACGACGACGATCGCTATGTCGTGATCGAGAACCACTCGGCGGGCGCGGGGCCGTTTCTCATCGGTCTGGCGGTAGGAGCGGGAATCGCACTCCTGTTCGCGCCGCGCTCGGGCGAGGCGACCCGCCGCGACATCAAACGCCGCGCGCTGCGCGTGCGTCGGGCGGCCGAACAGGTGGCATCCGAGGTCGCCGATACGGTTTCCGACTCGTTCAATGATGCTCGGCGACGTGTTGAAGAGAAGCTGGACGCGGCGCGCGAGGCCGTGGACATCAAGCGCCAACAGGTTCAACGTGCCATGGAAGCCGGACGCGTCGCGGCGCGCGAAGCAAGAGACGAGCTGGAACAGCGCATCGCCGAGACGAAGGCCGCGTACAACGCAGGCGTTGCCGTCGCGCGCAACGGCCGGACGTTGGCTGACGATTCGGACGCCGCCGAGGGATAGACCGCCCCGGAACCACGAACTCCCCGCCCCCGCGCCTGCGCATGGCCCAGC
>Ga0157372_10008508_pt1 | contig 10893 bp, 11 predicted proteins | sample C55metaG_FD_115307 | JGI IMG/M metagenome (GOLD analysis project Ga0157372, IMG submission 115307) | Corn rhizosphere microbial communities from Kellogg Biological Station, Michigan, USA - C5-5 metaG | ecosystem: Host-associated > Plants > Roots > Rhizosphere > Soil | place: USA: Michigan...
CCAAACAACACGCGCCCTCACAATATCGAGAATGTCCCGGCCGTTGAGCGCGATTGGCGTCCATTCGACAGGATTGGCCAGAGTCAGCTCGTTGGCGACATAAATACCTGTTTCTCCCATCCTGACATAGCGAACCCGAAGAACGCCGAACTCGGCGACGATCCAGGCAGACTTGCCGTGAGGCGTGCGGCGTACCTCCGGGTTCTGATCGAGGAGGAGCACATCGTTAGCGGCGAAGGGCCTCGGTAGCACCAGGTCGGCCGCAAGGCGAACCACTACGGGATCCACCAGCGCATTTACCAGGTTGGTGGGAAACGGCAGGTATCCCCGGAACGTGCGGAAATCCGGATCCGACGCTGCGCCGAGCCGATGCGTCAGAACGGGTACTGCGCGGAAGCCGCGGAAGCGGTCGCCTTCCCGCTCCCACATCAGCTCAGCCACGTTCAGGTCGAGCGCCCGGAGCAGCCGGTCGGCCATATCCGGCGAAAGAGTCCTCACACTTTTCAACGCGTTATGTAAATGCGGTTGAGATATGTCGCTGATGGCTGCGAGACCGCGCTCGGTAAACAAACCGGACCGAATCCTCTCACGAGCGACTTCGATCAGCCTGTGCTGAAGATCGCGAAAATTCATTTTATGGACCCGGGATATCGCCTGAGATATTTCTGTGGGAAATAGGTCAGCGTATTACAGCGTACAAACGGAGATACAACCGTAAAAAATTGGATGTAAAACCACAATAGAAACAACTACTTCCGTCATCCGAAAAGATTCTCATCAGAATTTCCCCATTAAAAAGTGTTGTCCAGTTTTGTGAATTAGATCACAATTCAGACATATATTCGGTTGCGCACTTAGCGCGCACCCGGGAGGAACATTCGTGAACTTCGAGAACTTTGATTGGAACCGTACTGAAATCCTCGCGCTGGCGAAGGAATCCTGCACGCAATGCCAAGGTTATGGATTGCGCCGGAGCAGCCGGAAGGGGCCTGCTTCGCCCTGCAACTGCGTGTTAAGAGGGATCTTCCGCGCCTGCTACGCGCGGTTCCGGCAGTGCGTCGCGAAGCAGCAACACGTCAGCACGGTTCGTCTGGAACAAATCGGCGGCAAAGATCGGCGGATTATCTGGGGGAGAAAGGATGAAGAATATGTGGCGGATTTTTGCCTGGTCAGCCGGCGCGTGCTGGACGAAGAAGAACACCGGATTTTCAAATTCCACTATCTCCTGGGAGCGGACTGGAAGCTGTGCTGCCGGCGCCTGAACATGGACCGGGGAACTTTCTTCCACCACGTGTACAGAATCCAGCAGAAGCTTGGCAAGGTCTTTCGTGAACTCGAGCCCTATGCTCTCTATCCGCTCGATGAGTATTTCGGCGGGACCGTACGCCGGGAACTGCCCGAAGAAAGCCGGAAAATTCTGAGCATGCCGATCGTTTCCAGGCGGCGCGGGTTGACCCCGCCGCTGCGCAAAGTCGCGTGATTCATTGAGTTTGAACGGGAGAGCGGGCCGCGCACAGGTCGCTCTCCCGAGCATGTGGTTCATAGATGTGCGCCGCCCCCAGGTTCCCTTCCCCTCCGTCCTTCCATCCCTTCCCAACAAACTCCAACGCGCGCATGCGCCTCGCGGGAATAAAATCGGATCAAAATAGAATTTAAAGGCCGTGAGAACGCTCGAGCGCAAGCACAGCGCAGGAACACGCTGGTTTCACTGGATCAACTTTCCGCTTCTTTGCGTGATGATCGCCAGCGGTACTATGATCTATTGGGCCTACGACCCCTACAAAGTCGGAATTAGCGGATTTACGCTATTCCACTTTTTTCCGGACTGGTTCTATAACGCCACGCAGGTTCCACACAAGCTGGCGCTGGGAATGGCGATCCACTTTGCGTTTGCGTGGCTATTCGCCATCAACGGCATCGCGTACCTGGTGTATACAGTCGTTTCGGGCGAATGGCGCGAACTTGCACCGGATCGCAAAGCGTTTCGCGAGGCCATTCAGGTCACCATGCACGACCTCGGGTTCAAGGTCCCGCTGCCGCCCCAACGGCGATACAACGCCGCTCAGCGGATCACGTATTCCAGCATTATCCTTATGGGCGGCCTCAGTCTGGTGACGGGGCTGGCGATTTACAAGCCGGCGCAGCTTTACTGGCTCGCCGCCTTCCTTGGCGGCTATGAATGGGCCCGGTTCGAGCATTTCTGGCTCACTATGGGCTATGTAGCCTTTTTCGTGATTCACATTGTTCAGGTGATCCGCGCGGGTTGGCCCAACTTTCGGGCAATGGTCTCAGGGTACGACGTCGAGGGGGTTGAGGCCCATCATGCCGATTAATAAGGATGGCGCAACTGAAAAGCGGGTGAATCCGCCGCTCAGCGCGGAGGAGCAACTCCGGCGGCGAACCCGGCGTGGATTTATCGGACTCGGAATCGGCGCCGCGGCCGCCATCGGCGGCTGGGAGTGGCTAATGTCCGGCGCGCATGAGGAGGGCGACATCCCGCCTCGTCTCCGATCGATCCTGCAAGCGAACGAATCGGTCGTCCGGAAGACAATCTACTCGAACGATAATCTGGCGAAAACATATCCGGCTTCGGCCATTGGCGAAATCAAAGTCAATGGCGAGCTGGGCATGGATGATGATGTCGAGCCCGGCGAGTGGCGGCTCGAAGTCGTACCTTTCGGTCAGAGTGGGCCGGCATTGAAGCTCGACCTCGACGATTTGCGGCGCCTGCCGCGACATGAAGAAACAATCGATTTCAAATGCATTGAGGGCTGGAGCACGGTGACCCAGTTTGCCGGGGCGAGATTTTCGGATTTCACCGCGAAGTTCGCGCGCGGTTCGGCCGGAGCCCCCTCCGTCTCTATGGAGACGCCCGACGGCGAATATTATGTCGGACTGGACATGCATAGCGCGCTGCATCCGCAAACTCTGCTGGCATGGGAGATGAACGGGGAGCCGCTCGAAGACGAGCACGGGGCGCCCCTGCGGCTCGTTATCCCGGTGAAATACGGGGTCAAGAGCATCAAGCGGATCGGAAAAGTGGAATACGTGGGCGAGCGCCGGCCAGATGATTATTGGGCTGAGCGCGGCTATGACTGGTATGCAGGGCTCTAGCCCTGCCGCGATTGGCGCGTCGGGCTATAAATCGGACGCTTTTTTTTGCGCGCGCACACGCCGACCGTACATTACCCCGGCAACGACGAAGACTCCCGCCACCACGCCTGCGGCGATTTTCGGGAGATTATCGGGAGGGGCCGGTGGTTCATATACAACCCCGTGCTCGTTGGCCTGCGCGGCTTCGGCGACATAGCGGCCGTGTTCGGGAGGGGTAAATTCCCGGGCAAATCGGGCAAGTTCATCCGCTACGCGGGGTCCGGAAATTGGCTCGCCGTGCCCGGCGGCAAGCACGAACGGATTCAGGCTCGCAAGGCTTTGAACAGAAGCCGCCGCCGCCTCCCAGTCGTAAGTGAAAGGCGACGCCGGCCGGGAAATAACGGGCCTCATGGTCAGAACGCCGAGCCAGGAGTCCAGATTCGCTGTGGCGAGCGCATCACCGGCGACGAGGGTGGCGTCCCGTTCGCGCCACAATGAAACATGTCCAGGCGCATGGCCAGGCGTCGGAATCGTAAGCCACCCCTCGAGTCCAGGTACTACTCCAGTCGGAGGTAAATCCCGAAGAACGTCCGAGATGTCGACCGTTCGGCTGGGAAAGAAGCGGCTCATAAAGGCCATCGCGCCTCCCACTGTGGGATCTTTGTGCGGATAGGCCGACTCTCCCGTAAGATACGGGAATTCAAGAGGGTGGGCGTAAACCGGAACGTTCCAATGGCGGGCGAGTTTGAGGGCGTTTCCTGCGTGATCGAAATGTCCGTGGGTCAGGATGATGGAATTCGGCCGCGAATTTTCGCCGAATCTGGCCGCAGCCGCCTGAATAACGGTTCTTGCATGCCCGGCAACTCCCGTATCGATCAGAACCCATGCCTGGCGATTACCGGCAAAATACGCATTCGCGATGGAGATTCTGAGAGACGCAAGGTCAGCGGCGATCTCGCGGGGAGCAGTCATATGCCTATTTTGCAGTGCAGGCGCTTTGCGCCGCGACTTGATCCCGGTGAATTGTGCGTCAGATGCCACAAGAGAGCGTGAACATCTTTACGAAAGACGTGCGCGTTAGGCTACATGGGCGATTGCGATTTCCGGCTTTTCGGCGGATTTTATCCGCCCGGTTCGTAATACCATAAACAGATGGCTGCTTTCAGCCGATAGGTACGTCAGGGCTCGGCATGCGAATCGCGGCACGCGCATACATCACGCTGGTTATCTCGGCTGCGGCATATGTCGTTGGCTCGCAAGTGCCGCATTTCCAGTCGCTTGACTCCGGGTCGCTGCAGTTCTGGGTATATTTTTTAGTCACCGTTCTCACCTCCGGGTTGAAACTGAGGCTCCCGCTGGTGATGGCGACGATCTCGGTGAATTTCCTCTTCATTCTGGTTGGCGTTGCGCAATTCGGCCTGCCGGAAGCGTTGCTGATCGGCCTTGCTGGAACTCTGGTGCAGTGCCTGTGGAAGGCGAAGGTCCGGCCGCGCCCGGTGCAGGTCTCATTCAGCGTGGCTTCCATCTGTCTCGCCGTGCTGGCCGCCCATGTAACGTTTCATGGACCGTTGAACACGCTGCTTGGCCGTCTTCACCCGCTGCTGCTCGGCTCCGCTGCGGCAGCTTATTTCATTACGAATACGGGTCTGGTTGCCTGCGTCATAGCGCTGACGGAACGCAAGTCCGTCTGGAAGACCTGGTACGGCACTTATTACTGGATTCTTCCGTATCACCTCGCCGGCGCGTCGGTGGCCTGGCTGATCCTCGTTCTGAGCGAGTTGAACAAATGGCACGCAGCGCTGGTTCTGTTCCCGCTCGTGTTGTTCGTTTACAGGACGTACCGTTTGTATCTCGAACGGCTGGAACAAGAGAAGGGCCATATCGAGGAGATGGCCGGCCTGCATTTGCGCACGATTGAAGCGCTGGCGCTCGCGATCGAGGCGAAGGACACTACGACTCACGACCATCTCCAGAGAGTCAGGGTTTACGCAATGGAGATCGGGAAAGAGGTCGGGCTCAAACACAAGGAACTCGACGCGCTCCAGGCGGCTTCTCTGTTGCACGACATTGGCAAGCTTGCGGTGCCGGAGCACATCATTTCGAAGCCCGGCAAACTGACGCCGGAAGAGTTCGAGAAGATGAAGATCCATCCCGTTGTCGGGGCGGAGATTCTGGAACAGGTGAAGTTTCCGTATCCAGTGGTGCCAATTGTACGCGCGCATCATGAAAAATGGGACGGCTCGGGCTATCCCGCCGGGCTTTCGGGAGAAGAGATTCCGATCGGTGCGCGGATTTTGTCGGCCGTCGATTGTCTCGACGCTCTTGCGTCCGACCGGCAGTATCGCCGGGCACTGCCACTCGACCAGGCAATGGATATCGTGGTGGCGGAATCAGGCAAGGCGTTCGACCCGGTGATCGTCGACATACTACGCCGGCGCTACGTGGAACTCGAGCGGATGGCCCAGAACACGGGCGGCGAGAAGATCAAGCTGTCGATGGACGTGAAAATCGAGCGTGGCCTCGCGCCGGCGACGGGTTTTGCGGAATCGACCGATATGCCTGCCGCCGGCAGTGATGGCCAGGGCGAAACCGGGGCCGATCCGCTCGGCTCCATTGCGGCCGCAACCCAGGAAGCGCAAATGCTTTACGAACTCACCCAGGATCTCAGCAGTTCACTGAGTCTGCCTGAAGCGCTTTCGTTCGTAGGCGTGCGGCTGAAGCGCCTGATCCCATACGAGACGATCGCCGTTTATATCCGGCGCGAAGACAAACTGATTCCCGAGTACGTGAGCGGCGAGAATCTCCGGCTGTTCACTTCCCTCGAGATTCCGATTGGCCAGGGACTGTCCGGCTGGGTTGCGGAAAACAACAAGCCTCTCCTGAATGGAAATCCGACGGTCGAAGCGGGCTATCTGAACGATCCGCAGCGATACAGCACGCTGAATTCGGCGATGGCGGTTCCTTTGAACGGCGCGAGGGGAGTGCTTGGGGTACTGGCGCTGTACCGCTCGGACCGCGATGCGTTTACACGTGAGAACCTGAGAATACTGATTGCTATCAGCGCAAAGGTGGCGCAGGCGATCGAGAATGCGCTAAGCCATCGCCTGCTCGAGACGTCAATCACAACGGATTATCTTACGAACCTGCCCAATGCCCGTTCTCTGTTCCTGACGCTCGATACGGAAGTCGCGAGAGCGCAGCGCGAAGAGCGGCGACTCTCAGTGGTGGTGATGGATCTGGACGGTTTCAAGCAGGTGAACGACCGGTTCGGACATCTGACCGGGAACAAGGTCCTCCGAATCGTCGCGCACAGTTTGCGAGAGCATTGCGGCAGAAACGACTACCTGGCCCGAATGGGAGGCGACGAATTCGTGCTGCTTATCCAGGATGCCACTGACGACGAAGTAGAAGCGCGGATCGAGGGGATTCGGTCTGTGATCCGGATTGCCGGCGAATCGACGCCCGAACCGTCCTCTCTGGCGGTGAGTGTAGGAATCGCGAGTTGTCCGGATGACGGGTGCGACGCCGAAGCACTGCTGGCGGAAGCTGACCACCGGATGTACAAGAGCAAGCGCCAGCGGAAGGAGCGCAAAGCGCCAGTGTTTCCGCTGGAAGCTACGCCAATCAGAGCCGCGGCCTCATGATGCCGGGGCGGCCTCCAGCCCACCGCGGGTTCGCGTGGAGGCTGGCCGGGGCGGCCGTTCGGCTGGCGCTCATCGTTGTCGTCGGGGTAATGGTCTGCGCGGCGCTCGTTCGTTACAGCCCGGGGTTTGAGTCGGAAGAGGCGGACATTGATGCGCGTTTGACCCGTGAGACTGCCCTCGCAGTTCACGAGCGGTCGAGAACGGGCGAAGATTTTCCGGCGTTTGTTCTGGACTATTTCCGGCGGGCCGTTCACGGCGATTTGGGCGTTTCCCGCACCTTCAACTCACCCGTCACCGATCTTCTCCGAGACCGTATTTCGGCCACAGCGATGCTGATGGTTGCCGGCATTACGCTGGCATGGGCGGCGGCTCTGATGCTTGCCTGCGTTGCGGTTTTTCAGCCTGTGATGTTTTTCCGCTGCGGCGCTGAAGTGCTGGCGGGAATCTCGCTCGCGATCCCGGCTCCCGTGATCGCGATCGCATTCTTCCTTTCGGGCGCCCCCGTTAGCGCCGCGCTCGCGCTGGCAATTCTGCCACGAGTGTTCGGAACAATTCGGGAGCTCCTCGAAGACGTGTGTCGCTCGCCGGCGTTGGTGTTCGCAAGAGCGCGCGGGCTTTCACGTACGGCGGTCGTAGTCCGTTATGTGGCGCTTCCGATTGGGCCGCAACTGACCGCCCTGATCGGTGTGTCCCTGGTTCTGGCGTTTGGGTCGGCGATTCCGGTGGAAGCGCTGTGCGATGTTGCAGGAATTGGCCAGTTGGCATGGAGGGCGGCTTTGGGCCGGGATCTGCCTCTGCTCTGTGGCATCGCCATGGCGGTTACTTTTCTTGTAGCGCTGGCTCATACCAGCACGGAGCTTTTTCATGTCCCGACTTCTCAGGCGGAGCGATCGCGATGACGCGTGTACGCGCGGTGGCGCTCAGCCTGCTTGCTGGCGTCCTTACGGTTGCATTCGCGTCACCTGCATTCGTTCCTCATCCCTATGATGAGCAGTACCGCGATCATGCCGGCGAGCCACCGTCGCGGAAGTTCCTGCTGGGTACAGACGATCTGGGCCGTGATCGTCTCTCGCGACTGGCTTTCGCTACTCGTCTTTCGGTCACGCTGGCATGCGGCGCCGCTGCGCTTTCAGTTTTGCTGGGGCTGGCTGCCGCCGGTCTTTCGCTTTCGGTCCTGACCAAGCCGGTGGCTGTGGCGACGACCATCAGTCTTTCGCTTCCGTGGATGTTTGTGTTCATCGTCCTTCGCGGCATGCTGCCGCTGAATACTTCCGCCGCAGTTTCGATCGGACTAACGTTCGCGGTAATGGGCGTGGCGGGCTGGGCACTGCCCGGGCGCGTTTTCGCGGCATCGGTTTCGCAATACCGCGCTTCGGAATGGGTGATGCATGCACGGGCCTGCGGCATGAGCGAGAGGCGGATCTGGACGGCGCATCTCTGGCCGCACATCCGCTCGATCGCGTGGGCACAGTTTCGGGCGCTGGTTCCTGCGTACATTCTCGCTGAAGCCGGTCTGGGCCTCCTGGGTTTGGGTGTCGCCGAACCCGCGACTTCGCTCGGAAATCTGATTGCGGAGCTGCAACATATAGGGTCTATCCAAACAAGCCCATGGATACTGGCTCCTCTTGTGGTTCTGGCGATCATCACTACGTCCATTGAATTGCTGCGGGGTCCGGCGGGGGTGTCGGCGTGAAGCGCGTCGCGCTAACGATTGCGGCGATCGCCGTCGCATTGTCGGGAGGATTGAGCGGCGGTGGGTTGAAGGTGGCTTCGGCCGCCCCGACAGCCGCAAACGCCGCCCTGCGGTTCTCGATTCCCGCAGACCCGAAAAGCTTCGATCCGCTGCACGCGTCGCTTGAAAGTAGCGGTGAGCTGATTCGATACCTGACGGGTGGGGTTCTGATCCGCGTGGATCGCGCAACCGATACGGCGATTCCGGAGCTTGCGGAATCGTGGCGAATGAGTGAAGGCGGCAAGGCGATTACGTTCCACCTGAGGGAGGGCCTGCGTTTCTCCGACGGCTCGCCGCTGACGGCCGCCGATGTTGCGCGCACTTTGACCGACGCTCTCGATCCAAAAGAAGCATCGCCGGCTGGCGATACCTTCCGAGTCGCTGGCGGAGCGCCCACTATTGAGATTCGTTCGCCCCGGGACCTTCTGATCCGTTATCGAGCCGTGAAACCAGCGCTCGACCGTTTGTTCGATCAGCTTGCAATTGCGCCGAAAAATCGCTCCGCACGCCTTCCGGCGTCCGCCGGCCCGTTTTTTGTGGCGGAGTACAACCCGGGGTCGACGATTATTCTGCGTCGAAACCAATGGTATTGGAAGCGCGATAGTTCCGGAGCGCATCTGCCCTTCTTCGATTCGATCCGAATCGATATTCAAAGTAATGGCGACATCCAACTCGCGCGATTCGAGCGTGGCGAGTCCGATCTCATCGGGGGCCTCAATCCGGAAACATTTGACCGGCTGGCGAGGACGCGACCGGGTACAGCGCACGATGTGGGGGCATCGCTCGATTCCGAATTCCTGTGGTTCAACCAGTCGCCCTCTGCGAGTTTGCCCGAATGGAAACGGAAATGGTTTTCATCGGCGTTGTTCCGACACGCCATCAGCAGCTCGATTCATCGTGAAGACCTTATCCGGATCGCGTACAAGGGCCATGCCCGCGCCGCTGCCGGACCAATATCCACCGCAAACCGGTTCTGGTTCAATCCGAAGTTGAAGCCACTTGCATACAACACAGCGGCATTGAACGCGTTGCTCGGCTCGGGTTTCACGCTGAAAGGGGGCGTGCTGCGGGATGCGAGCGGGCATGGCGTGGAATTTTCGCTGATTACGAATTCGGGAAATCGCGAGCGTGAGCGGATGGCGGCCCTGATTCAAAGCGATTTGAACCGAATTGGCGTTCGTGTAAACATCGTGACCCTCGATTTCGGCTCGCTGATCGAGCGCATTGCGAAAACGGGCGCGTATGAAACCTGTTTACTGGGGTTTGCGAACGTGGACGAAGATCCGATTGAAGAGATGAATGTCTGGCTGAGTTCCGGTCCGCATCACGCGTGGTGGCCGCAGGAGAAATCTCCCGCAACGCCCTGGGAGGCGCGCATCGACCAGCTCGAGCTGGCGCAGGCGTCACAGACATCGAGGGCGCAACGAAAAAAATTGTTGGATGAGATGCAGGAGATCGTGGCGGCTCAGGAACCGATCATTTACCTCGTGAATCCTGACTACCTCTATGCTCTCTCGCCCCGTATACACGGGGCGACGCCGGGCATCGCTCCCCCGCAACTGCTGTGGAATATCGAATGGCTTCACTAACGGACAGAACCACGGCGGATAGAACCACGGCGGCAAACGCGCCCGTTATGGAATTTCGCCTCTCGGCCTGGTACGGCGACCGGCAGGTGCTCGATGAAGCCGCCGGCGAGTTGCGGTCTGGAGAGTGTCTTTCCCTTGTGGGGCTCAGCGGGTCCGGGAAAAGTACGCTCGCACTGGCGCTGCTGGGACTTATTCGATATCGGGGCGGGAGAATTTCCGGATCGATCCGGCTCTGCGGGAAAGAGCTTCGCGAGGCGAGCGAGCGGGAACTACGCGACATTCGCGGCCGTCTGGTGGGCTACGTCCCGCAGAACGCCGCAGCAGCCCTGAACAACCGGCTGCGTGTGAAAGCGCTGCTCGAAGAGACCTGGCGCGCACATGAGAAGCGCCCTCCGCCCGACGGGCTTTGGCAGGAACTGCTCCGGAGCGTGCAGTTGCCGGCCAATTCGGATTTTCTGGAACAGCGCGCGGGTGAGTTGAGTACAGGACAAGGCCAGAGATTGCTGATCGCGCTGGCAGTGATGCACAATCCGCAATTGCTGATCGCGGATGAGCCGACAAGCGCGCTCGACGCTATTACGCAAATGGCGATTCTGAATCGTTTCCGAGATCTGAACCGCCGGCGCAATATTGCGTTGCTGTTTATCTCTCACGATTTGCTGTCCGTGGCGACGATCAGCGCGCGAGTCTCCATCCTGCACAAAATACTCGAGGTTGGGGTAGTTCTGCTCGAGCACGCTCAGGATCGTGCGCTCGATATAGCGGGCCTGGCCGAATGACGGCGTCACGATGGAAATGCGCGGCGCCGGATCGGGACTCAACACCGCGACGGACG
>Ga0157372_10008509_pt1 | contig 10893 bp, 9 predicted proteins | sample C55metaG_FD_115307 | JGI IMG/M metagenome (GOLD analysis project Ga0157372, IMG submission 115307) | Corn rhizosphere microbial communities from Kellogg Biological Station, Michigan, USA - C5-5 metaG | ecosystem: Host-associated > Plants > Roots > Rhizosphere > Soil | place: USA: Michigan...
GGAAAGGCGGGCAATATAGTCATGGACTTTTGCCTGTCAAACTGGCCTTTTTCGCCGCCGGGCCCCGTGGCGGAACCGGTAGACGCAACGGACTTAAAATCCGTAGCCCGAAAGGGCGTGTCCGTTCGAGTCGGACCGGGGCCACCATACGCCAAAGCGGGGCAGAAGGGCCGTGGCAGCTTCCAATCTGTGGGCGCATTTCCGCCAGAACTACTTCATGGCGGACCGACTGAGCGAATATCGGCAGCTGTTGAGCCGGATTTTGCAGCACGGCTATCGCTTCATGATAATGGCCGATTTTGCGTACTCCGTCCGCGCCGGGACCCCGCCGGAAGGTAAAGTAGCCCTGCTTCGGGTTGATGTGGACAGCGATCCGCGCGGTGCAGGTCGCATGTTCGAAGTGGAGCGTGAGCTCGGTGTCCGGAGTACCTATTATTTCCGGCTCTCCACGATTGACGGCGAGCTGATCGCGGCGATGATCCGGGATGGGACAGAAGTGGGTTACCATTTCGAGGAAACCTCCACCCTGGCCCGCAGGCGCGCCATCCGCAGCGCCGCCGATGTGGAGCGCTGTCGGGACATCTTGCGCGATCATTTTCGTGAGAACGTGGCCCTGTTTGGGAAACGCGCCGGGGTAACTCCGCGTACCGTCGCGGCGCATGGCGATTTCTTGAACCGCAAACTCGGCATATCGAACAACTTTTTTATCGACGGTACGCTTTTGGATGAACTGGGTATCGTCGCGGAGGCGTATCAGAAATGGCTGGTTTCGCGAGTTTCCGCCCGGATCGCCGACAGGCCGCCGCCGCAGAACTGGCAGCCACGTCCGCCGGAAGAAGTCTTGAAGAGCAGCCCGGTCGTGCTGTCGCTGGTGATCCATCCGCGCCAATGGGTTCGCAATCCCTGGACAAACGCCGGCGCCGACTTCGACCGGGTCTGGGCCGAAATCGAGTATCGTCTGAAAAGGTTGCGGACAGGCCGATCAGGCTAGGACGATCTTGTCTCTCCCACTGTGCACGGCTTTCGTCGCGTTGCGTGTGTCCACGATGAGTTTCGACCCGGCCACGAGGGCATTGTAGTCGAAGCACTCGTGATCGGTGGCGATAAGTGCGGCGTCGAATTGGGCCAGCGCCGCGCCGTCGGAAGCGATTGTTTTCATGCCGCACAGATCGGCATGCTCGCGAGTCCGTGGGATTTCCGGGAAATATGGGTCCAAATAGGAAACCTCCGCGCCGAGCGCTTGCAGGATATCCATTATCCGAAGCGCCGGGCTCTCGCGCAAATCGTCAACATTCTTCTTGTAAGCGATTCCGACGACCAAAATTTTGGCACCTTTGATGGCGCGAGCGAATCGCTCGTTCAGCGCTTCCTGCAGCGCGGTTACCACCGCACGAGGCATGGCGCGGTTCACCTCGCCCGCGAGCTCGATAAATTTGGTGTCGAACTCAAAAGCGCGCGCCCGCCAGGACAGGTAGAAAGGATCGATTGGAATGCAGTGCCCGCCAAGTCCAGGGCCCGGATAGAAAGGCATGTAGCCGAAGGGCTTTGTTTTGGCCGCTTCGATCACATCCCAGATGTTGATTCCCATCCGTGAGTAGGCGAGCTTGAGTTCGTTCACCAGCGCGATGTTAACGGCCCGGAAAATGTTTTCGGTAATCTTCACCGCCTCGGCGGTCTGTGCATCTTTCACCATGTGAACGCTGCTGAAAGCTATGCGATAGAGGCTTGTCGCCAGTTCGCCGGAGCGCTCGTCCCAGCCACCCACGATTTTCGGAATTGCCCGAGTTTCGACCTGGCTGCCGGGATCCTCGCGTTCCGGCGAGAAGGCCAGGTAGAAATCCTGCCCGGCTTTGAGCCCGCTTTTCTCAAGAATGGGCAGTACTACTTCGGAAGTCGTGCCGGGATAGGTGGTGGACTCCAGGACCACCAGCTGTTCCGGCCGCAAGTAGGCGGAGATTGCCTCAGCGGTCGATCTAACTGCCGTAAGATCAGGCTCGCGCGTGGCGTTAAGCGGTGTTGGCACGCAGATGAGAATGGCGTCAGGGAGGGTGAGCTCGCTGAAATCCGCGGTGGCGCGAAAGCGTCCCGACGCAGTCATCTCCCGTATCTTTTCCCCGGCGAAATGGTTGATGTAGCTTTCGCCGCCGGCCAGCTTGTCCACCTTGAGGGGATCGATGTCGAAACCAAGCACCTTCACGCCCGCTCCCCAAAAGGCATGCGTTAACGGTAGGCCGACATAGCCGAGCCCAATTACCCCGATCGAGAGGGTACGGGCTTCAAGTGTGCTGGCGAGATCGAGAGTGCCATTGAGGGCAACGCGAATGTTCATCGGGGCTCGTTAACCGCGGTTTGCGCCGATAGGCGCGTGGAAGATAGCGGTCAGGACAGCAAGTACTGGACCACTGGCCAGGTTTCTGCATTCAAAAATTGCGTTGGGTAGGCGGTATGGGACTGCGCGGCCGGATTGTACGACAGTTAGGAGTACGCCTGCCGTCCGCGCTTCTGCGGCCGCTTGCCGGGCCAGCAGCCGTTTTTTTCCATGGCGTGGAGCTGGACATCTTTGACCCGGAGCTGCAGTCGAACCACCACCGGATTGAGGACTTCTACGAAATCGCACTGGCCCTGAAGTCGGAATTCGATGTGGCCCCACTCAGCGCATTGCCAGACGTACTTGCGACGCCATCGCGTCACCGCAGAACTGTTTTTCTGATGTCCGACGACGGTTACGCCAACACGCTGTCTGTTGCGGCTCCCATGCTGGGTTCCATCCGATTGCCATGGACACTTTTTGTCAGCACTGAGCACATCGACTCCGGTACGCGAAATCCCGTTTTCCTGGTACGATTGTTTGCGCGCCATGCGCCCGATGGCCGATATCGGTTCCGCTGGTTCAAAGAGCCGCTGGTATTGGCTGGAAGCCGTCGTTACGCCGCGCAAGATTTCTTGAAGCGCTTTCGGTGCTTGGCTTTGGACAATGCGCGGGAGACGCTTCGGGAAATAGTCACCATCTTCGACAAGCACGGATTGTCAGAGCTTCTGACGCGGTACCAATCCGACTCCTTTCTGAATTGGGACGACGTACGCGCACTGGCACAGCGCGGGGTCATCATTGGCGCGCATGCAGACTATCACTGGCCTATGCACGAGCAAGAAAGCACTCGTAATCTTCGGCAGCAGGCGCTGCGCCCGCGACAACGGATCGAGGCGGAAATCGGGCCCTGCCGTCATTTCGCCTATCCTTTCGGCAATACAGCCGATGTGTGCGCGCGCGCGTGGCAGGCGGTCCGCGATGCCGGATACGAGTACGCCTTCACCACACTGAGTGGCACTCTGGACGGTTCGGAAAATCCCTGGCTGCTGCCGCGCTATGGGCTTGGACCCAGCGAACCTAATCTGGCGAGCACCGTAAGCCTCGCACGGTTAGGCAATGCACGCCTCGCCAAGTGGCAACGCCACCTGACATGACCGGTAACCTTTGAGACGTCCCGTTTCGGGACTGGGCGGTGTCGCACATTTTCTGATCGAAATGAGCCGTGCGGCTTTCATTCACTGGAGCTCCCGATCTGAAACAGTGCGGCTCCGATCCCGTGGCGCACGATCTGCAACTCCCAAGGGGCACGATTCTGGAACTCTGCCGTGGGCCCCGAACAGCGCTACGCCGACAATTTCGCGGAGGCGGTCCCGCTGGACTTCGCGCTGAAGGAACCCGATGCTTCGATCGGTCAGCTGTCGGCCGCCGTTAAGCGTACGATCGACCTTATGGCAGCGGCCGTCCTGTTGCTCATCCTTTGGCCAATTCTTTTGCTCACGGCCATTCTGATCCGCGTCGACTCAACCGGTCCGACATTTTTTCGCCAGACTCGCATGGGCCTTCGGGGCCGGCCGTTCCACATTCTCAAATTCCGCACGATGTCGGTACTCGAAGACGGCGAGCAAGTCGTGCAGGCAACGCACAATGACCCGCGGATCACACGCGTCGGCCGTATCCTCCGAAAAACCAGCATTGACGAGCTGCCGCAGCTGATCAACGTTCTGAGAGGCGAAATGTCACTGGTCGGTCCGCGTCCGCATGCCCGCGCTCATGACGAGTACTACGCCCAGCGCATAGCCAACTACACCCTACGCCAGCAGGTAAAACCTGGGATAACCGGTTGGGCTCAAGTTAATGGCTTTCGCGGCGAAACACCTTCCGTGAACGCCATGCGCAAGCGAATCCTCTGCGATATCTGGTACGTACGGAATTTCGGTCTTTTGCTCGATTTGAAAATTCTGCTTTGCACTCCGTTGGAGCTGCTGCGTCCAAGGAATGCGCACTAATGGCCTCGGTACTGCGCAGCAAATCGCTGCCCCAGCAAGAATTCGCACCGCCGCGTGAACGCCGGGGGACACATCGCCGTTATCGTGAGGTTATGGTCGGAGGTATTCGGACCGCGTGCCTCTCGCGCCTACAGCTTACTTCTCTGATGGTCGGCGATTGCCTTGCGGCGCGCGGAGGCGAGCGTCGGCCTAAGCTTGTGTTTGCCTCTAACGGTCATTCCATTGCGCTTGCTGCGAGCAACGCCCAGTTTCACCGGTACTTCCAAGAGGCGAATTTGATTCACGCAGATGGGCAGCCCGTTGTGCTGGCGTCGAAGCTGTTGACGCGTGACCCGATACCCGAACGGAGCGCCACAACCGACTTTATTCACGATGCCGCGCGCGCGGCACCGGCAAGCGGACTGAGGTTCTATCTGCTGGGAGGCACGGCCCGCGTAAATGAAATGTGCGCGGACATGCTCATGGCTCAACATGATGTGAAAATCGCCGGACGACACCACGGCTACTTCGGCAAGAGCGAGGAGACAACCCTTTGTGAGACGATCAATGCCTCGGATGCCGATGTACTATGGGTTGGACTTGGTGTTCCGCGGGAATACGAGTTCTGCGTGCGCAATCGCCACCGCCTGAACGTTGGCTGGATTGTGACTTGCGGCGGCTGCTTCAATTTTGTGATCGGCGAGTACATGCGTGCGCCCCGCTGGATGCAGAGCTGTGGGCTCGAATGGCTTTACCGTCTTCTGAGGGAGCCGCGGCGCTTGTTCTTGCGCTACGCGGTGACCAATCCATTGGCCTTGGCCAGCTTACTGACGAGGACAGGATCGTCCGGCTTCCGCCAAGGCGAGCAAAGCTGGATCTCCACAGCATGAGCGGAATCGTCCTCAAGGTGGTGCCCTTTGCCGGCGTCCCCATAGAAAGGCGTGCAGACACGGCGACAAATCTGTTTGCAGCTGCAAGCCGCTATACGCTTTCTGCGATGGGGCCGATTGGCGTGTCCGCCTCACATTTTCTGGCAGCCTTGGTCCTTCTGCGTGTCCTGCCGAGGGCGGAATTCGGGCTCTTTTCATTCCTGCTGGTGCTCTCTCCTTTCTGCCTCAGCTTGTGCGGTGCAATGTTTGCGCCCCCGATCGCGCACCGGGGCGCGTGTTCGACGCCAGAGAGTGTCGCCGAGGAGCGAACGCTGTTCAAGGCGAGCCTGGTTTTCGCAGCGGCCGCGGCCGCGGTCGTCGCTCCGGTGCTGTGGTTCGGTGGCGCGCCTGTGTGGGTAGCAGCGAGCTTCGGGCTTTACAGCGGTACAATGACTCTCCGCTGGTTCGCGCGCTGCTGGGCATACGGCTTGTCGCAAACCGTTCGGGTGCTCATCTCGGATATCGTATACAGTGCCGTACTCTCCATTACACTACTCTCATTTCTCGCCATGCAACGACTGACGTTCGGAAGTGCCGGCCTGGCACTGCTGATGGCAGCGATAGCGGGGCTAACAGTGTTCGGCACTGCGCAGTCGCGGAAATATTGGGCTGGGTTACGCCACGGCGAGTTGAGAGCATTCATCCGATACTGGCGGGAGATGTCCGGGTGGGCTGTTCTGGGAGTGGTTCTAAGTGAACTCACGGCGAATGCACATGCGTATGTCGTCACTTTTGTTTCCGGCCCTCATGCTTTCGCGGTTCTCGCGGTGGGCTCGCTGCTCATGAGGCCCGTTTCGCTGGTCCTCGCGGCGGTGCCCGACATGGAGCGGCCGCTAATGTCGCGTGCGATGCGCAGCGGGGAAACCGCTCGAGCGCTCCAGATCGTTAAGGAATTTCGAACCGCAGGCGGTGCAACTTGGGTTGTTACTGTTGCGGTTGGGGCTGTGCTGCTCACATGGTTTCCGCATTTGCTGGTCAAGAAGGATTACGCTTTCGGCGATATCGGCGTTGCGGTTGCGGTATCGGCCGCAATCATGGCGCTGCGCGCCTTGCGGACACCCGTTTCGGTCCTGTTGCAGGCCGCGGGGGAATTTCGCCGCCTCACCGGACCGGGACTATGGTCCGGTGCCGTTTCTCTGTTCTCCACTTTCGTGCTGCTGATGGCCGCCGGCCCGATTGCCGCATTCGTAGGCATTCTGCTGGGCGAGGTTGTTGCGACCGAGAGGACCTTCGCGCTTGTTCGCGCCTGGAAGCGCGGTCATGACTGAGATTGCCGTCGCCATTGCGAGTTTCCGCCGCCCGGAGGGGCTGCGCCGACTGCTCGACGCGGTGGCAGAGCTTGAAACGACCACGCAAGTCTCGGTGGTTGTCGTGGAAAACGATTCGGAGCGGCGCGAAGCTCTTATGCTTTGTGAGCAGATGCTCGCCGAACAGTATCGCTGGCCGCTGACGTGTATCGTGGCCGAGGAACGTGGCATTGCGCAGGCGCGAAACGCAGGTGTGGAGCATATCCTGATGCAATCGCGCGCCGAATTTGTCGCAATGCTGGATGACGACGAATGGCCGGATGCGCAGTGGCTCGAGGCTTTCCTCCATGTTCAGCGGCTGACGGTGGCAGATGCGCTGCAGGGTGCCGTGATACCAAAACTGGAACGCGCGGCGGGGATATGGGCCAGACGGTGCCACGGTATTGCGCCCGTGCAGCATGCAAACGGTTTGATCCCATCGATCGACAGTACAAGCAACGTGTTCATTCGGCGTGAATGTCTCGAGAAGCTGGCGAAGCCATGCTTCGATCCCGACTTCGCGTTGAGCGGTGGCGAAGACCGCGATTTCTTCGAGCGTTTGCGCCGGCAGGGGAGGCGCTTCGCTTGGGCGAACGACGCCGTTGTTTACGCCTGGGTACCGGCTTCTCGCGCGCGCTTCACGTGGGCCCTGAAGCGCGCCTACCGCACCGGGAATTCCGATATGCGCGTGTTTCTGAAACACGGCCCCAGCACCGCGCAACTGGCCCGTGAAATGGTGAAGATCGCTGGAGCCGCCCTCGTGTATGCGCCGTTAGCCCTGATATCGATGCCGTTTGTGCGCCGTCAGGCGCATGCGTTGTGCAAGATTTGCCGGGCCGCCGGAAAGACTGCGGCGCTCGCAGGTCATCGCTACGATGAATACGCGACCGTTCATGGCCGTTGAGGGCAGCTGGACGCTGCCTCCGCAGTCGCGCGTGGAAGCGACGGCGTTTGCGGAGTGCGCATTTCTGTTATTCCTGTTACTGATCTTTGTTGGCCTTAAGCCGTTCGCTATCCGAGATATGTCCGGCCTGCCATTGGGGCAGAGTGGTAACGGAGAGGGAGACGTCTGGCGACAGGTCGCATATCTTGGCTGCTTCTCGGCTATTGCGATAGCTGCCTATCTGAAGAGCGGTGCCCGCATCTTTCATGCAGTGCCTCCCGTCCTTGCGATCCTGCTTGGCTGGTGTGTGGTGACATCACTTTGGGCTGCGGCGCCGGAAGTTGCCATGCGCAGGGCGGGCCTCGAAACGGTGATTGTGCTATCGGCGTTGCTGAGCGTGCAGACCGTTGGCCCAGAGCGCGCCATTGCCATTCTGCGGGTGCTGCTTGGCGCCATTCTGGTCGTGAATTTCGCCTCGATCCTGCTGGTCCATCAGGCGGTCCATCTGCCTGACGAACCCGACAAGCAGCTGATCGGTAACTGGCGAGGACTCTATTACCACAAGAATATCACGGGAGCCGTGTGCAGCATCACCGCGCTGCTGTTTTTCTTTCGTGCGCTGGACAGCAAACGGCTGCTCCATTGGCTGGTATTTGCTGGCGCTGGTTTTTTTGCCGTAATGGCCCACTCCAAAACCTCCCTTGGCCTCTTGCCGATCGCCCTGTTAGCTGGAGTCGTGTTCCGAGTTACCCGGCCAAAGTCGCTGGAGCGCTGGATCCTTCTGGTTGCCGGCTGCGCAATCGCTGCGCTGGCTGTTCTCATGGCGGTGGTCGATTTCCACACGGTTGGACGGTTTCTTTCGGATCCGACGGAGCTGACGGGCCGGGTCGCGATCTGGCGAGCGGAATTGGGTTTTATCGGCGATCATCCCCTGTTCGGATCGGGTTTCGGCTCGTTTGCCGATACCGGAAGCCTGTCGCCGCTCTACAATTATGTGGCGGACAAATGGGTCCAAGGTGAAGCGCATGGGCACAACGCGTATTTGCAGCTATGCGTGACTATCGGCGGGATTGGCTTTCTGTTTGCGCTCTTCGCGCTGCTCGTGCTGCCACTGCTTGCATTTCATCGCATCGGTGTGCGGGACCGGATAGTCTTCTTCGCGCCGCTGTTCGCAATTTTCGTTTTCGTCGTGCTGCACAATTTCGTGGAATCGGACTTTCTGGAGGGAGATGGACCGGCATGGGTGGCTTTCCTTGTGATGCTGGGCTGCCTGCACGCTGCTCCTGTCCCCGCGAGGAAATCGCTCCGGTTGAATCCGGCGCAGTGGAATGCGCCCTAATGCCGTTTTTTTCCGTCGTCATCCCAACCTGCAATCGTGCGTCCGTCATCGGCCGCGCCATCGGATCAGTGCTGTCCCAGACCTGTCAGGACTTCGAACTAATAATAGTCGACGACGGGTCAATGGACGGCACCGCCTCCGCGGTCGCCGCATTCGCCGATCCGCGTATCCGCTATCTTTGGCAGGAAAATCGCGGTGGAGGTGCCGCACGCAACGCCGGAATTGACATGGCAACCGGCCGCTTTGTCGCGCCGCTTGATTCAGACGACGAGTTCCTGCCCCAGCACCTCGAGCGAATGAAGCGAGCCCTCGAAAACACGAACAACATGGTCGGCTATGCGCGGATAGTTGTGGATCGTGGCAATGGCCGCGCTCTGGTGAAGCCGCCACGGCCAATTCGGCCTGGCGAGCACATGGCGACCTATCTGCTCTGCGACCGCGGTTTCATTCCCACTCCGACGACGGTCGTCGAATGCAGCATCGCCAGGCGAGTGCGGTATTCCGAGAGTCTCCGGTTTGGCGAAGACACCGATTTCGCCATCAGGCTTTTTCTGGCGGGATGCCGCTTCGTAATTGTCGAGGAGCCCGGTGCCATCTGGCATGATGTTCAGGATCCCAAGCGCACCTCGGCCAACCGAAAGGGCGCGCGCCTCGCCACCTGGATCGAGGAGTTGCGTCCGCATATTCCCGCGCGCGCCTATTACGGCTGCCGCGGCTGGGCTGTGGCGAAGGGCGTAGCGCCCCAAAGCAGGATAAGGGCCTTGGGACTCTACCTCTCTGCGGTGCTGCGCGGCTGCTATGCCCCGAAGCTCGCGGCCACCATTTTCCTGCAGATATTCCTCTCAGACAGTGCCTACCGCCGCCTTGCTGACCGCGTGATCGGCCTTATGGCGACTAGGGTGCGACCGGGAGTTTCGGAGGCGGTCGTTACCAGCTGTTAACCGGCCAAACCGCTGGCCGTTAAGAGTTCTTCAGGTCACGAACATTTAAATCAAGCGGCGCACCATTCTGCGGCAGGCGGACAACCATGATTTCAGCGCGAGCGACCATGCCCGCCGGCTACGCCGCGCCGGGACCAGCCGAGCCGCAACGCTTCCAGTTTTCCGAGGTCCTGGGCGTCGTTCGCAAACGGCACAAGCTCATCCTTGGCGTTGCAGCGCTATGCATTGCAGTGACGGCCGCCGCGCTCCTGCTGCTGCCCACGGTCTATGCCGCTTCCGCCACTGTCATGCTGGAGCAGCGAAAAAACAACGTGGCGGATGCGTCGTCGGTGCTTTCCTCGCTGCCGACGGATGCCGCCTCCGTGCAGAACCAGATCCAGATTCTTACCTCGCGCGACCTTGCGGCACGTGTGTCGGACAAGCTGGGGCTTGAGAACGACCCAGAATTCAATTCCGGACTCCTGCTAAGTGCACAGGACAGCGAAAGCCTGCGGGCGCGTGTGATCGAGAATTTCTTGCACCGCCTGTCTGTGGAGAACGAGGGTCTCTCGACGGCTATCACCGTCACCTTCAAGGCCGGCTCAGCGGAGAAGGCGGCACGGATCGCCAACGCCGTCGCGGAAGCGTATGTGCAGTCGCAGCTCGAGACCAAATTCGCCGCCACGCGAGACGCAACGGACTGGCTGGAAGGCCGCGTGCGCGATCTCTCCCATCAGGTGCAGGCGGCAGACGTCGCCGTGGAGCGCTACAAGGCCGAGCACAATCTGAGCGAGGGCAGCCAGGGCGTGCCGCTGATCGAACAGCAGATCGGCGCGCTCGATACGCAGCTGGTGCAGGCAAAAGCCGATCTGGCGCAGAAACAGGCCACGTTTGCGCGCGTGGACATGCTGATGAAGGCGGGTCACGGGGCCGATATTTCACAGGCCGTAGCATCGCCGCTCATTATTCAGCTGCGGTCGCAGGAAGCCGACCTCATCCGCAGCGAGGCGGAGATGGCGACCAAGTACGGGCCGAAGCACCCCAAGCTGATCGCGGTGCAGTCGCAGCGCCACGATCTGGACGAGAAGATCTCCACCGAAGTCAGCCGCGTTGCCGGCTCTCTCGCGAACGACGTTTCGGTGGCGCGTGCGCAGGTCGAGACCTTGGCAAGCACCCTCGCAGCCAGCGAGCGGGAGGCGCAGGAGCAGAATCTGCTGCGGGTGCAGCTGAAGTCGCTGGA
>Ga0157372_10008511_pt1 | contig 10892 bp, 8 predicted proteins | sample C55metaG_FD_115307 | JGI IMG/M metagenome (GOLD analysis project Ga0157372, IMG submission 115307) | Corn rhizosphere microbial communities from Kellogg Biological Station, Michigan, USA - C5-5 metaG | ecosystem: Host-associated > Plants > Roots > Rhizosphere > Soil | place: USA: Michigan...
AATTCGCGGATCGTCCGCTCGTGCTCGCCGGTGCGCTTTTTGAGGACCGAGATCGCTTGTCGAACGGTGCCCTCTGCCTCAAAATATCGGAGCACTACGACCGCATCGGCTAGATAGCTCATATCGATCGGCGTCTGCATGCTGCCTACTAATCCGTATTGTCCAACTACTAAGATACTGACGATGCCGTTCCGGTTAAGGTATGAAAGGAGCTCGTGAAACTGCATCGTCAAGAATCTCTCTTGCGGAGTTGCCATAAGATAACCGTTTACGCTATCAATGACGACAACACGCGCTCCATTCTCTTCTACCTCGCGAGACACCATGTGCGAGAGTTCGCCCGGCGTCAGCTCGGCAAGCTGTATCTGGCGCAGCGCGATCTTGCCTTCCTCGACATACTTCTGAATATTCAGCCCGATGGCCGAGGTCCGTTTGAAAAGCACCTCCGGACTCTCGTCGAAAAGATACACTGCGGCGCGTTCGCCTTTGCTGACCGCCGCGTATACGTACATCATTGCCAGGGTCGATTTCCCAACTCCTGCCGGTCCGATCAAGATGGTGCTGGTGCCGTAATGAAGCCCACCCATGAGACCGTCCAGATTGTCGGATCCGCTCTTTAATACTTCGTGCGGCCCTTCTACCCTTGCTTCCGACGACAAACGCGGAAAGACGACCAGGCCGCCGGTCTCGATATTAAAATCATGGGAACCCGACTGAAAATTCACGCCGCGCATCTTGACAATCCGAAGCGTGTGACGCTGACGGCCATATTCGGCGGGAACATATTCGAGATTAATGACGCCGTGCGCAACACTCTCTAATTGCCGGTCCGGCATCGTGGTCGTGAGGTCGTCAAGCAGAAGCACCGTGCATTGCTTGCCCAGGAAATATTGTTTAAGCGACAGGATCTGTCGCCGGAATCGGAGGGCTTCGCTGGCGAGCATCCGCATTTCTGACAACGAGTCAATAACGATGCGGCTCGGCTTTACCCGCTCGACCTCATCAAGTACCGTGCGTGTGGTTTCATCGAGCTCGACTTCCGATGGATGAAAGACGGTGTAGCCGGAGTTTTCATCGAGGGCATTTCTTGATTCGGTCAGGTCGAGTATCTCGATGCCGTCAAGCGACCAGCCATGCGACGCGGCAACCGCGATGAGCTCGTCGCGACTCTCGGAGAGGGTTATGTAAAGACCGGTCTCACCCCTCCTGGCGCCTTCAAGGAGAAACTGGAGGCCGAGTGTCGTCTTTCCCGTGCCGGGATTTCCCTCGATAAGGTGAAGACGACTTTCGGGAAGTCCGCCGCGCAGGATGCTATTCAGCCCAACAACGCCGGTCGACACGCGATCGGGATCCTTAAAAATAGACATATTCGTACGCTGAGGCCCCCAATAAAGGAGCGAACTCGGTGGGCTTACTATTTCGATATATGGTACACAAAAAATGAGGCTTGACCAAAGAAATTCGGGAGAGCTTTATTCCCATTCGATCGTGCTCGGCGGCTTTGAGGAGATGTCGTAAACGACGCGGTTTACGCCGCGGACCTCGGAAGTTATTCGCGATGAAACCTTTGCAAGGAAATCGTGGGGAAGTCGTGCCCAATCGGCCGTCATTCCGTCCATGCTGGTCACGGCGCGTAGTGCGACCGCCTGCTCATATGTCCGATAGTCGCCCATCACGCCGACAGATTGGATCGGAAGGAGAACGGCGAAGGCCTGCCAGACCTCCTTGTACAGGTCGAAGTTGTGTAGCTCTTCGATAAAGATGCGGTCGGCCCGTTGCAGCAGCTCGACCTTTTCGGGCGTGACTTCGCCTAAGATACGGACGCCGAGTCCGGGACCGGGAAACGGATGCCGCTCGAGGATCACTTCCGGGATGTGCAAATCACGGCCGATGGCACGGACCTCGTCCTTAAAAAGCTCTCGAAGCGGCTCGATGAGCTTTAAATTCATCTTTTCCGGCAGGCCGCCGACGTTATGATGCGTTTTGATCGTGACCGAAGCGCCGCGCAGGGATACGGATTCGATCACGTCCGGATAAAGCGTTCCCTGAACGAGCCATCGCACATCTCCGATCTTGTGCGCCTCGGCATCGAATATGTCGATAAATTTCCCGCCGATCGCCTTGCGCTTTTGCTCGGGATCGGTAATGCCTTTCAGCGCGCTGTAAAACTGTTCTGATGCATCGACGCCGATGACATTAAGGTGTAGATTTTCGTTATAAACGGCGAGCGTGTCCTCGAATTCACGATAGCGGAGAAGGCCGTTGTTTACGAAAATGCACGTTTGTCGGTCGCTGATCGCTTCGTGAACGAGCATTGCCGCAACGGTCGAATCGACACCGCCCGACAGGCCGCACACGACGCGCTCATCCGGCCCGACCGTAGTTCGAATTTTTTCGATCTCTTCCTTGATGAACTGCGACGGTGTCCAATCGCCCTTACAGCCGCAAATATTGAAAAGAAAGTTTCTTAGCACCTCTTTTCCAAGAGGCGTGTGAGCGACTTCGGGGTGAAACTGCACGGCGTAGATCGAGCGCTCATCTGATTCGATCGCAGTTAGGATGTCGCCACTCGTTGCAGTCGTGCGAAAGCCATCCGGGATCTGCGTTACGCGGTCGCCATGGCTCATCCAGACGTCGAGTTCGAATGGCAGCTTGTTGAAAAGCTTTGTCTGTCCGCTTAATACGGTTGCCTTTGCTGCGCCGTACTCGCGACGATCTGACGGCTCTGTCATGCCGCCGAGGTCACGAGCGATAAGCTGCATTCCGTAACAGATGCCCAGAACGGGCGAGCCTACTCTTTGGTAGAAATCGGAACTTAGCCGCGGCGCGTCCGCGTCAGTAACGCTCGACGGGCCGCCGGAAAGGATCACACCCATTGGGCGTTTCGCGACGATCTCATCGACGGACAAATTGAACGGATGTATCTCGCAGTAGACACCCTGTTCGCGCACACGCCGAGCGATAAGCTGCGTATACTGCGAACCGAAATCGAGGATAAGAATGAGTTGGTGCTGCAAGACGCGAACCGGCTCCTTTGTTAAAAGGAACGATTATACGCTGTGCTGTACGCAAGGTCAGCTAAAGCTGCACTATTTCTGCTTTAGCGCGGCCTTGATCATCTGTTCAAGCACTTTGAGGTCTACGTCGGCGAGCTTCTTAAGGTACAGGCAGCCTTTGCCCGTCTTGAATCTACCGAGGTTTTTCGCCGAGTTCGCAAGGTCGGCCATTCCGTAAAGGACGATATTTCCTTTTCGGGGCGAAAAGCCGATCTTCATCCAATCAAGCTCACGACCGGACGGATATTTGAGAACCGTCGAGCCAAAGCCGATTATTGCCGAGCCCCACATTTTCGGCTCATCGCCCGTAAGGGCCTGCATCGTGTTTATGATCGCGCGACTGTCGAGCCGCTGTTGTTCGTCCGTTAAACCCTCCAGAAATACATCGACGCTCTCGCCTGTTTTCTTGGTTTTTAGGTCCGCTTTTGCCATAGCGGCATTGATTTTATCCGAATTTTGCCGGGAGCCAAATCTCCGGGATAACTTGACTAAATTAAGCGAAATTCCTAATCTTAAGGTTCGCCTCCGAAAGGCGAAAAACATTCCGCAGTAGCTCAATGGCAGAGCATTCGGCTGTTAACCGAAGGGTTGTAAGTTCGAGTCTTACCTGCGGAGCCAATATTTACAATAACTTAGCCTGTCACATGTTGACGGGCTCTTGATTTTTATCTAGGAATTTATCTAAGACGTAACAATGAACGCTTTAACTTTTGCGCCCAGGTCGCTGGACCTCGCAAGCAGCGAGATAAGGTAGAAGGTGTTTCTCTTTTGAGTAGAGAACGCGAAAGCCCACCCGGAAGAACCCGATAAGTCCAGTATTTCGCTTGCGAAGCAGAGTCATCTTCGAGATCCCCAGAAATTTTGCCGCTTCCAGCTCGCTCATTAATGGCTCCGAAACCTCTGCAGGTGATGAGACCTCAATGACCTCTTCTTTTACTGTGGCCGGATGGCGTTTCGTATGTTGCCCTGATGCGGTCGTTTTAAAAGCGGAAAAGTCGCACGCGAATCGTATCGATATCGATTCGCGTGCGACAAGGATCTCTTCACAAAGATGTTCAATGATCCTTTGTTTTTGATCAGACCGTAAGCTAGGCCATTTTTCTAAGAGCAGAAAATTTCCAAAGCGGAATGTTTCCACTTGAGAGAGGAAAATGTATTCCAGGTCCTCTGCCGGTATCCTTGTATGACAATCACTGCAGACATACTTGTCCGACTCCGAGGGTACCGTCATGTATTTCCCGCATGAGCAGACCACCCTTCCGATAAACGGATTAGTCGGCCGTCTTTTTTCGCTCGCTCCGAGCAGTCGATTTGCCCGTTCCCAGATGTCGTCTGAAACGACTCTTTCAACCTCGATCTTTATGTCGCCTTCATGCCGGACCCCCTTCGCGGTCGGATCTTTCAGCAGTCGATCGATGCCTGTGTCAGAGAATTTTGCTTTGTTTCTCGTGCGGTAACCCAAATCGTTAAGGATCCTCGCGACAGTTTTCTTTCGTCTATGTTTTAGGAATAGATCAAAGATAAGACGGCGGACCGGCGCTTCCGTTTCGTTCAGGACCAGGCGGCCTTGATTCCACCGGTAGCCGTATGGGGCGACGCCGCCACGTGAACGCATAGGTCCGCTTTGCGTCATGATGATACCTCGTCTAAGAGAATATCTTCGATTGCTTGGCCAATAAGATTCGCCGTCGTAGAGTCGGCTTCAGCATAGGACGACCCGACGCTGTATCCTTTCACTTTTTCGCCGCCTGAGGCCTCCTTCCGTTCGACGCTCAAACCTTCAAGGTAGAGATGAAAATTCTCCGGATCTACGAACGCGACGCGATTCATTTGGTCGCTGCCAATAGTTTCCCGGGTTGCGCTCATAATGTCTGCCAGGTGCTCCTCATCGAGCGAAAGCACGACAACACAATCGTACCCGGCACTGATACATTTCCGAATATTTTGTACCTCGTACGAAACGGTGTTCGTAATGGCGATCTCGCAAGCGACCCTCACGTCTTCCGTTTCTAGGGCTACGTCGATGCGGCCCGTCCCGCCGAGTACTGGTTTTTCGATCGTCGCGATGAATCCGTACTTTTCGGCAATCCGCTTTACGATTCTTTGAAGGTATTTGTGTTCGTTTACCTGGCCGTCCGCCGTTCTACCGCGTAGAGTCGCGGACACGGTCGGAGACCCACTTAGAACAGATCTCGATTTCCCCAATGGGGTCGACACGGTCGCTTCCGTGCGGCTCTTGGCGAACTCCTCCTCGACGATGTTTCTGGGGACCGCGTATTTCGCGCGGCATATGCGAACTATCTCTGCCCGCCGCCCGGCAGCGACGGATCTATCGATGACGGGCGGCTTCATTGTTTGTAGATTGAAGTCATACTCGGACCTTTCTACCCGCGCGATCGCTGCGCCGATACCGAGGTTTTGGAGGTCCGAGGACGTGAAGTGTGCAAACTCACCCGCAAATCTTTCGGCATCCGTATGGCCGAGACGAAAGCATATTCTCGTGTAGCAATTGGAGATCACGCTTGCGGCAACCTCAGGGCTCCGGCTTAGCAGCTGGCGGAACTCCTGGTGACTGAGCGTTAACCCGATGTTGTACTGGCGGATTCCGGATAGAACGGCTTCGAGACTTGGAACGATCAGATTATGGAATTCGTCGATATACACTCCAAAGAAAGGCCGGTCGCTTGCACTCTGCCGGCTCAAAGCGGCCTGGTGCAATTTCGACAGAAGAAGAGAGCCGAGCAACTGGGCGTTCTCGATCCCGATCAGACCCTGGGCGAGTTTAATCAAAAGAATCTTCCGGTTATCCATGAGTGAACGAAAATCGATCCTGCTCTCTTTCTGCCCGACGATATTTCGAATGATCCGCTGCCGCACAAGCTCTCCCAAGCGAATGAGGATCGATGCCTGCGGCTTTCCCGCAACAAGTGGAAATTCGTTCGTCCAAAAATATCGAACAGCATCGTCCTTGACCGACTCAAGCCATTCAGTCCTAAAGCCGTCTTCGACCAGAAACCGGCGGAGATCGATCAACGTACCGCCTCGGTCGCTTTCCAGGATCGCGAGTACGGAGTTTGCTAAAACGGCGGACATTTGGTCTCCCCAGGTCGTCGACATGCGGCGAAAGGCCGCCGTGAAGTCGGATTCTATTAGCGTCCGCTCCTGGTCGCTATGTGCTTCAAGGATGTTGCAAGCTATCGGGTGCTCGACATCTGAAGCATCAAAAAGCACAATGTCCTCGACCCTTGACTCCGGTACAGCGGCGCAGACCGCGTCGACGAGATCACCAGCGGGATCCAGAAGACAAAGGCCTTTTCCGGTTTCCATATCCTGCCGGATCATATTCAGCAACAAGGTCGATTTCCCTGAACCGGTGCTGCCGATAATGTGGATGTGCCGGGTCCGCTGCGCCTCCGACAGCGACGGATATCTAACGCCGCTTTCGTGATGATTCTCACCGAGCAGCAGGTCATGTCCGATGACAATACCAGGTGTCGGTCTTGTCCGGTTCGTCAGGCGTTCAAACTTCTCGGAACACACCGATGAAGAGGGCGGATGTATTAACGAGACAAGCTCGGTCGTGTTCAGAAGAAAGCCGCTTCGGTAATTGGTCCGCGCGAAGAACGATAGGTGGTGATTGTTTGCGGGATACCCGCGCGAATCGACTGCGATCAACTCGTTGCCGCCGGGTTGTCCGAATTGACGAAGGCTGCCGCCGATCTGTCTTGCAAGGGTCCACGCCCGCTGGGCGGTCGACGATTGAACCATTAAACGTATGGTCACCGCAAAGAGGGGTGTCGCGAGTTTCTCGCGTATAGCCGCGACGCAGCTTGCATCGACCTCGGTAAGCATCCGCTTTTGATCCGGATCGGTCTGAATGGAGAGCAAAACGTCGCTCCAGGGCGAGCGTGTCGGGATGAACATAACCTGAAAGGCCGTCCGGTCCTCCGACGTCAGGCTTTCAAGCGAGCCGATGACCCCGCCGAGAGGGTCTGGGCTGAAGCTTCGGAAACCGCGAAGCGGCAGAACGAAATTTCTTGATAACGCGAAATCAACGATTACCTCTGGTAGGGATCGTTCAAATCTTTGTTTCAGGAAACCATCACGCGCGGTGAAGCCGATCCCAGAGACGACCGCTTTCCACTGTGCCGAAAGCGTGGATGCAAAGGTTTGCGGGCAGGCGATCTGGCACGATGCAGCCCCGGCATCGCCGTATATTTCAAACGCAATAGGCTCATTAAAATTCCCGAGACTTAACAACATCTGCTCGGCCATATTTGGACTAACATCGAGATCGCGCGGGAGCCGCAGCTGTAGTTCGGAGATTGGGTTGTTTCGATAATACGAAGATGGCTTTATAGCTGATTCCGGTGACGGGAGCAATTCATGGGGGCTTATTTGTATTGCCGGGTGCGGATGATTTCGCCCGATAAAACCCCGCAGACCACCGGCCGTCCGAGCGTCATCGCCTTGTGTCCCCTGCCGAATCGTCGGCGCCACGATTCGTTTGAATGGCGGTTCGAGCGCGACTGCAATGTCCCAAAGGTCCCAGCCGCGGCAGGAACGCTCCCAAGCGTTGAAAGCCTTGATCCAGTTCTGTTCGAATTGATGGTCGCGATACTCCAACTCCCGAACCCCAACTATCGATAGAATTCTTGAAGCAGCGGTCTTCTCTCGTCCGCTGTCAGCGGCCGCACTCCGCGCGGAACAAGCGTATTGGTGGCCTCAATTACGCAGCCGCGGACGGCTTGTTCGAATGCCTCATAAGCGTCGGTACGGTAGAAAGTTGGGGGATTCGTCAGTCGTTCGAACATGGGGCCGAAATATGGGACCTCGAACAAGATCATCGACAGCCGCGAGGGCATCGCTGAATATCTCCATGCGACCAGGAGCCCCGTTCCGACGGGCACGGCACTAACAAAACACACGGCCTCACGGAACCGTACAACGAGATAGATACGGCGGGTCGACAGCACGTGCCATTCCAGACGGGATACCCGCGAAACCTCCACGCCGATGATCTGCCTTTGGCGAAAGACCTGTTCTATTGCCGCGTATAGTTCAAGCGGAGATACTGGGTATCGCTCGAAGAAGAGCTGATGACGGCGGTATTCGGGTCTCGTGCTATCGACCGCATGAACAGACCACCGGAACATCCGCGCGGCAGTGCGGAAAGGCGTCAAAAAAACAAGCCCGAATAATGCCCGTACGGTACGGCGAATCAAAGGATTTCGGGGCATCAGATGTCGGCCGATCCACGAAAGCCCGAAGGCAAGTATCACGAGCCAAAAGATGGTCGATACGCACGCCGTGATCGTTGATGAACAGCTTTCCATTGTATTAATGCGTCAAGTTAAATGCCTCGGTAAGCATGTGCTCAACGAACGCATACGCCGCACCGAAAGTCGCTGCTGGCCGCTCGAAATGCAATTTGAACCATTTGCTTTTCGGAGCTAGAAGCTGGAGACATTTAGCGTGGGGATGTTTACCGACGTACGCGGGTGGATCGTATAGATAGACGTCCGCGGCTGTGGGATCTTTAAAGCTGACTCTGCCGCGAACATAATCCCGGACAATCCCCGTCCGGTCGTAAATAAGAAATCGTCCGGTGAACGTCCTGTATCCGCGGCTCATATCGAAATACCAATCGAACGGTCCGACAAAATTCTCGCCGCCGATGACCACTCGTTTGCCTAATGTCTCCATCCTAATCAACCACTACACATCCGCCATTGATTTCAGAACAGACGCAGTTACGTCTTTTCTGAACGGTTCCGACACGGTCCGGAGCTCTGCCGGACAGGTCGGCCTCGCGCCAGTTAAAAGGCACAAGGTCGCCCCAGCCGGTGAGCGCGCGATGCGCAAAGAACACCGTTAACGAGGCGGTCAAAAAACAGCTTGAAACGATCGCCGAGGCGCACGGCATCGATCGCCGGACGTCGAGGTTCGGCAGCGCGCACCAAATACACGGTTCAAACGGCGAGGCGTTTTGCAGGAAAACATGGCACCGCATCCCGTCCCTGCTCAGCATCGAAAAGATAGCCGGAATCCGGCGCTTTCGTGCCTCGAGCAGGATCTGCATACGGCATTCATTGTTGTCGACACCGGCGATAATAAGGTCTGCCGGGATGGTGTACTTTTGAATGGCTTCGTCGAATGACAGGCCTATGCCGGTCACGTTGATACCTCCTGGAGCCTGGTCGGCAAGATTTCGGGCAAGCCGTGGTCCCTTTGGTTTTCCCCGGTCGGCCGCGGTAAAGAATTGCCGGGACAGATTCGATGTTTCGATCAGGTCGGGGTCGATCACCGTTATCGTTCCGGCACCGCTTCTTGCTAATGCTACGGCGATCCATCCGCCGAGCCCTCCCGCACCGGCTATCGCAATGCGGCTCCCTTTGAGTAGGTCCTGGTCGTGCGCAGGAACGCCCTCATGCCGAGCAAACGGGCCCGGATCAAGAGGATGGGTCAATTCTACCGCCTCGGTGTGGACGAATTCGATGACATCATCATTGGAAAGACTTTCGGGAAAATCGCCGCATGGATCGTCAACAGCTGGTAGATTGCCGTTCTCTGTCATGGTTTCCATTAACTTATTCCTCCATTTTGTAGACATGTTCTGCCGACGATGCAGGAACAACACCATCACCGCTGATCGAGATCGAGATCTTCCCCAAATCCAATCCGGTGCCCCAAAAGCGGACATATTTATCGGCAACCATGATCGCGGATACAAGATCCTCGGAGAAATTCTTGAGCCAGATCGCATGCTGCCGGATATCGATCATGCTCGGGTGAGTCGCGTCCGGTCCATGTCCCGGATGACTGTGCACCCAAAGAGCGAGGTAGGTTCCGCTTACCGACATCGCTCTCAAGGCCTGGCTCATCCTGGCCGGATCGGCCTTGACGCCCCCAGCGCTCGCGACCCCGGTCACATCGAACAGTGCATCGATCCTAACGGCTCGATCACCACGCCGGCCCGCACCAACGATCATTCGCTCCGCGGGAAATAGCGATTGTCTTAGCTGGAACAGCATTGCCGACGGAAGTTCCAGAACTGGAGTTGCAGCAGTTTCCGTGTGGCCCAGCTCGGGAGTTGGGGGCGTACGTGCTTCTGAAGGGCGGATCCTAACTCCGAACTCGCTTCGGATCTCCTGACCGGCAGCGAACAAAAGGTTCATTGTCTTTGTGCCTATATTTATGGCCCGCTCGTTTCCGCCGAACTCGGTTTTGAGAAGCCGTTTCGAATCCGCGAGATGTGTGCCGATGACCGTCGCGGCATGTTCGGGGCTTACGGCTGTGTCGGATCCCGCGAGCACGCGGATCGCCGTATGACACTCGGTCAGGTTCTCGATCGAAGTGTGAACACTTTCATTTTCGCCCAAGTCTGGGAATGGCGCACCGCTCACGAATGAAAGGCCGTCTCGCCACTCGTTCTTGAGCTCGCTCTCCAGGCGTTTCAAAGCGTCTCGAGCATCATTATTATCGCCGCCTCCGAATAGCTGAGCGGCCTTAGACGGCAGATTTTTGATTTGTTCCAGCATAGTTGTCTCCCAGCGAATTACCCTCTATCTGTTGTTGATCGACTCGTCGAGTATCTGCTCGAAATACAAAAGCGCTTCGTCGACATTTCTAGGCGAGCGCTGCCAGTGCAATATGTACCAGCCTGTACCGGCACCGTATTGCTGAAAGCACGCGTGATGACGATGTCTCCGGATCTCGCGCGGCGGGTTATTTATAAACGCTTGGACACGTCCGCGTCTCCCGATCTCGATTCTTCCGCGAAACCTTTGACCTCCGACCTGATAAAACCCTTCGAATATCTGCTTGTCGCCGTCA
>Ga0157372_10008512_pt1 | contig 10892 bp, 4 predicted proteins | sample C55metaG_FD_115307 | JGI IMG/M metagenome (GOLD analysis project Ga0157372, IMG submission 115307) | Corn rhizosphere microbial communities from Kellogg Biological Station, Michigan, USA - C5-5 metaG | ecosystem: Host-associated > Plants > Roots > Rhizosphere > Soil | place: USA: Michigan...
ATAGATATTTTCTTCATGGAGCTGATTCTTCAATCGTTGGACTTCATCCAGTGCCTGTGTTAACGATTCCTCCGCTTCTTTCCGTTCCGTGATGTCGCGCACAATCGCCAGGATCTTGTCGCCATCGCATCTCACCATCGATGCCTCATAAAATCGCAAACCTTCAGTCATGGGAAGGGTATATTCCAAAAGGACTGGCCGATCCGATTTGAACACGTCGGCGAAACTCTGAAAGAACCTGGCTGCGAGTTCTGGCGGTAACACGTCCGCCTGGTTTTTCCCGAGAAACTCATTCGGAAGCCTCAACAGCGATTCTTTATCACTTGCGTGATAGTCCAAATATGTTCCCTCGCGATCCAGCACGAACATCATGTCAGGTATGGCATTCAGGATTGCACGGCTGCGTTCTTCGCTCGCATGGAGCGCTGCTTCACGACGCTGCAATTCAGCGCGCGCGTGTGCCTGCTCCAAGTCCCAGGGCAGTTGGTAAAGATAACCAGGACGCTTTACTACACAGCTCGAGGCGCCGAGTTTGAGGCCTTGTCGAGCAAATTCCTCATCGGGTTCACTACAAACCAGAACAATCGGTGCGGCTTGATTTGAGTTCAGACTCGACTCTCTCAAAACGTGCAGCGCATTCAGGCCCGCGAATTTGAAGTCCACGAGAACCACGTCGTGACACGCCACTTTCGCTCGCATATTCGAAAACCATTCTGAGGGATTACTTACGACGTCAATGTGAATATGGTCCGCGTGTACGGCCAGATGGCGTCGTGTAGTTTCGATGGCGCGCGCGTCAGCTTCGAGGTAAAGAACTTTCAGTGGATTTGCCCGTCGTGCGGCGTCGGCAGAGTAGTGAGTAAAAGCACTGTCGAGTATTGCAGCGAGCCTCTCCAAATATCCTTTGCGTTTAACCACATAATCATCGGCGCGAGCTTTTAGCGCGGCGACTGCGGTCTCTTCATCGCCGACGCCGGTGACGATCACTACCGCGACTGGCAGCGAGTTTTCGCGTATGCGATTGAGCAGATACAGACCATCGCCGTCGCGCAACTGCATATCGGAGAGCACGAGATCGATCGGTTCTGATTGAATGCGTTGCAAACGCGCGAGCGCATTATCGATGCTGTTGACGACTTCAAGGGAGAGATGCGGTGCAGTTCGCGCCAACGCTCGCGAGGTAAGGTCGGCATCCCTTGGATCGTCTTCTACATACAGAACTCTCATACGCCCTTCGGAATCTCCAGGTAGAAAGTCGCACCATGACCAGGCTCGCTTTCTGCCCACGCTTTGCCGCCCATGCGTTCCATCGCCTTCCGCACGATTGCCAGCCCAATGCCAGTGCCCGGATAATCTTCCGAGCCGTTTAACCGTTGAAAAATGTCGAAGATTCGTTCGTGTTGCTTCATGTCAAACCCGATACCGTTGTCGCGTACCCACAGCCGGCAACTTCCTGGTCCATCTTGCGCGCCAATTTCAACCCGCGGGTTAGCGACTTTGCGGGTGAACTTGATCGCATTATCAAGATAGTTTCTGAGCGATTGTGCGAGACCACTCGCGTCTGCCAGGACAGTGGCTCCATTGACGTCGATCACGAAATCGATTGGGTGCTCCGCTACCTCTCGTTTCTTCTCCTCCACTAACGAGTTTACGATCAGTCCCAACTCGATCCGGTCAGTCTTCAACTCACGGCGTTCCAGCCGAGAATAGGCGAGCAGGTCGTCGATCAACTTGCTCATCTCATCAGTGGAGTTCTGTATCGTTTCAAGAAAGGTCCGGCCCTGGTCGTCAAGCGTGTTTGCGTATTCCTCCAACAAGAGCCGGCTATATCCATCGATTCCGCGGAGCGGAGCCTTGAGGTCATGCGCAACTGAATAGCTGAAACTCTCCAGCTCTCGACTCTTCGCATTCAGATCGGCCGTGCGTGATTCGATGCGCGTTTCCAATTCGGCGTTTAGTTGAGTGAGAGCTTCCTTCGCGAGGCGGCGGCGTCTTCGTTCGAGGAGTAGTCCAACGATGAAAAAGGTTTGTAGCAATAAAACCGCAGCGACTCCGACGATCCGCCACTTGTGTTGCTCCCAGAGAGTGAACTCTTTGAAGCGAACGACGCTGCCATTCGGAAGACTAGTCTCACTGATTCCGAAGCGTTTTAACTCACGCCAGTCAAACATCGGAACTGACGATGCACTGTCTACAGGAATCTCCTGCGCGCGTGTACCGTTCAGGATTCTACGAACAATTTCGGCGGCTTCCAGTCCATTACGTTCGGAATCCTGCACATAGCCACCGACGAGTCCGTATCCGACATTTCGACTCCCCATTCCGTACATGGGGACTGGTGAGGCTTGTCTAATCCTTTCCAGGTTCTGAAAAGTCTGCAGGGATTTTTCTGATTCCAGCGCCGAGCGCTGCCAGATGTAAAGGATGATCGACTCCTGCGGCAACCCTCTCACCTTGTTCACTAAGTCACTTACAGTGAGGTCGGTGAGATAGGTAATGCGAACTCTCTTTTCATAGCCGGCAAGTTCTTCCCTGGCGATTGTTTCGAATCTTTTGTCGTGCTCGGGCGTGCCGCTAATAACAAACACTTCCTTAGTTGCGGGGTGTAATTTAAGAGCGAGATCCAGTGTTTTTCGATGTGTGTTAACCCGGATAATTCCGGTAAGGCCTGGACCAGCCGTAAGGACCTCTCTCGGCGGACGCTTCACCGCAACAAAGACGATCGGGCAATTCTGAAATAGATCGTTGCGATACCGGATGAGAAAATCGAGCGTCGGATCCGGCGTGGTGACTACCACATCGATTTTTTGTCCCTCATACTTTTTACGCAGGTAGTCGTGCAGCAACTCTTCCTGATGCTCGCCGGGGAACCGAGTTGAATCCAGGTATTCACTAAAAATTTCGAAACGACTGTTTGGCTCCGAAATAAGACCGGCTTGAAAACCCTGATCGAAACTGACGTTTCCCAGGAAATCTTTGCTTTCCCAGTACAGGACCAGCACCTTTTTGGGCGCATCCGCATCCTGGCTCGTTGCCGTTGGCGCAAACACCCAAATGAGCACACTGACAAACAGTAACCCTATAATTCGCACAGCGGACTTTCTGTAAGTTCTGGCTGTCATTTCTCAGGTTCTTCTCTGTGCAACCTCTGCGTCCTCTGTGTCTCTGTGGTTGTTTTTATTAAGAAATATTTCACCACAGAGACACAGAGAACGCAGAGATTGCACAGAGAATCCAGACTAAAACTCAAACTTCAATGCAAACTGAATCTGACGCGACGAACCACTTTCTCCAGTTGGAAAGCGCGTGCTGCTTATACCACCAAATGACGGAGTGCCGACTGTATTGCCCGGCCGCCCGAAGTTAGCGTGATTAAAAACGTCGAAGACTTCAGCTCGAAACTGAACACGCAGCACATCCCGGAAGTAAGTGTTCTTGATGATCGAAACATCAGTGTTATTAAAATTCGGACCGACGATCGCGTTTCTTCCCAGGTTTCCGAAACGCGCGACGGCGCTGAAGACTGAGGTATCAAACCACTGGTCGACATCTCCCAGGACTGCAACCGCACCGTGCACATCCGGACGAAGCGTGTTGGCAACTCCATTAACCGTGCTGTTGCTCGTCACCACGTTGAATGGATTGCCACTCTGAGCCTGAACTATCACTCCCAATTGCCAACCGGACACGAATCGATTCTGCTTGAAAGGCAGCTCGTATATCGACGTGAGCACAAAGCGGTGCCGCGCATCGAAATCTGAAGGCCCGCGTTCGCCTGGCAGGTCGTAACTGTTCTGTATGAGAATGCCGCCGGTACTGAACGACGTGTAGTCGATTGACTTGGACCACGTGTAAGACGCATTAAACTGACAGCCCTTTGAAAATCGACGAGTCGCTGTCAACCACAGCGCGTTGTAGCTTGAATTTCCTGAGCTTCCGACTTCGGTGATATTGCCCAGCGTACTGCCCGGCAATATCGAGCTCGTTGCTGAAAGTGCCGGGAATGGACGCACGCCATTTACCGGTTGGTTAATGTTGCGGCGAGTGATTAGGTGTGTGCCCTTCGAGCCAAGATATCCAACCATCAGCGCCGTATTAGAAAACTCGCGTTGCACGTTCAGGTTCCACGACTGCACGTAAGCATTGTCGAAGTTGCGGTCGATTGACACTGGTGCAAGACCGGCAGGACCAGCCAGGCTGATTGCATTGTTGAAGCGGATCGTACCGCTGAACGTCAGCGGCGTTGCGAGTGGCGGGTTTCCCCCAAGGCCCGTCACAATGCTTGTCATTGGCTGATCGACGTAGACACCGTAAGCGCCCCGCACAACCGTCTCGTCCGAACTGAATGGAAGCCATGCGAAGCCGAGCCGCGGCTGAATATTTTTGTTGTTCTCCTGATAGACCTTGTCGAAATTCGTTCCGACACGCAGCAGTGAATTACTCTCGGGATCGAAAACAATAAAACGATCGTAGCGCTCGCTCGGCGTCATATTCCATTCGTAACGCAGACCGATTTCCAGCGTCAGACGTGAATGCAGTTTGTAATTGTCCTGAGCAAAGAATCCCAGGGCTCCCTGGGCGATGCTGGTTGACTGATTGCCACGAGTGATGGTGAAAGAGTTTGCTGTTCCCGCAATAAATGCAGCGATGCTGGGAAAATTGAACGAACCGGTGGTTTGCCGGAAATTGTTATTGAGAAACTGGCGGTACTCGCCTCCCAGCTTTAGTGAATGTGGACCAGAAAGCCAACTCACCGCATTGGCGACGACAAATGTTGTATCGCCACGTCCGGATGGTTGATTTGCGGGACCTCCCAGATTGAGACTTCCACCGGCGACATTGATTTGAGGCAGTCCGATTGGTTCCTTTACTCCATTCTTAATACCAAGCTCCGCGGGGTTGAGCTGAGCCAGCGGTGTGCTGGTCGACGAGAAACGGTTGAAGCCAAGTCGTAGCTCATTTATGACGGACTGACTGAAAGTATGCGTCTCATTGAGCGTAAAGATCTGTCGCAAGGCCAGCGCGACGTGACCAAAGCCGGGAATCGTGTTGCCAAAACGGTTCGGTTCACTGAGCTCTGACCGCTGAATCGCGTAATAGCCATGCACACGATCGATGTCGCTGAGGTTGTAGTTAACGTCAGCGGTCCACTGGTCGACGTTAACAGGGGCACTGGCGGGGCTGACAAAACGAGGCGTGCCGGAAGCGTCCACAAAATTGGCTCTCGGAATCAAAGCAATCACTCTCGTTAACACGGGATCATTAGTGGCGGTACGTTGAGCGTCGCTGAGCACCACACTATTCAGATCGAGTCCTTGTCGTTGACGCAGGCCCTCGTAGGAAACAAAGAAAAACAGTTTGTCACGGATGATTGGACCACCAAGGTTCCCACCAAACTGATTGCGCTTAAACGGCGCCGGCTCATCGGATGTAAGTTCGAAGAAGTTACGCGCGTCGAGTGCATCGTTGCGGAAGAATTCAAACAGCTCACCGTGAAAACGATTCGCACCCGAGCGAGTGGCTATGTTGACCACTGCGCCCGAGCTTTGACCGTACTCGGCGTTGAAAGTTGAGTTATCCGCCTTGAATTCCTGAATCGTATTGATTGATGGTTGAAAACTGATTGAGCTGAACGTCAGGTTGTTTAGAGTGATGCCGTTGACCTGGTAGTTAACTGTTTCCTCACGATTTCCCGCGGTATTTATTGCAAGAGAACCCAGGCCGCGCATTGGTGAGGCCGAAAAAGCACCTTGAGGAGGTGTTACTGAACCTGGTACGAGCAATCCGAGATCAAGGAAGTACCGCCCATTAAGTGGCATTTCCTGGACCGCGCGTCGATCGATCACCTGGCCGACTGAGGTCGTCGAACGCTCGATTCCGTCGTTCACGGAAGATACCGTTACTTGTTCTGAGACGTCTCCGATTTCGAGTTGAAAGTCTTGAGTGATTTTGCGCGCAACTTCAATCCTCAACGTTTCCACTACCTGTTTCTTGAATCCTGCCGCACTTACTTCAATCGTATAGTCACCGACAGGCAACGCTGCCAATAGATATCTCCCAGCATCGTCACCGAGGGCAGTACGCTCGACACCGATTGCAGGACTTCGCGCTACGATCTTCACGTTGGGAATAGCTGCTCCGTTTTGATCAAACACTTGTCCTTCGATTGAAGCGGTTGCTTGAGCGGAGACATCAAGGACGAGGATGAAAGGCAGAATTATACTTAACGCCGTTCCGAAGAAGGGAATTCGGAGACAATACCAGCGCATAGGGGAGAACACTTTCCGAGGGCCGCTCGGCAAACCGAGCAAGTTTGCGCTTCCTCTATATCCGATGAGAACCACGGTCGCTAACAAGTCGGGGGAACTCGTTAACGCAGACTAGTCATGGGAGGAACGCGGCCATTATAGAACCAATGCTTTACTGCTCATATCGGTAAATCTACTGAGGAAAGTACTTTTGCAAACCCCTCCCCATGGTCCACTTCAAAGAACCTGCGGTAAAAGTACCCATTTCTTTGAAACTGTTTTTATCTCGTTTTGCCACATTCGTTACGTAGTGAAGGCGACGAGTTCGTCTTGAGCTGCTTCCTTTCTGACAGAGGCAATCGTGTTTTTTCGCTTTAACACAACGGCTGTGAGATCGTCCTTTTGTTCGGTACCTTTGGAAAAATCCTTGACCGCCGTATGAAGTCTCGCAATCACTTCTTCCGCCGAACAATCTCGAGCCTGGCGGATCGTTTCTTTTAGTCTCTCCATTCCAAACTCTTCTGCTTCGGGATTTTGCCACTCATAAAATCCATCGGTAACGAGGACGATCATGTCGCCCGCCTTTAAGCTTTTCATCCGTGAGTCTTCGTAAGTCATGCCTGCAATCATTCCGAGTGGAATTCCCTGGGCTTCGAAATTTTCCAACTTACTCGTTGCGCGGCGATACCAGAGAATTGGACCATGACCTGCCGAAAGCACTTTGATTTCTGAAGTGGCCGGATTCAGAAAGATGACGGCAAAAGTTACGAAACGATCGTCGGCAAGATCACCCGCCAGCAAGCTGTTGAGGCGCTCGAGGACTTGAGCATGTTTCGGCTCGACGAGGAAGCTCGCGCGCGCATACGCGCGACACAGTGCACTCACCAGCGCCGGACCTATTCCGTGTCCAGTCGCATCTCCGACACTGATCGCGATTTGACCGTCGGGCAGGAGTTGCCAATCAAAATAGTCGCCACCAGTTTGATTCGCTGGTTGATTCCAGCCGGCGATTTCGAAGTGATCCAATTGCGGTGGAGTCGCAGGCAGCAGTCCCTGCTGAATCGAACGTGCGATGTCCAGGTCATGGTTGATGCGCTCGAGTTCGCCCTGCAGCTTTGCTTCTCGCAAAGCCGCTTTGACGTAACCTCGAATCTGTTGGGCCACGGCTGCAGCCACGATTCCGCCCGTTAGAATCAACAACGCATAAAGGAAATATACGGTTAAGGGGAATGCATAATCGACAGCGGCAGGATTGACATAACTGAGATGCACGTAAAACGTGACGAAAATATAGCCGAGCGCTGAGAGTAAGCCCGTCACCAACGTAAGAGCCGGACGCAGGCGCAGTGTCGAAAGCGTGATGAACAGGAAGTAGAGGACAATTGCAGGCGCGACCAGTACCTGGTATGGAGTCATCCACTGGGCCAGCAGCAATATGAATAGTGCCACCGTAGGAAGTTGACTCTCGATCAGAACGTTGAAGACCCAGAGTTCAGGTGTCACCTCTTCATCGTCACGGAGCGCTGCTCTGATCGCGCGCAACATCACGCTTTCGTGAGCTATGACCAAACCGAGAACTATAATTTGACCAACCAGCAGTACGTAGTTTTGCGTTACAACCCCGCGCAGGACCACCAAAAAAGTAATGACAGCCAGCACAACGAGCAGCGCAATGACGCGGTACGATTCACTTTTAAGAGAAGCTCGCGCAAAGGCTCTCGACTGAAGCGCAAAACCATTTGTGTCTTCGTTTGTGCCTTTTTGTGGCATTACTGCCACCCACCGCCCAGTGCTTTGTACAACTGCACGACCGTTAGCAGCTCATCGCGGCGTGCCTGGGCCAGACTTCGTTCAGCCTCGAAGAGTTCGCGGTCGGCGTCGAGCGCATCCAGCAATGTCGCCACGCCTCCGGTGTAACGTAAGTAGGAAAGGCGGGAACGATCGCGCAGAGTGTCCACGAGGAAGCCGCGTTGGGTGCGAACTTCTCTGACCTTTTGGTAGGCAATCAAAGAATCGGAAACCTCACGAAATGCAGCCTGAATCGTCTTTTGATAATCGATGAGCAGGAAATCACGTTGTGCTTGTGTGAAACGTATGTTCGACTTTATGCGGCCGCCGGTGAAGATCGGTTGTGTGACTTGTCCCGCCAGGCCGAAAACGTTTCTACTGTTGCTGAAGAGACTTGTAAGCTGTCCACTCTCGTAACCGAGCAATGAGGTGAGCGAGATACGCGGAAAATATTCTTTCTTCGCCACTTCAATCCGTGCATTCGCAGCAACCAGATTATTTTCAGCCGCTCTGATGTCCGGACGCCGCGCGATCAGATCCGATGGTAAGCCAGGGGGAACGGCGGGCGGCATCTGCTGGTCCGTCAAACTGACTCCGCGTTCGATCGTAGACGGGTTCCGGCCGGTGAGAAAACTGAGAAAGTTTTCTGTTTGTTGTACCGCTTGTTCCAGTGCGGGTATTACTTCTCTCGCGTCGTAAACCAACTCTTCCGCCTGGCGGACTTCGAGCATGGTAGAGACGCCGCGTTGTTGCCGGAGCTGAATGAGACGTAAAGATTCCTCGCGCGATCTGAGTGTGCGCTGCGAAATGTCGAGTTCGAAATCAAGTTCACGCAATCCGAAGTAGGCTGTCGCAACGTCGCTGACAAGCGTCGTTATGATCGCTTTGCGTGCTTCTTCAGTGGCCAGGAGATCCGCTCTGGCTGCGGCTGTTTGTTTCCGCAACCGTCCCCAGATGTCGATCTCGAACGTGAGCAGGTTCAGCAGAATGTTTCCAAAAGATCGATCTCGTTTTATCGGTTCTGGTAGATCAACAGCACTACTTCGCGACTGTCGCTGAGTCACTACGTCGCCACTCGCAATGACGGAGGGAAACTGTTCGGAACGTGTGATACCGAGCGACGCCCGAGCTGCATCGATGCGAGCAGCGGCTTCGCGCACGTCATAGTTGTTTGCGAGGGCATCCTGAATAAGTGCCTGGAGTTTTTCATCTTTGAAAACCTCAAACCACTTCAGGTTGGCGAGTGATTGCGGATCGGGCTGAGAAGCCGGATCGGAACGAAAGGTGCTCGGAGGACTTGGCTTTAACTCCTTTGGCTCAGGAATTTTTTGTTGTGCAACCACAAAGGTCTGGGTCACACACATAAGCAACAGTGCAACAAGTAATCGCTTCATGATCTGCCTCAAAGTCAGAAGTTGTGCAGTCGGATCGGGTCAGTACCATCTGCGTCGTGTGCTTGGATATGCGTCACTACCACCTGCGTCGCGTGCTTGGGTGAGGTCAGTACCGTAACGCGGTAGCGTCGGGTCGACGTGGCACTTAACACATTAGAAACATTTTGACTTGCCGACCCGACGCTACCGCGTTACGGTACTGACCTCACCCAAGCAGACGCCAGAGATGGTACTGACCGTGTCCAAGTACCGATCTTCAGTTTCATCAGTGCTCACCTCCAGCTTCGGCCGTGGCGGGCACAGGTGGAGGAACGATTGCCTTCTCACGCTTGCGACGACCAAGTCCTTCAATGAAAGTGAAATTTCCAGGAATGATTAACACCCCTAGACCAGTGGCGACGAGCATGCCGAAAAACACACCAACCCCCATTACGTTTTGTGCTCCAGCGCCCGCGCCACTGGCTTTCATTAGGGGAACCACACCGAGGATAAATGCGAAGGCTGTCATCAAAATCGGACGAAAGCGCAATCGAGCAGACGTGAGTGCGGCATCTTCCAGTGAGGCGCCTTCTTCGTGCTTTGCTTTCGCAAACTCTACAATCAGGATCGCATTCTTTGCCGCCAGACCGATCAGCATCACCAATCCGATCTGCACGTAAACGTTGTTGTCGTATCCGAAAAGCCAAACCCCAAACAGCGCGCCGAGAGCCACCAGTGGTGATCCGAGGAGCACGGCCCAAGGCAAGCGCCAACTCTCATACATCGCTGCGAGCAGGAGGAACACGCAGATGATCGCGAGGATAAATGTCGGCGCGGGAGGAGGCGCGATCTTCTCCTGATACGAGAGTGACGAATAGGCGAAACTCATCTCCGGCGGCATCGTCTGAGCAAACACTTGTTCGAGTGCTGCCAGTGCCTCGCCCGATGTGTAACCGGCTGCAGGAGCGCCCGTCAGTTCTACAGATCGCAGCAGATTGAAACGCGTCGTTAATTCCGTTCCCGCGATGTCGTTAATTGACACGAGAGTGGAAAGCGGGACCATCGCATTCGTCGTCTTCGAACGCACATAAACCCGACCGATGTCTGCGGCCTTCAGTCGATCGATTGACTCTGCCTGAACGTAGACGCGATACAGGCGGCCAAAGCGATTGAAGTCGTTGACGAAAGCGCCACCCATCGCGGTCGAGAGAGTTTGAAACACCTCATTCACAGGGACGCCAAGCGTTCGCGCTTTTTCGCGATCGAGGCCGACTTTCACCTGCGGATAATTCGGATCAAAAGAAGTAAAGAGAGTGCCAAGCTCAGGTCGTTGACGCCCGGCTGTGATAAACGCGTGCGCTTGTTCTCCCAGTTGTTCAACGCTCATCGAGCCGGTGCGGTCCTGAATCAAAAAGTTAAAGCCCGAAGCCGCACCGAAACCGGCGAGCGTTGGAATATTGAAAGGAAAGATCACGCCTTCCGG
>Ga0157372_10008513_pt1 | contig 10891 bp, 12 predicted proteins | sample C55metaG_FD_115307 | JGI IMG/M metagenome (GOLD analysis project Ga0157372, IMG submission 115307) | Corn rhizosphere microbial communities from Kellogg Biological Station, Michigan, USA - C5-5 metaG | ecosystem: Host-associated > Plants > Roots > Rhizosphere > Soil | place: USA: Michigan...
GCGCATCCACGACACGAGCTTCGAGAAGACGAGCGTGACGACGAACTGCCGCTCCTCCTCCGAGAGGTGCGCGAGGTACACGACCGCGCAACGCGGCTTCCCGTCGGCGGTGAAGAGCATCGTCTGCGGGTCGAGCGGGTCGCCCTGGCCCCAGGCCGCGAAGCTCGGCGAGGCGACGAGGGAGTTCAACGTGAACGCGAGCTTCGTGCGATCGGCCGGCGGAAAGAACTGGTCGATCTCGAAGACCCCGAGCTTGCGGATCGGCGGCGACTGGATCTCGCCGATCAGCGTGCCGAGGTCGAGATCGCGGCCAGCGCGCCAGGCGTTCTCGATCAGGTTCGAGAGCAGGACGTGCTCCCGGCTCGAGAGTGGGTCAGCCTGGATCCCGACGAGCGCGAGGAGGCTCGTCACCGTCGCCTCGATCTCGTCGCGGAGCGCCTCCTCCTCCGTATCCCACGACAGCGAGGGCGCGCCGAGAGAGCCGATCACGTTGAGCGGGACGCCCGCGGTCGAGCCCGGCGTGTAGACGGTCACGTCCGCCGCGTCTTTCAGCTCCTGGAGGCGCTCCGGGCCGATGCCGCTGGCCTCGAGGCCCTCGCGCCACATCGTCGCCTGTCGTGCCGCGTACTCGTCCACCGAGACGCCGGCCGCCTGCGCCTCGGCCTCGCTCACCCACGGGCGGAAGCTCGCGGGCTCGAGGTCCGGGAACACGAGGGCGAGGTTCGTCATGTCGCCCTTGGGATCGAGCACGAAGGCGGGTATGCCGGCGCGGAGGGCCTCCTCGATCAGGACGACCGCGAGCCCCGTCTTGCCGGAGCCGGTCATCCCGACGATGACGCCGTGCGTCGTCAGATCGCTCGAGCCGACGACGACCTCGTCGGCGCCGGGCTCGCCCGTGTCCGGGTCGATCGCCCGTCCGAGGTGGAACGACCCGCGGTCGGCCATCGCGGCGGAGTCTAGAGTCGACCGCGTGCTCGACAAGCTCGAGGTGAAGCCAGGCACGAAGGCTCGGATCGCCGAGCGCGACCCCGCCAGCACGCTCGGCTTCGTCAAGCAGGACGGCGACAAACGGCTCGAGCGCCTCGTCGAGCGCCTCGACGCGCTCCAGTACCGCCTCTACGCGGAGGACCGCCGGAGCGTGCTTCTCGTCCTGCAGGGCCTCGACGCCTCGGGGAAGGACGGCGTGATCCGGCGTGTCTTCGAGGGCGTCAACCCGATGGGCGTGTCCGTCACGTCCTTCAAGGCGCCGGTCGGCGTCGAGCTCCAGCACGACTATTTGTGGCGCGTGCATGCTGCGCTTCCGCGGCGTGGCACGATCGGGGTCTTCAACCGGTCCCACTACGAGGACGTCGTCGCGGTCCGGATGCACGACATCGCGCCTGAGCCGGTGTGGCGCGCGCGCTACGGCCACATCCGCGAGTTCGAGCGGATGCTCGTGGACGAGGGCACGACGGTGCTGAAGGTCTTCCTCAACGTCTCGCGGGAGGAACAGCGCGCGCGGTTCCAGGCGCGGATCGACGATCCCACGAAGCGCTGGAAGTTCCGGCACGACGACCTGAAAGTGCGGGAGCGCTTCGACGCGTGGGTCGAGGCGTGGGACGAGGCGCTCACCGAGACCTCGACCGACTGGGCGCCGTGGTACGTCGTCCCGGCCGACCGCAACTGGCTCAAGGCGCTCGCCGTGGCCGAGCTTCTCGTGGACGCGCTCGCGCGTCTCGATCCGAAGTTTCCCGAGCCCGAGCACGGGCTCGAAGGCCTCCTCGTCTAGCGCTAGCGGGTTGTCCCGACGCCGGAATCGGCCGCCGCGATTCCGACGTCGGGACGGGTCAGATCAGGATCCGCGCCGCGAGCGCAGGCGGGCATCCGCGTCCAACGAGCTCGATCGCCTGGTGCAGGTCGACTTCGACGTTCGCGGCCAGGACGGCCGCGGCGTCGAGGTCGAAGCCCGAGCGGCAGAGGGCGTCGAAGCGCCATGCCAGGACCTCGGCTGCCTCATCGATGCGCAGATCTGCGAACTGTGCCGCCGTCATCAGGATGTTCCCCCTCTCCCGAGGGCCGCGCCAACCTCGTTCCGACCCTCATCCGACATGTGCTGAGCATCGGCGCTCTGGCACGCGCGTCTCTTCCCCCGCCGGACGAGACCTGCCTAGCCGTTCGGGTGGGCGCCGGGTGGAGACTCGCCGGGCTGGGCAGGTAGCCAGTCGGCACGACCCGGGGCCACGCGGTCCGACGTGCGAATGCCACGAGGCCCGCCGGACGTCAGCCCCCCCGGGCCGTCCGACGGGCCTCTGCGGCACGTCAATCGCGCTCCATCCAGCGCGGCTACGCGAGTATCCCGCGCCGCCCGGGCCGACACACCGGTCGTTGGTCTAGGCCGGTGCCCCACCTCGGATGGGGAGCGGCGCGTCCTGACGCCGGCCGCGCGAGTTCTAGGCGGCGGCTTCGTCCGTGATCGCGAACCGCGCCCGCCGCCGGGTGACCTCGACGACCGCGTACGGGTGGTCCGAGAGCCAGGCCTCGGCCCCGCGCTCGAGGTGGACGTCGATCCCGTCGATCCGGGTCGGAGGACTGAAGCTGACCCCGTCCGGCGGGTCCGTCGCGACCTCGATACGCCGTGTCGTGGTCAGGAGCCACCATCTGCGCCGGCGCCGCTCCCAGGCGTACACGCGCCCGCCGTTCGCGGTGATGTGTCGTCTTGCCACCGGGGAGAGCTGTGACGGCGGGGGTGGCTCCGATAGGGCCTCTGCAGTCGCGCGCGCCCGCATCGCGGAGGCGATCGTCGCAGGGCCGTCGGATGGTGAAGGAAGATGGCGGCGACCGGCCGTCCGGTCTTGCGCGTACCCTCGGTCTCGGCGGGGCCGTCCCGCCGCAGCCCGACCCCCCGTCGGGAGGGCGGTCCCGCCCATCGATGTCGCAGGCAACGCCGGCCCGCGCGCCGACGCGCTGCGCTTTTCGAGAAACTAGTACCACGTCGCCGCAAATGGCTTCGCTAAGCGGTTCTGGCTAGAGCCGGCGCAACCGGGATAGCCGGTCGCCGGGGTTCGGACAGTCTTCTACGCCCGCCTCGGACCCACTGAGATCCTGCGATGGCTGCTCGCGGCACCTCGAGGTCGGCGAAACGGATTCAACCCTCCGAGACGAGGTTGCACGTACGGGTATACGGGGTAGCCAGTCGGTCCGTGTGACTGAGCGGCAGTCACTTCAACTGAAAGGACTTTCTGGTGCTTCCGATGGCGGATATCAGCGACAGCATCAATCGGGGCTGGGACGAGTTCTTCGCGTGGCTGCCGAAGTTTGTCGCGTTCCTGGTGATCTTGTTGATCGGCTACATCGTCGCGAAGTTCGTGGGCGGGCTCGTTGCTCGTGTGCTCAAGAGGGCGGGACTGGATCGGATGCTGGAGAGGGGTGCGGGCGGCAGCATGGTGATGCGCGTCGTGCGAAGCCCCGCGGAGTTTCTTGGCACCGTCACGTTCTGGGTGGTGTTCGTCGGTGCGATCTCGATCGCGGTCGACGTGCTCGGGATCAAGGCGCTCGAGGATCTCGTCCACTCCGTCTGGTCGTACATCCCGAACGTGCTTGCAGCGTTGCTGATCTTCTTCGTCGCGAGCGTGATCGCCGGTGGTATTGCGGCGCTGGTCGATCGGACGATGGGAGAGACACCGACCGGAAAGATCGTGAAGACGGTCGCGCCGGTGCTGGTGATGGCCATCGCGGCGTTCATGATTCTCGACGAGCTGCGGATCGCATCGAACATCGTCGTGATCACGTACGCGGCGTTGATGGGTGCCATCGCGCTTGGGATGGCACTCGCGTTTGGGCTCGGCGGCCGTGACGTCGCCGGCCGCTTGCTCGAGAGCGCCTACACCAAGGGCCAGGAGGTCCAGGGGACCGTGCGCGCCGATGTCCGGAAAGGTGTAGCGACTGGCCGGTCCGAGGCCGAGGAGGCGCGCACCCGCATTAGTGGTGGTCAGGAGGGCCGCCCTACATTCGAAAGTGGGGAGTTGTAGGGTCCGGCCGCGCGGACGTGGTTCGCGCGCCCGCAGGCACCGGGCGACCCGCCCTCGCGACCCTGAGTGCAATGCCCGAGCGCCCTCATCGGGTGGCGACCCACCCCCCGGGTCGTCACCCGCGCCCGTTGACGGACTGCTCTCGCGGCTGCGCCGGCGGAGTCCTTGCTTTCTCGAGCTGGAGTGGCGACGCGCGGAGGGCTCATGGCGATTCACGCGGCTTGCCGGTGGGTATCTCCGCGGCATCGATAGGCCGAGAAGGAGGCGCGTGTGGCTGCGGGATTCGTGCATACGGTGCACGTTGAAGGACGTTGGGAGAACACGGTCGAGGGTGAGGAGAATGCTCTCCCCGGCAGATATGGCAGCAAAGCGGAGGCAGTTGCGGTGGGCCGCGGTGAAGCGAAGCGGCGACAGACGGAGCACGTGATCCATCGCGACGACGGCTCGATCGAGGACCGGAACAGCTATGGCGACGACCCTGTTCGCCGGCCAGGCTGAGAGAGCGCGGTCTGTTGTGTCGCAAGCACGGAGGCAGCACACGGAGGACGAACTGCAGGAGTATCTGCACTGCTGGACGCTGCCTGGCGGGCGACTGACACCGGACCAAACTCGCGCGCTGCTCTCGTGGAGCGGCACACCGGACGCCGAACGCGCGGGTCTCGAGGCCAGCCTCGCGGCCACGCAGCAGCAGGTCCCGGCGGAGCCGCTCGCGCCTAACCAGCGGCGAGGCCACGTCAGCTGGTTCGATCGGGTGAAGCACTTGCTCGGCAGATAGCGTCGACATGCGCGCCTCCGCCTCGCCAGGTCCCTGAGAACCGAGCGTCGCTGCCCGGCGAAATAGAGAATGCGCCCCGGAGCGCGCTGCCCTTGGGGGAGGGGCTTGAGAGTGGCGCTCCGGGGCGAATGGCCGCCTCCCGCAAACCGGCGGCGACACTCAAATGATGGCATATGCAGGCAAGCTTGCGAACTGCGGGCCGTTTGCGGCTCGGCAAACGGGGAATCAGCCGGACAGGATGATCGTCTCCGGAGTGGTCGTATCGGCAACCGCGGTGGCGGTGCTCGCCCGTTGCCTTCAACGTGCCGGGCACAAGCGACTGGCAGACGACGTCGGGCTCGCTCTCGACGCGGACTGGCACGAACTCGTGCTCGCGCCGAACGAGGAAAAGGAGATCCTCTCCGTGCTCGCACACTGCCCACCCGTATTGCATCCGCTTCGAGACGCCCTCCAGGCGAGGACGCATCCCTCGGCAAGAGCGACGACCCAACGCCGTACCTGATGCGCCCCGCTCAGGCGTACACTCGGTCCCCAGTACGCCCCAGGCGCGCCCTCGGGGGGAGGGGGCGGACAACGCCGCGGGTCGCTGACCCGCATTCCGCCGACCCCCACCCCATCGCTTCCTGAAGACGAACCAGCCGACGCCTTGCCGGGTAGAACATCCGGTAGAGAACAGCGTGAGCCCTGCGCCCGCGCCGTTTCCGTCAGAGCCAGCGCTTCAAGCGGAAGAAGCCGAGCATGCCGCCAAGCGTGACGACGAGCGCCGCGAGGATGATCCAGAACGCCGTCCTGGTCGCCTCGCCGGGGTACACGACGTTCATCCCGAAGATCCCGGTGAGCAGCGTCAGCGGGAGCATCGTCACGCTGATGATCGTCAGGAGACGCAGGACGTCGTTCTGGCGGTGCGAGATCACAGACTCGTTCGTCGACTCGAGCGCCTCGACGACCTCCTTGTAGTTGTCGAGTTGATCCCAGATTCGCTCGACGGCGTCGTTGATGTCGTCGAAGTAGAGCTCGAGCTGCTCGGGCAGGAAGCGCGCGACGTGACGCTCCAGGACACGCAGGGTCGAGCGCTCCGGCTTGATCACCTTGCGGTACGAGATGATCTCCTGCTTCGCGTTCGAGATGTCGCGCACGACGTCCTCGGCGGCCCCTTCGAACATGTCGTCCTCGATGCGGTCGAGCTTGTGGCCGATCTTGTCGAGGATCGGGAAGCAGTAGTCGAACAGGTCGTCGAGCACCTCGTAGAGCAGACGCCCCGAGCCTTTCGCGAAGAGCTGCTCCCGGTAGGCCTCGTCCGCGTCGCACCGCGCGAAGAGCCGCGTGACCGGCAGGAGCTCACGGGTCGGCAGCGTGACGAGGTAGTCCTGGCCGATGAAGACGTCGAGCTCGGCCGCGTTGAGCCGCTGGATCGTCTTGTCGTAGACCGGGAAGTGGAGGACGGCGAAGAGGTAGCCGTCGTCCTCGTAGTCGTCGACCTTCGGGCGCTGGCGCTTCGACACGATGTCCTCGACGTCCAGCGGATGCCAGCCGAAGCGCTCGGCGAGAGCCTGAGCCGTGGTCAGGTCGGAGGCGACCGCATTGACCCACGTGAGGCCGGCAGCGCTGAGCTCAGCGACGTGAGCGGTGCGTGCGACGTCGTCCGCGCCGGTGCGCGGGCGGGTGCTCCGGCGGATGCGGGGCAGGCTGGGCACGGGATCTGAAGGGATCGTCGGTCGCAGGGGCCATGTTCGTGATGTTACCCCGGTCGCCTGCAGAATCGACCCTCGCGCCGCGTGACGCCGTTCCGGGCGGCGCGCGTCCGCGCACCGCCCCGGGGCGCCGCGGATCAGACCGGGCCGAGAACGAGTCGGTCGTCGACGGCGAAGAGCCCGCCACGGAGCCATGGGAGGAGCCGTGCGAGCGCACGGCGCCTGCGCCGGCGCATCGTCAGACTCCGAGCGCGGTCGGGGCCTTCGGCGCCGTTGGCGTGTACGTCGGCCGGTAGCCGAGCAGCCGGCCGAGCGGTGCCCCGAGCGTGAGGCCGATCCACTGCAGCCACGCAGGCGGGAACGGCAGTCGGACGTCCCCGAAGTGGTGGCGGGCGATCACGGCGAGACGCAGCGGACTCGGCATGCCCTTGCGGTTCACCTTGCCGTCCGCGGCGAGCGAGAACATCGTCTCGATCAGCTGCTCGAAGCCGCGCGCCGGGGTGACGGAGCAGACGAAGTGCGCGGTCTCCGTCCCGACGTTGCGGAACCGGTGCGGGATGCCGGCGGGCACGAGCACGCGGTCGCCCGCCGTGGCGACGAGGGTCTGCTTGCGGATCCGGAACTCGAGCTCGCCGGAGAGCACCTCGAAGCACTCCTCCTGGGCGGGGTGCAGATGCGTAGCGGCGACTGCGCCGTCGGGCTCGACGAACGCCTCGACGACGACACGCTCGCCGTTCGAGTCGCCGGACGTCGTGCGAAAGACGAGCGTCTCGCCGGTGACCGGATTCGTCAGCGACTGGCCGGTGGTGATCATGTCGTTCCCTCCTGAGCGGGTCGAGATGCGATGCCGACGACGCTAGGGGGGCCGAGCGCGCGATACATCGGCGTCAGCGTGGAAGCGGGCTCCGCGCGAGCGTGGAACTCGATCTCGGGGCTAGCCCGGATTGCGCCGCGCCTACGAGAGGCGAAAGATGTCGGTCATGCAGGGATTGCGCCTCGCAGCCGTCGGCATCGCCGCTGCGACGTGCGTCCTGCTGGTGGTTGGCGTCCTGCAGCTTCTCGGCCTGGTCGACTCGATCACGGCCGACGAGATCCCCCTCTGGATCGTCCCGTTCATCCTCGCCGCCCTGCTCGTGCCCACGGCCGTGGGGCTCGCAATCGCACTCCGCCAGCCACGCAACGTGATCGCGTGGATCCTGCTCGTCGGCGCGTTCGCGATCGTCGCCATCACCGGGCCCGACGTCGTCTTCACGGACGGCTGGGCCCTGCAGATCGGACGCGCGACCTGGCCGCTGCTCTACGCCTGGCCGATCGCGGTCACGTACGTCTTTCCCGACGGCAGGTTCCTCTCGCGTCGCTGGCGGTACGTCGCTGCAGCCGGTGCGTTCTGCTTCGTCTTCTTCATGGCGATGGCGATGTTCGACCCGACGCCCTTCGACGGAGACGACGCGTCCGTCCCCAACCCGATGGCCGGCAATACCGTCGGGAAGTGGCTGGAGGACTCGGGCGTCGGCCTGATCTGGATCGTGCTCTGGGTCGGCATCCTCGGAAGTCTCATTGCGGGTGCGGTCGCGATCCGCGTGCGCCTCCGACGCTCGAGCGGCGTCGAGCGCCTGCAGACGCTCTGGCTCGCCTGGGCGGGCGCCTTGATCCCGGTCGGCCTCCTCCTCTGCGGCCTCGGCGCCTTCGTGCTGGGCGACTCGTTGGTCGACTGGGTGCTCTTTCCCTTCCTTCTCTTCATGGAGGCCGCGGTCGCGGCAGCGATCGGGATCGCGGTGGGGCGCCACGGGCTCTACGCGATCGAGCAGGTCGTCAACCGCACGGTCGTCTACGTGTCGCTGACGATCCTGTTGCTCGCCGTCTACGTCGGGAGCACGGTCGGCCTCGGTGTGGTGGCGGGAGGAGGCTCCGAGTGGGTGACGGCGGTCGCGACGCTTGCGGTCGCGCTGGCGTTTCGGCCGCTCCGGGCGCGCATCCAGGATCTGGTCGACCGGCGATACGCACGGGCACGGTACGAGGGCGTGCGGCGCGTGCGCGCGTTCGAGGACGACGTTCGGGACGGTCGCCGTGCGCCCGAGGAGATCGGCCCGGTGCTGCGTGAGGCGCTCGGTGACCCCGCCGCAGAGTTGTGGTTCTGGCTGCCCGAGACGGCCGCCTACGCCGATGCTTCCGGGGACGTCGAAGCGCTGCCGTCGGATCGCCGGGTGAAGACCGAGGTCACGCGCGACGGTGCTCCCGTCGCCGTTCTGCTCCACGATCCGTCCCTCCTCGGGCGGCCGGACCTCCTGAACGGCGTGCTCGGCGCCGCCCGGCTGTCTCTCGAGATGGCGCGGCTGCGGGTCGAGTTGCGTCTGCAGCTCGCCGAGGTCGAGGCGTCGCGGACGCGGATCGTAGAGGCAGGGTACGAGGAGCGGCGACGACTCGAGCGCGATCTCCACGACGGAGCGCAGCAGCGGCTCGTCTCGCTGGGCGTCCAGATCAGACGGCTGCAGCGCTCGCTGCCGCGCGACGCCGCCATCCTGCGACCTGCGTTCGATCAGATCGTCGACGAGGTCGGTGCGGCGATCGGGGACCTGCGCCAGATCGCTGCGGGAGTGCGCCCGGCACGGCTCGACGACGGGCTCGCTGCGGCGCTGCGAGACCTCGCGCGCACCTCACCGGTGCCCGTCGACGTCAGCGTGATCGAGGACCGGGTTCCGGCAAGCGTCGAGGCGGCTGCCTACTTCGTCGCGTGCGAGGCGCTCACGAACGCGGTCAAGCACGGGGGCGCATCGAAGGTCGCCGTGCGAGCCGTTCGCGAGAACGGCGCCCTCTACCTGAGCATCGCCGACGACGGCCTCGGCGGCGCAGTCGTGCGTCGTGGATCGGGCCTTGCCGGCCTCCAGGACAGGGTGGCCGCCCACGGCGGCACGTTGCACGTCGTGAGCCCGACGGGTGGGGGCACGCGCGTCGAGGCGGCGATTCCGTGCGAATCGTGATCGCGGAGGACACCGTCCTCCTGCGCGAGGGTCTCGCCGGCCTCCTCGAGGACGCGGGTCACGCGGTCGTGTCGCGTGTCGGTGACGCCGAGGCGCTCCTCGCTGTGGTGGCCGAGCACGATCCCGAGCTCGCCATCGTCGACGTGCGCATGCCGCCGACGTACGAGGACGAGGGGATGCTCGCGGCCGTCGAGATCCGCAAGCGGCATCCCGGCACTGCGGTGCTTGTGCTGTCGCAGCACGTCGAGAGCCGTCACGCGGTCGAGCTCGTCGGCTCGGGCGGCGGCTTCGGCTATCTGCTGAAGGATCGAATCCTCGACGTGGACGAGTTCCTCGAGGCCTCCGAGAGAGTCTGCCGCGGCGGCTCGGCGCTCGACCCGGAGGTCGTCAAGCAGCTGCTCACGCCGCCACAGGAAGGCGAAGCGCTCGCCGCGCTCACGCCGCGCGAACGCGAGGTGCTCGGCCTGATGGCCGAGGGCAAGACGAACGCGGGGATTGCAAAGCAGCTCTGGCTCACGGAGAAGACGGTGGAGACGCACGTCAGCTCGATCCTCGCCAAGCTCGACCTCCCGCCCGACGCCGACACCCACCGTCGCGTGCTGGCCGTCGTCACCTTCCTGCGCCGCGCAGCTCCGGCGTAGGCGGCGTCGCGCGAAAGGGGGGCGTGCTCGAGGGTCGCCCCGCACGTGCGACGGCTTCGTGCCGACTCTGTGCCAATCCGCATACGGACCCTTTCGTCCGCACTGACAACACGGTATCCAGGAATAGGTCAGCAATCCCTTTCCGATTGGAGTCCCACATGCCTCGAGCTCTCGTGCTTCTCTTCTTCGCTGCGCTGGCCGCCGTCGGCGCGCTCGGCGTCACCGGGGCCAGCGGCGCTTCGCCCGACGTCGTGGTCAGCCAGGTCTACGCAGGCGGCGGCAACGCCGGCGCGCCCTTCTCGAACGACTTCGTCGAGCTCTTCAACCGAGGCTCGACGTCGGTCGACCTCGGTGGTTGGACGATCCAGTACGCCTCGGCAACCGGGGCGAGCTGGCAGGCGACGACACTGACCGGCTCGATCTCCCCCGGCCGGCACTACCTCGTCCAGCTTGCCTCCGGTGCCGTCGGTGGTGTGTTACCGACGCCTGACGCAACCGGCACGACGAACCTCGCGGTCTCGGGCGGGAAGGTCGCCGTCGTTCGGAGCTCGACGCTCCTCACGTGCGGCGCCTCGGCCGGGAGTTGCGACGGTGCAGCCTCTCTTGCCGACCTGGTCGGCTACGGCGGCGCCGCGGACTACGAGGGCAGCGCGCCCGCAGGCACGATCGACAACACGACGGCGGCGACCCGCGCGGCGGACGGCTGCACCGACACGGACGACAACGCCTCCGACTTCGCCGCGGTGAGCCCGGCGCCGCGGAACAGCAGCACACCCGCCTCTCCCTGCTCCACCGTTCC
>Ga0157372_10008514_pt1 | contig 10891 bp, 9 predicted proteins | sample C55metaG_FD_115307 | JGI IMG/M metagenome (GOLD analysis project Ga0157372, IMG submission 115307) | Corn rhizosphere microbial communities from Kellogg Biological Station, Michigan, USA - C5-5 metaG | ecosystem: Host-associated > Plants > Roots > Rhizosphere > Soil | place: USA: Michigan...
ATATTCATCACAAGCTTCTCCAACGCGGGATGTCGCACCGCGAAGTGGTGATCGTTCTCTACGGGGTCTCTGCAATCTTTGCCCTGTTGAGTCTGTTCTTGTTGTGGCCGACCGGCAGCACGCTTGGACTGGTTCTGGCGGTGTTGGGGACCGGCATTTGGATGGGCGTGCAGCATCTCGGGTATTTGGAGTTCGGCGAACTGCGGCGAGTAGCGCAGAGGACTGTCGCCCAGCGCCAGGTTTTTGTGAACAATCTGGCGATTCGCCGAGCTGCAGAAGAATTGAAGACGGCGGCGGATTTTCAGGACATGTGTCGACTCTTGGGCGCTGCTTTTGAAGAAAATGATTTCGATGGATTCGAATTGCGAGCGGAGTCTTACTCCGGCAGCGGAGAATTGTCCCTGCCTCAAGCGACGGCATTCCCGCCTATGCGTTGGAGAAAGCCGGGAAGCCACGTTGCACTGGGACCGAGAAATACATGGAGCCTGCACCTTGACCTGATAAGCACAGGGAATCATTATTGTGGCACCTTGATTCTGTTTCGCCGCTACGCCCAGCCTGACCTGCAAACGGATGTCAATCTTCTCACTTCCATTTTCGCGATCAGCCTCGCAGATGCTCTGCATCGCATCATTAGTTCGAATCAAAACATTCCAATCGCGATTGAAGATTCCGCGTTCCTGCAAGCGCGGGCCGGCTGATTTCCACAGACCGAACCTATTCCGGTACTGTTTCTCACCGATGGCGGTCTTTAAATTAATCCTTTTCTCATTCGGAGGAAGCTTGCCTGATGGCCGCTCGACTACCGCGTTCTCAAGTACATTTTCTTTCTTTGCCGACTGCTATTTTTTGCGTGCAATGCGAATTGATCAGTGCGAACACCACTCCAGCCTGCCTGGCTTGCGGGAGTAAAGCGGTGCTAAGCCTCTCACGCCTGTTCGGAGGCTCTTTGCGCTCGCAACCATTGGCGCGTCTGATTGAAGACGACGAATTGAATCGTCTGGTTCGCGAGTTGCTTTCCAGCGTGCCGGACATGGAATATTCAGCGCCCGATGCGAGCGAGACTTCCGATTGGCATGCGCCGTCTTTTTCTTCTGTGTCGAACTCGCGAGGTATTTCTCTCTCCAAGATTGATCTTGAACCGGCGATCGGGGTTATCACCGAGCGCGCCCAGGCTCTTACAGGTGCCACCGGAGCAGCCATAGCGCTGCGCAGCGGAGGCGAGGTTATCTGCCGGGCGCGAGCGGGACGCACCGCCCCCGATGTTGGCATCAGGTTGCAGACGGACTCAGGTATTTCAGCCGAGTGCTTACGCAGCGGCGAGATTGTACTTTGCAATGATGCGGAAGATGATCCACAAGTCGACCTTGCGAGTTGCCGCCGATTGGGTGTGCGATCGATTCTGGCGGCGCCGCTGCGCCATTTCCATAAGACTCTTGGCATCTTCGAGGTGCTCTCGGCCTCACCCAGCGCCTTCACTCAGCAGCATGCGACCACCATGCAACTACTTGCAAGCATGATGGTTGCAGCAATCTCACGTATCTCCCATCTGGGCGAAACGCCCGGCCGAGGGTAAAGCCTTAACCCGCCCTGGCAACGATTTAATACGTGGAGGCTCCGCTTTCGCTGGGGTAAGATGAAGCTAGTCGGAGAGTCCGGGAGCCAGCCTGGTGGATACTGCCCAGAAGAACGCGATTCATGGCCGGGAACGGCGACGCGCAGTTCGCAATGCCGTGCATACTCCCGCTTATGCGAGCCTGAGCGGCAGCGCCCAAGCTGTCCCGCTCGAGCTTTGCGAAATTCTTAACATCAGCGAGTCCGGTACCTGCATTCAAGCGCCGGAACCGATGAAAGTGAACCGGTTGTTGCCGCTGGCCCTTGATCTCTCCGAAACAGGGGACCGCATTTACACCACCGGGCACGTGGTGTGGTCAGAGAGCTGTGGCCGGGCGGGTATTCGTTTTCCGGAATTGCCGGAAATTTCTCTGCTGCAACTGCGGCGCTGGTTGCAGGCGAATGAAGCCGCGGCTGGGGTGAACATAGATGGCCCGTCGGACACTCACATAGAAAATGAAAGCCCTGTCTCCGCGCGGAGAACCGTGCGTGCGCGGCCAGGATCAGCCGCAGGCTATAGTACGCTGATCGCCGAATGGGCGGAGATCGAAAAAGAGGTTGAGCTCTTCGGTCCTAATTTGAGCGCAGCCTTACAACTGGTTGCGGAGCGCGCGTTGGCATTGACTTGGGCGACAGGATCGGCGATTGCGTTGCGCAGCGAAATCAACTCCTCAGAGTTGAATTGCGAAGCGCGGGCGGGAAACGACTCGCCGGAGTTGGGCGCTCGCCTCGACGCCGACTCGGGCTTTTCCGGCGAATGCGTTCGCACTGGCAGCACGCTCACTTGTGATGACGCCGAAATGGACCCGCGCGTGGATCCCAACAGTTGCCGGATGTTAGGCATTCGGTCTATCGTGGCGTGCCCGATTATCGTCGATAAAAATCAGAACATCGGCATTTTGGAAGTTTTTTCGCCCGAGCCCACCGCCTTCTGGGACAATGACGCTCGCACTTTAGAAAGGTTGTCGCGCATTATCGCTAACGCGATCATTCGCGCCAAACAGCCCGTGGGCAAAGCTCCCATCGGTGAACAGTCTGAAGTAAAGCATGAAAATAAGCTTCAACTGACGCCTGATAAGTCTCTGGAACGCGAGGTCCCCACATTTGGCCCTTCGCCTCGGGCCCGTCTGGCAATTTTATTTGCGTGCGGAATTGCGGCCGTAATATTCAGCGTTTGGTTGGTTGCGCCATGGATTTCAGACGCGATGACAAAGTTTACTTCGCCTCCGAGTTCGCAGGCCGCGGAACTGAAACCCGCGAGCGTCGACTATGTCGGAATGACTGTCACTGATCTGCAGAAGATTGCGCAGCAGAACGATTCCGCGGCCCAGTATTCCCTTGGCATGAAGTACGCCAGCGGGGACGGCACCGTGAAGGACTATCATGCCGCACTAGGATGGTTTCTGAAAGCGGCAGACAACGGTAACCCGCGCGCCGCGGTCAAAGTTGCAAGCTGTTTCTGGGCAGGAAAGGGCACCCAGCAGGATTTCGGCAGAGCTTACTTCTGGGGACTGCTGGCGCAAGCCGCAGGCGACGAAACCGGACGCGTAATCGTCATCAACAGCGCTCCGCATTTGAGCGATCATCACCGATCCGCCGAGCAGCAGGAAGCCGACTCCTGGCTTCGCTCGCATCACATGGGTTCCACCACTGCCCGCGCCTCGCGGTAGCAACCGTCATTCAATCAATCTAAAATATAGGCAGAGGCCTCCGTTGTCATCCCTGCGCGCAATCCTGAATCAGAATGTCCGCGAAGGCGAACTCTACAAACCCATCGAGCGCAACCGCCTGCGCTGCTACGCCTGCGGGCACTGCTGTCCCATTGCTGAGGGACAGGCGGGGGTGTGCAAGGTCCGCTACAACCAGGCTGGGAAGCTCTACGTCCCGTGGGGATACGTCGGCGGAGTGCAGTGCGATCCGATCGAGAAGAAGCCGTTCTTCCACGCATATCCAGGTGCGCTGGCCTACAGCTTTGGCATGTTGGGATGTGATCTTCATTGCTCCTATTGCCAGAATTGGGTAACTTCGCAGGCATTGCGTGATCCGCATGCGGTTTCTGCTCCGCTGCAGGCTTCACCTGAGTTACTGGTGCGCGATGCTCTTCGCCAGGGCGCGAAAGTTTTGGTGAGTACCTACAACGAACCGCTGATCACGGCAGAGTGGGCGGTGGAAATTTTCAAGGAAGCGAAAGCCGCGGGATTGAAGACCGCATTCGTCTCTAACGGCAACGGAACTCCGCAGGTTCTCGAATACATCCGGCCATGGATTGATTTCTACAAAGTCGATCTGAAGAGTTTCGACGACCAGCATTATCGCCAGCTTGGCGGGCGCATTGGCCCCATTCTCGACACCATTCAGTGGCTGCACAGTAGCGGCGTTTGGCTGGAAATTGTGACCTTGCTGATTCGTGGCTTCAATGATGGCGCCGACGAACTGCGCAAACTGGCCGAATTTCTGGCGAGCGTTTCAAGTGAGATTCCATGGCACGTGACCGCTTTCCATAGCGACTACAAAATGGCGGACACACCGAACACGCGCGCGGAGGATTTGCTTCGCGCTGCTGGAATCGGTAAAGCCGCAGGGCTGCAGTTTGTGTACGCGGGAAACTTACCCGGCAGAGTGGGGGAACTCGAAGACACGTTTTGCCGCCGTTGCCGGTCGAGGTTGATTCACCGCTACGGCTACTTCATTGAAGAGTACCGACTGACTTCGGACGGATGCTGTCCAGATTGCGGAGATGCGGTACCGGGAAGATGGGCGAAAGAGTTTGAGGGTCAGATTGCGGATCGCCCGTTTGTTCCGGGACGAAGAGCGAACTTCGTTAGTCTGAGCTAGACAATTTGCGATTGCTCGCCATTTTGGTGTGCTTCTGCTTTTCTTCTCCACGATATTTGGCGACACCGAGATATAGCGCTTCAGCGATCTGCTGCCGGTACTCGGAGCTTTGCAGATTGTCTTCATCAGCCGGGCTGCTGACAAACGAAATCTCCGCGAGAATGGCGGGCATTTGGGTTCCCGTTAACACTACGTATTGCGCCTCTTTCACGCCGCGGTTTCGGATCTCGGGATTGCGCTCGGCCAATCCGCCGTATAACGCATGCTGAATGTCATCGGCGAGGCGATGCGAATTGGTGACCTTTTCGCGAATGTCCACGCCGGTCCAGTTCACGTTTTTGAGAGTCGAATCGTCTTCCGCGGTGCGGGCTTTGACTGAGGAATAGGTAGTGGTGTAATAGGTTTCGACGCCGCGCGCTGTCGCCAGGTCACTGTAATTGGCATGCACCGAAAGAAACAGGTTGGCGCTGGCCACGTTGGCGATTTCCGCGCGTTTTTCAAGCGGCAAATACTCATCATCCTGCCGCGTATAAATCACGTCTGCTCCCAATTTCTGCTCGATGAGTTTACCCAGACGCTCCACCACATCAAGCACCAGATCTTTTTCCAAAAGTCCTTTGCGACCGACGGTGCCCAGGTCCCAGCCGCCATGACCCGCGTCAAGCACCACGCGAAATTCAGAAGCCGCCGATGAAGCTGGGTGTGTAGTTTTCTTTTGGGGAGCAGTTGCCACGGAAGGCGAAGGCTTGCTCAGGGTCGCGGGAATCGAGGCGCTTGGAACCTTGTGAACATCGATCGTAAGCCGGTAGGGGTTAGGATCGAGTTTGACCGAGACTTCCGACAAGCCCTTGGTTTCAAGCACCACTCGGGTCACGCCCGCACTCGGTTGCGCCATGCGCACACGCTTTAAAAACGAGTCATCGACCGAGATACTCTGATTGAGTAAGCCGGACGCCATCTTGGTGTCCTGCAAATCAAAATAAACTCGCGGCGGATTGTCGAGGGTGTGCGCCTCATATTGGATCTGATCTTGCAGATCGACAACAACCGTGCTCGAAGTGGGAGATGACCAGTGGCGGAGACCCGTGACTTCCGGGTTCGTCCCAGGTTTTACTGGAGCTTGAGTCGACAGCTGCGGCTCGCTCGTCTGCGCTGGGCTTTGCCCTTGCCGGATCGGCAAAGTGCTGGCGCTCGTGGTGAGTTGCACGGCGTGATGGAACCACGCCCAGCCGAGTCCGACGGCGATGAGTATTAGCGCCGCCACGAGCACAACGCTTTTCGCCGAGCGCCTCTCCTCGGGGAAGTTAAGCTGGGGTCGCGGAATTGATACGAGTTGCGGCTCCGCCCGTTCAGCTAACGACGGCTGGATTGAAGATTTTTGCTCCTCAATACGAGTTGGTATTACCGAACCGGCAATAGGTGCGCTAGCCGGAGCTGCAGCAACAGGAACCGGCGCAGGAATCGAGATCGGGTTCGCATTGGCAGGGGTTGTGACGGTTGCGGGCTTCGCGAGTGGTGCACCAGGGGGATCGATGACCGGCGGCGCAGAAGCAATCGCTACATCACGCAACTGCGAAACTGCAGCCGGCGGTTGCGGCAGGATCTTTTCCGCCAATTGCGCCAACCGGTCTTCTTCTTCAGGATGGATCGCCGCCAGGATCAACTCGCCTAATAAGCTAAGGCTTTTGACGTCTCCATCATTGAAACCATGGGTTTTAGACGAAAAAGCCTCAATCAGCCCGACTACCCGTCCCTTGGCGTTAAGCGGAACGGCTACCATGGACCGGGCACCGAGAGTTCGGCAGGCTTGCGGATTAACTCGAGAATCGTTGTCCGAATCGTCGCAACGGACGGTCTGCCCATTACGCAGGCAGGCGCCGGAAAATCCAGAATTGGGGTCTAGCCGAATGCCGGGGTCGGGTGCGATTTTGCCAGCCGATGCCCGGCAGATGATAGCGTCATCCTTGACGAGAGCTATCGCTACACCATTCGCGCCTGTGATCGAGATGGCGCGCATTGCGACCAGACGCAGCACTTCATCGAGCCCGAAGTATTCGTCGGCGGAGGCTTCCGCGGCTAGCCCTTCAGACCGCCGTTTTGCTGTTTGTTCGTGGATGCAGGCGAATGCCAGCAGTACCTGAAGGGCGTCCTGACCAGCGCGAGCGGGGACTTCAGACGCGTACGGCACTAGCTTCGAAGCTTCCCATTCCGATCCAGCATTGTTGGGAGTTGCACTCATTTTTAAGTTGAACGCACCTCTTGACTGCCATGGTTCCTGGTCGAGTCGGCTGGAGTGGCCCCAGCTGCGGCTGGATATGCCTTAACAATAAGTTACAGCGGTTCGGCTGCAATCGCAATAACTCTCTATGGTACCAATGCGCCCTTGGTGTTGTTCTTTAGTAAGCATCCACCGAGAGGCGCTGATAGAATATCTCTTCAGGTTCTAATGGCCCAGGAAAAGAAGTCTCGTTGGAAGGTTCCTCTAAGTTTAATGGCTACGGGGGTTGCGGGCGCTGCAGTCTTGGTATTACGCGGCTGTTGGCACCGCAAGATGAGCTGGCCAGTCCGCTACCAGCAGCATTCCTATCAGGTGTGTCTGGGTTGCGGGATCAAACGCTTGTTTGATGAGAAGTCTTTCTGCGCTTACGGTCCTTACAGCTATGACCTGAACAAGCTCATTTCCTGGGACTTAGACCAACAGGCCAAAGAAGCTGGCGACGAATCAGTTCGCCAGCGACCAGCTTAAGGCAAATTTTCCTAAAGTTGTGAGTTCAAAGCCAGAAGATCTTTGCCCACTCACTTCCGTGGCGCGGGTTCGCCCATGAATGAGTATTCGTTCAGCGGGCCAAAGCGGCGGCGTTCCGCATACATGCGCCAGCGTCTCCACACAATACGCAAACTCGCCATCACTGGGATTGAAAGATAAACTCCGAGGACGCCGGCAATTTCTCCTCCCGCCAGCACGCCAAAAATTGCTGCCAGCGGATGCAGTTCCATGCTCCTGCCCATCACTCGGGGGCTGACCACATAATCCTGGATCAAGCGCCAGCCGATCAGGAAAACAATTAAGCCAAGCCAGTGGGAATAACCCGAAAAGCCTGTAAGCAGCGCCACGCTGACGACCAGGACTCCGGCCATCAACGGTCCTACGACAGGAATGAATTCAAGAATTCCACCTGCAGTGCCTAGCATTAGCGCGTAGGGTACTCGCAAGCCGCCGAGAACGGAAGTGTAAGCCATCCAGGAGAGAGCTGCCAGCGTCAGTTGAGCGCGGATAAAATCTGCCAGCATTTGGTTCATGTCGCTGATGACGCCCTGCAAAAATTCACGCTGCGGCTTGGTGTGAACAACCGAAAGAGCCAACTGGCTGAAAATCTGAGCGTCTTTCAGAAAAAATGCGGCAAGAATTGGGACCAGTATCAGCAGCCAGGAATCTTGAGCCAACTCAGCCACACGGAGTCCGGCCTTTTGCGCAAGGCGCAGCAAATCGGCGCGATGAGACGCGAGGTATGTGCTCATCTGCCGGCTGGTGTTAGCGCTCAGGTGGTGCTCGATGCCGATCTCTTCCGCAATTTGCCCACTGCTGACTTTTTCAAGAAGGGAAGGCAGCGATTCGCTGAGCTTTTGTGTTTCGCGTCCGATGTTCGGTCCGACGAAGAAAAAGAAAGTTGACAGGAAAATGACGATTAAGGAATAGATGACTGCAATGGCGACGCCACGGGTCTTGGTCCAGCGCTGAACGTGCGAAACCGCCGGATCAACGAGGTATGCGAAGAAGACCGCGAACAGGAATGCAATCAGGGTGCGACGGGCGACGTAGAGAAAACCCAGGCCCAAGGCGAACAGGAGCACGGTAAACAGCACGCGGGTCGTACGGCCGTCCATAAGTGCCATATTGCCTGTTTTCTGTGCGCCGGTGATTCAAGACCAGACCGCGGGCGGCGCTCCGCATCTAGTCACGTACTACTTCGATGCCGTTATCGCCCAGCAAGCGAATGATTTTAAAATTTTCGTCGAGCCACATCGCCCAATCGCCAGTCTCAGATCTCAGCATAAAACGGCTCAAGTCTCGCTCATTGCCGCGCACCGTAACTTTGTCTTTGCCAGTAAATTCGATGCTGACCAGCAGCGAGCTGCGCGCGTGCGGGTTCAGAGTCCCGAATTGCGCTTTCTGATTTGCAGGACATCCGAGCCCTGCCTTCTGTTGCTTGCATACCGTGGCAAGAAATTTCCAGGCCAGAACTTCCCGCTGAATGAAGAAATAATCGTCCACAATCGAGGTCGAAGCTGGCAACAGAAAGTTCTGGTCATGTAGCTTTCCATCGGAGCCGGTTGAAAAGCGCTCAATCAGAAAAGTGTCGTTCGGGTCGACGGTGGCTTGCAGCTTCTCCGGAATAGTTTCTCTCCATTCGTAATGACGGAGGTCGACTGAACCGGTCAAGTCCAGTTCTGAAGATTGCACTGCCTTCTTCTCGCCCTGTTCAGACTTGAACTCCGACGATACAACGCTGCCATCGGCGTCCTGCTTGATGGAAAAGGTTTCGGTGGCAACGCGATGTGCGCCATTGAACACGCCAAACGAGCCGGAATCCACAATTTTGGGAGGAGCGTCTTTCTCTTTCGCGAATACTTGCCTGGTCGCCAGCTGAGTTCCAAACAGCGCGAGCGCAATCATGCAAGATGATGCTGACCGGTAAAACTTCACTTGGACACTCCTGATTCCAGACCCAGCCCGAGCCGAGCCATGATCTCATCGACAATCGAGGCAATCTCCCGTCCCGCAGTTTGAATGCACAACGCAGCATTCAAGTATGCGGGCCTGCGCCGCCCATACAGTTCCGAAAAGCCATCGCGGTCGCTCAGCAGTGGCCGATCCACGCCAGGTTGCTGACAACGCCGAAATAGCTCTTCTGCGGACGCATCCAGAAACACCGCCGGAATCCCATTTTCGCGCAGAAGCTGCTGGTTTGTATTGTCGATGAATGCTCCCCCACCTAACGAAAGTACTGAGCCGTTGACCCCGGAGGAATTGACGAGTTCCTGCAAAAGCTGACTTTCGAGCTCGCGAAAAGCCTTTTCCCCGCTGGTTTGGAAGATTTCCGGTATGGTTCGGCCCTCTCGCGCTTGGATGAGGTCGTCGAGGTCGACGAACTCCCAACCCAGTTTGCTGGCGAGAGCCCGGCCCACGGTTGTTTTACCGGCGCCCATAAATCCGACTAACGATATTGCGGTTAAGGTGTGACGGGGAGTACGCGTAGCTGGGGACGAAGCAGTTTCATCCGTCATTTGCGGCAATTTAGCCTGCTCAAAAGCTCGGTTAATTCTGGCGCTTCTTGAGACGGATCTTACCACTGAAGGAAAAAAGATTGACCGAAGAAGCCGCTTTGCCGATCGTACCAGAGAGTGAATTCGCGCCTCGAACCAGGAAAGGCGCGTGCTTGGGCTCGAGCGAGAAATCGCTCTGCACCAGCCCGTTTGTCGACCGGGCAAGCACTTCGATGGAGGCGTATGCGGGCGCGACCGCTTCAATATTTCCGGTGTGGCTGGTAAAAGCGTATTCGCCCTCACCCCTGAAATCGCCGTCGTACTCGATTTTGCCGCTATTGGAGTTCACGGCCACCGTCTCGCCAGTTACGGCGCTCATCACAACATCGCCGCCGACCGACATTACTTCGATATGTGCATGAACGTTTCGGAGACTTACGCCTCCGTTTAGCGTTCTCACATGAACATGCCCTCCGGCACAATCCACTACTTCGATAGGCCCGTCATTACCAGCGAGGGTTACGTCGCCGTTCAATTTTTCCACATGCATGCGGCCGTTATCAGAGTGCAGGGTCACATTGGCGTCAGGCGGCACAACAATTTCGTACTCCACGGTTCCGCTGGCGGGATTGGCCCCAGGCAGAACATGGGAGATGATTTCCACTCGGTTGTGGCTTTTGCTCTGATCCAGTTCCACTTTGTCGGAATGAAGAATCGCGGTGACTGTCACCTCGTGGGAAGCGCCGGCCCTCACCACCACCGGGCCGTAAGGATTGTTAATTGAAATTGTCGGGCGCTTGCCGACTCTGAAATGCAGGTCCTTGCGAACGTTTTCGGCGCAAAGTGAAACACCCACGAGCAAGAATACGATTCCAGCGGTAGCGGCGCATCTTCCCGACGACATAATTTTCTCCCGACTATTGCTCGTCTTCATTGTTCTGATCTACAGCCAGACGATACACCATCTGCTTTTGCTCGTAAGCATTCATCAGCAACTGCTGGGAATAAATGTCATTCGGGTCGTTCTGCACTGCTTCCTGGGCATCGCGAATAAATGAATTGGCCTGGGCCAGATCATTGCGGTAAGCAGCCACTTGCGCGGGAGGCCGGGACGCAACCCTATTCATGATTTCCTTGTCCTCAGCGGAAACTACGGGCACGGCTGGAGCGGCGGGAA
>Ga0157372_10008515_pt1 | contig 10890 bp, 10 predicted proteins | sample C55metaG_FD_115307 | JGI IMG/M metagenome (GOLD analysis project Ga0157372, IMG submission 115307) | Corn rhizosphere microbial communities from Kellogg Biological Station, Michigan, USA - C5-5 metaG | ecosystem: Host-associated > Plants > Roots > Rhizosphere > Soil | place: USA: Michigan...
GGCCCGGCGTACCACAACCGCAGCGTGTGCGAGCCGGAGACGAGCGAGGTCATGTCCGAGCTGCCGGCGCCCCCGATCCCGGGAAGGCTCGGCAGACCAAGGTGGGCGTTCTGCACGATCGTCCCGGAGAGACCGTCGAGGCGTGCCTTCTGGACGTCTACGAGGAGCTGGGCTGGGCTGCGTTCCGGCAGGCCGCCGCGGGCGTTTGCCGTGAGGATCCCGACAGCCGAACCTCCCGCAGCGAGCACGACGGCGGCGACGGCGGGGACGAGCCATCGCAGGAAGGGGCGGCGGGTGAACAGGCTCATGGGAAAAGGGTGCACCAGTGTCGCTGTGAGATCGCTGAGAGACCCGTGGGTTGCGGCGCCGGGCATGCGAGTCTGGGGCCATGCGGCTACTGCTGGTCGAGGACGAACAGCGCCTGGCGCGTGCTCTTCGCCGCGGTCTGGTCGACGACGGGTTCATCGTCGAGGTGGCGAATGACGGCGCCACCGGTCTGGAGCTCGCGAGACACGGGGACTTCGACGCCATCGTGCTCGACGTGATGCTGCCCCGTCTGTCCGGGTTCGAGCTGGTGCGGACTCTCCGGTCGGAGGAGAACTGGGTCCCGGTCCTGATGCTCTCGGCCAGGGCTGGGGAGCACGACCAGGCGAACGGCCTGGACTACGGGGCAGACGACTACCTCACCAAGCCGTTCTCCTACGTGGTCCTGTTGGCCCGGCTCCGAGCCCTGATGCGACGTACCCCGCAAGCGCGGCCCCCGGTCCTCGCGGCTGGCGACATCAGGCTCGACCCCAGCACCCGTCGCGTCACCGTCGATGGTGTGGCCGTGGCGCTGACCCCTCGGGAGCTGGGGCTGTTGGAGTACCTCCTGCGTCGCCCCGACCGGTTGATCACCAAGATCGAGATCCTCGATCATGTCTGGGACGCGGCGGCCGACGTGAACCCCAACGCCGTCGAGGTCTATGTCGGTTACCTGCGACGCAAGCTGGGTCGGCAGGTCGTCGAGACGGTGCGGGGTTCCGGTTACCGCCTCACGACATGACCCTCACCGGGAGCTGGGAGCGGCTGAGCCTGCGCGCCCGTCTGCTGGTGATCGGGGTGCTCGGCGTCGCGGTGGCGTTGGCGATCGGCAGCTTCGCCCTGTACGGCGTCCTCACCCTCGTCAGCTTCCGCACGATCGACGACGCGGGCCAGGCCACCGTGGCCGAGGTCGCGGACCTGGTCGACCGGGACCGGCTGCCGGACCCGATCCCGGTCACCGGCAGCCAGATCGTGCAGGTCCTGGACTCCGAAAACCGGGTCGTGAGCGCCTCGGTGAACGGCGACCGGTTGACGGCCCTCCTCACACCAGACGAGGTGGCCGCGGCGCTCAATGGTGACCATCCGCAGGTCTCGGGATCGCGGGTGGGACTCGACTCGTCGCTGCGCGTCTCCGCCGCCGAAGTGGGACCGGCGGATGCCCGTCGTACGGTCGTGGTGGCGCAGCGCATCGACGACATCGAGGACAGCCAACGCATCCTCAGACTCACCTTGCTGGCCACGTACCCGCTGCTGCTGCTCGCTTTGGCACTGATCGCATGGCGAGTCGTCGGCGCCGCCCTAAGACCCGTGGAGATGCTCAGGTCGACCGCGGACCGGATCTCGGGCACGGGGCAGGACTCGCGACTGCCCGTTCCCGCGTCACGCGACGAGGTGCACGCTCTCGCGGTCACCCTGAACTCCATGCTCGATCGGCTCTCGGCCTCGCGCGCCCGCCAGCGGGCGTTCGTGGCGGACGCCGCGCACGAGCTGCGCAGTCCGCTGAGCTCGATGCAGACCCAGCTCGAGGTCGCGGAACGTCTCGGCGAGGACACGGAGACGACCCGCGACCTGCACGCAGAGGTCATCCGGATGTCCGCGCTCGTCGAGGACCTGCTGGTGCTGGCGCGCCTGGATCAGGAGCCCTCGCCTGCGAAGCCTCCGCAACCGGTTGCCGTGCCTGACCTCCTTCTCGACGTGGTGCGCAGGCAGGCAGGCGCCCGCGTCGGTGTCACCACCGGGGCGTTGCCGGACGCCGTGGTACTCGGGGACCGCGATGCGCTCGGCCGGGTTTTCGGCAACCTCGTGGACAACGCTGTTCGGCACGCCGTGAGCACGGTGCACATCGAGGCACTCGAGCGCGGGTCGGTGGTCGATGTGCTGGTGTCCGACGACGGTACAGGCATCCCCGAGGCCGACCGCGAGAGAGTCTTCGACCGGTTCACGCGACTCGACGAGGCCCGCGACCGTGACGCCGGCGGCAGCGGACTCGGCTTGGCCATCGTCCGCGAGCTCGTGCACCAGACGGGAGGCACCGTGGTCCTGGAAACCGGGGTGGCGGGAGGCCTCGCTGCCCGTGTCTCGCTACCGGTGGCGCCTCGTAGCAGGAGGTCCGAAGGGTCAGACGCCCCGACGGCCACGGGTGCGGCCAAGGATGAACAGGACCAGCGCAACAATGGCCAGGATGATCAGAATGGTCCACAACATTGTGAGACTCCGTCCGGTTGATGGGTGGTAGGGCGCTACCGGTCGAGAGCCGAGCGGCCACCGTGTGTGGACAGTCTTCCCTGCAGGATGCATCCCCAAACCGGCACGCACGTAGCCTGCTGACGTCTCGAGGGGCGGTGTTTCGCAGACTCACGACCCGGGTACCACCCCTTTCCGAGGAAGACACAAGGGCCCCGACCCGACTGAGCTGGTCTTCCAACGTTGGGCCCGGTCCCTCACGGCGTGTCCAGCATCTCGCACACGAGCCAGGGAGTTCTTGCTGATGTCCGTCGCCACGCCCGTCACCTTGGCGCTGGTCAACGACTACGAGGTGGTCGTCCAGGGCCTGTCCAAGATGCTCGAGCCCTTCGACGGTCGGGTCCGGATCGTCGAGCTCACAGCCTCCGCTCCCAGCCGTGCGCCGGCCGACGTTGCGCTGTACGACACCTTCGCAACCGACCTGGCATTCGGGCCGGACGTGAAGGCCCAGCACCTGGTGCTCTACACGGCGCACACCTCCCGGGAATTCCTGACCGCCGCACGCGCAAACGGCGCCGACGGCGTGCTCTCCAAGGCCCTGGTCCCCGAACAGCTGGTCGGCGCCCTGGAACGGATCCGGGACGGCGAGATCCTCATGCTCGGAGGCGCCCTGGAGGCCGAGTCGTCAGGCACCTGGCCCGCCCAGGACCTCGGTCTCACCGAGAGAGAGGCCGGGATTCTCGCGCTGATCACGCAGGGACTGCGTAACGAAGAGATCGCACACCGGTCCTACCTGAGCATCAACACGGTGAAGTCCTACATTCGATCGGCATACCGCAAGATGGGTGTGGAGTCACGCAGTCAGGCGATCTTGTGGGGCGTGGACCACGGCTTCGTCAAGCGTCGTTCCAGCAGGTCCATGACGTGACTGCAGGCTCAGCACGTTCCGGAGTGCGGCGGGCCCGACGTCGCGACAGGGCGTGCTGACGGATGGCACATTGCGTCTCGGCTCAGGGACAGGCGAAGTAGCCGCGGACGCGCAAGGATCGTGGCCGATGCGGCCTGCTCGAACCCTCAGTCGAGCGTGAGCTCGACGGGGATCCCCGCCGCCAGGGCGGCCACCCTGATCGTGCTCGTGAAGAGCGCGTCGCGGGCCTCCGGGCTCATCCAGTCGAGCTGCCCGTAGGCGTCGAGCGAGGTGATGCCGTGCAGGGTCGCCCAGGCGTGGATCATGGCCTGGAAGCTCTCCGGCGGCACGATGCCGTCGAGCTCGGGGTGCTTGTCGTGCGCACAGCTCACGACGTGGGGAGAGACCTCCTCCAGCAGTGGACGGCCGAGCCGACCGAGGTTTGCCGCGCGGATGAACAGGTCGGCAAGCTGAGCCATCGCGTCCCTGGCGGCGTCGGTGGTGGGGCCCTCTTGGGGCGCGACGTATCCGGGCACGGGCAGGCCGAGAATCAAGGCGAACTGCTGCGGTTCGCTCCTGGCCCAGTCCCGGTACGCCGTGGCCGCGGCCACCCAGCGGCCGGCCAGGTCGTTCTCGGGAACACTGTCGCGCGCCGTGGCCACGGTCGCGCCCAGGTCGCCGTACGCATCGGTGATCAGGGCGGTCAGCAGCTCGTCGCGGTCGGCGAAGTAGCGGTACAGCGCCGGCGGCGTCATGCCCATCACCCGCGCGATGTCGGTGAAGTGCACATCCGTGGTGCCCTGCTCGCGCATCAGGGCCAGCGCCGTGGACTTGATCTCCTCGACTGTGGCGGCGCGGGCCCGCTCACGACGGGTCGGGGTGGCGGTGCTGACCGGCACGGATCCTCCTGGCAGGCAGACGCAGGTTTGCGTTAACCAGTTTCACAGAAGTGAAGACTCTTGACAAGTGACGCTACATCGTGAATGTTATGGGACGTAACGTTCCATCGGCCCCGAAGAGGTCCCCTGATGGCCACCGCCACCCCATCGCTCCAGAACGACACCGCGGCCGGCGCTCGGCCAACCGTCGGTCCGCTCGGCCGACTCGCGGGCGTGATGTTCCGCCGTCGCGGCCGGACCGTGCTCACCTGGGGCGCTGCCCTGCTGATCGCCGTGGCGCTGGCCTCGGCCCTCGGCGGCGAGTTCAAGGCCGACTACTCCGCACCCGGCTCGGACTCCGGCCAGGCCCAGCAGCTGCTGGAGGACCGGTTCGCGGCCGAGGCCGGCGACACGGTCGACGTGGTCATCCGCGCCGACGCGGGCGCCCAGGACCCGACCGTCCGGGCCGAGGTGAAGAAGGTGCTGGCCGGGCTCGCCGCGCTGCCGCACGTCGTCTCGGTCGGTGACCCGTTCGCGGCCCCGGGCAGCGTCAGCCCCGACGGCACCACCTTCCTCACCCACGCCCGGCTCGACGTCTTCAACCCGCAGGACATGCCGGTGGCGGACACCCAGCGGATGCTGGACGTCGCACAGGGCGCCTCGCACGACGGAATGGAGATCTCCCTGGGCGGCCAGACCGTGCAACAGGCGGAGCAGGGAGACATCGGTTCCGAGATGATCGGCCTGCTCGCGGCCGCGATCATCCTGCTCATCATGTTCGGCTCGGTGGTGGCCGCCGGGCTGCCGATTCTGGTCGCCGTCGCAGGGCTCGCGGTCAGCAGCACGCTCACGACCGTGGTCATCTCGTTCGTCGACGCGCCGGACTGGTCCACCTCTCTGGCCACGATGATGGGCATCGGCATCGGGATCGACTACGCGCTGCTCATGGTCACCCGCTTCCGGGAGTGGCGAGCGGCCGGGCTCGATCCGGAGGCGGCGACCGTCGCGACCCTGGACACGGCCGGGCGCTCGGTCATGGTCGCCGGCACCACGGTTGTGATCAGCATGCTCGGCCTGTTCGCGATGGGTCTTTCCTTCATGCGCGGCGCGGCAGTCGTCACGATCCTCGCGGTCCTCGTGGTGATGCTGGCGAGCATCACGCTCTTCCCGGCGCTGCTGGGCTACCTCGGCCGCCACGTCGACAGGCTGCGCCTCCCGGTGGGCCGACGGCACACCGTGGTCGTCGCCGCAGGCGGGCACGTCGAGCCGTCGAGCGGGTGGCTCGCCTGGAGCCGGCTCGTCGCCCGGCACCGGGTCATCGCCGCCTCGGCAGGCGTGATCGTGCTGCTGGTGCTGGCGGCGCCGTTCCTCGACGTACGATTCGGCTTCCCCGACGCCGGCAACAACCGGGAGTCCACGAGCACGCGCCACGCCTACGACCAGATCGCGTCCGGTTTCGGGCCCGGGATGAACGGACCGCTGCTGCTGGTCGCCGAGCTACCGGCCACCGGTGGTGAGCAGGCCCTCCACGGCCTGGCGGACGTGGTGAGCGAGGTCCACGGCGTCGCCGCGGTGACCCCGCCGACGGTGAACCGGTCCGGGGACGCGGCGGTCCTCACCGTGATCCCGGCCGAGGGTCCGCAGGACCCGGCCACCGAGGACCTCGTCTCCACACTGCGCGAGGACGTCCTGCCCGACGCGGTCGCCGGCGACGGCCTGACCGTGCACGTCGGCGGGGTCACGGCGACCTCGATCGACAGCACCCACAACATCGCCAAGCGGATCCCGCTCCTCATCGGCGGCGTGGTGCTGCTCTCGATGCTGCTGCTGCTGGTCTCCTTCCGGTCCGTCGCGGTCATGATCAAGGCGGCCCTCATGAACCTGCTGTCTGTGGCTGCGGCGTACGGCGTGGTCGCGCTGGTGCTGCAGGGCGGCTGGGCCGGGCAGCTGGTCGGCGTGGACACGCCGACACCGCTGCCCGCGTTCGTACCGGTGCTGATGTTCGCGGTGCTGTTCGGGCTCTCGATGGACTACGAGGTGTTCCTGGTCAGCCGGATGCGTGAGGGCTGGCTGCGGACCGGCGACAACGGCCGGGCCATCCTGGAGGGGCTTGCGGGCACCGGCCGCGTGATCACAGCAGCCGCTGCGATCATGGTGGCGGTCTTCGCCGCCTTCATCCCCTCGCCCGACGTGGTGCTGAAGGTGATCGGTGTCGGCATGGCCTCGGCGATCTTCATCGACGCGACCGTGGTCCGCATGCTGCTGGTGCCGTCGGTGATGCACCTGCTGGGGGCCGGCAACTGGTGGATGCCCGAGTGGCTCGGCCGATACCTGCCGGAGCTGCACATCGAGGGCCACCCCGAGGCGCACCTGCCGGCGACGCGCCCCGTCGACTCTTCCGACGGTGAGCTGGACGGACTGGAGCCGGTGAACGCCACCTGAGCCGATCCGCAGATCAGGCGCCGCTGCCGTATGGACGGGTGATGATCTCCAACCAGTGCCCGTCCGGGCCCTCCCAGTAGAGGCCGCGGCCTCCGTCCTGGTGGTTGATCTCATGCGGCCGACGTCTGAAGGGGTCCGCCCACCACTGGCGGTCGCTGTCCCGCAAGCGTCCCAGGATCAGGTCGAACTCCCTCTCGCTGACCAGGAAGGCGTAGTGCTGGCCGTGAATGTCGCCCTCGGTGTCCATGAAGTCCAGGCTCGCGGCGTTGTCCAGCTTCAGTTCGGCGAACGGACCGTATGCCGTCGCCTCAGGCAGACCGAGCACCTCGCCGACATCGCGAGCGGCAGCCCATCGGTCGTTCACCTGCACGATCGTGTGGTTCAGCTCGATACTCATCTGGCTCTCCTGGTGGGTGCCGATCCTCGGCTTGCGCCTGAGCAACACTGTGCACCCCGCGCCCGTGATGTTCGCCAACGTCCACGCGTCAGGGCAAGATCGTATCCGCGGGTGTCGGCTCGGGCGACTCGGTCGGGGACGTCGACTCGGTGGGGGTCGGCTCCTCTTCCAGTGAGGGCGACGGGCTGACCGTCGGCTGGTCGGACGGCTTCGGCGTGTCGCGCGGGGTGGTGAATCCGGTCGGCCGTTTGTCGGGCTCCTTCTGGTCATCGCCGCCGGAGCCGTCGCCACTGACCTGCCCGACCGTGGTGTCACCGGAGCCGGATCCGCCAGTCATCGAGGACACGCTGCGGCCAGCAATCAGTTCGACAGCGGTGATCACCGCCAGTGAGACCACGAACAACCCCACCGTCACGAGTGCGATGCGTTTCCACGGCAGCTGGGACAGCCGATCCCTCCACCTGACCGGCGCCGTCGCCGTGATCGCCTCGTCGAGCTCCTGCTGCGCCTCCTCGAGCTGTTCCTCGGCGTGGTCGAGATGACTCTCCTGGGCCACGGGGTCATCGGCGCGGGTCGCCCGCATCACCTCGGCCTGTGCGACGCCGACCTTCTGGGCCGCGCCCTGCTTCTTCGTCAGAGAGCGCTTGCTCGTCGAGAGGCCCTGGGCGAACCAAGCGCTGCCGACGGACACCACGAGACTGCCGATGGCGGCGCCCATGACCGTGCCGACCGCCCCAAGCGTCGAGAGCAGGACCGCCGAGGTCACGGCAGCCAAGGCCCCCGCGACCACTCTGGTCCAGTCGATCTTGATCTGGTCCGTGGCGTCCGGGTCGTCGGTCATCACGGATCAGTATGCCGGGATATCGGGGGGAAGGTCCTGAACGGGAGGGGACCCGCTGTGAGCCGGTTACGCCCTGGTCATACCCGAGTGAGCAACGGCAGCGCCGCGAAGACGTAGCCCTGCCAGATTCGGCGCGAGACCTCCTCCGGGTAGGGCACGACTGCCGGTTCGAGGTCGAAGACCCGCGTCGGGTGTCTCACGAGGTCGTACGCCGGCCAGCCGGGCTCCCTGCCGTCACGCGCACCTCGGGCTCCGCAACGGTCACGACAGTGTCCTCCCAACCGATGCCGTCGAACACGAGCATCATTTCGGTCCCGTGGCTGCGCATGCCAACCATTTCCTCAATCCGCGAACGACACCGGAAACGTCGTCCAGGCAATCTCCTGTCCGAGCAACTGGGCAACAGAGACCTTGAGGGCCGGCGGTGACAGCGGTTGGCTGTTCCCCATGAGTGACTCCCCGATCCGGGTCGACCGCGCCGCGGATCCCGGACGCTTCCTGGCCACCGACCAGACAGTATGGTTCGCGGAGGTCTCCACGGCTTCCACCGAGGCGCTGCTGACCGGCCTGCCGGAGAGCCAGCGGTTCGCAGCCGATGTCGATGGGTCGGACCCGACGACGTACCCGGGCGTCTACGGGGTGTTCCCGCTCACGCTCATGGCGCCGGGTCCGGGCGGCGGCCTCCGACCGCTCCCCTGCGCCGGACTGACCTGGGTCGGGGTCCATCCCGACCACCGGCGGCGAGGCGTGCTCACCGCGATGATGCGCCACCACCTCGAGCAGGTGCACGCCGAGCCCGGCACCCACGTCTCCGCCCTGCACGCGAGTGAGCCCGCGATATACGGCCGGTACGGCTACGGACTTGCCTCACTGGAGCTCAAGGTCGTCCTGTCGCGAGGCACCCCGCTGACCGCTCCCGAGCTGGACGCGGCCGCCGCCGCCGTCACTGTCCGAACCGCGACCATCTCCGATGCCGGGATGGCGCACCGGATGCGCGAGTGCCACCTGGCGTCCGCCGAGCTCGGCGCCGTCGTGGGCGCTGCAGAGTACTACGACCGGGTCTGCCTGCAGCTGCCGGAGCACCAGCGCGGCAAGGAGCCGTGGCGGGTGCTCCTGGCGAGCCGGGGTGGCCCGGACGTCGGGTTCGCGATGTTCCGGCGGACTCACAAGTGGGAGCAGGACCGGCCGGCGGGCGAGGTCGAGGTGTGGACCATCCAGGGTGACCCAGCGACCCGGCTCGCCCTGCTGCGCCGACTGGTCGACCTCGACCTCACCGGCAGCGTCCGGATCAGTGGCGTCGGCATCGACGATCCGCTGCTGCCCTGGGCCGGGGGACCACGCTCGCTGGCCTCGGTGGCGACCCTGGACAGCCTGTGGGTCCGGTTGGTCGACCTGCCGGAGGCGCTCGCCGACCGGGCCTGGAGCGCGCCGTGCGACCTCGTCATCGAGGTGGTCGACCGCGGCGCACCCTGGAACGAGGGACGCTGGCGCCTGCACGCCGAAGCCGGATCGGCCGAGGTCGAGCACACCGACGCCGAAGCCGACCTACGGCTCCCGATCGAGGCGCTCGGCTCTGCCTACCTCGGCGCGGGGAACCTGCACGCCCTCGCCCGTGCCGGCCTGGTCGCCGAGCACCGCCCCGGCGCGGCCCGCGACCTGTGGCGGGCGATGCGTACCGACGTTGCGCCGACCGGGGCGGTCGGGTTCTGAGGTCGGTGGGCGTGCTCCGCGGTGGGGTCCGACCCGCGCCGACGGCCGGTTCAGGCCGCGCCCGAGGACCGCTGGCTGAACGCCGGGTCCAGGTCTGCGTAGCGGTGGAACCACGGCTGCGCCTCCTCGAGCTGGGCGGCGAGCTGCAGGAGGAGCCCGTCGGCGCCGAGACGTCCGACGAGCTGGACGCCAAGGGGGAGGCCGTTGGCCGTCCAGTGCAGCGGCACGCTGATCGCGGGCCGCCCGGTCAGGTTCGCCAGCTGGGTGTACGGCACCCAGCCGATGTGGTCGGCGATGAGCTGGTCGAGGATCCCCGACGCCGCCAGCAGCCTCCCGGCCCGCGCCTTCGCCACTACCCGGGAGGCCCGCTGCACCGCACCGGTCGCGGTGAGCGCGCCAATCGCGGGCGGCGGCGTGGCCAGGGTCGGCGTGAGGAAGAGGTCGTAGGTCTGGTGGAACCCGGCGAGGGCGCGGATGTGGTCGTTTATGTTGGCCATCGACTGCATGAACGGCCCCAGCCCCGCCGCCCGGCCCAGCTCCGCGCTGGCGAGCGTGTCGGACTCGAACTGGTGGTCGCGTGCTCCCAGGCGCCGCTTCACGTCGGCGACCTGACCGTGCAGCTGGGCGAACCAGATCGTGAGGAAGTCGCGGGCCAGGGCCTCGTCATCGTGGGGAGGTGGCACCTGCTCGACGCGGTGCCCGAGATCCGCGAGCAGCGCCGCGGCGGACTCGACGGCGGCAACGGCCTCCGGGTCGGGGGCGGCGTTGATCGCGGACGACGCGGAGAAGCCGATCCGCAGAGTCCCCGGCGGTCGGGTGATCGTCTCCGTGAACCGCGTCGGGGGGAGAGCGGCCTGGTAGGCGGTGCCATGGTCGGGTCCGATGATCGCGTCGAGCAGGGCCGCGCTGTCGCGCACGGTGCGCGAGAGCACGCCCTGGGTCACCATCCCGAACATCACCTCGCCGGTCTGCGGACCGTAGGGGCCGACCCCGCGACTGGTCTTGAGTCCGACCAGGCCGTTGCAGGCGGCCGGGATCCGGATCGACCCCCCGCCGTCGTTGGCTCCGGCCGCCGGCACGATGCCGGCGGCGACCGCGGCGCCGGACCCGCCCGGCGAGCCGCCAGGGGTGTGAGCCGTGCGCCAGGGGTTGCGTGCCGCCCCCCAGAGCTCGGGCTCGGTGATCCCCTTCGCGCCGAACTCGGGAGTGTTCGTCTTGCCGAATATCA
>Ga0157372_10008520_pt1 | contig 10886 bp, 9 predicted proteins | sample C55metaG_FD_115307 | JGI IMG/M metagenome (GOLD analysis project Ga0157372, IMG submission 115307) | Corn rhizosphere microbial communities from Kellogg Biological Station, Michigan, USA - C5-5 metaG | ecosystem: Host-associated > Plants > Roots > Rhizosphere > Soil | place: USA: Michigan...
AGCGGTCAGTGCATGAATAACCCAAACAACGTTATGAGCCTTCGAATTTAATTCCCCCCAGGTTTGATAAGCTATTTCCAGCTCTTCCAGTACTTCGCCATTTTCGCAAAGGAAAGGTTTATTATGTTTGTATGTATAAATGCTCATTTATTCTTTACCCAATCCGTGGTTAAACGGACTTTAATATGGCTTACGTTAAAATTTAAAATTATTGTTCAGATTGCTTCGGTATCTGATAAAGCATCAATCCTGATCCAGGGATTCAGGGCAAATTCACATCAGAAAATTGAAGTTTACAGATTTTAAATACCGCGTTGAATAGTAAATACACTCAAAAGGGTAGTAAGCAATTGATCCCGAAATAGGATAGAAGTTTTTAAGATCTTTCTTCATGGTTTAACAATTTATATGTTTCCCGATATTACTCGGGAACAGGATTTGGCACCTTTTCCGGTCTTTCCCGGTTAGGTTGTCAGCGGGTCGTTGAGCCTGATCTCTCACCACTTCTTTATAAATCAAAACCTTTAAGGGGTGTTGACAACCGATATTTCAATCGGACGACCAAAGATAACAGCTTTTTATAAAATGTAAAATAAATTACTTAGGAGGTGAAAATGAGATCAGCAAAAAGCGAGGAGGTTTGGGTTTTAAATTGATAGTTATTTGCCACGAAGTCTCTAAGGCACGAAGAAAAGGACTAATGATTAAAGAAAACTTGGAGCCTTCGTGACTTAGTGGCAATAGAATATTATTAAGTTACCTGCTGAAGCATATTCTTTTAACTTTTAACACAGTTGTATAGTAAATTTTCGCCCCGAGAAATATGTTAGCCGTTTAATGCCTGTTCCAAATCTGAAATTAAATCTTCTATATTTTCTAAACCTACCGAAAGCCGGAGTAAATTAAACGGAGTTTTAGTATGTGGCCCTTCAACAGAAGCTCTGTGTTCAATTAAACTTTCAACGCCTCCCAAACTTGTTGCCTGAACTATTATTTTAAGAGAATTAGCAACTCTTCTTGCTTCAGCTTCACCGTCTTTTAATGTAAAACTTAGCATTCCGCTAAAGGCGCTCATCTGCTTCTTTGCAATATCATGTTGAGGATGAGAAGATAATCCAGGGTAAAATACATCTTCAATTTTAGGGTGGTCCTTCAAAAATGCAGCAATCTTCATCGCATTTTCTGCATGTCCGCGCATTCGGTAAGGTAATGTTTTAAGTCCTCTTACCGTCATATAACAATCGAAAGGAGAGGGAACAGCGCCGGATAAAGTCTGAATACTCTTTATTTTCTCCCATTGCTCATTTTTGGTTTTTGTTATCAATGCTCCACCAAGAACATCGCTATGTCCACCGAAGTATTTTGTAGAAGAATACATTACCAGATCAGCACCTAAATCCAATGGCCTTTGAAAAACCGGAGTTGCAAAGGTATTATCGCAGCAAACCGTTATCTGATGCTGATGCGCTAATTCGCATATTGCTTGTATATCTGAAATCTTTAAGAGTGGGTTGGAAGGAGTTTCTATCCATATTAATTTGGTAGTATGCGGCTTTATAGTCTTTTCCAGGGCTTTAATATCAGATAGATTTATAAAACTCATATCTAAGGTCCTACCAAACACCTCATTCATCAAAGCTTTTAATCCATGATACATATCTTCAGGAGCAATAATATGACTACCGGGTTCCAGCGATTGAAAAACTGCAGCACCAGCAGCATTTCCCGAAGAAAATGCACAACCTTCTTCTCCGCCCTCCAACTTAGCTAAGACATTTTCCAGTGATGTTCTATTAGGATTAGAAGCCCGGGTATAAATATAGCCTGCCGGATAACTGCCATCTTCAGCTCGTTCAAATGTAGTCGACAGTGTGATTGGCTGAACAACAGCTTTGGTATTAGTATCACTTGAATTACCTGCGTGAATAGCAATAGTTTCTATTTTCATGGATGGGCTGAGATTGAAATACGGTTTTAAGTTTAATTAAAATTTAGATTACTTGTTTCATAAAAGCGTTAAAAACAAGAAAGGCCCCGTTTCCGGAGCCTTCAAATTATTAATAATCTTATATCTAAATCTTGGATAAGAATTGCTGAGTTACGTGACCTAACTTGATCAACTCGTACTCTTTAGAAGAGATTGCACCTTTTTCTTTTAATTCGTAAACCTGGTTTAAGCTATGAGCAGAATCATGTTTTTTAACTCTGTGCTCAATTGCTTTTGAAAACTCTTCGTGATTGGTAATAAATGAATGACTAAATCCTGAACAATCATCAGCTCTTCTACGGGTTCTGATATGGCCCATTCTGAAGTATTTGTTTAATTTATGATGCTCAGAAGAAGCTTTGTAGATATCGTGCACAGAAATCTCATGTTTTTGCTTTGACCATGGCAGCACACCTTTTTCCATTACCAAATGCTGATCTGTAAGATGCCATTTTTCATTTGCTTTACTTATTGCCCAGATTAATCCGGCAACAGCAAGCACTGCACCTATACCTTTAATTGTTGAATCTTCATTACTAACTAATACAACTCCTGCTAAAATTAAAGCTGCAGGAACTGCATATACAATCCAATGTTTTTTTGCTGTGATAGTGGGCTCCGGATGTCTTACTGGAGACTTTTCTTGTTTTTTACTCATACTTACGGGTAGTTTAGCTGAGCATTTTACGCAGTTTAATTGAGATTGGTTATAGCTTTTTTTATTTTTTCAATAAATAAATATTGAGTACTTATTATTATTATAGTTAAAGTAATTGAAAATTAACAAATTAAGATTGAATTAAGCTTAGTGTGAAATAAAAGACTGATCCCTGTCCGATTTCACTCTCAACCCAAATTTTACCATTGTGGCGGTCTATAATTTCTTTTGATATATATAATCCAATTCCGAGTCCTGAAATATTAGGATTAAGTTCTTCAACCCTGTAAAATCTCGAAAAGATATTGGCTTGCTTTTCTTTAGCTATTCCTATTCCATAATCTCTTACACCTACGGTTAATTCATTGCCAATTCGTTTAACCTCTATATCTACAGTATTAGCTTTTGGCGAATATTTTATAGCATTGGTAATTAAATTAATCAGGACTTGCTCTATGCGCTGCCTGTCTGCATGAATAATTAAAGGATCTTTGCAGCAGTTCAGATGAATTAAATGCGTAGAATTTGAATAGGAGGCTATTTCAATAGATTCATTTAAAACTTCTTTAAAATCAAAGTTCTCCAAATGAAGCTGAAGTTTTCCGGCCTCAATTTTTGACACGTCAAGCAGATCATTTACAAGCGAAGTAAGCTTATCGACTTTCTCAATAGTTTTCTTAATAAAGTTCTTATTAACCTCACTAGTTTCACTGCGCTGGAGCAACTGCAGATATCCCGTTATACTTGTTAAAGGCGTTTTTAATTCATGGCTGGCCAATCCAATAAACTCATCTTTCTTGGCATTCAGTAATTTAACTTCCTCATAAAGCTTAGCATTATCCAGTGCAATAGCGGCTTGCGAGGCTACACCCATTACCAGATCTTCATGGATTTGAGTAAACATTGCCGGTTCCGGATGTCCAAAGAAAAGCCCGCCTATTACCTTTCCTGATTTCGAGATGACAGGAACGGCCAGGTAACTTACCACGGGCAAATGGCCCTTTGGCATACCCTGATGAGGAGAATTTTTTCCATATCGGCGATCTTTCCTGATATCATCTACCCTTGAAACACCTTCTCCACTAAAAGTGGTATGGAATACCGCTGTGTTCCTCGGCATGCCAAACTTATCAAAAGCTTCTCTTGGAGCACCCGACAAGGTATAGAGCATAAAAGATTCGCCCCTGGCATCAATAACGTTATAAAAAAATGCACCAAATGCAGCACCGGTTAATTTAGTGGTAGCGTCGGTTACTTTTTGCAGAATATTCTGCAGATCAAGATCTTCTGATATCGTCTGGCCAACAGTATTTAATATAGAAAGGTGTTCAGCTTGTTCCTGAAGTATTTTTTCAAAGTTCTTTTGTGGTGTAATATCCTGAACTTCAATTACCGTAGCTACTGGCAGGCCATTTTCAAAAACCGGACTAACAGCGCAGCGAACAAAAAGAGGATAGCCATCTTTATGGAAAAACAAGTCCTCCTTAGCCCTCAGTTCGACATTATTTCTTAAAGCAGCATCTAATGGACATTCATTAATAGGGTATTCTCTGCCATCCGGATAATGATGATGCACCAAATCATGTAAAGGTCGTGCCTTAATTTCTTCGTAAGAGTAACCAAACATTGCTTCCGCTGCTGGATTCATAAAGGTGCAGAATCCTTTTGCATCCATTAAAAAAAGGGCAGAACTGGCATTATCAGTAATTGTTTGCATCAGTTTAGTTTGCTGACTTAATGCAAATTCCGCATCCTTACGTTTAGTAATATCAATTACAATCCCTTCATATAATATATTACCATCAACCACTTCGGCCCTGGCTTTTGCCATAACCCATGAAAATTCGCCTGGCCTAATTTCAACCCGATATTCAATTTCATAAGCTTGCTTGTCATTAATATGTTTTTCCCGTAATGCCTTAGCTGCTTCCAGATCCTCTATAGAAATCTTTGATTGAAATTCATCTAATGGAATTCCATCTTTACGATATTCCAGGCCATAAATTTTGCAAAGAGTACGATCACCGTAAACTATTTTCTTATTATAGTCAAGTAAATATGTCCCTACCAGTCCGAACGCATTTTTTTCCTCAAGATCTTTAATACGCAGAAATTGCTTTGCAGCAAATGAGTCCTTTTCCAAGCTTAAATCTTATTAATTTCAGTAAAACTTCGGTATAACAACAGTTGGCAAATTACGTTTTAAATAACCATTAAAATAACAGGTATATAAATTCTTTCTTATCAATCGGTTTTAAATTATTTTTGGGCCCATAAGCAGCAGAAGAAATGAGTAGCGATCCAATGGCTGAAAAGCTTTTTGAAATGAAGTTAAATGTAATTTATGAGAAGTATGACTGGATAAAAGAGCAACTTTCATTTAAAGAATTTAAAGAATTATTTCCTGTGGTTTATAAAAAAGGAAAGGCTGTAAGCTTAGATAAGCCAGCCTTTGATTTAGATCGGGAAATATTCCTGGAAGTTTTAGTTGCGTTTAAGCAATCTTATCCTCCGGGATCATAAGACCTTGTTTTTTATTTTATTGCCTTCAAATCCAGTTCGATATTTACTGTTTCTGAAATGAATTTATCTCCCAGCGTTTTGTCGTTTCCATAGTTCATTTGCCATTGCCTTCTGTCTATATCAAAATCAGCTTTAGCTTTTAATGTATTATCTGCCAATTCAACATTGGCAGGGAAAGTAACGTTCTTTGTTACGTTTTTAAGAGTAAGATTGCCGCTGATATTAAAATTTGCTCCTTTTACAAGCGATGTATCTTTACTGTCAGGCTTGTAAGGTTCAACCTTAGTTATTTCAAATTTCGCTGTTCCGAATTTATCTGCATCAAAAAAATCACCACTTAATAAGTGAGGTTTTAACTTACTTTGAAACATATCATCTTTCTGTTCAACATCAAGAGATTTTATATTAATTTCAAATGTTCCACCTGTAATTTTCTGATTTGCTACCGAAACATTTCCGTAATTGAGCTTAAAAATTCCAGGGTGACTTTTACCAATTCCATGACCAGTAAAGCGAATACGCGAAGTTGCAGTATCTACTCTGAAAGTTTCACCTGTAGAAGCAGAGGCTTGTTGTTCTTCTGAAATTTTAGCTTTATCTCCTTTTGGCCCATTATTGCAAGCCATAATAGAAATTGCAACTGCAATAGCCAATGCTGAAGTTTTTAATGTACTCATGATAAATGCTGTTAGTTTTAGTTTCAAAAAAACATAACAGTCATTAAAAACAAGTGTTTCGAGAGTTAGAATACAAAAAGGGGGAATCCAATAATTCCCCCGAAATTACTTCTTTTTTAAGTTCATCAGATACGAATCTGATTCCTTTAAAAGATTGATATACAAGGAATCAATAGATTTTATCTTTTCTTTCTCTTTAGTAAAATACTGAACAGCTTCTTCGTTTGATTTATTTCCGGCCTCTGCATCAAATTTGTGCATCCAGTCATTCATTTTATTGTCTGCATCCTCCAGTCTTGTTCTTAACGAATTTATAGATGTCCTTTCTTTAGCTGTATCGATAGAAGGATACGCTTTTTTCAGGCTATCCATTTTCATACTCAAAGTATCCAATGATCTTTTTTTAGCATATGCCTTTTCAGTGTTCATCATTACGCTGTCATGAATACTTACTACTTGGTCTCTAACTACTTTATAATCTGGCCCCTGCGTACATGCCACAGCAAAAAGAAAAAGAACTGAAAGATAGAACAGTGTATTATTCCTCATTATTTATATGTTTTAAAGTATAGCAAATAGTGGATCTACCATTATCTTCCCGAATCCAGGCAACTAAAGCATTACCATTTTGAGAAGCAATTACTGCATGATGATCTGCAAATGCACCGTCTGTAATGTTCATTTTCCCTGCATCGCTGCCATCGCCTAAAACTTCTAAAACTATTTTAGCTTTTGACGCAGCCTGGTGGTGATTCATGGACATAGAATGATGTTGAGGCATTGAAGCTGCGTTTTCTGAATCTTCATAAACTACTATTGCTTTATTCTGAATTGAGGTTAGCTGAGGATGCCTTCCATTAGCGCTGATAAGTGATCTTTTCCCAAATGAACTTTGATCAGATAAATTTGAAAAGTACAAACCCGGCTTACCTGCCGCTGCCGTAAACCAAACGGCATTGATTTTTTTTGATGAAACAGCCAGTGAAGGACCAGAATGAGGACACCCTTCCAGTTTCCAGTTATCCTTGCTGATTGGCTTTTCAACAGTGAAATGTTTACCATTATCAGCAGAAGTGATGTAAACCATATCTCTAACCTGGGCACCCATTAATTCAGAAGGGTAGGAAATGCTTCTATATGCGAGATGTAATAATCCTTTATCATCGCATAACAGATCCGTTCTGCAACACTCACAAGTGCTTTTATTGATACAAGTGTCTATTCCAAAACCCTTAGCTTTTTCTGTGGCAGCAAAAAATAAGGCAGAACCTTTTTCAGTCTTCCCAAAACGTCCGTCCAGCCAGATAGCAGCAATTTCACCATTACCAATAGTTGCAATATCAAAGAAGTTCCGACCATACGCGTGTGAAGTATCCGAATGAAGAAAACTAGCGCTTGTCCAGTTTTTTCCATCCTTTGAAGTGCTGTAGTAAATTGCTCCTGCATAAGGATTCTTCTCGTTTTCAAACTTTTTAGAGAATACGACTATTACCGTTCCGTCTGCTTTGAAAGCTATTTTTCCCATACTTTCTGCAGAATAAGAAGTTCCTGCTGATGATGAAACAGTAAATGAAGACCCGAATTGATTCGCCAAGGAATCGAATACAGCGTATTTTAAGCGGTACAAAGAATCGGATGCACTTTTAGACATCCAGCAGAGTACTGCATTTCCCTTGTTATCTTTTGTTAAGTAAGGACCGGTAGATTCTATGCCATCATCTTCAATTCTTAGAATCTTCCCCGTATTCTCATTTGAATTTTTACAAGAAGTAAGTCCTGTTAAAATTATTGATAAACAAATTATTATGTTTTTTAATACTGCTTTCAATTTCTGTTATAATTAATGTGATAAGTTGTAGCTCAATCCCAGAGAAATGGTTCGTGGGGGAGCGGCATTATAAGTAACTCCATATTGATTTCCGGTAACGTTGGTGGCGTAAAGTTTATCTGTGACATTTAAAACATTAAGCCACAATCCGGCGCCTTTAAGGCTAGCTTTACTAAATGAATAACCTAATCGCAGATTAAAAATATCATACCCATTGTATGTTTTAGAATTAGCGCTGTTTACAAAGTACCTGGAAATGTATTGCCATTCAGTAGCTGACCTGAAACCTTTTATGAATTTTGGCTTCCAGGTTATTTCTGAGTTTATGATAGAGGATGGCGCATTAGTCATTCTGTTACCATTATAGCTTACGCTTTGGCCGGATACTACTTCACTATATTCTTTATAGCTATGTTTTGCCAACGTTCCGCTTAATCTGAAAGCCAATTGCTTAGCAGGAGTGTAGTACAATGTATATTCCAGCCCTAAATGATCTGTTTCTCCGGCATTCTGGTTTTGTGTGGTATTATCAGCCATTAACACACTTATGATTTCATTTTTCCCCCGCATATCAAACAAACTCAGCTCTGCATTAAGCTTGTCTGAAAATGGTAGCCAGGTACCTATTTCGTAATTGTAAAAGGTGGCTTGTTTAAGGCTTGTTAACTGACGTGAATTGTATAAAAAGCTTGTTTCCGGAGGTTGAAATCCAATACTTAAATTCCCATATAATCCGAATCCTTTTCCAAGATCGTAAGTAACACCAAGTTTTGGAGCCCAGATATTAAAGTTATTCTTTTCCAGGTGTTTGTAACGCGTATTGCTTTCAGGAAGCGAATTTTTAAAATCATACAACAAATTATCATACCGTAATCCGGCCACAATATGCAAAGGCTTTACCGGATTTATTTGGTATTGCGCAAAAGCAGCTGTATTAAATAATCTGATCTTGTAATTGTCTATTAACGAATCTGTAGTTGTATAACCGGAATAATAGTTTGTAGAAAGATCTTTACTAATGTTTAAGAACTTAGCATAAAATGAGCTCGGACTATTATCCAGATATGCTCCAAAAATCAATTGTGAGTTTAGAAAGGTGAAGTTTGCACGGTGCTGCAATAAAAATCCATAACTGTTAAAGCTCTGATTGTTAACCTGTCCTGTTGATCTAATGTAAGCTTTAGTTTTAGTATCCCTAACATCAGCAATGTAATAGCTTGGAAGCTGTCCGGTAGAGTTATCCCTGAAAAAGGCTGTAAAGAAAGTACTGTTATTCCTGTCCCATTGATGGTCAATTCTTGAGCTTAGTCTTAAAGCATTTACCTTTCTATAAGTAAATCTTTGATTACTGCCGTAACTTCGATTATAAAAGCGTGCACTATCCAAACTGCCAGGAGTTTGCGTATTCAGATAATTATAACTTCCGCTAAACGTTAATCTTGTACCAGCGCTGAAGTCGTAAGTGGTTTTGATATTAGCGGAATACTTGTCAAAATCGGTATAATCCTGCCAGCTATTTTTTTGCTTTGCGGCATAAGCGCTGATAAAGACCCCGAGTTTATTTTGAGTAAAACCGGTACTTGCGTCGGCTCTGTAATAATGATAACCATCTCCCTGAACAGATGCATTAAGCGTAGGAACTGAAGAAGGATTAGCGGAGAGAAAATTTACTGATCCGCCGATAGCATTACTTCCATAAAGAGATGATGCTGGCCCTTTCAGAACTTCTATACTTTTTAATGCATTCATGTTGATTTCGTACAATGCATTATGATTAAAAATTCCTGTAGGACGAATAGGTAAGCCGTCTTCAAGGTACAGATAAAGAGCATTGTATGTAATAGGCTGGCGAATAGCCATAGTATGCTGCTCGTTCCCCAGGTTTACCATATAAACTCCCGCTGATTTATTTAAGAGCTGATAAAGCGCCGTTGCCTTCGTTTCTGCAATGGTTGTCGAATTTATTTTGCTGATGGCTGCAGGCATTTCCTGCCTTCGTTGTTGTTCACGACTAGCTGAAACGATTACTTCTGATAAAAAACCAGCAAGGGGCTCCAGTTCAACAACCGAACCTTTTTTAATAACCGTTAACAAGGCATTATAACCTGTTTTTTTAATTTCTATAGTATCTGTTTCTGATGAAGTAAAATAGCCTGACTTATCAGAATAGACAACGCTTTTATTTTTTACATTCCTTATTTCAGCATCTTGAATCGCTGTTTTTGTCTGTGCATCAATCAGCCTGACATTAACTTTTTGCTGTGCATACAGGAATGTAAAAGCATGAAGAAAACATGCCAATACTACGTATTTCATTTTTATTCCTTAAGTGTAAATAATAATTCCTGTTAAGTTTCTAATAATGAAACTCTGTGATTTGTTGGAACAATTACACCTTTGGTGGTTGAAAAATAAAGTCGGCTTTATCTGAAATTTTAAAATGAGGTTCGGCGAAAGAATGTGCGGCAACAAGAGTTTCGGGTGAGGAAATATTAAACTCTCTTGTCGTAAAAGATAATTGCAGATCGCTTTTTTGAGATTGCTTTTCCTGGTTCTTTTCTTTCTCTTCCGCGAGCTTGATCTTCTTCATCAGGTAACATTTTCCGTTACAATGAAGTTGCGGTTTATCTCTGTTTTCGCAGAGGGTAGATGTAATGAGTTTTTGATTTGCGTTAAAGCCTGCATAAATAAATAACCTGCTAAAGCTGGCACTAAGCAATGCTACTATCAAAATAAAGGCTAAACTGCTGCGAAACATTTTCGGCGCAAATGTAATCACAAATTGATTTTTCGCAATTATTAATTTCTCAAATTAAGTTGATTGCCTTCTAATGAGGACAAACAGAATGTAACTCCTCTCAAAAATAGATAAAAGAGCACTTTCAAATTGAGCACTGAAAGCAATTTTACAAGGCCTGTAAAAATGGTTAGATTAAGACGTTAATATTTTCCTTGATCGTAATTTTTCAGATTAAACCTTGCGAACAAATGCATTTACAGATGTATTGAAAACGTTACTATTGAAAACCACTCTGCAGATTGGGTTTAAAGAAAAAAATGGCCAAAATTGTAAGCCATAACCAATATTAAATAATCAAATGAATAACTTTTTTAAAGTGGTATTTCTGCTTTTTGGGTGTTTAATTTCGATCAAATCATTTTCACAAGGAAGACGGATAAAGTACAATTTTAATCCTGAGTGGAAATTGTATG
>Ga0157372_10008521_pt1 | contig 10884 bp, 7 predicted proteins | sample C55metaG_FD_115307 | JGI IMG/M metagenome (GOLD analysis project Ga0157372, IMG submission 115307) | Corn rhizosphere microbial communities from Kellogg Biological Station, Michigan, USA - C5-5 metaG | ecosystem: Host-associated > Plants > Roots > Rhizosphere > Soil | place: USA: Michigan...
ATACGATCGACGCCGAGCTCGTCCCCGCGACGAGCCGGATCAACGGCCGTGAGTCGGTGCGGTACTACAACCGGTCGCCGGACACGTTGCGCACGCTGTGGATCGAGCTCGATCAGAATCTCTTCGCGCCTTCCTCGCCGCGCGTTGTCGCGACGCCGGTCACCGGAGGCACGGAGATTCTGCGCGTCGCCGCGTTTGGGCAAGCGTTGGCGAGCCGCGACACCGGCACGGGCTATTCGGTGCGCGCAACGAACATGGAGCTTCGGCTTCCTCGCACGCTTGCGCCGCAGGATTCGGTCGACCTCGACATCGCGTGGGCGTTTCAACTCCCTCCCGACGGCGCGCCGCGCGAAGGCACGACCGGCGACGTCTTCATGGTGGCGTACTGGTATCCGCGTCTCGCCGTCTACGACGACGTCGGTGGTTGGCAGAACGACCCGTACCTCGGCGCGGCCGAGTTCTACATGGGGTACGCGGACTACGACGTGAACCTCAGCGTGCGGCAGGGTTGGTTGGTCGCGGCGACCGGCGAGCTGACGAACGCGGATCAGGTTCTCTCGAAGCAGACGCGCGATCGGCTCACCGAAGCGCGGCGATCGAAGGACGTCGTGCACGTCGTGCGCGAGCAGGACCGAGGCGTCGGCGCGACGAAAGCGACGCTGACCGGGTTCGACAAAGCGCTCACCTGGCGTTTTCGCGCTCGCAACGTGCGCGACTTCGACTGGGGCGCGTCGCCGAATTATCTCTGGGACGCGACCGTCGCCGTCGTCGGCGATCGGGACGGCGACGGCAAACCGGACACGACGCGGATCAACACCTTTTACCGGCCTGCCGCGCGAAAGTGGTCGTGGGACCTGTCCGGCGACTACGAGCGCGACGTCATCGAATTCTTGTCGCGCTATCTGTGGCCCTACCCGTGGCCACAGATGACCGCACTCGAAGGCCCGGTTTCGTGCGCGGGCATGGAGTATCCGATGCTCACGTGCATCGGCGGCCCGCGCGACACGCTGCTTCTCTACTCGGTGCAGGTGCACGAGACGGCACACATGTGGTTCCCGATGCAGGTCGGATCGGACGAGCGGCGGTACGCGTGGCAGGACGAAGGGCTCACGCGATTCAACCAAGCGCAGGGAATGCAGGCGTTCTTCAAGGGGTACGACCGCGAGGGGCCCGCGCGCGACAGTTACCTGCAGCTCGCGCGGACCGACGGCGAAGTGCCGCTCATGCGCCCCGGCGATCAATATCCGTACGACGGGCGGGCGTACAGCGTCGCGTCGTACGACAAGATGGCGACGAACATGCGCGCACTGAGGGCGCTGCTCGGCGACTCGGTCTTTCTCTCGGCGTATCGCACGTACGGCCTGCGATGGCAATACAAGCACCCCACGCCATATGACTTCTTCAACACATTCAATTCGCTCGCGGGGCGCGATCTGTCGTGGTTTTGGCGCACCTGGTGGTACGAGACGTGGACGCTCGATCAGGCGATCGGCGCCGTGCAAACGGTGAACGGCAAGCTGGACGTGACCGTCGAAGACCGCGGACTCGCGCCGATGCCCGTCCGTTTGGCGGTCACCCGCCGCGACGGCCGCGTGGAGCGCCGTGAGATTCCCGTAGACGTTTGGCTGACCGGCGCGAAGCGCTACTCGCTGACGCTCGACGCGCCAGAGACCGTCACGGCCATCGAGATCGATCCGGAGTCGGCTTTCCCCGACATCGACCGCTCCAACAACAAGTGGGTGCGACGCTGAACGAGTTGGCGAATTGAACGACGAAGGTTTCTGAGTTTCCGGCGCGCATGGCCGGCGACTTGCGACGAACGCGAGCATGGCTTTTCGCGCACATCGCTATCCGCCGGTCGTCGAACCGCCTGAAGAGCGACTTCCCGCTGCCGCGCCCGCGTTGGCTCGCGGAGCGCCCGAGGCGCTCAGCGTCCTCCGGATCGTCGCCGCGCTCGTCTATTGGCAACACGGATTGCAGAAGCTGTTCAACTTTCCGCCGTCGCCGCGCGGACCGATGCCGTTCGTGTTCGATTCGCTGATCGGCGTCGCCGGGGTCATCGAAACGTTCGCGGGAGTCCTGCTGATTCTCGGTCTGTTGACCCGTCCCGTCGCGTTCATCACCTGCGGCGAGATGGCGGTCGCCTATTTCAAGGCGCACTTCCCGCGCGGGTTTTTCCCGATCAACAACATGGGTGAAACGCCCGTCCTGCTGTGCTTCATCTTCCTGCTGCTCATTTTCGCCGGGGCGGGACCGTGGAGCCTGGACGCGCTGATCGCCAAGCGACTCTGGCCCGTTAAACTTCGGGCGTGACAGAACGTCCATACGTGCTCGCCGAGAGCACGTGGAAACAGGTTCGCGCAATCGAGTATTCCGCCGCCGTGCTCCCCTGGGGCGCGACGGAGGCGCACAACTATCACCTGCCCTACGCGACGGACAACGTTCAAGCGGAGCAGGTCGCCATTCGCGCCGCCGAAAGAGCATGGGCGAAGGGGGCCCGCGTCGTCGTGCTGCCGACCGTTCCGTTCGGGGTGAACACCACCCAGCTCGACATCCCACTTTGCCTCAATGTGAATCCGAGCACGCAACTCGCGCTGCTCACCGATCTCGTGGCATCGCTCGACGGACAGGGCGTGCACAAGCTGCTGATTCTGAACGGGCACGGCGGCAACGACTTTCGGCAAATCGTACGCGAGCTGCAGCCGAGAACTCGCGTGTACATGTCGGTGATCAACTGGTGGTCGTGCGTGGACGTGAGCCGCTTCATCTCGGAGCCCGGCGACCACGCCGGCGAGGCCGAGACGAGCGCGATGCTCCACCTCGCGCCGGCCCTCGTCCGACCGCTCGGCGAGGCGGGGGCCGGTCGCGCCAAAGCGTCGCGTCTCCGCGGCATTCGCGAGGGATGGGCGTGGGCTCCCCGCCGATGGACGCAGGTCACGTCGGACACTGGCGTAGGCGACCCGTCCAAGTCGACGGCCGAAAAGGGTGAGGCGTACGTGACGGCCGCCGTAGAGCGGATCGGCGACTTCCTCGTCGAGCTCGCGGCCGTATCGCTGGACGACCTCTACGAATGACGACTCGATAGCGATCGCGCGACCGAGATAGGCGCGCCGCCTTCCATTCGAGGCCATGTCTCGGAAACTTTGTGGGCGATGACGGGCTCACCCCGCCCACTCTCCGAACGCGAACGGACTGCGCTGACCGCGGTCTGCGATGCATTGCATCCCTCTCTCTCTCCTGAGGGAGCGGACGACCCCACCCTATTCGCGGCAAGCGCGACCAGCCAGGGTGTCCCTCGCGCGGCCGAGGAGGCGCTCGAGCTTCTCGCGCCGGCGGATCGCCGGCAGCTGCTGCGGCTGTTGCGCCTGTTGGAAGGACCGCTCGTCGGCCTAACGATTGGAAAGCCACGCGGCTTCTCGGCGATGAAACCGGCTGACCGAGAGCGCCTGCTTCGCTCGATGTCCGCGAGCCGCCTCTCGCCGCTCCGCAGCGGATTCCAGGCGCTCAAGCGTCTTTCGAGTTTCTTGTACTACAGCGCGACCGACAAGACCGGGCACAACGCCGTGTGGCCGCGCATCGGGTACACACCGTCGTCGCGCGGAATGGTCGGAGCGAGCGCCGTGCGGAGCATGCGCTACGACACCGACGCGATTGTCGACTGCGACGTGTGTGTCGTCGGATCGGGGGCGGGCGGCGGGACCGTCGCGGGAGAGCTCTCGACGCGCGGGTACAAGGTCGTGCTGATAGAAAGCGGGCCGGGCGACCAGGCGCCGAACTTCTCCCAGGGCGAGCTCGATGGAACGCGGCGCTTGTATCTCGACAGCGGTCTCACGTCGTCGCACGACCTCGGAGTGGCGATTCTCGCCGGCTCGTGCCTCGGCGGGGGCACGACGGTGAACTGGCAGACCTGCCTTCGCACGCCGGACTACATTCGCGATGAATGGACGGAACGGTCGGGGTGCGGGCTATTCACGAGCGATCAGTTCACGCGCGCGCTCGACGTCGCGTCGTTACGACTCGGCGCGTCGCGCGACGAAAGTGCAGTCAATCCGAACAACGCGGTGATTCAGCGGGGCTGTCACGCCCTCGGCTACGAGTGGTCGGTCACGGAGCGAAACGCCCGCGGCTGCGACCTCGACCAGTGCGGCTACTGCGTGTTCGGGTGTCGAGCGGGCGGAAAGCAGTCGACCGTCGCGACGTATCTGCAGGCACTGCCGCGCAGGGGCAAATCCACGATCGTCACCGACTGCCGGGCGGACCGGCTCATAATAGAGCGCAACCGAGTCGAGGGCGTCGTCGCGAAGACCGTGGTCGCGGCCGGCTCGCTCGTCACCACGGAGATCAGGGCAAAAGTGGTCGTCGTGTGCGCGGGCGGACTCGGCACGCCGGCGCTGCTCGAACGTTCCGGGGTCTCGCTGCCGCAATTGGGCCGCAACCTGTTCTTGCATCCGACGACCGCCGTCGCGGGCGTATACGCGGACCCCGTCGAAGCGTGGCGCGGCCCGCCACAATCGATCATGTCCGCGCAATTCGCGCGCGTGAACGGCAACTTCGGTTTTCGGCTCGAGGCGGCGCCGACGCATCCCGGACTTCTCGCGCTCGCGGCGCCGTGGGCTTCGGCCAGGGCGCATCGGCGAATAATGCAACGCGCCTCGCACGTCGCGTCGACGATCGCGCTGACACGCGACGCGTCCAGCGGTCGGGTACGCACGCGGGGCGACGGCAGCGTCCGCGTCGACTACAGCCTCGGCAAGGCGGAGCGAACGCTGGTCGCGCAGGGAATCGCCGCCGCGGCGCGAATGCATTTGGCTGCCGGAGCCGACGAGGTGCACACGTTGCACACTCGCGGCTTGTCGCTCGCGAAATCCGCGGCGGCCGCGGACGTGGACGCATTTTATCGCCGCATCGAGAGCGAGCCGGTGGATCGGAACTGGTCGTCGCTGTTCAGCGCCCATCAGATGGGGACGTGCCGCATGGGGAGCGACGCGTCGACGGCCGTGTGCGACGAACGCGGCCAGGTGTTCGGTGTATCCGGTCTCTATGTCGCGGACGCCAGCGCGTTTCCGGCTTCGAGCGGGGTGAACCCGATGGTCACCGTGGTCGCGATCGCAACGTGCGTCGCCGAGGGAATCGCGAACGGTGAGGAGTGACGCTAGGATTCGTCGGTCGATGCCTCGAACTCTGCTGCGCGCCCTTCTCCTCGGAGCGTCGGCCGTCGCGTTGACGACGCCGGCGTCCGCGCGAGCCGCGGGCGGTCGACAAGCCGCGCTGGCCTCGCAAGTGGATCCGCTCCACCAAACCGGGCGCAACGTCAGGATCTCGTTGCTGACGATGGGCAACGGGACGCAGGTGTGGGAACTGTTCGGGCACAACGCGATCTGGATCCACGACCTGGTCACGAACCGCGACACCGTGTTCAACTGGGGCGTGTTCGATTTTCGCCAGCCGCATTTCATCCAGCGCTTCCTGAAGGGAACGATGCTCTACTCCGTGGGCGGCGACACCATGGACAACATTCTTCTCGAATACCACTACTGGAACCGTTCGGTCGTCGCACAGGAGCTCGATCTCACCGCCGAGCAGAGAGACACGATTCTGGCGACGATCCAGCGGAACGCACAGCCGGAGAACATCCAGTATCGCTACGACTACTTCCGCGACAACTGCTCGACGCGCGTGCGCGACATCCTCGACCACGCGATGGGCGGCGCGCTGCGAAAAGAGTCCGCGGGGCTCACGGGAACGACGTATCGATGGCACGCGCTCCGGCTGATGCAGGTCCAGCCGGCGATCATGCTCGGCGTGGACCTCGGACTCGGCCGGCCGTCGGACGTCGACCTCTCGAAGTGGCAAGAGATGTTTTTGCCGAGGCAGCTGCACGACTTCGTCGCCGGCATCGTCCTCGAGGACGGCGACGGCGCGAAGCGCCCGCTGGTGCGCCGCGAGTCGGTGCTCTTTCAGGCGACGGGTCGAGGCATCGAGCCCGACGCGCCGCCGCGGTTCGGCATCTGGACGCTGATCGGCGGCATCGTCGTGGCCGCGCTGTTTCTCTGGCTCGGCGTCGCCGCGACGAACCGGCGGGACTGGACGCGCGTCGCGGCGAGCGTCTTGATCGGCGTTTGGTCGCTGGCCGTGGGGCTGTTGGGCACGATCCTCGTTCTGCTATGGGCCGTGACCGACCATGTGTTCGCGCATCAGAATGAGAACTTGCTGATCTTCAATCCGCTCTGGCTCGCGTTCGTCGTGCTGGTGCCGATGTTCCTGATCTCGGGGCGGGCGGCAGGATCGACGCGGCTGATCGCCCAAGCGCTTGCCGCGCTCGGCCTGATCGCCTTGGCCGCTCATTTCGTCGGTCTATCCTCGCAGAACAACCTTGCGATGATCGCCCTCGGCCTGCCGCCCACTCTCGCCCTCGCTCTGATTACCGCGCGACGTCCAGTGCCGGCAGGCCGGCAGCCCGCAGCTTCGCGTTGACCGCGGCGAGCTCCGTCGTCCGGAGCGCCGTCCAACGCGCGTTCAAGTCATCGGCCGCGCGGCGCGCGTCGAGCACCGTCGCCATGCCCTGAGACGTCAGCTCGGTGTCCGTTCCCTCGAGGAGTGAAAGCGCCGACAACAGCTCCCCATTTGTCGAAGCGATGCTCGGTTGAGCCGCGGCGCCGCGTCCTCCGCGTCCGCCCGCCGGTGCACCGCCTCCGCCGCCACCTCGACGGCCGCCGCCGCCCTGACCGACGAGCGCAACGAGCTTGTCGTCGAGCGCGGTCAGGGTCTGCGCGAGGGACGCGTCGGCACGGCCCCGAACGTCGGCGATCTTCGCACGGAGATCGCGAATCTGGGACGTCGCCGCCGAATCGCGCGCGACGTCGTCCCAGATCGCGACGGCCACCGCGTGCTGCCGAGCGAGGATCTCGGCCGGCGTCTTCACGCGTGGATCCATCTTGATGGTGAGCGCCTGCGTCTGCGTCTTGCCACCGACCGTGAGGCGAATCTTGTAGGTGCCCGGGATTGCATACGGGCCGCGCGGCTCACGCGGCGTGTCGAAGGGAACCGCCGAAATCGGATACTGCCCCGGCTGCGCGCTCGTCCCCGCCGGCGGCGAGTAGTGCAAATCCCACACGAAGCGGTGGAAACCCTGCCCCGCCGAGAGAACTCTGGTCGGACGGATCCAGTACGACGGTGTCTCACCGATGTCGGCCGGCGCCATCGACGTGTCTCGGCTCGAGTAACGGCGAATGACACGATTGCTCGCGTCGAGCACCTCGAGCGACGCGTCACCGCTCGTGCCCGGACCGATGAAGTAATCGATGATCGCGCCGTCGGGCGGGTTCTGACCGCCGGGTTCGTCCGGTGGAATCGGGGTGTCGGTGTACTTGGCCGAGCGGAAGCGAATCGTCGTCGCCGCCTTGAAGAGCGTGAGCGCGGCAGACGACGTCGTGGCGGCGATTTGCCGCAAAGACTCGATGTCGTCGAGAATCCAGAATGACCGGCCGTGCGTGCCGATGACGATGTCGTCGTCTTTGAGCACGAGGTCGCGAATCGACGTCGCGGGCATGTTGAGCCGCAGCGACGACCAATGATCACCGTCGTCGAACGACACCCAGACCTGCGTCTCACTGCCGGCGAAGAGCAGTCCGCGGCGCTTCGAGTCCTCGCGCACGACGTTCACGGTCGCGCCGTCGGGAATGCCGTTCGTGATTTGCGTCCACGTCTTGCCGCCGTCGTGCGTGCGGAAAACGTGAGGGCGCATGTCGTCGAGGCGGATGGTGTTCACCGCCGCGTACGCGGTCTGCGCGTCGAAGCGCCCGGCATCCATGATCGACACTTTGCTCCACGGATGGTCGCGCAGCTCGGGCGGCGTCACGTCGGTCCAGTGCAAACCGCCGTCCGCCGTCGTGTGAATCAGCCCGTCGTCACTCCCGGCCCAGATGCGCTTGATGTCGACGTACGACGGCGCGACGGTGTACACCACGCCCGCATGCCGCGCCTTTGCCGTCGCCGAGTTGGAGTAGACGCCGACGTTCGGCGGAACGATCGAGTCGTTGCGCGTGAGGTCTGGACTGATCGCCGCCCACGTCTTGCCGCCGTTCGTGGTCTTCCATACGACGTTCGACGCGAAGAACAACGTGTGCGGATCGACGGTCGAGAAGACGAGCGGAGCGGTGCGCAGGGTTCGATAGTCGCTCACACCGCCGGGCAGCGGCGCGCCCCCACCGCGCCCGACGCGTGGGCCGACTTGCTCCACCAACCCGGTGCGACGATCGAAGCGAGTGACCTTACCGCCGTAGACGATGTCGGGATCGAGCGGATCGGGCGCGACGTAGGCGTATTCCTCCACGCCGACGGGATGCCAATCCCACGCGAGAATCCGTCCGTCGTCGCCTCGGCTGCGCACACACGCCGACCCGGATTCTTGCTGGCCGCTGCACACGCGATACGGAAACGCGTTGTCGGTCGAGACATGATAGAACGCGGCCGTCGGTTGATTGAGCCACGAGCTCCACGTCGCACCGCCGTTCACGGTGACGATCGCCCCCTGATCGCCGACGAGCAGAATGATGTTCGGATCGTTGGGGTTGATCCAAAGACGCTGATAGTCGTCGCCGCCGGGCGCGCCGCGAAACGCCTTGAACGTCTTGCCGCCGTCGGTCGACTTCCACGACACGACCGTCGCCGTGTAGACGACGTCCGGATTCTTGGGATCGACCTTCACCTCCGCGGCGTCCGACGGGCGAGTGGTCACGCGGTCGTCCGTCGTCGACAGGTGCCACGTCTCGCCGGCGTCGTCCGACCGATAGAGACCGCCGCCCCGCCGCGCCTCGACCGAGGCGAACATTCTGCTCGGCATGCTCGGCGCGACGGTGATGCCGATGCGGCCCAGTCCATCCTGTTCGAACGTCGGCAGGCCGTTGGTGAGCCGCTTCCACGTCGCGCCGCCGTCCGTCGACTTGAAGAGGCCACTGCCCGGTCCGGAAAAGGCGCCGTTTTCCCAGGGGCCCTGCCGCGCTTCCCACAGGACCGCGTAGACGACGTCCGGGTTCATCGGATCGAGAACGACGTCCACCGCGCCCGTGTTCTCGTCCTTGTAGAGAATTTTCTGAAACGTCTTTCCGCCGTCGGTCGATTTGAAGAGTCCGCGCTCGGCGTTCGGGCCGTACGGATGACCGAGCACCGCGACGTACAGGCGATCCGCGTCGCGCGGGTCGACGGCGATTTGCGGGATTTGCTGGCCGTCGCGCAGGCCGAGGTGGGTCCACGTCGCGCCCGCGTCGGTGGATTTGTAGATGCCGTCGCCGACCGAGAGGTCGGGGCGCTGCAACCCTTCTCCGCTGCCGACGTAGACGACGTTCGGATTCGACGGCGCGACCGCGATCGCGCCGATCGAGCCGGTCGGCTGTTCGTCGAAGACCGGATTCCACGTGCGCCCGAAGTCGGTCGTCTTCCAGACGCCGCCGTTCACCACGCCCACATAGAACACGTTGGGCTGGTTCGGAATCCCAGCCGCGGCTTTCGTGCGGCTGGCGCGAAACGGACCGATCATCCGCCAACGCATCTCCGAGTACATCGACGGGTCGATGCGCTGCGCGGCGAGCGCCATCGGAAACGCCGCCAAGAGAGCGAGCGAGAAGCGCGAGAAGTCCACTGTGGTGACTCGTTTTCGAGGAAGGAGATGCGGCGGGAGTCGTGGCCGCGCCGGATTGTCGCACGCGCGGTTCCCGGCGGCAAGAGATTACAGTCATGAAAGAACTACTGCTTTCACTCGTCGATCACATGCGCTGGGCCGACGCGATCGTCGGCGAGTCGCTGCAGCGAAACCCGCCGCCCGATCCCGAGGCAGCGCGGCTCTTCGCGCACATCGCGTCCGCCGAGCATCTCTGGTATGCGCGCATCGAGGGTCGGCCGGCCGAGCATGCCGTTTGGCCGACAGCGATGACGCCGAGTGAGGCCGCGGCGCTCGCCGCGGAACACGCGGACCTCTATCAACGCCTGGTCGAAGGCGCGAGCGCCGAGCAGTTGGCTCGGCGAATTCCCTATCGCAACAGCGCCGGTCGCGACTTCCTCAGCCGCGTGTCCGACGTGGTGACGCACGTCGCAATGCACGGCAGCTACCATCGCGGGCAGATCGCGCGACAGCTGCGCTCGGGTGGACTCGAGCCGCCGTACACCGATTTCATTCAGTACACGCGTCGCGATCAGTAGACGCCCGACAATACCCGGTCCGGAATCAACGGCGCGGCATCGAATCTGCCTTTCCTCAATGAACCGGTCCGCGGAACACGCGAGGCCGGTAGGATGGGGAAAGGAATGCAACGAATTCGAATGCAAGGAGCCGCGGCGCTACTCGTCGCCGGCCTGCTGGGCGGAGCGTGCGCCCGCTACCACGAGTCGTCCGCCGCCGGAGAGGTGATCAGCGCTCAAGAGGCGGCCGAAACTGTGGTGCTACACGTCGAGAATCTCGGGATGTCCACAATCGAACTTCGCTCCATTGTGGATGGGCGATCGAGGTTCCTCGGGGCCGTCAGTGCGCACGATACGAGCAGCATCCCGATGGATCGGACGCTCTTTCCGACGGCGAATCTCTTCATCGCCGCGTTCGCCCAGGCTGGAGGCCAGCGTGTGGTCGTGGGACCTCTCGCCGCCGGACCGGGCGAGTCGATCGACCTCACGGTTCAGGAAGGCTTGACCGGGAGTCAGGCGCGCGTGCGCCGTTGACGTCGGAAGCGTTGGCGCGCAGCTCGGCGAGTCGCTTGTCGATGAAGCGGCGCTCGGGCTCGAGCGTCGCGAGCGCCAGCGCCTTTCGATAATCGCGCGCCGCGGCCTCGAACTTTCCGAGACGGCGGCGCAGATCGGCGCGAACGGCATAGAGCAGATGGTAGTCGGCGAGCTCGC
>Ga0157372_10008522_pt1 | contig 10883 bp, 11 predicted proteins | sample C55metaG_FD_115307 | JGI IMG/M metagenome (GOLD analysis project Ga0157372, IMG submission 115307) | Corn rhizosphere microbial communities from Kellogg Biological Station, Michigan, USA - C5-5 metaG | ecosystem: Host-associated > Plants > Roots > Rhizosphere > Soil | place: USA: Michigan...
CATCAAAGGAAAGCAGCCTGGGTGGATCGCGGAATACTTGGACGCCGGCAAACCAAGGGAACTCGTCGAGTATGCCCGGCAGAAACAATTTCGCGACGCCCTGCCCCACGTCATCCGGCCCGATCTTGTCCTAACCGACGAAGGATACACCATCGCCGAAATCGATTCGGTTCCCGGCGGGATCGGCCTGACCGCGTGGTTGAACCAGACATTTTCACGCCTCGGGGAAGATGTCATCGGCGGAGTCGAAGGCATGCTCGATGGATTCAAATCCATCCTGCCTGACGGCGGCGATATTCTGGTATCGGAAGAAGCTGCCACCTACCGGCCGGAGATGGTCTGGCTGGCCGCGCAACTCCGCGAAGCGAATCCGGACCAGACTTGGAAGGTCGCGGCCGCAGAGAATTACCTGCCCGTGGCTGGTCGCGCGGTTTATCGATTCTTCGAACTGTTCGATCTCCCTAACATTCCCGGCATCGACAAGGTGCTGACCGCTGCGGCCGACGGTTCCATCTCGATCACGCCGCCGATGAAACCTTATCTGGAGGAAAAGATGTGGTTCGCACTTTTCTGGCTCCAGCCTTTACGCGAATTCTGGCGACGCGAACTGGGTGACAAATATTTTACCAGGCTCCAGCAGGTAATTCCCTACACCTGGCTGCTGGATCCGACACCGCTGCCTCAGCACGCGGTCATTCCGCGGCTCGAGATCCAGGATTGGCGTGAAGCAGCTTCGCTCAGTCAAAAAGAAAGGGACCTCCTGCTGAAAGTCAGCGGCTTTTCGCCGCTCGGCTGGGGCAGCCGCGGCGTTTCGTTAGGCCGGGACCTTCCCCATGCCGAATGGCAGCAACGAATCGAGTCGGCTCTCGAAAATTTCCGGACATCCCCGACAATCCTCCAGAGGTTCCACAAAGGCCGTCTCTTCGACCATCGTTATTGGAATTCGGAAGGAGCTCAATTGCAGACCATGAAAGGTCGCGTTCGCCTTTGTCCGTATTACTTCGTCGAGAGCGACAGCGTGAAATTGCGCGGCGCCCTGGCGACAATCGTGCCGGCCGACAAGAAATTGCTGCACGGCATGAGAGACGCCATCCTTGTTCCCTCCGCGCGCGCGGACTGAATCACGTCGAGCGGGGCGCGCGGCAGCGTACGATCAGCTCGGAGTTGTACACTGATCCAGCCGAGGAAAGCCGGCTCGAATACAGGGCAAAGTGATCGACCGGAAACAGCCCGCCATCGAGTTTTTCGTTTTCCCTGACGAATTTGCGAACCGCCTGGGCGGAGGCGCCGCGGCAGCGCGCCAGGGTGATGTGCGGATGCCACGGGCGCAAATCGGGCTCAATATTCGCAGCAAGGGCCGCTTCGCTCACCTGTTTGTGAAGTTGAAAGAGGTGCGGATGACCCTGACCGACTCCAATCCAGATCACTGACGGCGCGCCTCTCGACTTAAATGAGCCGACACCGGACAGCGGCAAAAAGAAACTGCCGAACTCGATCTGCTCCAGGCGCTCCCGCAATTTTTCCTCACGACCAGGGTCAACATTGCCAAAGAACCCGAGCGTGAGATGCATTTGATCCTGCTGCGTCCACTTCACTCCTGGTAACGAAGGATCCAGCTCAAGCAAGAAATGCCGGACGCTAGCCGGGAGTTCAATGGCGCTGAACAGCCGTTTACTCATGCGGCAACCGGTCTTCTATGTCCAAATGATCAGCCGTGCCGCCGGTTGAACCGGGCGACCTCGCGCTCGGTCTCACGATCAGTCGCGCGCTTTTTCAGATCCGCGCGCTTATCGTGGGCCACCTTGCCCTGCCCCACTCCAATCTCCGCCTTCAACCGACCGTTTTTCCAATAAAGGCTCAGGATAACGAGCGCGTGCCCGGCCACCGCTGACTGGCCATAAAGCTTATCGATCTCGTGCCGATGCATGAGAAGCTTGCGAACGCGTTTGGCCGCCGGGACTTCATGAGAAGCGCGTTCGTACGGCTGAATGTCGGCGTTATAGAGAAAAATTTCGCCCTTTTCGATTCGTGCGAACGCATCGCTGATATTGGCTTTGCCTCCCCGAATCGATTTGACCTCGCTGCCCTTGAGCTCAATTCCTGCCTCGTAACGCTCGAGGATATGAAAGTCTCGCAGCGCCTTTCGATTCAGGATCGATTCAGTCGCCATGTCTCACCTTAACACAGGCATGAAACCTGTGGTGCAAGCTGCTTGATAGACCGCCGGGAAAAGCCGCGGATCTATTTTTCGGCGGGTTTTTCGCCGGCGGCTTCGACTGACTCAAAAGTCAGCTTGCCGGCGATAATCTCTTTCAGAGCAATATCGGTGAGGGTGGAACGAGGTCCCGTCTCCACCATGGGACGATGACCGAGTCCAAGCTGGCGCACTCGCTTGGAGACCACATTGATCAAAAGCTGCTGGTTAGGGATCACTTGGGCCGCTTCCTGGAGAAGTTGAGTGGTCATATTGCGAGTGGTTCGGGCGGGGCGGGGTGCTCCCGTCGAGAATTCTAAGACTTCAGCCATGCCTTCGACTAAACCCGGACGTCCAAATTGCGAAAGAAGCACAGCCATAAAAAACGAGCCGGAACTGTGCGCGGCGGGAGCGGGATTGTCAACCCGATTTGTCGCCCCGGAATGGCGGTCGATGGCTGGTCAGGGCGAGAATCGGCCTGGCGACTCTAACGCGTATCTTCCACGTAGCTGGCCACGCGATAGTCGACCGCGTCGCCCTGAATATCGAGCGCGCGATCGTAATGCCAGTGGACATTGCCGTTGGCGTAGAAATTTTTACACACTACGGCCCCGGTAATGTCCGGGCCACCGTTCACGGTCACGTTAGCCGAGGGAGCGTAAAGAACCGCGGCAAAACCGGCTGAAGATCCGCTGCCCGAATTCAGGTTAACCACCTGCTGGACGTTAGGGTCTGTTGGGCTGATCCCGTAGAACTGCAAATTACCGGCCAAACCGCTTCCGTTGACGATGCTGGCAGCTTTCGTTTGGATGTTGCCGTCAAAGTATATCTGGAGATGAACGTGCGCCGGGATTGTGATGCTGGGCCCATTGCCGGTGCCGTTTCCGATGTCGCTCTTCACGTGCAAAGCGACATACGTTTCCTGAACCACGCCGTTGACGGTGTATGGCGTGACCGAAAGGTTTCCGTTATTCGCAAACGACGTCAGAACGTAATAGCTCGGCTGGGAGGCGCTGCCAGCCGCCGTGGGCGTAATCGTGGTGTTTCCGGCTACCCCAGTCGGATTCGCGACGTAGGTCCAGGCGGAAGTGTCGGGCATAACAAAGGGCGGGAGCGTGAAAGGAACATTGTTGTCAATCACTCCTGTGATGCTGGTCGTATTCTTGGTGACCGTTCCACCGTTTGTGTAAACGTTGCCGTAGATACTCCCCATAATGGTGGCGATAGACGTGTTGATCTCGATTGTTCCTGAGCGCGCATCGGTATAACGAGGGTCACCGGGATTGTCCTTCACACTGGGATCGTATGGTCCGGCGGACGAACGGAAGCTGTCGACGTAGGCGGCTGAACCAAGTCCGTAGAATGTTCCACCGGCTTTGATCGCGGCCTCAAAAGGAGTCATCGGTGCCGCGATCAATTCAATACGACGCGCCACCTGCGGCTGATTAACCGCGACCAGGGCCTGTCCCGACCCGCTACCATCAGGGCCATAGGTCGCTGTAAAATGATCGTAATTAAAATCGATCACCCGAAGAAGGCTATCGCCTCTAGTGCCCGCGGCCATTCGGTCGTCCATTCCGACCCGCTTCAACCCGAGCACCGGAGCGATGCCCTTGGCCCGAAGGCGATACCACGGATTGCCAGAGCCGTCTGTAAAAAAAATATCGGCTGTGCTGGAACTCGTTAGGCCATGGTCTCCAAATGTGGCCGAGGGGCTGGTGTAAACGGTCCCGGCGTGAGTCCAGCCGCTGAATGCATTCGCATGATCGAGAATTGTTTTCCGAACTTCGGCGTAGCCGATGTCACCGCCAGCCTCAGCCGCGCCCAGGGCTTCCTTCCATGCGCGCACCTGGCTGGAGGTAACATTCAACCTGGTCGCACAATTCAGGAGGACGCTTCCCCCGATGATCGAGACAATCAGGATTGTGCAAAGAATGATCAGGACAAGATTTCCCTCTTCTCGATTACAGCTTGGCGCTTTCATGGCTTTCTCTCCCGTGGTTTAACTGCGTCGCTTGTTTCGCAAGTAGGCCGTTGAGCAAAGGGTCGTCCCACTGCGTTCGACCGCCAGGCTTCCGGTGGTGAATATGGGCAGGAATGTGACCGATGAGTTGACGTACTCAGTATTGGCCAACTCCACATCTGTTGACTGCGGGACCAATTGATCTGTGCTCGAGGCAATTGTCGTCACGACACCATTTTCCGTTCTGGTGATGCTCATGCCGTTGATTGCGTAGACTACCGTCGCCGGGGTCGCTGTGTAATTCACCTGAGGGCCGCTTTGTGTGTAGGAAATCGTGGGGGTTCGCGGAGTTCCTATCGTGGCTGGATTCGCCAGCGCCTCAGGATCACCACTCTGAATCAGATACTTCGGGACGCTGACCGTGATGGATTGCAGATCGACCGAGGTCGTCACTCCAAGCCCCCGCTTCACATCGCGGTTCAGGTAGTCGATGATTCGAACCTGCTGCATTTCGGTGCTGAAGAAATTGTCCACCGCATTGAAACTTTTTTGCAGCGCGGACGTCGCGGCAAATGCCGCCCCGAGAATAATACCGCCGCAAGCGACGCTCAGCATGATCTCGGAAAGAGTGAAGCCTCCCTGTTCGGCGCCCTGAGTTCTTTTAGATAACTTCATTTTTTCGATCCGTTTGATACGATTGTGCTGGTCTGCTCGGAGCGCGGTCGGCCGCCCAAGGCCAGACTCCACGAGGTCGATACATCGACTTGAACGAGGGTGCTTCCGAGATTGGTCGCGGTAGAATTCACCGTTACCGAGCCGCTGGGTGCGCGCGTGATTTGGGTTTGGCCACTGACCGTCGGATAACCGTGGATAGTAACCGTCTCGGTGGCTCTCTTGCAGAAGTCCGAGGTATTCGCAGCCGTGGCCATCAGATTTTGCACGTAGGCCGTAGAGGTCAGATCGCTGAAGGCGAGATTGCGGAGGGCCTCGGTGCGGTCGTTGATTGCTTCCAGGGCGGCGACCGACTCTTTAGAGGCGTCGATGTAGCGCAAGCAGGCCGTGCTCAACTCGAAGATCGTTCCGAAAAAGCAGGCCACGATGATGGCCGACACGAGGACCTCGATCAACGTCAGCCCGGATTCATTTCCCTTCGTTTTCACCCTAATAGCCCTTACAGTCCCAATCGTTACTGTATTTATTGAAAGAGCAGAAAATACGCCATTTCTTCTCGGCCATGAGAATGATTTTACCCGAATGAGAATTTTCGCCGATTATCGCATTTTTGAGAGCCCCGTGCCCTGCAACCCTCCCTTTCTCTACGCCAAAGGGCATGATTGCTTTTCCTTCCCAGCATGTTAAATCCACCGTGCCATCGCGCACGGGCTGTGGCTCAGCTTGGTAGAGCGCCTGCCTCGGGTGCAGGAGGCCGCGGGTTCGAATCCCGCCAGCCCGATAATTTCACCATTAAATAGCTTCCCCGCCACCGCTCCGAGCGCGCAGGAATTTCATGACGCCTGCCATCCTTACTACCCTCCTCGTTAGCGGATTCGGGGTGGCTTTTTTTCACGCCGCCATTCCCACCCACTGGCTCCCGTTCGTGCTCGCCGCGCGATTACATCATTGGAGTCGCGCTCGAACTCTGGTAATCACGGCCCTTGCGGGCGGCGCTCACGTCGGGACGACGGCCTTACTTGGCCTGGCCGTGACGTGGTTCGGAACCGCGCTTAACAAAACAATTCCATCCTGGTTTCCCGGGATCGCCGGCGGCATTTTGTTTCTTTTCGGCCTTTATTATTTGATCTGGCACCGGCATGGCCACATTCATGTGCACGGCGATCACGTCCATCATTGCGATGGCACGACTGAAGCGCATTCCCATCATGAAGCAGAGATCACCGCCTCCGCTTCATCCGACCGCGCCGCCATCGGTTCGCTGTTTGCGTTTCTGACTTTGTCGCCCTGTGAAGGTTTTTTGCCGTTTTACGTTTCCGGGATCAGATACGGCTGGAGCGGCTTTGGAATTTTAACCGCAGCTTTGTCGGTGGGCGCCATTCTGGGGATGGTTCTCTTTACCTGGCTCACACTTGTCGGTCTCGGCCGCCTGAATCTTTCATTTCTTGAAAAATTCGAGAGCGTGATCATGGGAATCTTGCTCTGCGGAGTTGGTTTACTCATTCTCGTTCTCGAATACTGATGGCAAAAGAACTCAACGTCGGAGATACAGCGCCGGACTTCGAAGCAACCGCTATTGGCGGCGAGTACGGCGATGGCCGCGTGGTGTCGCTGGCGGATTTTCGCGGACAATCCGTGGTTCTCTACTTCTACCCGAAGGATGATACTCCCGGATGCACCGTCCAGGCCTGTGGCATTCGGGACGCCTGGGAAGACCTGAAGCGGCGCGGAAAACTTTTTGGAATCAGCGCCGACCCTGCTTCGAGTCACCGCAAATTCATCGACAAATTCAGCCTGCCTTTTCCCCTTCTCTCCGACTCGGAGAAGAAAATTGTCAACGCTTACGGAGTGTGGGTTGAGAAATCGTTCATGGGGAAAAAGCACATGGGCATTGAACGAAGCACGTTTGTCATCGGTCCCGACGGCCGCATCTCAGCGATTTTTCGCAAGGTGAAGCCGGATGGTCATGTCGCGCTCTTGCAAGACGCTCTTAAATTAAAGGGATAAAAATCAAAGAAGTCAGTTGCAGTTTCATTCAAGCAATGGTTGGATGGGCGGCTGCGTAGCCACGCGGCTTCGTTCCCGGTATGGGTTCTCTCAAGAAAAAAAGAAAAGCTAAAATCTCCAAGCATAAGCGCCGAAAGCGCATGCGGGAGAATCGGCATAAGAAGCGCCTTCGCTACAAGGCATAGCGCGATGCGCCGTCGGCGCCACCGACAATCCGGCAGTCCGGTTTGCGCCTCATTATCGCGGTCGTACTGTCGCGGCATGAGGCAGCGGATGGCAAAGATCACGCTCGAATGTGTCCTGGCGCTCGCGCTGGTTCTCTGTTTGTCGGCGCCGAGCCTCGCAAAGACGCCGATCCCAACACCGCGTCCCAAGGCCAAGGCAGCCTCGGGAGGGTCGAAAGGTAATCAGCAGGACGATTCAACCAATCTCGCGCCGGCAAAGGATCTTGCCTTGCAGAATGCGGGCCGCCTCAAGTCGGACGCGCTGACCGAGTTTGTCCGGGGAGCCGCACTCGAGGAAAGCGGTGAAGTGGATAAGGCGCTGGACGCTTATCGTCACGTCTTGAACGTCGATCCCGGCCAGGCGGATCTGGCGGCGAAAGTGGCCGGGCTCCTGACGAGGCAGAACGACTATCCCGCCGCAATCGATATCCTTAAGGACGCCATTAAGGCCAATCCCAAAGCCGCGGAACCTTACCTCCAGTTGGCTTTCATCTATGCGAACTACCTGAAGAAACCCGATCAGGCCGTGGAATACGCCAATCGCGCAATTGCGCTCGAGCCTTCTAACGCCAACACCTATGCCCGTCTTTACGAGATCTACACATCGGCGGGTGACGAGGAGAAAGCGCGCCAGACAATTGAACGCGGCCGTGGCGTCAAGACAGATGATCCGGATTTCTGGGTCCGCTTGGGAAAGTTGTTTGCTGGAATTGTCTTTAAGGCGGGAGCTGAACCATCGCCGCAGGACGTCGCCAAAGTTAACGAGTTGTTCAAGAGAGCGGCTGACCATGCCCCGGACGATCCGGTGATCCTGAAAGACGTGGCTGATTACTACGCTGCCTCACAGCAAATCCGTGAAGCGATTCCGGTCTACCTGCGCGTGCTCGAAATCCAACCGGACGATTCCAACGCCCGCGAAAAGCTCGCCACTGGTTTCGTCCTTACCAATCAGCGATCGAAAGCGATTGAGATGCTCGACGAGATCATCAAGGAACATCCGGAAAAATATCAACCGTACGATCTCCTGGCCCAGGTCCTGGAAGACCAGGGGAACGCGCTGCAACGTGAAAACAAGCCTAACGAAGCAAAAACCGCCTTCAAAAAAGCGGTGGCCAACTACGAGCAGAGCCTGCTGGTTAATCCGGGGCACGCCATCACTTACATTCGCCTGGCTAAACTCCTCCTCGAATCTGCCAGAGACCCGGAGCGAGCCGTTACCGTCCTGACCGAAGCGCGGCGGCGTTTTCCGGAAGCGGCCGAATTGGTTTACTACCTTGCCATCGCTCTGACCCAGGCGAAACACACCCAGCAGGCGGTATCGACTTTCGAGGAAGCATTGCACGAGGCCGAGCTCGATTCCGGCGAGATGGTCAACGCGAAGTTCTATTATGACTACGGAGCCGCTGCGGCGCAGGCAGGCCTGTACGACAAGGCAACCGACCTTCTCAAAAAGGCGATTTCACTCGACCCGGCGAATTCCGCCGAACCTTGCAACTATCTTGCTTACATGTGGGCCGAGCAAAACACTCATCTTGACGAAGCAGCCGATCTTATTAAACGCGCCTTGGAATTGGATCCGAACAATGGAGCTTACCTCGATAGCCGGGGCTGGGTGGAATACCGCCAGGGCAAATTCGATCAGGCATTGAAGGACCTGCTTCACGCCGCCGAGGTCATCGGGCGCGAGGATCCCGTTGTTTTCACCCACATTGGAGATACCTATCTGAAGTTGAAAAAACTACCGGAAGCAGTTGCCGCGTGGCAAAAAGCGGTCGCTCTGGATCCAAAGGACAAGGATTTGAGCGACAAAATCGAAGCGGCCAAAAAGGAGATCGCTAAGGGTGAGGCTCCAAATCAAAATAACTCTCACTAGGAAACTCATTTGAGTACTTCATCGCAAACGAGTCGCTATCCAACTCCATGGCAACGGAAGGCCATGTGGGCGGCCCTGACGGCCCTTTTCGTGGTCTTTCTTGTCGCGCTGACGGGAACCCTCATCTTCGGCATCGCAAAGGCGATCGGGTTTTTGCGGCCGATTCTTATCCCGATGGCCATCGCAGCTATCCTTGCCTATCTGTTCGATCCTGTTGTCACCCGAATGTGCCGGGGCGGAATGGGCCGGACTAAAGCGGTCATCCTGCTTTTTCTGCTCGTCTTCCTGTTCCTTGTCGCGCTCGGCACATGGTTAGTGCCGGTGATTTCCATGCAAAGCGCCAACTTCGCAAAGGATCTTCCCGGTTACACACAAAAGGCGCGAGACGAAGTGGTCGAAATCATCTACCGATACAACCGCGCCTTTGGTTCCGGCAGCGGTCACGGCAAGAGCGCATCATCCACCGCTAACCTGCTCAGCTGGTTGTTAGGCCTCGCGCCGCACGGGAGCCCCACCCCCACGCCGGCGCCGGCCTCGACCGCGGAGAATGCAAACCCGGCCGGGACAGTGGAAAGCATCGCGGCGGCACCGAGCAAGCTGACCTCGGCTGATCGACAGCGGATTCAGGATTTTGTTAAGAAACAGATTCCCAACCTCGAACGTCAGCTGCCCGCGTGGACGGAGAAGTCCTGGGACATTTTGAAAACCAGCATTGGCGGCGTTCTCGGCGTCACCGGCTTCCTGCTTAGTCTGATTCTTGTCCCGATCTATCTTTTCTTCTTCCTAAAGGAGCGACCGCGGATCGAGAAGCGCTGGAAGGAATATCTTCCACTTCGAGCGTCGCCCCTTAAAGACGAGGTTGCGGAGGTCCTTTCTCAAATCAACAGCTACGTCGTTGCCTATTTTCGCGGGCAACTCCTGGTTTGCCTGGTCGACGGTGTTTTGATCGGTATCGCGCTGGCCATTCTCGGCCTGAATTTCGCGCCCTTAATCGGCCTGCTCGTCGTTATTCTGACAATGATCCCCTACATCGGGATCATCGTCTGCTGGGTGCCGGCCGTTCTGATCGCGGCATTCCAGTTTGGTGATGGCTGGCATCCGCTCTGGGTGACTGTCATTTTCATCGTCATCCAAAACCTGGAAGGAATGTTTTACGCCCCGCGGATCGTCGGAAAATCTGTCGGCCTGCACCCAATGACCGTCATCGTCTCCATCTTCGTCTGGGGTCTCTTGATTGGCGGCTTGTTAGGCCCGATTCTCGCAGTTCCCCTTACCGCGACGGTAAAGGTTCTGCTGGCCCGGTACGTATGGGGACGCCGGTTGCGTGACGAGGTCATGCACTCGGTCGAGAAGGTGCCGGTCGTGGAAGCGGCTAACGCTGCCGGGGCCTAGATCATCGCATTTCAGCCGGCCCAACGAATCCAAATTGCCAATGACTGAAAAAGTAAGGCGGGTTCGTAGAAAACGACGTGTCCGATCGCTTCCCGGCATTGAAACCTTTCGGATTTTTCGTCATCGAATTTCTCCCGAGCGACTCGCAGCTCTTGCCGCCGGCCTCGCGGTCGGAATTGTCCTCGCGACTGTTTGTTTCACCTACGGGTCGCGATTTTACAGTAACTGGCGCGAAAACAGGCTGTTGCGACACGCGCAAACTTTATTGCAGAAAGGCGACTACAACGGCGCGGAAGCGGAGGCGCACGCGGCCCTGCAATTTCATGCTGATTCCCTCCCGGCGTTTTATGTCCTGGCCGACGCGACCGAAGCGCAAAACCGCCTGGATACGGTTGCCTGGCGAGCGCAGATCGCGCGACTCGCGCCCGAGCGCCTCGACAGCCATCTCAATCTCGCCTCGGCCGCCCTGCGCTTCGGAGAACTCGACGCCGCGCGCAAGGCTCTCGATCGCGTCTCGCCGGAGGATCGTAACAAGGCCGAGTTTCATGTCGTCGCCGG
>Ga0157372_10008524_pt1 | contig 10883 bp, 10 predicted proteins | sample C55metaG_FD_115307 | JGI IMG/M metagenome (GOLD analysis project Ga0157372, IMG submission 115307) | Corn rhizosphere microbial communities from Kellogg Biological Station, Michigan, USA - C5-5 metaG | ecosystem: Host-associated > Plants > Roots > Rhizosphere > Soil | place: USA: Michigan...
AACGTCCACCAAGGCATGCCGGTCTCGGTCACGATCGACGCGTTTCCCGGTCGCACGTTCGCCGGAACTGTGGAGAAGGTTCAGCCACAGGCTGTCATCCAGAACAGCGTTACCATGTTCCCGGTTCTCGTCTCTCTGCCAAACACGGATCTGGCGCTGCTCCCGGGCATGAACGGCGAAGTTTCCATCATAACGCAGCAACGGCGTAATGTGATCGCAGTACCGAACGACGCTGTGAGAAGCATGAAGGATGCAGTCGATATCGGCGCAGAGCTCGGGATCAGCCAGGACACGATGGACGCACTCGGAGTGCGCCGTGGTGGCGGCGGGTTTGGCGGTGGCGGCGGCGGCGGCGCAGCTGGTGGTGCCGGTGGCGCTGGTGGTGGGGGCGGTGCGCGTGCCGGTGGAGGTCGCGGTGGCCGCGGTGGTGGTGCCGGTGGTGGGTTCGGAGGCGGCATCACCGTGCCGGATTCCGTCTGCACCGGCGTAATGGCCAAGCTCAACAAGGTCAATGCGCGTGCCCTGCTCGACTCTGTGCGCGCTCAGACCCGTGCTGGCACGATTGATTCGGCAACCGCCCACAAGAAGACTGAAGCGATCTACAAGAGCGCGAGCGTCTCGGCCGATACGGCGCGTGCATGTATGCGCGCAGCGTTCGCCGGCGGTGGATCGGGCGCAATCGGGGCACCGGTCGTAGCATTCGTCAAGACCGCAACTGGATGGTCGCCGCGGGTGGTAAGACTCGGAGTCAGCGACTTCGATTACACCGAAGTGATCAGCGGACTGAAGGAAGGCGATGAGGTCGGGCTTCTCGCCACCATAGCTCTCCAGGCGTCACGCGACAGATCCAGCGCGCGCGCACGGTCGATGGTTGGTGGTGCATTGCCAGGTGGAAGCAATACGACCCGTCCGGCCGCTGGTGGAGGCGGAGGAGGACGTCCAAGATGATGCCCGTTGGAGAAACCCTATCGATCGCGATGACCGCGCTCCGAGCCAACAAGATGCGCTCGGTGCTCACGATGCTTGGCGTGGTTATCGGCGTCGGAGCGGTCATTGCGATGGTGGCGATCGGAAATGGAGCCCAGGAGGCCGTGAAGGCACGGATATCCGCGCTCGGAACAACTCTGATTTCGATCTCGCCGGGACAGATCTTTTCGCGCGGTCTGGCATCGAGCACCGACCGCGCGAAGTTGACGATGGCTGATGCCGAAGCGCTCCGGGTAAACGCGAAGCTCATCACGCAGGTCGAGCCGGAGATGCAGAAGACGGCACAGGTTCAGTATCTCAACAAGAACACCAGTACCGACATCATCGGTACGACTCCGAATTACCCGCAGGTTCGCCTCTACACCATCGCGTCCGGACGCATGTTCACGAACGCGGAGGACAAGGGCAGCCAGCTGGTTGCGATACTCGGTGACGCGGTACTTCAGGACCTCGGTATCACGAATGGCGAGTCGGTCATTGGTGAGACCGTCCGAATCCAGGGAATCCAGTTCAGGATCGTCGGAACGCTGGCACCAAAGGGTCAGGGCACCGGATTCGGCAACCCCGATGATGAAGTCCTCATCCCCATCACGACGATGCGCTACCGCATCTTCGGGAGAGATCAGCTACGCACGATCAATGTGCTCGCTCCCAACGATTCGCTGGTAACGGCGACGATGGCCGAGGCGCAGTCGATCCTCGCGCGTGCACACCGGCTCCGGCCGGGCGCCGAGAGCGACGTCAACATTCGAAGTCAGGCCGACTTCCTCAACACACTCGGGGAGACGACGGCGACGTTTACGTACCTGCTTGCCGGCATCGCAGCGGTCAGTCTGATTGTGGGCGGAATCGGCATCATGAACATCATGCTCGTATCGGTGACGGAGCGCACGCGTGAGATCGGGGTGCGCAAGGCGCTTGGCGCGACACGACTGAACATCCTGCTCCAGTTCCTTATCGAGGCCGTGGTGCTCTGCATGCTTGGGGGCATCGGGGGAATTCTGATAGGAGGTGGAGGCGCACTGGCGATGACCAAGATCGCCAACTGGAACGCATCGATTTCGGTGAGCGCGGTCCTCGTTGCATTCGCCTTTTCCGCCGTCGTCGGAATATTGTTCGGCGTGTGGCCAGCGCGTCGCGCAGCTTCGCTCAACCCGATCGACGCACTGCGCTACGAGTAGCGCGGACCCGTTGTTCGAAGTGAAAGAGGGCTCTGCATTCGCAGAGCCCTCTTTTTTTTCGTCATGCTGTCGCCAGTCCTACAGCGTGAAACGCCATATCTCCTCGCCACCAGCCGGATCCGGAATGCGTCGCGCAGTTACCCGAAACACCCGCTCGATGAGCTCGGTAGAGAGCTCCCGGGCATCGTCGGCTTCCTTTACGAGGCGCCCATGTTCCATCAGAAAGAATGCATCTCCGTAGTGGAACGCGACGTTCATGTCGTGAAGAATCGCAACCACAGTGCATTCATGCGCCAGCAATTCACGCGCAACGTCGAGCAGATGAATCTGGTAGTGAACGTCGAGGCTCGCCGTTGGTTCATCAAGAAAGAGATAGTTGTGAGCCGACGCACCGTCGTAGCTCCATATCTGCGCGAGTACTCGCGCAAGCTGCACTTTCTGCTGCTCGCCGCCGGACAGCGTAGGATAGTGTTGCGCACGCCGGTCGAGCATTCCCACCATCTCGAGAGCGCGATCGACGATCTCGACGTCGTGAGCCCCCGGAGATCGACCGTAATGCGGATACCGGCCCATCAGAACGACATCCCGCACCGGCAGCGGAAAGGCGAGCTCGACGTGCTGCGACAGCACCGCACGCCTCCGTGCCAGTTCGGCCGGTCCAAAATCGCGCACAGATCTCCCATCGTACGTAACGTGGCCGGCCGAGGGCCGCAACAGCCCGGTAGCAATTTTGAGCAGTGAGGACTTTCCGGCGCCGTTCGGTCCCAGAATTACGTTGAAGCGCCCACGACGGAAACGCGCAGTCACATCGTCGAGAATCAGATTGCCGCCAGCGCGATAGCTGGCTCCGACCACCTCAACCATAGAAGCTCGCCGCGCCGCGCCGTTGCTGCCGAAGCAGAATCCAGAGGAATACCGGTGCGCCCACAACCGCCGTTATGATCCCCACCGGCAGCTCCGCCGGTGGAATTATCATGCGTGCCACGATGTCGACGACGGACATCATCACCGCGCCCAGCAACGCGGACGCAGGAATCAGGAATGTGTAATCGGAAGACTTGAGCATTCTCAACACGTGTGGAATCACGAGTCCAACGAAAGCGATGACACCAACCATCGCAGTTGCAACGGCAACCATCACCGTGTTGACTATGATGAGCCGCAGGATCAGCTTCTCGGGCTCCGCACCGAGAAAGGCAGCCTCGTCCTCACCCAGCATGAGCGCATTGAGCGACTTCCCATGTCGAACGGAAATGGCGAAGCATCCAGCGAACGCTGCAGCCACCATCACGACGCCGCGCCAGTCGGCTGTCGTGAAAGTGCCAAGGTTCCAGAAGGTGATGTTGCGCGCCTGTGGATCGCGCGCGACATACGAGAGAAAGCCGGTGCCTGCTCCGCACACGGCATTCACTGCGATCCCCGCCAGCAGCAACGTGAAGACGTTGACCTTTCCGAACGAAGTGGAAACGCGGTACACCAGCATGGTCGCCGCAAACGCGCCGATGAATGCCATCACGGGTACCGCCAGCGATCCGAGCGGCCGTGCCAGCGCGCTCGTGGTTCCAAACACGAACACCAGGGATGCGCCGAGCGCCGCGCCGGCGGAAGTCCCTGCGAGTCCTGGCTCGACTATCGGGTTCCGGAAGATTCCCTGCATCAACGTGCCGGAGACGCCCAGCACCGCTCCGGTCAGTGCCGCGAGGAATACGCGCGGTAACCTGAGCTGAAGAAATACGTTGCGGTTGAGCGTGTCGGATGGCGTCGTCGCGATCCATCCAAAGCCTTCGCCGACGTACCGCACCATCTCCGATGGGGTGAACGTGAACGCGCCGATGCCCGCCGAGGCGATAAGCGAGGCCAGCAGAACGACTCCGAGAACAAGGTAAGTTCCCGAATAAGCCGAGCGATTCAGCATTTCATGAATGGTGACCGGATTTGATGGCCGCGTGCGAACCCGCATTAACAAAGCATAAATAGTTCATTAACAGCCTAATGTAAGCTGTCCGCTGGCGTCGAACGCGCGCGAATTCAAACGTCAACGAACCGCTCTGTGACCACTATACCGACCCTCCGCCTCACACTCGCCCGTGCCACACTCGCCAGTGCAGCCATTCTCGCCGCTGCGATCGGCTGCAGCGACAGATATACCGATCCCAGTCTGACGGCACCGCCTGCCCCACTCGCCGTCAGGATGATCAACACCAATCCAGACCTTCCCGACGCCGCTGAAGTCGATTTCATGCAAGGCACCGCGGATTCGGTGCGCGCGCATTACGCCTCCTCCGACAGCAGCGACGTTGGAGTGACACCGTGGTCCCGTACTGGCCAGGGAACGCTGTCCCTGATCGGTCTGCGCGCGGGGACGTCCTACAACATCACGCTGGAAGCACGGCGCGCCGAAACGTCGGTGCTCGGGCCCAGCGCATCATACACATCTCCTCCGTTACCGCAGGCACTCGCGGGCGTAAGTATGACGCTCGTGTCCGGCACGCCGCCCACATCCGGTTACACACTCACTGCCATCTCCGGCATCGCGGGTCACGGCTACCTTATCGCGTTCGATGGAGCCGGAAACATCCGTTGGTATCACGACTGCGGTCCGTTGTACGTGCAGGAAGCGAAGCAACAGAGCAACGGGGACATGACAGTGTATGTCGGCAACTCGCGAGGAGGAGATCCAGACCCGGGTGCATTCGTCGAGATAAGCCCGAAAGGCGACTCTGTAAGGAGCATCACCGCAACAGGCAGCGAGTACACCGACGGTCACGAACTGATCGTCACAAGCGATGCAAACGGAGCGCGAACTGCGGACTATCTGTTTGGATACGACATCCGCAATGTCGATCAGTCAGCATATGGTGGTGGCACCGATGACCAGGTCGCGGGGCATCAGCTCGTTCGAATCAGTGCAACTGGCGCGGTCGACACGCTCATGCAGGGATGGTCATACTGGACCCATGGCGACAAGGTCGACCCTCCACTCGATGACCAGTCCATCGATCACCCCAACGCAATCGATTTCGATCTCGACGGCGGAGTAATCGCCTCGTTCCGCAACCTCGGCGCGATCGTAAAGATCGATCCGAACACACACAAGGTCCTCTGGCAGCTCGGCGGCGCACGCAATCAATTCACGTTCATCAACGATCCGCAAAACGGGTTCAGCGGGCAACATTCAGTGCGTGTGTTACCGAACGGCCATTTCCTCCTGTTCGACAACGGCGTGTCCAACACACCCGGCGCTTCACGGGCAGTTGAATACGCAGTGGATGAATCGGCGAAGACGGCGACGATGGTGTGGCAATATGTCCCGCAACCGTCCGTATTCAATCAGTTCACCGGATCGGTGCAGCGACTCGCCAACGGCAATACGGTAGTCGCGTGGACCAACTTCGGACTTATCGACGAAGTCGCACCAAGCGGCGCGCTCGTCAATCGCATGCAGATCAACTCCGCGCCCGGCGTCGCCGCCACTGCAGCCTATCGCGCGATTCGCATCGACAATCTGTATCGCTACGTCAAACCCTGAGTGCCGTGCTGCCGGCGCCTCAACGAGGCGCCGGCTGGCCGCCGGGATTCCAGTGCGGCACCGGGCCATCCGCAAGAATTCTCACCGCCTTCACACCCGCCTGAATGACACGCGTCATGTGATGGAAATCGACGCGCGACAGCTCGTCCGACGGCTTGTGGTAGTCCGTGTGCATGTTGTAGCTCGACATCGTGTGCGCCGGAATGCCCATCTCCGCATAAGCGATGTTGTCACTTCGCTCGAAGAAGTGCTGGTCCGGGCGCTTGTCGGGACCAATCGGCAGGCCCGCAGCTGCGAACATCGGGCCCATCGTCGAGCGGTCGTATCCCGTCAGCCATGCGCGTCCCACGCCGCCTGACAACGAGTCCGGGCGACCGATCATCTCGATCTCGAGATTGGACACGACCGCCTTGAGCGCAACCGGCGGATGCTGGATGAACCAGCGAGTACCCAGCAGGCCGACCTCCTCGCCCGTGGTAGCGACAAAGAGGATGGTACGCCGCGGTGCTGGTCCAGCCGTGATCGACCGGGCAATCTCCACAGCGGCCGTCGTGCCGGATGCATCGTCGTCCGCGCCGTTGTAGATCGAATCGCCATCAACGGTCTTGCCGATTCCGAGGTGGTCATAGTGAGCGTCCACGAGCACGACTTCCTGGGATAGCGCCGGATCACTTCCACGGATCATCCCCACCACGTTGACTCCGAGCTTGCGGTGGTCGGCTGGAAAGGTGTCGAGTGCCGCGAAACTGGCCGCCAGCGTCAGCCGCTCCTGCCCGTTGGCCCGGCGCGTGACAGCGATCGGAACCCGCTGGAAATAGCCGCTATCACCCTGTGGAACCAACCCGATCGACCTCATTTGCCCGGCGATGAACGCCGCGGCCTTCGCAGAGCCACGCGAGGCGGTCATGCGTCCTTCCATCGAGTCGTCGGCCAATGCCGACATCACAGCCCGCACATGCGATTCCGCGACTGAGGCATCGGCCGCCACCGGCTGGTGCGGAAGTCCCGCGGATGCACAGGCAACGGCCCCCAATATGGCCATTACGCCGGTCATGCCGAGGGATCGTTTTATCATTCTATTCATCTACTGATGTCTCACTCGAATGAAATTCCGCTGTAACAGGAACCAATCCAGTCACAAACGCGGTGGAATTGTCGTGCATATTGGTCATCAATGCAACGTGCTACAGTCAAAGCGAGCGCCAAGCTCGCGCTTCTGGTCATCATACTGGCCGCGACGTTCATCGTCGCGCGCCATCTTGGGCTGTCGCACGGGGGGATGACCAAATTTGCCCAGCGTGCGCGGGCGCTGCGCGATGCCCCGTATGCTGTGCCGCTCTTCCTGCTGGTTTATGCAGTTGCCGGGACACTGGGCGTGCCCGGCTCAGTGCTTACGCTTACGGGGGGAGCAGTGTTCGGCTTCGAGCTGGGCACGCTCCTCAACTGGATCGGGGCCTCGATCGCCGCCATCGGTGGCTACTGGCTCGCCAGACTACTCGGCAAGGACGCCGTCGAGCGCATCGGCGGGCGAAAGATCTACGCCCTCGAGAAGCTGGCAGATGCCCACGCCTTCTCCACGGTCCTGCGGCTGCGGCTCATACCCGTGCTGCCGTTCAACGCCCTGAACTTCGCCTGCGGCCTCGTCGGGCTCGATTTTGCGTCCTATGTGGCCGGCACGATGATCGGCGACTTGCCGGTAACTGCCGCCTACACCTACTTCGCCGATGCCCTGCTGTCCGGCGTGGCCGGCGCCCGCCGCACCGCGTTGTTCCACGCGTCGATCGCCGGCGCCCTCCTGATCCTCCTCTCCTTCGTCCCCGGCATGATCAAGCGGGCAAGGGACCGCCGGGCCAAAGAAATTCGCGAGAGAGAAAGTCGAGCTTGACAGGCAGTTGAGTGAGATATAGTGTATTAGGCAACTGGTACACCATAACACCGCTGTTATGCTAATCTCGCTGGATCCACAGGACACCAGACCCATCTACATCCAGATCGTGGATGAGGTACGACGTGCGCTCGTTCTCGGCACTCTGGCGCCGGACGGCCCTCTCCCATCGGTCAGGGACCTCGCTGTCAAGCTGCGAGTGAATCCGAATACCGTGAGCCAGGCTTATCGTGAACTCGAGCGGCAGGGCATGGTTTACGTGCGCCGAGGACAGGGGACGTATGCCTCACACGGCCAGACGGATGGAGTAGAGCGTCGCACACTGGCCGAAGGGGTCGCGCGGCGAGCTCTGCACGACGCGAGACGCAACGGGCTCGGCGTGGATGAGCTCGTCGACGCCATCCGAAGCTACGAAGCCCAACGCAAGCAAGAGGAACCTGTATGACGAGCTCCCTACCAACGCGACTCCGCGACGGCGAGCTCGCCGTCGATACACGAGGACTCACCAAGCGATTCGGTGATCAGGTAGCACTGAACGACGTGACGCTGCAGGTTCCGACAGGTGCCGTCTATCTGCTGGTTGGACCCAACGGCGCTGGCAAGAGCACGACGCTCAAGGTACTGCTCGATCTGGTGCGTACCGAGCAGGGAGCTGCGGAGGTGTTCGGCCTGAACACGCGCGAACGTGCGCCGGAAGTGCGCGCGAACGTCGGCTACGTGCCCGAGTTTCCCACTTGGGGATATGGATGGATGCGCGTCGGCCGGCTGCTCGAGCATCACGCGCTGTACTATCCAACGTGGGACGCGGACTATGCCGCGAAGCTGATGCAGAAGTTCGATCTGCGCACGGACCGGAAGATGGGAGTGCTTTCCAAGGGGCAGGCGCGTCGCGTTCACCTGACGATGGCGCTGGCACATCGGCCACCGCTACTACTGCTGGATGAGCCGACTGACGGTCTCGATCCATTCATGCGCGACGAGACGCTCGGCGTGCTTGCAGATCATCTTGCCGCATCACCGACGACCGTCGTCCTTTCGACGCATCACGTCGAGGAAGTGGAAGGGTTGGCGGACCACATCGGCGTGTTGCGGAACGGGGAGTTGCGCGCGCAGATGTCGCGCGACGATCTCAACGCCGGCCTGCGCCGATATCGCGTCGAGGTACCTGACGGCTGGAGCGGTGTAGCGTCGCTCAACGGCACAGTGCTCCGTCGTGTGGCAGCGCCGCGCGAAGTGCAGTGGACGGTGTGGGGTCCGGAAGCCGAAATAGTTCAGATGCTGACGGGTTCGGGCGGAACGGTGCGCGAGGTAGCCCGCCTTTCACTGATCGATGCAACGCTCGCACTTCTCAACCCGAACGACTGACATACGATGACATCCACATCATTGCATCCAACGCCGTCGTCGCGGACCGTGGCGACCGAGCAATTTCGCGCGGTGGGGCTGGCGCTGCGGACGGAGGGGATCTTCTTTGTCGCAGCGCTGATTCTCTTCGGCGCACTCATCATCGTCTCCGCCGTAAGGTTCGCGCATGGTGATCATTCACCGAACGCGCACATGGGATTCAGATACGGTAGTTCAGGCGCCATTCCGATGTTTCTGGTTGGCCTTCTCATCCCGTTCGGTGTGTGGCGAAGCGAGGATCCTGCACGCCGTTCGTACCACTGGTCCATGCCTGTCGCGCGGGGGCCGCATACGGTGGTGAAGCTGTTGTCAGGCTGGGGATGGCTGATGATCGCGACGATACTGTATCTCCTCTTCATCATCGCGGTCGCGTATTCGGTCTCGATGATCACCGGCGAGCAGCCCTGGCAGCGTCCGACGCCAGCATGGGAATGGGCGGTGGCATTCACCGCACCAACGCTTGGCTATCTGTTGACGTCCATTGCAGTCATTGGCAGCGACCATCCATGGCGCTGGATTGGCGGCATTCTCATCGGCTATGGCGTACTGCTCGCAGTGCTGAAGTCGTTCGGCATGGAGGACATCGCCCGTGCGCTCAATACTATCACCGACGGGAGATACGGTCTCAACGCCGCGCTGTTCGGGGCGGTCACCGACGGAGCGCGAGGCATCACCGTAGGAGTGACGCGGGAAGCAATGGCGACGATGCGAATGGCGACGTGGGTGTTGGCCATGCCGCTATGGATCATCGGTTCGGCAATCGCTGTCACAGTCGCATCCTACAGGCATCGCGAATAGCCGCGATTCAGTTACACGACAAGCTCGAGGAAGAGCGCGTCCAGCTCAGCGTTGACATCGGCACAAACACCCTCGTGCACGGGCCCGCTCTGAATCACATCCGAGCGCGGAGCGGTGAGCCAGTGGAATCGCTCGGACGGAGACCCGAAGGCGAGTGTCCCGCCCTCGCCTTCTGAATTACACACCGCTCTGTACGTCATCAGGTAGCGCATAAGCAACTCGACGTCCACGTGCGGCGCGCGCGCGGAGAGCGCTGCACGCTCAGCCAGCACACGCATCCCGACGAACTGAGCGGTTGGCGCGTGCAGGATGACGCCGACCGGCACCGCCGATCCGATGTGAACGTGCGGCACGACACGGAGCACTGCGAAATTGTACGGTATGTTGCGCACAGGTGTCGTCATGGCGTCGTCACCTGCGTGCGGTCCGTTGACGCGGGACATCGGTGAGTCGCTCCGCTCGCATTCTACCGGCGGTCTCGGCGAACGCGCGTGGAGCAGCGAGACGCGTCGTGAGATACTCGACATAACGTGCGCGCGCCGCAGCGGGGGTATCCCCGTCAGCCCTGTACGCATCATCTTCCAGCAAACCGTCGGGAACGCGAGCGACGATGTCCGTCAATACGTCCCGGCCGAGCATCGCGGCCATCCCGGCGTCCACCACGCTCACGTCGTCCGCGTGCGTCAGAAGCACGTGGTCACGAACCAGTGGAAATGGCGATTGCATGCGCGCAGTGTCCACGGATTGCCAATCATGATGGGCATAGAGCGCGGCGCCATGATCGATGAGCCACGGACTACGCTCCCAGATCATGAGATTGGTATTGCGCGCGGTACGATCGGGGTTCGTGAGAAACGCGTCGAGCCACACGATCCGGGTGGCAAGAGGAACGGGTATGAGATCACCCGCCGCGGTCGCATCGAAGTTGAACGCGCCGTCCAGGTAGCGAAGGCCGACGTTGATACCATGACTCTTCCGCAGTACCTCGCCGATTTCCGGATCCGGCTCGCTGCGGCCGAATGTCTCCGAAACGTGCACGAGTGCGAGCGACGGCACGGGAAGGCCCAGCGTGTCGGCCAACATCCCTCCGATCAGCTCG
>Ga0157372_10008527_pt1 | contig 10883 bp, 6 predicted proteins | sample C55metaG_FD_115307 | JGI IMG/M metagenome (GOLD analysis project Ga0157372, IMG submission 115307) | Corn rhizosphere microbial communities from Kellogg Biological Station, Michigan, USA - C5-5 metaG | ecosystem: Host-associated > Plants > Roots > Rhizosphere > Soil | place: USA: Michigan...
CGGTGAGGGGCGAGGCGTTAACCTCAACGCGTACCGCAGGGCTGGCAGAGCCTCCGGTGAAGACCTGGCCGACGCCCTCCACCTGCGCGATCTTCTGCGCGAGGATGGAGTCCGAAGCGTCGTACATCTCGGACTTGGGAACGGTGTCCGACGTCAGAGCGAGGATGAGGATCGGCGAGTCCGACGGATTGATCTTGCGGTAGGTGGGATTGGAAGGAAGGTTGGCAGGCAGTTGCGCGCGTGCCGCGTTGATGGCGGCCTGCACATCGCGCGCGGCGCCGTTGATGTCGCGGTTGAGATCGAACTGGAGGATGACGCTGGTGGAGCCAGTGCCGGAGGTGGAGGTCATCTCGTTGATGCCGGCGATGCGGGCGAACTGTCGCTCGAGCGGCGTGGCAACGGCAGAGGCCATGGTTTCGGGGTCAGCACCAGGGAGCGATGCGCCGACGGAGATGACGGGGTACTCGACTTCAGGCAGTGAGGAGACGGGGAGAAGCTTGTAGGCGACGGCGCCGGCGATGATGATCGCGATGGAGAGCAGGAAGGTGGCGACGGGACGCTTGATGAAGGGCGCGGAGAAGTGGACGGTGTTGACTTCCCCGGGGCCGGCGAGTGGCTCGTCGGCTAACTCGCGATCGGCAGCCGTGGCGTGGTCGTGGGGCGCGCGGTCGCCAGCGATGTCGTCGGGGCCGTGGAGGCCGCGAAGCGCGTCACGGTCGCCGGGACGCGCGTGGTCGCGGGGGGGTTTGTCGCCGGGTTGGGGGTCGGTGAAGCTCATGCCTTGGAATACCAACGATGGCCGAGAAAGTTGTGCGCTCGAAGGGGCGCTGGATCTCGCATCACGTTGAAGCAGAGGTTGTTTGACGTAATGACGAAGTGCTGCACGTCGATCCTGTGCGGTGGTGAGACGGGCTTCTGAGACTCGTCCCCGGGCGTACCGCATTCAGCAGAGGGAGCACCGATAAAATCGAACGTCACCGCAATCGGACACTCGCGCGGGCCGGTGTAGGCGTTGGCTCGCCAGCTCTTCACGAAATCGAGTGCTGAGGCTCGCAGCATAGGAGGTCCACTTACTACTGTCCCGTTCGTTGCGATTCCGTCTTGTCCGAAATGCACAAGCAAGATCACGATGCCGCTGACGTGAGCTGCTCGGGCGATTGGTGGGTAGACGAGCTGTGACGTCTCGGTGACAGAGGTGATGCCGCACGGCGCTGATTGTGCAGGCAGGGCGGCTGCGGCTGCCAGCAGCAGAAGTGCACTCGCGCTTCGCGCGATACTCCACCCTTTCGCGAAAGACGCGAAAGGGTAGGCCACCCGGTTTCGGGCCACCCGGTTTCTGTGGGCCCGGATTGTGTGAGCGCGTGGCATCGATCAGTCTCCGGGCAGGGGTTCGGGCAGGTTGCCGCCACCGCCGTGGCTGGGTGGGTGCTTGCCGCCGTGAGTATGCTCGTAGAACTCTTCGTCGGCCTTGGCGGTACCGAGGTACTTGCGGCCGATGCGGTCGAAGAAGAGATAGACGACCGGCGTAGTGAAGAGCGTGAGCACCTGCGAGATGAGCAGGCCGCCGATGATGGTGATGCCGAGCGGGGCGCGGAGTTCGGAGCCCGTGCCGCTGCCGAAGGCGAGCGGGACAGCGCCGAGGAGCGCGGCCATCGTGGTCATCATGATGGGGCGGAAGCGTAACAAGCAGGCTTGATAGATGGCCTCTTCAGGCACCATGCCCTGCTCGCGCTCGGCCTCGAGCGCGAAGTCGATCATCATGATGGCGTTTTTCTTAACGATGCCGATCAGAAGGATGATTCCTATAAGCGCGATGACGGAGAGGCTGTTGCCGGTGATGAGCAGAGCGAGGATGGCGCCGACGCCGGCGGATGGCAGCGTGGAGAGAATCGTGACGGGGTGGATGTAGCTCTCATACAAAACGCCGAGCACGATGTAGACGGTGATGAGTGCGGCGAGGATGAGCAGCGGCTCGTTGGTGAGCGAGGCCTCGAACGCAGCGGCGGTTCCCTGGAAGGCCACGTTGACGTTCATGGGGAGGTGCATGTCCGCGACGGCCTTGTTGATGGCGTCGACGGCATCGCCGATGGATTTGCCGTTGGCGAGGTTGAAGCTGATGGTGGTGGACGGGAACTGGCCCTGGTGGCCGATGGAGAGCGACGTGGGCTGCGTGGTGAGCGTGGTGAAGGTGTTGAGCGGAACCTGACCGCCGTTGGAGCTCTTGACGTAGAGGTTGTCGAGCGAGCTGGCGGTGCGCTGGAAGTTGGGCGCGACTTCAAGGATGACGTGGTACTGGTTCTGCTGCGTGAAGATCGTGGACACCTGGCGCTGTGCGTAGGCGTCGTCGAGGACGTTGTCGATCGACGAGGGGGTGACGCCGAGGCGGGACGCGGTGTCGCGATCGATGACGAGCGTGGCGCCGAGGCCGTTGATCTGCTGATCGCTGGCAACGTCGGTAACGATGCCGTTGAGCGATTTGAATTTTTCGACGAGCTGATTGGTGATCTGCGCGAGCTCGACGGGATCGGGGTCTTCGACGGAGTACTGGTACTGCGTGCGCGAGATGCGGTCTTCGACGGTGAGGTCCTGCGCGGGCTGCAGGAAGGTCTGGATGCCGGGGATCTGATTCACGCGTCCCTGCAGGCGCTGGATAATCTGCTGCGCGGTGTCCTTGCGGTCGTCGCGACTCTTGAGATCGATCTGGATGCGGCCGGCGTTGAGCGTGGCGTTGGTGTTGTCGATGCCGATGTAGCTGGAGAGCGAAACGACGTCAGGGTCCTCAAGGATGGCGTGCGCGACCTGCTGCTGGCGGTTGGCCATGGAGGAGAATGACGTGCTCTGGTTGCCCTCGGTAATGGCCATGATGACGCCGGTGTCCTGAGATGGGAAGAAGCCCTTGGGCACGATGAAGTAGAGCCACAGCGTGAGAACGAGTGTCGCGGCGGTGACGATGAGCGTGAAGGTCTGGTGGCGGAGTACCCACTGAACTCCGACGCCGTATTTCGCGATGGTCCACTCAAACCACTCTTCACTCTTGCGGTAGAAGAGGCCCAGCTCGGACTTCGGCTTGTGCTTGAGCAGGCGCGCGGACATCATCGGCGTGAGTGTCAGGGAGACGACCGCGGAAACCAGGATGGTGACGGCGAGGGTGACGGCGAACTCGCGGAAGAGCCGGCCCACGATGTCGCCCATGAAGAGCAGCGGGATGAGCACGGCGATGAGCGAGACGGTCAGCGAGAGAATCGTGAAGCCGATCTGCTCGGAGCCTTTGAGCGCGGCGTCAAGCGGCGAGTCGCCCATCTCCAGATAGCGGTCGATGTTCTCGATCATGACGATGGCGTCGTCGACGACGAAGCCGGTCGAGATGGTGAGCGCCATCAGCGAGAGGTTGTTGAGCGAGTAGCCGAGCAGATACATGACGCCGAAGGTGCCGACGATGGAGAGCGGCACGGCAACGGCAGGGATGACGGTGGCGCGGATGGAGCGCAGGAAGAGGAAGATCACCAGGATCACGAGACCGATGGTGAGGCAGAGCTCGAAGTTGACGTCGGTGATCGAGGCGCGGATGGTGTTGGTGCGGTCGGTGAGGACCCTGAGCTCGACGCCGGCGGGGAGCGATTCGCGCAGCTTCGGCAGAAGCGCCTGCACGCGGTCAACGACGCCGATGATGTTGGCGCCGGGCTGGCGCTGAATGTTGATGATGATGGCCGGCTTGACGTAGGCCTGCGAGGCCGGAACGTCGATGGTTGTGCCGTCGGGCTGCTTCTGCGTGTGCGCCGGCTGCGCGGCGAAGCCCATCCAGGCGGCCTGGTAGAGATTTTCGGCGGAGTCGACGACTTTGGCGACGTCCTTGAGGCGGACGGGCGAATTGTTACGGTAGGCAATGATGACGTCGTCGTAGTCATCGGCGGACATGAGCTGGTCGTTGGCACCGATGGTGTAGGCCTGGCGCGGGCCGTTGAGCGAGCCCTTGGCCTGGTCGACGTTGGCGGTACCGATGGCGGTGCGGATGTCCTCAAGCGAGAGGCCGTAGCTGGCAAGCTGCGCGGGGTTGGCCTGGATGCGGACGGCGGGCTTCTGACCGCCGGCGATGGAGACGAGACCGACTCCGGAGAGCTGCGAGATCTTCTGCGCGAGAACGGTGTCGGCGAGATCTTCAACCTTCTGCAGCGGAACGGTATCCGAGGTGAGCGAGAGGGTGAGGATCGGGGCGTCGGCCGGATTGACCTTGGCGTAGATGGGCGGGTTGGGGAGGTCCTGCGGGAGGAAGGTGTAGGCGGCGTTGATGGCGGCCTGCACGTCCTGCTGGGCGACGTCGATGGACTCGGAGAGATTGAACTCGAGCGTGATGATGGAGCCGCCACCGGAGGAGATGGAGGTCATCTGCTGGAGGCCGGGGATCTGGCCGAACTGGCGCTCGAGCGGACCGGTGACGGACTGCGCCATCACATTGGGGCTGGCGCCGGGGTAGTAGGTCTGAACCTGGATGATCGGGTAGTCGACCTCAGGCAGAGCCGAGACCGGCAGCTCCAGCCAGGCGACGAAGCCCGCAAGCAAAATGGCCACCATCAGGAGCGAGGTGGCCACCGGCCTGAGAATGAATGGCCGGGAGGGACTCATCAGTGAGTTCCTCCCGTGGAGGGCGCGGATTGTCCGCGGTTCTGGTTGCGCTGACCGTTGCCTGGATTTTCGTTCTGCTCGGGCGGGACGGGGGAACCGTTGTGCAATCCGCCGGAGCCGGCTGCGGGCGCCACGGACTGAGCGTTCGGATTCGTCGCGCCGACGGCACTCCCACTATTGGTTGCGGGAATGGTGTGCGCTTGCGAAGGGGTCACAGGGGCGCCGTCGACAAGCTTCTCCTGACCATCCACGACAACCTGCTGGCCAGGCTTGAGGGCCGTGCTGTTGGAGAGCACGGAGCTGGTGCCGATGGTGAAGTCGACCTTCACCGGGACGACGTCGGCATGGAACGGCTGGCGGGGCTGTTTGCCGTTGCGGCCGCCGGCGCTGCCTTCCTCTTCTTCGTCGTCGGCCTGCTGGTTGCCTGCGGCAGGCGCGGCGGAACGCTTCGACTTGCCGGCACCTGGGGTGACATTGGCCGACATCTGTCCGGGCAAATTCTTGAGTTTCTCGGGCGGCGTGGGGCCGGGGTTCACGACGAAGACGTAGTCGCCCTGATTGCCGCTTTCAATGGCCGCCGTCGGCACGACAATCGCGTTCGCGCGCTGGCTGAGGATCAGACGGACGTTGACGAACTGGTTGGCAAACAGCGAGCCGTCCTGGTTGTCGAAGACTGCCTTGAGCTTCGCAGTGCCGGTGGTGGTGTCGATCTGGTTGTCGATCGTGAGCAGCGTACCGCTGGCGATCTTGTGCGCATCCGTGCGGTCGTAGGCTTCGACCACGAGCTTGTGGCCGCCCTTCATGGCCTGCTGTACCTGTGGAAGCTGATCTTCAGGCAGCGTGAAGATGATGGCGATGGGATGGACCTGCGTGATGACAACAAGACCGGTTGAGTCCGAGGCATGGACGATGTTGCCGGGGTCGACGAGACGCAGACCGACGACGCCTTCGATGGGTGAGTAGATCTTGGTGTAGCCGAGGTTGACGCGCGCGGCTTCGATCGCGGCCTGATCGGCCTTGATGGAACCCGCGGCCTGACCCTGGTTGGAGACCTGAAGCTGCTGCTGCTCCTTGGAGACAACGCCGGCCTCGTAGAGCGCGGTGTAACGCTCCGCCTGAGCCTGCATGTTCTTGAGATTGGCTTCGTCCTTGGCAAGCGTACCGATGGCCTGATCGAGCGCGGCCTGGTACGGGCGCGGATCAATCTGAAGAAGGAGCTGGCCCTTTCTGACGGTCTGGCCTTCCTGGAAGTTCACCGAAAGGAGTTGACCGTCGACGCGTGTGTGCAGCGTGACGGTGTTGTATGCGGTGACGGTGCCGAGCGCTGTGAGGAAGACGGGGACGGTCTTCTGTTGAACGGGCGTGACCTGAACGGGCGTGGGCCGATTGGCGGCTGCAGCCTGCTTGGCTGCAAGCGATGCAGCGGCCTGATTGTTCGCGCGTATGCGCCAGACGATGAAACCGGTCAGCGCGAGGATGATGAGGACGACGACGACCAGACGCAGTTTGCTGCCGGGACCGCGGCCTCCGGGCTGGGAGGCATGCTCGGGCAAAAGGTGGCCCGGATCAGAGACCGTTTTTGTTGCTGCGCGTGCTTCAGGTTCCGCGGTGCTTACACGCGGCATGACGCCAGCAGCATTGTGGCTGGAAGAGGCTGACATGAAGATCGAAGAACTCCTGCGAAGCTGTTGGAACCAAACCTAGTAAGACGTCAGTATTCCCCAATGGGGTAGGCCATGCCGCGTGGTGAGTGCCGGGAGCCTGGCGGACAGGGCGGCCCTTCTCCATGATACTGACGGTATAGTGACGATGAGCGCACCTCCAAGGTTTCGGACCATGATTTCGGACAGCGGAATACAGTCATCGGCAGCAGCCCCGGTAATCGACCAGGAGCTTAGTCGGAGAGAATCTGTGCCAATCGGGGCGGTTCTGGCCCCGGGCGTTCCCCTGTGCGTGGATCTTGATGGAACGCTGGTGAAATCGGACACGTTAGTGGACTCCGTGCTGGCACTGGCAAGGCAGAAGCCGGGGGAGATTCTTCGTATTCCGAGCTGGATTGCGCAGGGGAAGGCGCAGTTTAAAAAGCTTGTAACAGGCGCAGTTACGCTCGACGTGGAGCACCTGCCGTATAACCGGCCGCTGCTGGAATGGCTGCGGGCGGAGCATGGGGCGGGACGGGCGATCTACCTGGCGACGGCCGCAGACCGCTCCCTGGCGCAACGGGTGGCGGACCACCTGGGCATCTTCGCGGGGGTATTGGCCTCAGACGGCGCGACAAATCTTGCCGGTAAGAGCAAGTTGCAGGCGTTTCGTGAGCACTTTGGCGAGCGGTTCTGCTACATCGGCAATGCAAAGCCGGATGTACCTCTGCTGTGCGCGTGCGAGAGCCCCATGACGGCGAACCCGCAGCGTGCGCTGACGGCTGGATTGCGACGGACAAAGACTACCGTCGCGGCAAACTTTAAGGATCGCAGCCCAGCGCTGAAGAGCTGGCTGCGGGCCGTGCGGCTGCACCAATGGGCGAAGAATGTGCTGATCTTTGTGCCGCTGATGCTGGCGCACGCGTGGAATCTGACAAGGGTAAGCGCGGCGGCAGTGGCGTTCTTCAGCTTTGGGCTGTGCGCTTCGGCGACGTACATCATCAACGACCTGCTGGACCTGGAGGCGGACCGGCGGCATCCGCGCAAACGGCGAAGGCCGTTTGCCGCAGGCGATCTGTCGGCGATTGCGGGCGTGGGCGCGGTGTTTGTGATGATGGCAGCGTCCTTTGCGTTGGCGGTGGTGGTGCCGCGGATGATCCATGCGGTGCCGGGAACGCATCCGGAGTTGTTGCCGAATAACTTCCTGGTATGGCTGCTGCTCTACACGGTGACGACGCTGACGTATTCGCTGTATCTAAAACGCACCTTGTTGCTGGACGTGTTCGTGCTGAGCGGGTTGTACACGGTGCGCCTTCTTGCGGGCAGCGCGGCGACAGGGGTGACGATCTCGGAGTGGCTGGGAGGATTCAGCGTGTTCTTCTTCCTCTCGCTGGCATTTGTGAAGCGCTTCAGCGAGTTGGAGAGCCTGCGCGAACGCGGCGGCGAGGTGCCGGCAGGCCGGGGCTATCACGTTAGCGATGTGGAGCAGTTGCGCGCGTTTGGCACAGGATCGATGTTTGCCGCGGTGCTGGTGACGACGCTGTATATTTCGAACCCGCAGACAAGTTTGTTGTACGAACATGCGAAACGGCTGTGGCTTGTGGTTCCGGTGCTGCTGCTGTGGCTAAGCCAGGTGTGGATGCTGGCAAGCCGCGGACAGATGCACGATGACCCGGTGGTGTGGGCGATTACATCCAAGCGCAGCCTGCTGCTGGGTGCGGTGATGGCCGCGGTGGTGTGGTGGGCGCTGTAGTGGCAAGTAGACTGTGAAGAGATGGATTCGACGCAATTGACAGACTTCTCTCCGTCCTCGCTGGATGCCGCGTTTGCCGCGGTGGAGGCGGAGGCGCGCGCGCAACTGGCTGCGCCGGACTTTGATGCCGAGGCGTTTCGGCTGGCGTGGCTGGGACGCAAGCAGGGCCGGCTGAAGGCGATCTCCGACGCATGGCTGAAGGCTGCGCCGGCAGATGCGAAGCGTCTGATTGGACAACGGTTCAATGCGCTGAAGGAGACGATCGAGGCGGCTGTGGAAACTGCGGCAGCGCGGCCAAAGGCTGCCGAGGCGACGATCGACATCACGCTGCCAGGGATTGCGCAGAGGATTGGAGCGGAGCATCCGCTGATTCGCACGATGCAGGAGATCGTGACGGTGTTTGAGCGGATGGGATATTCCGTAGGGCTGGGGCCTGAGGTAGAGACGGACTTCTACAACTTCGAGGCGCTGAACTTTCCGCCGAATCATCCAGCACGCGATACGCAGGACACACTGGTAGTCGCAGACCAGGAGAAGAAACCGGCGCGCGAGCGACTGCTGATGCGCACGCATACCTCGCCGGTGCAGATCCGGTCGATGCTGGAGCAGGACCCGCCGCTGCGGCTGGTGATTCCGGGCAAAGTGCATCGGAACGATGCGGCGGATGCGACGCACTCGCCGGTGTTTCACCAGGTGGAGGGGCTGTGCGTGGACACGAACATCACGTTCAGCGACCTGAAGGGCACGCTCGATCATGCGATGAAGGCGTTCTTCGGCTCTGGGGTGAAGACGAGGTTCTTTCCGTCGTTCTTTCCGTTCACGGAGCCGAGCGCGGACGTGCAGATCTCGTGCATCTTCTGCGGCGGGAAGGGTTGCCGGAAGTGCAAGCACTCGGGATGGATTGAACTGCTGGGCTGCGGCATGGTGGACCCGGCGGTGTTTGAAGCGGTCGACAAGAAGCGAATTGAGCTTGGACGTGAGCCCGCGTATGACACGCGCAAGATCAGCGGATTTGCGTTCGGCATGGGTGTCGACCGCATCGCGATGATGAAGTATGGCATCAGCGATATCGGGCTGCTGTACTCGGGGGATGTGCGGTTTCTGGAGCAGTTTGCGTAGTATTTTGAAGGGTTTGGCCGTAATTCAAAGGGTCGGTATCTGCGCTTTAGAGCCGGAGTTATAACAAAATTAAGCAATTTAAGCGCGGATACTTAAACTCCTTAAACTTCTTATAAACTCCAGATAGGTATGGACCCGCTTCGAAACCCCTACTCGCCGGGTGCAGGAACTCCTCCGCCGGAACTGGCTGGCCGGGAACGTCTGCGCGAGCAGGTGCGGATCGCGCTGGCCAGATTGCGGATCGGCCGCCCGGCGAAGAGTGTCCTCATGGTGGGGCTGCGTGGAGTGGGCAAGACCGTATTGCTGGATCAGCTGATGCGGGATGCCGAGGTTGATGGCTTCTGTACGGTGCGATCCGAGACACCAGAGAATCGATCGCTGCCGGCGCTTCTGGCGCCGCAGATACGTTTGGCACTTCTGCACCTGAACCGTACTGAAGCCGCCAAGGATGCGGTTTCGCGCGGGCTGCGCGCGCTTGCCGGTTTCGCGCGGGCGCTCAAGGTGAAGTATCACGATCTGGAGGTAGGCTTTGACGCTCTGCCCGAGCCGGGATTGGCTGACAACGGAGACCTGGAGATCGATCTGACAGCGCTACTCGAACAGGTGGGCGTTGCTGCCAGGAAGGCCGGGACGGCGGTCGTCCTGTTCATTGACGAGTTGCAGTATCTTCCGCAGGATCAGTTTGGGGCGTTGATTGCTGCACTGCACCGCAGCATTCAGCGTCAACTGCCCGTGACCATTGTGGGAGCAGGATTGCCACAACTTCGCGCTCTCGCGGGGGATGCCAAATCGTACGCGGAACGCCTCTTCGACTTTCCCACGATCGGCCCGCTATCACCTGAGGAGGCTGAACAGGCGCTGCGTAAACCGGCGGCTGACGCGGGCGTCGGCTACACAGACGAGGCAGTTGCGATGATATTGGAGCGAACGCAGGGATATCCCTATTTCCTGCAGGAATGGGGAAACTGCTCGTGGGATATTGCTGGCGCTTCTCCGATTACCCAGAACGATGTGGAGCGGGGGTCTCAAGTGGCGATTGCGACACTGGACGAGAGCTTTTTCCGGGTCCGGTTCGACCGACTTACGCCAACGGAGAGGCGCTACCTGCGGGCGATGGCAGAACTCGGCTCGGGAGCCCACCGGTCGGGCGATATTGCGGGTGCTCTGGGGAAATCGGTCACAGCCCTTGCGGTGTTGCGCCAGAGCTTGATCCTCAAAGGCATGATCTGGAGTCCAGGACATGGCGAAACGGCGTTTACTGTTCCGCTGTTTGACGGCTTTATGAAACGCATCATGCCGGGCGATGATTGGAAGACTGAGTAAGGAAAGACACCGTTAGAAGACATGAATATTTTGACCACCTGGATCCGCTCGTACCTGCCTGAGCTGAACGTCAGCGATGCTCAGCTGGCTGAAGACCTGACGCTGCGCGGCGTTGCTGTTGAGGGAATCTTCCCTGCTGCGATCGGCGGGTCGCGCTTTGAGATGGACATCACGACGAACCGCGTGGATGCGATGAATCACTACGGGATCGCGCGTGAGGCAGCGGCGATTTATGGAGTGCCTCTGTATCCGCTGACGGATGGGCTGGGCGGGCCGGTTGAGGCTGCGCGGGCGGGTGATGCGTTTCCGGTGCGTATTGAGGCCAAGGATCTGTGCGGGCGGTTCACCGCGCGGGTGATTCGCAACGTAAACGTGAAGCCTGCGACGGGCTTGATCGCGGAGTACTTCAATGCGATTGGGCAGAAGCC
>Ga0157372_10008528_pt1 | contig 10883 bp, 3 predicted proteins | sample C55metaG_FD_115307 | JGI IMG/M metagenome (GOLD analysis project Ga0157372, IMG submission 115307) | Corn rhizosphere microbial communities from Kellogg Biological Station, Michigan, USA - C5-5 metaG | ecosystem: Host-associated > Plants > Roots > Rhizosphere > Soil | place: USA: Michigan...
ACTCCTTCCTCCGCGCGCTGTTACCGAATTACTTCAGCGCCCGAGGCTTACGAAAAAGCTGCAAGCCAACCTCGGTTCTCCCATAACCATGGTTGCGGCGGACGCCGGTTGCGGCAAAACCACCCTGATCGCTGACTTTGTTCGCAGCCAGACGCGGCCCACGGTTTGGTACCAGCTTGACCATACTGACGCGGATCCGGTTGTCTTTCTCGGTTATATAGCCCACGGCATCAAGAATCTCTATCCGTCATTCGGCGAAGCTATCTTTCCATACTTGAGCGAAGCTAACGAAGAGGTGCATCGCTTTCCTGAACGATCGGCTGACCTGCTGATAAACGAGATACTTCAATCGGTCGAGCAGCCATTCATTCTTGTTCTGGATGACTATCACCATATCGGCCGCGATACCATCGTCCACAAGCTGGTCGATCGGCTCCTGCAATATTCGTCTGACCTTGTGCATCTGATCATTACGACCCGCGACCTTCCACCGCTCGCGACCATGCGGCGAAAGACGCAGTCGGCTGCGTTGGTGATAACGCGCGACGATCTTCTTTTCACAGACGACGAAGTTAAAGAGCTGTTCAAACAAACGCTGAACGTCGAGCTGAAAGACGAAGAGATAGCCGAGTATCGCGGGCGAACCCAGGGATGGATAACTGCGCTTCAACTTGTACGTCAAGTTGCCGAGCAGGAGATGCATTCGGCAAGCGGACCGGCGGCGTTGGACCTGCATGACATTCTGCAGCAATCGGAACGCGACATCTTCGATTATTTCGCCGAAGAAGTTTTTTCGCGTGAGTCGGCTGACACGCAGAGGCTGCTGATGGATCTTTCGCTGCTCGAATCGCTGCAGCTCGATCTGTGCAGCGCGCTGTTTCCAGAGCTGCGCTGCTCGGCAGCACTTCCCGAGCTCGCGCAGAAGAACGTGTTTCTTACCGTTGCCGGTGATCGTTTGACCGGTGAGGAATATAGATTCCATCCTCTGTTCCGCGAGTTTCTAGCCCGCCGCCTTCGATCCGATGTCGGCCAGGCACGGGTCGCCGAAGAACGGAACCGGATCGCCGAGCACTTTCTCAAAAGCAAAAAGTGGGAGGTGGCCCTGCCCTACCTGCTTGCCGCCCGAAATTTCGATCGCGCAGCGTCCGTGATTGCAGAAACGGGGGACAAGTGGATCGCGGCCGGTGCATTCACTTCGCTTGGCCTGTTCGCGGAACAGATACCCGACCGATCGCTGGAGGAACACCCTCGCTCGCTGCTGCATAAGGCTGAGGTCGCACGGCTTCATGGCGAGATTGAGAAATCGTCGAAACTTCTGAACCGCGCCGTCGAGCTGCTAAACAAAACTGAGGATTCGATCGGAGAAGGTGAAGCTCTCCACTCTCTTGCCAGTCTGGCGCGTCGCCGCGGTCGATACGTCGAGGCGTTCTCACTAATAGAGCGTGCCGAAACTCTCGTGTCGCATACGTCGGAAACATTCATGAAGTGCGCGAACACGCGCGGCCTGTGCCTGATCGTGCAAGGGAAATACGCCGAGGCGGAACAGCAGTTCAGGATTGCCCTCGAACTCGCTGACAAACTCGGAAACGACCAATACGTTCGTCTCGTGACACACAATCTTGCGCTTGCACCGGGCTTTCGCGGAGATTTTGGCGAGGCTTTGCGCTGGTTCAGACGCATTTTTCGCGAGGGTCAGCCCGACAAGCAACTGCCGCAGGAAGCAATCGGTCACTTGAATGTGGCACGCCTGCATCTTTACCGCGGCGAATTCGAAGACACCGAAAAACACCTTAGCCGCTCGCTCGAGTTGTGCCAGCTCTATAATCTTCGGTTTTTGCGGGGCGAAATATTCGAAGCGTATGCGAATTTCTATCGCGAGAAAGGTGACTTCGCTCACGCTGAGGAATTCTACGAGCGAGCCGCGAATGCATATGATGAGGCCGAGATCGACATCACGTCGAAGGAGTTGAACGAGGAACGCGCGGCTTTCTTCCGCCTGCGTGGTGACCTCCCGAAGGCGCGCGCGCTGCTGGAGGCTTTGATCAGGGGACGTGAACAGCGGGGAAACGAACACGGAGTTCGCACCGCTCGCCTGCGTTGCTATCAACTTGATCTTGCCGAAGGCGCTTCAGAGGGCCTGGACGTGCACCTCCGTGAACTGCTCGATTATTTCAACCGCCACAACCAGTACTACGACGAAGCATTAACAGCGATGCTCCTGGCGGAGACATACTTCGTTCAGGGAAAGACGAAAGACATGATCGAGTACGTACGGCGGGCGTTGGATCTTTCGACTCGTTTCGATTACGAGTACTGGCTGCGTGGCGAGATCCGGCGAAATCCAGCGATATTCGGACATGAAGACATCGTGGACCGCCTGCCTGTAGATCTTCGCGAGGAGCTGAGTGCGGAACGCTCGGCGCCGGTGCGCGTCCAATCTCAGTTAGAACCGCGCGCTCCTATTACGGATTTGACGATCCGGGTGCTTGGCCCGGTAGAGATCTTCCGCGATCCTTCCGTTCCGTTTGCCGCCGACGCCTGGACCACGCGGCGGGCACGGGACATCTTCTGCTACATAGCAACCAGCAAAAATCGACGCGTTCTGAAGGAGGTGCTGATCGAGGCCTTCTGGCCCGATGAGGATCTTGAAACCGTTGAGAAGAATTTCCATCCGACGATCTCGCATATTCGAAAAGCGCTCAACAGTCGTCAACCCTTCAAGCAAAACTTCCTTATCTTTCGCGACGGCGCGTATCAACTCAATCCCGAGCTATCATATTCCATCGACGCAGAAGAATTCGAGCGGTGGATCGTCGAAGCAGAAAAAGCAAAACGAGAGAAAGACGGCGCGCATCAACGGGCGATTCTCGAATCCGCTCACAAGATCTACCGAGGGGAATTCATGCCCGGCGTTTATGAGGATTGGGCCGAGGAAAGACGCCAGTTCTACTCAGAACAGTCCGCACGTGTCGTTGCCGCTCTCGCAAAACTCTCCCTTGCCGAAAAACACTGGGCCGATGCGTTGCGGTATGCGGGCGAAGCTTTGGCAGGCGATCCGTTTCGCGAGGACATGCATCGACTAACAATGAAAGCGTTCGCCGCCCAGGGCAAGCCGGCATCCGTTAAGAAGCATTTTGAAAGAATGAAAAAGACCCTGCACACCGAACTGGGCATCGAGCCGGCCGAGGAAACAAAGCGTTTGTTTGCAGAACTTATGAAATAAGACACGTCCGGCCAGCCTCTTTACATAAAAGTCGTTAGACTTCAGAAAGAATCCTCTGAGTTACGGAGAGCGCCAAAGGCGCGAAATATGAAAGCCAGGGGCAAGTGACGAGTGCAGCGAGGAGCGTCGCCCCTGGTAACAGAGTCAAATTTTCGGGCCCTTCAGGCCTATTTTTCTATTTGACTTTTTGATCCAGGGGCGACGTTCCTCGCTGCGCTCGTCACCTGCCCATGGCTTTCATATTCCGCGCCTTTGGCGCTCGGTCACGACTTCTGGTGCAAAGCCCAGCCTCAAGTTCGCCTCAAGTCTTAAGATCGCCGCTCAAGTTTTTCTCAAAGCCAGTCCTTTATCTTCGCTGACAGTTGATTTCCCGAATTGATACGTCAAGGAGACAAGGACAGTGAACTTTCAGAAGAGGAACCTGTTAAGAAGGACGCTCACGCTTCTGTTTTTGTTTGCTTTGGGTGCCGGATTCTGGCGAATGCCAAATTCGCCGGTTACTGCTGTATCGGCGCAAGCTGGAAGCGCGACGCTTAGCCCGGCGCTGAGCGCCCGCCTGGCAGCACTCGCGAACGACGCCGACGCCGGAATGGTGATCGTTGCATTCAAGTCGTCGACCGGATTGCGCGAAGAGCATCTTAACGTCCTGCGTGCAGCCGGCGTGACTGGCGGCCAGACGTTCCCGACGCTTGGGATGGTCGCGCAGCCGATGACCGTGGGCCAGGTCCGCGCGCTTGCCGCGAACTCCGCAGTACGATCGCTATGGTCGAACGATCACCTGATGTACTACATGCATCAGGCACGCGTTTTGGGCGGTGTTCAAAAAGTGCAGACCGACTCTGCAATGACACTGCGGAACGGCGGTATGCCGGTTTCGGGCGCCGGCGATTTTTCGGTGTTAGTGATCGACTCAGGCGTCGACGCAACACACGCCGACCTCCAATTCGGGACCAAAGTCATTCAAAATGTGCAGACGCCCGTCGCGGCAGGAACACTGCCGGGCTTTACTCCTCATGTCTCGATCGAGAACGTACCTAACACCGACCAAACCGTCGGTCACGGCACTCACTGCGCCGGGATCATCGGCGGAACGGGATTGCGATCCGGAGGCCTTTATACGGGCGTTGCCCCGGGGGCAAAGATCATCGGTGCGGGGCTGGGCGCAGGAATATTTGTGATAAACGGCCTCGCCGCTTGGGAATGGGGCCTGGCAAATCAATACCGCTACAACATCCGCGTTGTGTCTAACAGCTACGGCGGCTCAGGTGCATTCGATCCTGACAATCCGATCACCATCGCCTCAAAAATGGCTTATGAGCGGAATATCGCCGTCATCTTCGCAGCCGGAAACGATGGGCCCACAAAGGACACGTACAACACTTATGCGAAAGCTCCATGGGTGATCGGCGTTGCCGCAGGTTCGAAGGAAGGTGATCTCGCTGACTTCTCTTCACGCGGAGTTCGACGTGATATTCGGTTGAGCAACGAAGATCCGAACGATGACTTCAATGCTCCGACGATCACCGCTCCAGGCACGGGCCGCATATATGAAACCAACGCGGGTAAGTTTACGTCCGCAGTTGTATCCACACGCTCGACCGTCAATCTGACGGCGAACGGGCTCGACGCCGACGCCGAACTTCCACCCACACACATCCCGTTCTACACGCAGATCTCCGGCACATCGATGGCGACGCCTTACATCGCCGGTGTTGTCGCTCTGATGCTCGATGCCGATCCAACGCTTTCGCCCGATCAGATCCGCGAGATCCTTACTTCGACTGCCAGCAGAATGCCGGGCCGCGAGGAATGGGAAGTCGGCGCCGGTTTCGTCAATGCACACGCGGCGGTTGATAAGGTTTTCAACCGCTCCAAACCATATAGAAATATGCAGGACGTTATGTATAACGCAGTTTTTGATATGGACCATCCGCCCGTGCAGAACTTCCACATCGATTTCAGTCCGGAGGTCTCGGGGCCGGCATCCGCAAACGCAAGAACATTCACCGTCGAGCCTGGCATGAACATCGTTGACGTCTTTGCGACGGTTGACACGATTGCCGGAGAAGAAACCGGAAACCTCGTCGGGATGCGCATCACCAGCCCAAGTGGAGTGAGCTATTCAACCGCGATCGAGTATCCGGCGATAGGTACAGATAAGCGAGAGATCGTCGTCCAGAATCCCGAACCGGGAACATGGACGCTCGAGATACGCGGGGCACGCGGCTTAACCGCCGTGCAACAAGTATCGTCGCCGATTCAGGTGGCTGCTCCGGGGCCGGTCGACGGAAACATTACGCAAACGCGATTCATTCTCCCGGTAATAGCCGACATCCAGGGACATCCGCAGCAGGCAGCGATCGAAGCGGCGTTAAAGAGCCGGCTGATCGACACTTTCGCAGACGGAACCTTCCGTCCCGATGCGACGGTCACTCGCGAAGACCTGGCGCGTTCATTCGCCTTGAACACGAGCCTTCGTCAAACGCTTGGCTCGACGCCGAAGTTCACCGACGTAAGCGGCGACCTTCGGTTGTTGGCCGAGTATGCGACTGCGCGCGGATCGACGAATCGCGACTTCGATTTCATTCCAACAGGAATGATCGCCGCCTCAGGTACGTCGTTCAATCCAGGAGGCTCAGTAACCCGGCTTGACCTTGTGGTCGCGTTGATGAAAGCACTCGGCCACGACGCTGCGGCACGCGCTCTCGCAAACACGACCGTCACGTCAAACGGTACGGCACTGAGCGACAACGCTCAGATACCGGGTTCGCTCCGTGGCTACGTTCAGATCGCAATAAATAAAGGTCTGTTCGAAGTCTTTCCGGCTGAAGTTCGTGAAATAGCCCCCGGGCAATTCATTGTGATCCCAGGACCGCGATTCGAGCCGGCGACAACCGTCTCCCGAGCGGCACTGGCAGGGAAACTCAACACTTATCGCATGTTGTTTACGACAGGCGGGTAAAGTTTTCACCCCGCGCACTTCCGCCGGGCGAAATTTCGTCCGGCGGTTTCTCGTTCCAGCCCGTGACTGGAACGAGTTGAAAGCGGCCCCCGGCCATCTGTGGCCGCTTTTTTTTTCAAGTCTGGCTCAACCGTTTGTCACTTTGGCATCAAGAGTTTCTCAAGCAGCCGCTAATAGGCTCTGAGCGAAAGTTATTTACAACCATTTTCAAAGGTCTTTGCAGGAAGGATGGAGGAAGAATGAACGCCACTAGCAAAACACTCAGGAGGAACAGAATTTTTCGCTTCGCGATCTCGCTTAGCGCGGCTGTAGCGATCTTCGGAGCGATGGTTTGGCGACCGTTTGACACAGGCAAGGCGGCGCCCGCGGCGTCGGAAATCGTGAAGGAGCTGTACAAGCGTCCCGCTCCGAACTTCGATCTGAACGCCTCGCTGCATTTGCCGAACGCCCGCCAGGCAACATCCGCGCAGCTCACCGCTCTCAACAACCTCAAGGCATCGGTAAACGCACCAAACATGACGACCCGCTGGAACGATTTCGGCGGATCGCCCGACGTGATGTACGACTTTGCATCGCCGCCGTATTCAGGCTCGCCGGAAGATGCGGCACGCGCGTTCGTCATGGAGAACCAGGGGCTCTTCGGCGTAACGGAGTTGAATAACTTCCGCGTCTTTAGCTCGCGCAGTGCGCTCGGTGGATATCTTGTCAGGTTTCAACAGACATTCAACGGCGTCGCGGTTGAAAATGGCGGTATCGGCATTGTGATGAACGCGAACAAGCAGGTCATCATGGCGTCAGGCCCGTTCTTTCGCGACGTTGCCATCAACACTCAGCCTTCGCTGAGCGCAGAACAGGCAAGAACGGCGGCCGACGACGATCTGAAGCGGTTCTACGTTGCGCTGCCTGCCGCGGCGACGAATCTTCTGAACAACGGTTTATCGATCCTTTCGCAGCAGCTATCGGCCGTACAGAGTATTCCTCCTACGCTCTCCATCTATCCAACCGCGAATGGATATCGTCTCGCCTGGAAGGTCGCCAAGTTTTCGACGAATCCATTCGGCTTGTATATGGTCACTGTCGACGCAAACTCCGGTGAGATTCTTGGACGCAAAGACTTTGCAGCATTTCAAACTACACCCGGAGCGGAAACTGCGGACATTTATCCGAAGTACCCGCAGATCGATCAAAACCTGAAGGACAACAGCATAATCGCCTCGTGCACAACACCAGACGGCGCGGTGGCGCCGTGCGGACAGGAACGTGTCAACTTACGCTCTTTCGATCCGACGAACCGAGTGACCGGCGTGAATGGCACGCTGACCGGAGCGCACACCATCGTCAACAATGCGCTCGCGACAAAGCAGCCGTTTGCACAGGCTGCGCTCGGGACCTGGCACTTCCGCAAGGACGATCCGGCAGCACTGGAAGCTCGCACTAACGAACAAGATCAACTCGCCGAGCCCGCCGAACATCAGGACGAGATCAATGCGTTGTTCTGCGTAACTTATCTCGTCGAGTAGGTCGACTACCGGCACATCGGCGGCGATAACACGGCGATCGGCGGCGGCGCTTTCCCGGACGAATATCCAAATAAGACGACCCCGCTGCCGGCGACGGTCCACATTCCCAATTTTTATCTCGCGTTAGATGCCGCAAACGGTTCATTGCCCGATCCGACGGATCCTGACTTCGTCAAGATCGTTTTGGGCCTCGACAATGCCGTCGCATTCAATCTGACGTCGCTGATCGAAGGCGTGACAGGCACCAAATCACCAGTCGTCGTGAACCCGACTGTTTACGGGCATGGTTACTTATTTAACGACCTCGCTCTCGAGGGAACAGTTCCGTATCACGAAGGGATGCACGCGATCACATCGCCCATCGCTGGACTCGAAGGCGAGGAAGGAAGCGCCATGAACGAGGGCCAGGCAGACATGTGGGCATTCACCATCACGGACAATGCGAGCCTTGGCGATTATGTCGTGAACGCGAAGGGTTTCCGCCAGTTCTTCCGTGACCGCGGACGCGATCCGGATTCGATCGGGTACATCCGCAGCGCACGTTCGACTCTTAAATATTCCGACTACGGAACTCTCGGTGCGGGGCAGGTTGAAGAGCATCGCGATGGCGAGATCTATATGTCGACGATGTGGGACATTCGCGAGATGATGAATCGCGTTTATCCGGATGACACGACCTATAAGCGTCCGCTTGCCAAGAACGGTTTGCCGCAGAAGAACATCACCCGCGGCACCAACATCTTCGAACGCGATTTCCTTGGCTCGATGTACATCCTCGGCACTACATCCCCGGATACGATGGTCAAGGCCCGCGATGCTTTCATCGTCGCGGACCAGATGCTGTATCCGTCGGATTCGACCGATCCGGACGCGCCTGGAAAGCATCGTGCGATGATCGAACAGATCTTCGCTGCGAAAGAGCTCGGCATCAATGCCCGCGAAGTTACTGGCGGACAGGCAACGATCTCGACGCAGGTTTCGCACTTTGCCGGTGGTCAGGCGGCTCCGGCGGTTCCGCAAAATGTGAAAGTCACTCCCGCTTCGCCAAAAAGCGTAAGTGTTACATGGGATCCTGTACCGGGTGTGGTTGCATATGAAGTTCTCAAGCGAAAGATCGCATTTGCCGGCCAGCGTGAACCGAATGGCAAGCGTGTGTATGCCGACGGCGATGCGTCGACGACAGGCTACCGCCACGCATTCTTCACCGCAGGAAACCAAACCTCGTGGGAGGACAAAGGACCGATCTTTGAGGTCTTTGTGCCGACCGGCCTGAAAGACGTGTTCGACAGCGAATACGTTGTTCGGGCGATTGGTGTGAACTCGACCGGCCAGGTCGGATGGTCCAATTTCTCGGGTTCGTCTCGGGCGCTACAGACACGCCAGGACCTTACCGCTCAAGTCGATTCAGCCATCTCAAACATCTCGTTCGCGAATGGCGTGATGGCCTTTGACAATCGTCTGACAAATGCACGCGGTGCATTCTCGACAGACAAAACTATCTACAAACCGCTCGAATTCCAGATCGTGAGCATCTCCAATCCGTCCGTAACAGTTCGCAACGCGGACGCGAACGGCAACACGTTCATCTACAACGAGACTCTGACTCTCGGGCAAACATCCGCCGCGAAACGCATTGAATTCAACGACTCGATGGCGCAGATGTTCAGCTTCGACGCAAAAGTCTATGCAAACGCGTTTGCAGGCTCGACGGTCGGCACGGGTTCGCAGAATTCAGATGGTAGTTCGAACCCGCCGGCGCCGGTCACGTATTCGATCTTTACCGAAACGAAAACGGGAACATTGCTCGCGGGCGAGCCGACTGCCACGGGCGGTACAAGTGCGACGTGGGGCAAACCTGAGTTCAAAGGCATCACGTGGGATGACGTGCTCGTCACCACCAAGTCCGATGCGTTGGCACTCGAGGGGCAGCTTACCTCGGCTACGGCGGTCGATCTGGACTTTGAGCTGCGAACTATGGACGGGCAGATCCTGATGCGTTCGGCCGGATCAACGGCGACTGAGTTCGTCTCTTCCGCTGTTCAGCCGAATACAACGTACGTCTTCCGCGTATTGGGGTTTGCAAACGGTCCGAGCACGTTCCAGATCGTGTCGAATCAACTGCTTCCGCAGGGCTCGCCGAACGAGAATGGCGGTACGCGAACGGTCGGCGGAAGCTCGACGATTTCGGCGACGACGAATGTACTCACGCGTTTGGTCCGGTTCACAGTGAATCCGCTGACCAGAACCGTTTCGGTTCGAATACTCTAGTGCGCCCCCGATCACTGGAGTCTCGCCAGAAAGGCTGTCCAATCTTGGGCAGCCTTTTTTGGCGGCAGATCAGGCCGCAAAAAGGCACATAAGGCACAAAAAAAAATATACCGCTTTTGGGGTGAATCCCGTGGTTGAGACGGTTTTCAATTGGCACATTTTTTGTGCTTTTTGTGCCTTTTTGCGGCTGACACCGTGCTCAAGCGGAACTCAAGTTAATCTCAAGCCGCCTTTTGTAAGGTCAGGCTAGATGAATCCAGGAGGAACTGAAATGAGAACTCTCGTAAAAGCCCTGACCGTAGTAATGGTCACGATTGCAGCATCCCTGTCTGCCCTTGCGGCACCGTCCGTCGATAACCTTTTGGCAGCCAGGATCAATGCATCGCCTTTGTCGTTAACACCGGTTGTGATCACGTTCGATCACAGCGTGACAAATAACGACTTCCTGATGTTGCAGTCGCTTGGTATTCCCGGCGGACGCTACACAAAGGTGTTGCCAATCGTGCTGACGTCGATCAATCGAACACAGTTCAATGCGTTGAAGACGAAATCCGGCGTTCGATCGCTTTACGCCAATCGCACGTTTCGGCTACTGGATCTGGAAAGCCGGACGATAACCGGTATCGAGAATCTCATCCGCGACAGTCAGGTAACAGCCCTCAATAACGGCCTGCCCGTGACAGGCAAAAACATCGGCGTTTCGTACATCGATACGGGTATTGATGCGACCCATCCCGATCTGCACCAGGGGCAGAACGTCATACAGAACGTCTATTTCGCGTCCGCCGATCTGCCGGTTGACCCTCCTACCGGATTTCTTCCCGTTGTACCCCTTGAGAACATGGCCGTACCGGACGTCGAAGGCGGACACGGACCCTGCAAAGCAGCCGTAACGGCAGGCACCGGTGTG
>Ga0157372_10008529_pt1 | contig 10882 bp, 7 predicted proteins | sample C55metaG_FD_115307 | JGI IMG/M metagenome (GOLD analysis project Ga0157372, IMG submission 115307) | Corn rhizosphere microbial communities from Kellogg Biological Station, Michigan, USA - C5-5 metaG | ecosystem: Host-associated > Plants > Roots > Rhizosphere > Soil | place: USA: Michigan...
CCCTGGGCATACTTGGTGTTAGTTTCATCCGCTGCTGCTTTATAGTAAAGATCTGGGCAGAGTCCTGGCTATGTACCGATAAAGCCGCAGCCAAAAACAAGTTGCCGATAAGCAAGGACTTTTTCATACAGCGGGTTTTGGTGTCTCTAAAGATAAAAAGACTCATTGCCGAAGCACTACTGTATTTCTACAGTTCTATATGTTAGATGAAGTATTTGCTACAACTACTTTCAGAAAACTGCTATCCTTTGAAATCTTCGGAAAGTTTAAACCATTTCGAGGCGAGATAAAAAATTGTAAATTTGAAAATCAGAAGGAGCATTTTATGCCAGCAATTGCGACAAGAAATAAAAATTTAGGTGAAGTGTCTGTTGTAAAAAAGATGAAAGATTATAGTGGTGATCCTGTCTTTAAGAAAAAAGCTGAAAAAGCTATTGCTTTTTTAAAAAAGAATGGATTGCCCAAAGCTTTTACAAAGAAGAAAAAATAATTTTCAATATTGATAAAGTTTGATCCCACATGTAAAAGCGTGTGGGATTTTTGTTTAAGGTACTTTAATAAAAAAATGGACTTCAGGAATCTCAACGAGTTATATGATTATCTCGAAAAAGACTTTCTTTTAACGAAACCTGAGCGGGAACTTACAACTCACTTACGAAAGATGAACTTCAAAAGAATGTTCATAGCATCGGTCAGTTTTCCTTTCTGTCGAGAAAACTTTGTAGACGGCGTGCCTAAGACCGGATTCTCAAAAGAGTTGATTTTAGATTGCTTACAAAATAAGCGTGTCAGATCTGTGTCGCAGAACAGAAAGTTTATGCCTATGAGTTAATTACATCTCATTCTTTGTGCGCTGAAAACTGCGATAGACCGTAAGTCGATATTATTAAATGGGAGTGCGTAGTTCGAATCGAGTCCTCCCTAGCTAATTACATTTTAGGATACCGGTTTACGCTAAGGTTACTGATGTAAAAGTGAGTAACAAGATGCGGGGCGGATTAATGCCAGTGCTACGAAACCTTATAGCTTTGTACGGAACTAGCTTTTGCCAGTAGATATTTCCTTGTGAAGTTACAGTTATTGCGATTGGGAGGTTCGCAACATTACTTCGCAATTGCCGTTGAAGTGAGGTCTCGCTCAGTAGAATTACAGAACGTGCAAGAGTGCGACACAAGAGAAGATCAATAGTATTCATATAGACCGGTATATAAAATCCATACCGTTCTTTTTTTAATTGTGATGTATTGTAATGCTATATGACAGCACAAAGTCATTTCAGTTTTTAGTTATGGCATGTTCGAAGAGTTACGAGATGTTGTGAGCTTTGTAAAAAATATTCAAAGATGTTCAAAGTTGGAGTTGAAACTACAAGTCTTTCGTTAGCGGCCTACTATTTACGGCTTATGCCGCCCAGTCTTGAAAAGGAGATGGCCGTTGGTACAGGATTTTTTTATGAGTACGAAAGCTATTTGTATTTAATTACAAACGGACACAATGTAACAAGGGTAAATCCGGAAACAAACGAACGTATTACAAGTTCAATAGCGTTTCCCGTCAGAATTGAACATAAAGTAAGACGTCTTATAATGGATCCTTTGCCTTCCATGGTTACTGAAGTGGTATACGTTGATTTGTATACAGACGAAGACTATCAAATGCCCAAATGGTTTGTTCATCCATTGCATGGATATAAAGTTGATGTCGTTGCGATTCCTGTTTGTGGAGTTGAAGAGGTGCCGAAGGCGATAAAAATTAACCCGATAAATAAGTTTGATTTTGAAGAAAGATTTATGCTTGAAGTCTCGGATGACGTTTTCATCTTGGGATACCCGTTTGCCCTTACAGGCGGGAAAGAACTTCCTATCTGGAAAAGGGGAAGCATTGCAACCGAGCCAGGTATTGATATTGACGACTTACCTAAAATGTTAGTAGATACTGCAACTCGCAAAGGCATGTCAGGTTTGCCGGTGATTTTTAGGCGAACCGGAATACACACAAGATCGGGTGGATTGGCAGATGATACAATTTTTGGAACCATTACCGGTTTTGTGGGCATTTATTCAGGTCGAATTGGTGGAGAAGATGAAATGCAAGCCCAACTGGGTATTGTTTGGAAGAAAACAGTGATTGAAGAAATTCTTGCAGCAAAGATGATTAGTGATACTAGTTTTCAAAACATTTAATGAACGGATCTATGGGTTTAAACTTTGACAATAATGATAATAGAGAAAAGGCGAAAGACTTTTTTCAATTAATAATGTTACCGTCTGTTGACGAATCTGGGCTTTTAGATAATATAAAACTCTGGAAAACAAATAATCAAATAAATGTGATTACCAAGGCGCAAGAAATTATTAATGATAGGCATGCAAATGTGCGAAAGGTGCCTTTAAAAGTATTGAGTAACTTATTAGAACAGGCATCTTTGGAGGAAGATGAAGGCTTACAAAAAAGATGGGCTGCATTAATTGCAAGTACAGCAGTAGAAGGTAGCAGTATAAACAACACACTTTATTCTCATATCCTTGGTCAGCTATCAAAAGAGGATGCAGAAGTGTTGGATTTTATTTATAAGGTGAGTACAGAAAAAGCGAAAGACCTTACCGGACAAGATATTGTTTCTATCATTGTTGCCAGAGATGTATTGATCAAGCAGGAGGAACTTAAAACTAAAGTGAAATCATACATAAGGTCGCAATGTAAAAAATGCACGATGACTGCAGCCAAAACTTTCGCTTTACTCCTAATTTACGAACCGGACTTTCATTTGCCAATTGTTGCCATTTTGTAGTAGTTGCTACGCAAAACGAGCTATAAACGACCGTTTTGACCGCGGAGCCATGATGAGACCGTGATCGATCTGAAGGAGGAGGCGAGTCCGAAGGCGAGACGACGACGACGGTAGCGAGGCGAGGGTTTACCGAGCCGCAGCGGTTATGCGAAGCCACGCCGCCCGGCCGAGGCGAGTCCGCATGGCGAGACGCAGGCCGGGGCAGAGCCGAGGCGACCGATTAGGGAGACGCAGGCGATTGCGAGCCAGCGACCATTTCCGCCGAGTTCCGGCGGACTTGGGCGAGCTGCAGGGAGCACGAGCGCTCATTCGCCAACACAGAACGATCTTAGGCGACCATGCCAGGCGAAGCTTACGATGTAGTTGAATCGGTGATTGAGTTGATTCGTTGATTGAGTGGAAAGTTTTGAGTTTAGAGTTTTGGGTTTTGAGTTAGTTGATTGCAGGGAGAGATCTACAGTTTGAGATTCGCGTTCGAGTGAAAGGTGCTGAAACAATGCTGAAACAAGTTCAGCACAGGTCGTTGAAACAAGTTCAGCACAGGTCACTGAAATGAATTCAGTACACGGGCATGACATGGGTAGTCGAGGTTTGGGGTTTATTAGTCGAGTTGTATCAAAATGCGGTGGACAAACAGGTTGGACGGCTCTCCTGATTCGCGGCAGTTTTTGCAAAGTTGGATTCTTCTCTTCGCTGACGGCAACAAAGGGACGGTATTATTTCGATTTAGTCCCACAGAGGGAAAATGGGAAATCTATTCCCGCTCACTTTCCTTCTTGTTTGAGTTTTTGGTATTCAGTGGGTGTCATTCCAAATTGTTTGAAGAAGTTCCGCCCGAAGTTTGTTTGTGAACCGTAGCCTACCATGTCCGATACCTCATAAATTTTATAATCGCCTTCGGCTAAATATTCTGCCGCTTTTTTCAGGCGGGTGATGTTAATCAGGTCGTTTGGCGTTAGGTCGGTTATGGATTTGATTTTTCGAAAGAGGCTGGTACGGCTCATGTTCATGCACCGTGCTAATTTGTCGACATCGAGGTCCTGGTCGTCGAGATTGTTTTGAATTGCTTCGTTTAATTTCTCCAAGAAGGTTTCATCTGACCGGGTATGCGCCACAGTTTTCAAGTGCACGAGGGGCGATTTTGCGAAATACTCCTTCAGTTTAAAGCGGTTGGCGAGCAAATTCGCAATCTGTACCTGCAAATGTTCAGCATCAAACGGTTTTTCGATGTAGGCATCAGCACCTAATTCGAGGCCCGTAATTTTTGACTTCAAAGTATTTTTCGCCGTGAGTAAGATCACTGGCACATGGCTGTATTCAAAATTTGACTTGATTGCTTTACACAATTCAAAGCCGTCCATAACCGGCATCATCACATCACTTACGACCAGGTCAATTGTTTCTTTCAGCAAAATGTCAAGCGCCTGTTGGCCGTTCGGTGCAGTAAATAGCTGGTATTTTTCATTCAGTTCGTCTTCCAATACTTCCAACATTTCCTGATTGTCGTCGACCAAAAGTATTAGGGGCTTCATCGCAAATGATTGTCTTTTAAAGAACCAGAATCTGTTTCCTGGCTTTGTGATATAAGTTCATTTTCAAGCTGGGTAGGCAGGGTTAGTGAAAAGACGTTCATATTGTTTTCAGCTGGTTCAAGGGTCAATGTGCCGCCATGCAACCTGGCCAGTGAACGGGCGAGTGCGAGGCCGATGCCTGTGCCGGTTTGCGACTCGGTTTCCTGTATTCTATAGAACGGCTCAAAGATTTTCTCTTTCATGTCGTCGGGTACCAGGTACCCATCATTTTTTACGCGCAATATAAAAAGGTTACCGGCCGGGTGGTACGACAAACTGACGTCGACTTTTTGCTTTGCATATTTCACGGCATTACTAAACAAGTTAGAGATGATTTTGTGAAAGGCGTCGGCATCCAGGTAGGCATATAAGGGATCTTGTGGCATATGCACCGAGCAGTATATATTGTTTTGTTCCGCCAATGTGCAAAAATCGGAGGCTGATTCTGAAACCAGTTTTGTCACTTCTAGTTTTTCGAAATAAAGACTGAATTTATTCGTTTCGATTTGACGAAAATCGAGTAGTTGGTTCGTGAGCGCTACCAGCCTGTTGGTATTTCGTTCCATTATGGTAAGGCTGTTTTGCAATTCAGGAATACCACTTGCTTTCTTAATGATCTTCATCAGTGGTACTTTAATTAGTGTCAGTGGTGTTCTTATCTCGTGGGCAACTTTCGTGAAGAAATCAAGTTTTGCTTCGGCCAGTTCTTTTTCTTTTACCAATTCTACGCGAAGCATCTCCTTTTCGTTTTCAATTTTGAGGAGCTCAATCTTTCTCTTATTCTTTTCCTGAATTCGTTTATAATAAAAACGAAGAACGAGATAGACCAGTAAAGCGGTGAAAAGTATGTATAGAGCGTAAGCCCAGTTGCTTTTCCACCACGGTGGTAATATTACAATTCTCAGTCTCGTTTCTTTGGTCCAAACTCCATCGAGACTAGATGCTTTGATTTTGAAAGTGTAGGTTCCCGGAGACATTCCAATAAAGTCAACGCGACGGTTGCCTTTAAGATCGTTCCAGCTTTTGGAAAGTCCTTCCATTTGATATTTGTACTGCAATACTTCGGGCGCAGTAAAACTTAGTGCGGCAAAGTCAAGGCTAAAATTTGATTGTGTATGTGACAGCGTTATTTCATCGGTGTATGTGATCGATTCTTTTAAAGGAGAGCCGCGTTGGTCAATAGCGACCTCTTTGCCATTTACAATAAAACCAGTTAAGTAAACGGGAGGGATGAAGCTTTTTTTCGTAAAGTCTGCCGGATTGAAGCTGATAAGGCCTTTTGCGGTCCCGAAATACATCAGGCCGTCTTTGTTTTTGAACGCTGAATGATAGCTGAACTGGTCACTTATCAATCCGTTAGCTGTGGTGAAAATTTCAATCCGCCCGGTGGTCGGTTGAAAACGTACAAGACCCTTTGTGGTACTGATCCAAAGATTCTGTTGGTCATCTTCTAATAAGGAGAGAATGAAGTTGCTAGGAAAGCCATTCGTTAAATTATAGCGTGTGAAGTTATGCCTGGTCTCATTCCACCTGCATAGACCAGCTTCAGTGGCAACCCACAGATTGTTCTTACTGTCCTGGAATAAAGAGGTGACCCTGTTACTACTAAGACTGTTTGTATCCTTTTCGTTGTAAAGGAAGGTTTCTGCTTTGCCAGAGGCGGAATCATATAAGTGTAAGCCGTAGCCGAAGGTGGCTCCCCACAATCGCTTCTTTTTATCTTCAACAATTGCAGTATACCAAATTTCGGATTGCAGGCCTTTAACGCTCTTAAATTTGTCTGTTGTTCGATCATATACGAAAACACCAAGAGCAGTGCACACCAATATCTCCCCGGTTTCCGACTGATAAATATTATAGATGTAGTTGTGTGTAAGTCCGCTTGTGCCCGCTTCGTAATGCCGGACGACTTTGCCGGTGCGGATGTTCAACACATCAAGGCCATGCTGATAGGTTCCGATCCATACTTCATCACCAACTACCAATAAACCGTGTATTTCAAAATAGGCAATGCTTCCTTTGTTGCCTTCAGCTTGAAAGTGTGTGAATGTGTTGCTTTTACGGTCAAGTTTATTGAGGCCGGCATCTTCGGTTGCGATCCATAGATTGCCGTCATGATCTTCTTTGATTTGTCCGATGACATTACCACTTAGCGAATTTTCGCCCTTTTGCGGGAAGTATTTCGTAAACGTGGTTTGGTTTGGGTAGTAATTTATCCCACCATAATAGGTTCCAACCCAGACTCCACCTTCACGGTCGCGGGACATCGACGTGACATAATTATCTGTAATTGAATAGGGATCGTTGTAGTCTTTTGTTATTTGTTCCGTCGTACCGGTATTCCTGTTGTGAATAAATAAGCCTGATTCTGTTCCGAACCACCAGATACCAGGCGATGTTTGCAAAAAGTTTTTGACGTATAACGTAGGATTTCCTCTTCGTACAAGGGGGATGTTGCTGTAGCTGCCAGTTATGAGGTCAATGAGTTTAACTTGCGATTCCGTCGTGCCCACAACGAGGCAATTGTCCGTGATTGGTGAGATACTCTCGATCCAACGGGAACCTGCGGAGCCATCATGAGCAAAAATGTCTATTTCTGAAAAGGAATTGGTATTCGAATGATATTTTTTTAAATGTCCGTCGGCTGAGCCGATCCACACGGTTCCGTCTTTGGTTGTCCCGAAGGCAGTCGGGGTGAAGTAGATTTCCTTATCATAGTGGTACATTTTCCGGGCCTTTTTTTCGTACCTGTACAGTTGATAGTAAGAGATCAGCCAAATATTTCCCGATGTATCGTCAACAATGTTATCAATAAACATTTTTGCTGTTCCACTTACCAGCTTGAAATCTTCGGTGGCACTTGAATATTCATAAAGGCCCTGTTCAGTTCCAGCCCACAATATTCCATTTCTATCTTCATAAAGGCAGTGAATGAAATTGTTGCCAATACTCTTAGGGTTGCCCTCGATTTTCTTAAATACTTTGAAAGAATAGCCGTCAAATCTATTAAGACCATCTTTGGTTCCAAACCACATAAAGCCCTTCTTGTCCTGCAGACTGCAGGTAACACTATTGTTGGAAAGCCCGTTTTCAACCTGGTAATGTCGGAAAGAGTAAGATTGCGAGAATACCTGTAGGCAGAATGTAATGCCAAATAAGCACGATATAAGTTTTACAAGCAGCAATCTTAAATATTTAAACACGGAAATCACTGATAATATTGACCGGTATAAAGAAAGGTCTTAAAAATAGCAATTATAATTTTTCCTGGAAAATGGTACGTTTTATTGAAATTCTGGAACGATAAGTAGAAGACAGAAATTTTGAAACCTACAACTTTACAGCTCAAGAAATCAAAACGATTCTTTGTTATAAGATTAATGAATGATCCCCTGTTCATGTCGCGGTTGGTTGCTTATTATGGATTGTTTAGGATTTCTTCAAGAACATTTGTTTTAAATAGTCGCCATTTTCCCGGTTTCAATTTAGCTGCCTTTGACCTAGCGAAAGGTGTGGGCCAAACAGATTGCAACTTCTATTTTGCTGCTTTATGGAAAATCAAAATCGTCAATTGTTATTGTCTGAGGGCCACATTGTTTCTTCCGGGAAACCAATAGTACAACAAACCGTTTGTTGCCATTTTACATTCATTTTTTCACCAAAAACAAGCATTGATCGCTTATGAGAGCATCGAGTTTAAAAACAGGAGGGAAGATTTCAGTTGTTTTCTGCCTGCTTTGCTGTTTGACGACTGCCGTTTTTTCCCAGGACAACCTGATCACGGTTCGTGGGAAAGTACGGTCAGATTCTGCCAATTTGGAGAATGTGACCATTCAATTGAAATCAGATCCCAGCAGGACTGTAAAATCTGACGGCAAAGGAAATTTTTTAATCAAAGCCCCTGCCAATGGCATTCTCCTGTTTTCGGCGGTTGGTTATGATCCACGTGAAGTTGAAATACAGGGCAACAATACACTTGATGTACTGCTCAAAGTGAAGGACAACCGTCTCGGTGAAGTGGTGATCGTAGGTTACGGCACCCAGCGAAAAACGACTGTGGTCGGCTCCGTTACTTCTATTGACACAAAGGAAATTAAGGGACCCACCAGCAATTTGACCACTATGCTCGCGGGAAAGATCCCGGGTCTTATTTCATTTCAAAGTACGGGTGAGCCAGGAAATGACAATGCATCATTTTTTATAAGGGGCCTTGGAACATTTGGCGCAGGGAAGGTGAATCCATTGATATTGATAGATGGTATAGAATCCAGCACTACAGACCTGGCAAGGCTACAGCCAGATAATATTGCCGGTTTTTCGATATTAAAGGATGCTACTGCCACATCTGTTTATGGAGCCAGGGGTGCAAACGGGGTAATATTAGTAACCACGAGAACCGGTCAGACCGGCAAGATGAAATTTAATATTCGTGTTGAAAACTCTTTTTCATCTAACACGCAAAACGTAAAGCTCGCCGATAATGTATCGTATATGAACCTTGCTAACGAGGCTGTCTTAACGAGAAATCCTTTAGGCGCTGTCTTGTATTCGCAAAACAAAATTGATCACACGATCAAAGGCGACGATCCTTTATTATACCCAAGTAATGACTGGATCAATCTTCTAATCAAACCGGTAACCAGCAATCAACGCGCCAATGTTAATGTTAGTGGTGGTGGAGACAAGGCAAGATATTACCTGGCACTTAGCTATAACCAGGATAATGGAAATCTTCAAAAAAGTTCGCTTAACGGGTTTGACAACAATATCAAACTCAAATCCTATTCGATACTTTCCAATGTTACCCTGAACTTAACGCAGACGACAGAAGCTTTAGTAAGTCTCAAGGGACAATTCGATGATTACAACGGACCTATTCCTGGCAGAGACGAAGTAGGAAACGGACTTTCCGGAGGTGCGACTGTATATCATAACGCGCTATACAGCAACCCTGTCGCTTTCCCAGCGGTGTACCCATCAAGTTATTTGCCTTATGCAAATCACCCGCTGTTTGGAAACGCTGTAATACCGGGGTCGACAAACCAACTATATACAAATCCCTATGCACAATCGCTTTCCGGATTTCAGTCTGACAATGCGAGTACATTGACCGCTCAAATGAGCCTCCGCCAAAACCTGAACTTTATAACCACTGGCTTATCGGCGAGGGCGATGGCTTACACGACGCGTTATGCCAGCTTTGCCCTTACAAGGCAAGTGAGCCCTTATTATTATAGTCCCGGACTGGTTGATGGTAAGTTGACGGGTATTTATCTGATCAACGACGGTAGTTCGGGTAATCCCTTTCCTGTTCCTACAGAATATCTAACCTATGCTCCGGGCGACAAGACGCTGAACAGCACGTTTTATGGCGAAGGTGCCATTAACTACAATCGCACCTTCAGCGAAAAGCATAACGTCGGGGCAATGGTGATTGGAATACTTCGGAACTTTGAGACAGGGAATGCTCCTACTTTACAACTGTCCCTGCCTGCAAGAAACCAGGGTGTCTCAGGCCGCGTTACTTACGGATATGACAATCGCTATTTGGCAGAATTTGATTTTGGATACAACGGATCGGAGCGTTTTGCTGCCAATCACAGATTTGGCTTCTTCCCTTCAGTTGGTGGCGGTTGGGTTGTATCTAATGAAAAATTCTTTCAACCATTCCTAAATGTAGTAAGCAATCTTAAATTCAGATTTACCTATGGATTAGTAGGTAATGATCAAATAGGCAGTGCCAACGACCGTTTCTTCTATCTCTCGCAGGTTGGTTTAGACGGTGCTGTTGCCGGAGGTTTTGGAACCAACTTTAACTACAATAAGAATACCGTATACACGAATCGGTATGCCAATCCCGACATCACATGGGAGCAGTCCAAGCAAACAAACGTTGGTATGGACTTAACCTTATTGAGAGACATCAAGTTCACAGTTGATGCGTTCAGCCAGAAACGTACAAATATTTTGATGGCAAGGACCACGATTCCAACTACGATGGGCCTTCAGGCGACACCGTCGGCAAACGTAGGACAGGCATCGAGTGAGGGTATCGACGTTGCTTTGGACTATCAAAAAACAATTTCCAAAAATTGGTGGGCGCAGGCAAGGGGAACGTTCACTTATGCGAAAAGCAAGGTGCTGGTGAACGAGGAGCCTGCATACGAAGCTAACAACATCAACTTATCTCACGTGGGGAATTCTATCAGCCAATTGTATGGATTGGTTGCAGAAAGATTATTTATTGACCAGGTGGAAGTGAATAATTCACCATCACAGTTTGGTAATGTATTGGCGGGAGACATAAAATACAGGGACATCAACGGCGATGGCAAAATTAGTATTGCGGATTTTGTGCCGATTGGATATCCAAGCACGCCTGAAATTCAATACGGGTTTGGTTTTTCTGCGGGCTATAAAAATTTTGACGTCAGTGCTTTTTTCCAGGGTACAGCAAGGGTATCGTTTCTAATTGACCCAATTGCTATTTCTCCTTTTTATAACCAGCATGGTTTGTTAG
>Ga0157372_10008530_pt1 | contig 10881 bp, 6 predicted proteins | sample C55metaG_FD_115307 | JGI IMG/M metagenome (GOLD analysis project Ga0157372, IMG submission 115307) | Corn rhizosphere microbial communities from Kellogg Biological Station, Michigan, USA - C5-5 metaG | ecosystem: Host-associated > Plants > Roots > Rhizosphere > Soil | place: USA: Michigan...
CCAGCCGCCGAACCTTCCGCCCTGGGCGACTATGACGCCGTGGGCGCAAGAAGCCGGGACCTTGAGCTTAGTGGTCACACTGTGCGATTTGTTCTTGACGGAAATCGTGGACGACTCGCTCAACCTCCCCATACCTCCGAAAAGAAACTGCGAGGTGCCCAGGGCCAACTGTGGACGCCCCGCTAGCTCGGGGATGACCCGCTCAACCCAGCGATCGTCGAGTGGAAGCACTTGATACCTGATGGCCTCCATGAGCCAAAGTTGTCGGAGGCGTTCGAGCATCCCCGGATTTTTCGCAGCGACGTTCCGCGCTTGCGTCCAATCGTCTGGTGCATACAGCTCCCACACGTCTTGGGCGAGCGCGGGTGCGCCCGACTCCCAGGGGGCTTTGTGCTTCGTCATTGCCGACCACCCTCTGTGATAGATCCCTCGGTTGCAGAGCATTTCGAAGTACTGCGTCACGTGCCGCTCGGGGGCGTCGTCATTCTCGAATGAGTACCGCATACTCGTCCCTTCCATCGGAGACTGCTCGATGCCATTGACCATCGTGGGCTCGGGAATGCGGATCACCTCGAGCACGGTCGGGGCAATGTCAATCACATGCTGGAACTGGTGACGAATCGCTCCCTTAGCGCGAAACCCTTCCGGCCAGTGGACAATTGTCCCGTTACGTGTGCCGCCCCAGTGCGAAGCGACCTGCTTCGTGTACTGATATGGCGTATCCATTGCGTGCGCCCAGCCGATGGGGTACTGGTTGTAGGCGTTCGGCCCACCGAACTCGTCGATCTTACTTGCCAGGAACTCTGGCGTCTCCACGTCGAGCAGGCCGTTAATCAGCACAGGGAGTTCGTTGAAGCACCCCTGCATGGTGCTTTCGGCGGCTGCTCCGTTGTCTCCGAGCAGGTAGTAGATAAGCGTGTTCTCTAGCAGGCCAAGCCGCTCGAGTGTGTCGACGAGCCGCCCGAAGTGGTAGTCGGCGTACTCCAGGTAGCCCGCGTACACCTCCATCTGACGAGCAAGAACTGGTTTGAGATCCGCGGTCATGTCATCCCAAGCAGGTATACCCTCTGGTCGCTGCGTAAGCACCGCATCCTGCGGGATCACGCCGATTTTTTTCTGTCGTTGGAACGTCTCCTCTCGGACCCTGTCCCAACCATGGTCGAACTTGGCACGGTACTTGTCGGCCCACTCCTGGGGCACATGGTGCGGCGCATGCGCAGCACCCGGGACGAAGAACATGAAGAACGGTTTGTCGGACATCAGCGTATGCTGCTGCTGAACCCATCTGATGGCCTTCGTGGTCATGTCATCCATGAAGTGATAGCCCTCTTCGGGCGTCTTCTCCGGTTGGACGGGAGTTGTCCCTTCGTACAACGCCGGGTACCATTGATTCGTTTCACCGCCCACAAAACCATAGAAGTACTCGAATCCGTTCCCGATAGGCCAATGATCGAACGGCCCTAACGGGCCGGTCTCCCAGGTCGGTACCTCGTGGCACTTGCCAAACTGAGCTGTGGAATACCCGTTCAGCTTCAGGATCTCGGCGACGGTAGCCTTGCTTTTGGGGCGGACAGAAGTGTATCCGGGGGACGAAGTCGCGATATCCGCGACTGCGCCCATCCCGACAGAGTGATGGTTGCGGCCAGTGAGCAAGGCGGCGCGCGTGGGCGAGCAGAGCGCGGTAGTGTGGAACCGGGTGTACTTAAGTCCGTTGGCGGCTAAGCGTTCAGCGACTGGCGTGGCGCACGGACCGCCGAAAGCGCTCGGAGCGCCAAATCCGACATCGTCAAGCATGCAGATAACGATGTTTGGTGCGCCGGCAGGCGGGCGAAGCGGCTTTATCGGCGGGAACCATGTCTCGGGATCTTTGGCATCGAACGTTCTGATGACGGGTGTCTGGGGATCGGGGATCGGGAGGATCTCGCGCAATAGGCTTTCATACTGATGCTCTTGCGGAGCAGGATTTTTCTGAGCAGGCATTTTGTGGTCCTCCAAAAGTCACTCGGCCGTCTTCTCAGTAGCACGACCATGACACGCATCCCGACCGGCCGATGAACTTAGGCCAACTCGATGCCTACGTCCACTCCGCCGGACCAGCTCAAATCAGGGGGGCAGTCTGGATCTCTCATCCAATCCGCCGTTCGCGCGCTTGCGCAAGGCAAACGCCGTAGGGAAGAGGATCGCCAGGGCCACGAGAGAGGTGACCATCACCATAGCCGCGACATCGCGGTCGCCGGCGAAGTCCTGTGTAGCAACCACCATGGATGCAGCAATGTTCCGCTGGCCAGTCGCGAATCCAAGCACCGTGCGGCTCTCCTGGCTGCGGCCACCGAGCAGGTACCCGAACACGAAACTTCCAACGGTTACAAGCAATCCTGCCAGAATTGCTCCCTTTCCGAAGATTTTAAGCACTCCTCGCACGTCCGCGAGCACGGTGCTCACCACCGACAGCCACAGTGACGTCGTCGACACGGGGGCGAGGATAGGCGCTAACCATTGCGCCCACCGGCGCGCCCAGGCCCTGATACCCGCCGCAATTACAAGTGGCAAGAGCATCGTCCAACCCAGGGTCATCGCGATTGTCACAGCGTGGACCTTGACGTCGCCGGCGAGAGCCCGCGGTAGCACCAACGGCATGTAGATGACGGTCGCTATCGCAAGAAGCACGATCATTGTCCCCGTAAGGGCAAGGTTGCCGCCTGCAGTCTGGACGAACATGACAATCACCGGCGCACCGGATGACACAGCCACGAGCATCAAGCCAATTTCGAACGGCTCGGCAAGCGAGAGGAGTCGGCTCACTCCCCACGCCAGAGGCGGCACCAGTCCAAAGTTGGCGATCAGCGCTGCAGCGACGAGTCGCCAATTGAGTAGCGGGAGAACAACGTCTCTCGGGTTGTTTTTAACACCCACCAAGGCCATGCTGCTGATCGCGAATATGGGAGTGACGATTTGAAGCAGTGTCAGGAAGAAATTACCCATCGCAACCATAAGAAGATCGCAATTTTCCCGATCATCGTTGACCGATAACAACACAAGAACTGGCAAAAGTGACGGGCGCCCAACAAGGATCCCGCCATGAGATGGTGAGGAGTTGGCTACCTGGCTCGTGGAGCCTCGAGTTACGGTACTTGGACTGCAAACAGCTGAAAACTGATCTGGGCAATTTTCGTTTGTTGGTGCCGGTTGGCGTGGGGCTGCCGTGCTTGCAGTATTTTTGACAGTTGTCCCATTCTGCCGGTGTTCCGTACGATCCCTTTTGCGAAGGTTGTGAAAAGGTTATTGGTTCGAGCTTAATGACTTCGGATCCACCCTTGGAACGAGATCTGGACCTTTATAAGCAAGAGAGCTGAATCGAAAACCCATTCCGCACCATAGCCATTCCGCCGCCTTCAGGCCAATCGAGTTTCAAATGATAAAAAGCTCGTATGAGCCAGAGTCGGACACCACACGCTTAGGACTAGATCGTACGTGGCTCGCGCATGAACGGACACTGATGGCATGGGTGCGCACGTCAACCGGCATGATCGCTTTCGGGTTCACGATTTACAAGTTCTTCCAACATGAGGGGTGGGACGTAGGGCGCAAGCACAGCGTGATAACACCACGCGACTTTGCCTTGATGATAATCAGTATTAGCCTGATTACCCTATTGCTCGCCGCCATAGGTCGCCGCAGGGGAGCAAGGGTTATTTCGAAAGAGCTGAGACGATCGTGCAGCTCCCTGGCCGAGATAGTCGCTGGCTTAATCTTCGTATTTGGAATTCTGGTTTTGCTCGACGTTGCCCTGTATTACTAGAATGGAACAAGTTATCGAGACACTTCGAAATTGGTTTTCCAGCGGGGCCTTCTATGCAGACGCCCGGAATTTGGAGAACCCGTTCCCAAGTCCCGCAGGAGGGCATTCAATCGTCATGTGGCGCCTGCGCCCCATGGAGTAAGGGGGCGGCTTACGTAAGCGGCTTGAGCGAGAACGCGAACTGAGGGCTTTAAATTCCGTTCTCCTCTGTTTCGTCTGTTCTGTCCGTCTTCTTGGTGCGCCCAAGCCATTCCGATGCTGCACTGAAAGCTTCCTGTGTTGCTGCACCAACGACCGGACTCGAAGGCACGAGTTGGACGCTGCGGTTGAGGTCCAGCTTCCCCGAGTTCTGCAACTGTTTAATAAGCTGTTGTTCGACGCCGCTAAGGTACAGGCGTCCTCCGACTTCGGCAAGTTCGTCCGAATATTTATCAAGCACCTCAACTAAGGTCGCACCCACCCGAGTGCGACCCCTGAGTCGAAGGACCACGACGGGGCGGTTGGCCTCATCAGGGTTGGGCAGGATTTCTTCCAGATGGCGTGCGCCAGCAAAAAACAGGCTTCCATAAATTTCGAGCACCACAACGGCATTGCTGGGCAGTCGCCCCGGCGGGTCCTCCTCGCGAAAGCGCCCATCTCCAGTCGGTACCAGAGCCCTTACCCTGACGTCGGCCGCCGACGAAGCCACGTAGAGAAGAATGGTCAGCAGCACGCCAGATCCAACCGCGACCGGAACCGGGAACACCAGCGTAGCCATGAACGTGATCAGGATTGCCCAGCGGGCTGCCCCGCCTGTGTTCCAGATTGACTTTGCTTCTTTAAGGTCGAGGGCACTGATTCCGGCTCGGATCATTAGCGCCGAAAGTGCTGCCAGCGGCACCTGCCCGACCAGTCCAGGAATCAATAAGATGATGACCATCATCCAAACTCCGGCAAGGACTCCGGCCCATCGGCTGTGCGCTCCCACTTTCACGTTCAAAGCTGTTTGTCCAACTGAACCGCCAGCCGGGATGCCTGAAAGCAGTCCGCTAGCAATGTTCGCGGCTCCTTGCGCAAAGAGATCTCGCGAGACACTTACCCGGGTTTCGTCCGGGTTCTCAACACTCTGACTCACCCCGGCTCCCTGTACGGCAATGACAACCGCAAGAGCGAATGCGGAAAACAGTAGATCCGGAGTGAGAACGGAGAGATCTGGGATAGAAGGGGTCGGCATACCCCGCGGTACTGGACTGACGTCTACGACCCGTTGAACACTTGCCCAGCCTAGCAAAGCAACCAACAGCGAAGGCACAATCAGAGCAGTGATGGATGACAAAGACGCTAGCCTTGTGCGGCTAAGCACCGCCACTATGACGAGCGCCAGCATACCGGTTATCAAGGTGCGGCCGTTAAACCACCCAGAATGCATGACCAAGTGAAAGAACTGCTCGATTTCGTTTCTGCCTTCCGATTTCAGGCCAACTAAGGGAGCAAGTTGATCAAGGACTAGCAATACGGCTACCCCCGCCAAGAATCCCGTCATGACCGCATGCGACACGAACCGCACCAATCGCCCGAGCCGCAGCAGCCCGAATACCGCAAGATAAACTCCAACCAAGATCACTAGAAGAAAAAGAGCCGGGTCGCGTTGTTCAGGAGGATAGCTTGCAACCACCTGGCCAGCCACAAGGGCCGAAGCGCTCGTTGTCGAGACCTGCATTAGTTCGGCACTCACCAGCAGGCTCCCGCCGATCGGCGCTGCGATACTTGTATAAAGCCCGTATACAGGATTGACGCCTGCCAGCGCGGCAGATGCTAGCCCATCCGGAACACTGACAACGGCATTAATAAATCCGGCAATAACATCTTTTCGAATTGTGGCTTGCTGTGGGTTGGCTGATTCTCGAGTCTGCGGGGGAGACTTCCCCGGGCTCATACACTACCTCTTCTTATTCTTAGGGAATGCAGACGAGACCCAACAAAGCCTGTTTTGGTGTTGCTATTCATCGGCTTCGCTCCACGATGCTTTTTGGATGCGGTTCTCCGTTCCGGGTAATGAGAGTCCACTCGCTGCGCGTTTTGCTCGTCGCAACCGCTGCGTTACGAATCACAAAGCTAGGGGGCGTCAGTCGCGTCTATCCGCCAGCATTCCTCAAGCAATGGTCACCCTGGCCGCTGACTACAACAGCACCGATGGAATTGACTTCCCGGACACGAGCAGCTCGGGCACGTTAAAGATCATTTGGCTTTAATTCGTGAAAAGGCTTAAAGAGACATATGGGCATTCCGGTTCGCTGGTGTAGTTGAATCGAGGTTCAGCGAAAAGCTGGTAGATGCCGCAGGTGCATTCAAGTACCCGAAATATTTCAGACATTCTTGATATTCAGCGACTTACCTGCCAATGATTTTCGAGTGCTGCCCTGCCTCAAAGACCTGATCACGCTCTCTGCCCCGAATCTTTCTTCACCTCATGTATCACGGCATCGGCATCATATCCGGAGCTAGGTTTCGGCCGGATCTCCACTTCAACCATGAATGAGGAAGCGTTCTTGAATACTGTGTTGACTCAAGAAGACAGTAGCGTCTCGATGCCCAGAAATCAGGCTGCATGCGAGAACGTTCCTCAGTGGCTGCTTATCGAGGATGGCTTCACACTGGCTCGTGAACACGAGATTGAATCGATCTTCACAATCGGGAACGGAAATACCGGAACTCGCGGTTCACTTGAGGAAGGGAGTCAGCTTTCAGCTCCGGCAACGTTCGTCGCCGGAGTTTTTACAACTCCAGCAACTCCCGGTGCCATTCCAGAACTCTTCACGTTCCCAAATTGGATTGGCATGAAGATTTTCGTGAATGGCTCCGCACTTACCATTGAACAATGTGAGATGCTCGAACATCGTCGCACTCTTAATTTGGAAGAGGCTATTCTATGCCGCGATTTGCGTGTGCGGAATGCCAACGGACACATCACACGCTTTAACTCCTTACGAGCAGCATCTCTGGCAAACAGGAACTTGCTATTACAGCGGGTGGCCATCACCGCAGAGAACTACTTTCTCAGCCTCGACATCGAGACCACAATCGAGCTTGGATCCCGGATCCGAACATCATCTGTTCCGGGGTGGAAAGTCGATAGCAATCCAGAGTGTCCAAACGTCCTTCCACTCTCTTTAGTGCTCCCCGATGGGAAAGTTGCGGCAGCATTTTGCGTGGCCACACGGATGATGCCGTTGAAACATTACGGCATACGGCGGGTTGAAGTCAGCGATGAGCGGATCACAGAGCACCTGCGGATCGAAGCGGGTGCTGGGGCCAGGTGTGAGCTGCATCGTTTTGTTTCCGTATTCAAGCGGACTGACGGAGACCCAATCCAAGCTGCAGTAAACCATTCCAACGCCGCTCTCTCTGCGGGCATATGGCCAGCTGTAGCCGCTCACAAGGCGGAATGGCGTGACAGATGGAAGCACGCAGACATCGAAATTGATGGCGGCGCAACTTTAGAGCGGGCACTGCGCTTTGGCAGCTATCACCTGATTAGCGCAGCCAACCCACACGATGACCATGTCTCGATCGCTGCGCGGGCTTTGACGGGTCATGCCTACAAAGGGCACGTGTTCTGGGACACAGAAATTTACATGTTTCCCTTCTTTGTCCATACGCATCCGGAATCGGCACGCGCGTTGCTTGGCTATCGCTACCATACACTTCCCGCAGCTATCGAGAAGGCGCGTTCCGCTGGGTACCGTGGCGCGATGTACGCGTGGGAATCGGCCGACACAGGTCAGGAGGTGACCCCGAGCGTTGTCATCACCCCGACTGGAGAAGTCTTACGTGTCCTCAACGGAGAAATGGAAGTGCATATCACCGCGGATATTGCCTACGCTGTCTGGCAATACTGGAATGCAACGGAAGATGAGGAATTTTTATTAAGTGTGGGCGCTGAAATCATTCTCCAAGGAGCCCGGTTTTGGGCGAGCCGCGGCCAATTAGAATCAGATGGCGTCTATCACATTCGTCACGTAATCGGGCCGGACGAATATCACGAGGATGTGGATGACAATGCATTCACCAACCTCATGGCTGCGTGGGCGTTGCGTCGAGGTGTGGACGTTGCCGAGCTGCTAAAGGAAAGATGGCGAGACCATTGGTCCAGGTTATCGGAGCAAATGCAGCTCTCGGAATCGGAGGTGAATGTTTGGCCGAAGCTGGCGGATGTCATGGCTACTGGGTTCAATTCATCCTCACTCCTGTTCGAGCAGTTCGCTGGCTATTTCTCGAAGGAGCATGTTGATCTCAAGCAGTTTGAGCCCCGATTTACTGCAGTCGACGTGATCCTTGGTCACAGTAGGGTGAGGGAGACCGACATCGTGAAGCAAGCGGATGTCGTGATGGCAATTCACCTCTTGTGGAATGAGCTACCTTCGGACGTGCGGGAGGCCAATTTTCGCTTTTACGAACCGCGAACGGCACACGGTAGCTCACTTAGCCCTTCTATTCATGCACTTGTCGCGGCGCGCTTGGGTGACATGGCTCTCGCTCGCCAGTACCTGAAGCAATCAGCAGAAATCGATCTAAACAACACGATGGGCAATGCTGCAGGCGGCATTCATGCTGCTGCGATTGGTGGGCTTTGGCAAGCAATAGTATTTGGATTTGGAGGTTTTTCGGCAACAAATGACGCAATTACGCTTCGACCTCAATTCTTATCCGAGTGGCGCCGAGTTTCATTCCCGTTTCGATGGCGAGACCATCGGTTGCGAGTTTCGATGGAACAGGACGCGGTTCAACTGTCAATCGCTGGCGCTGGACCACTCAGAATACGAATTGCTGACTCCCCGGATCTGCTTGCGCTCCCCGACCGGACCTACATGGTGGATCGCGCACGGAGTAGTTGGGGCGCCTGGCGAACAATGGAATGAGTTGCAGAGCTCTTATGACTACATCTTTATCTGAGTCCCATTCTGGGGTACCGCCCGAGGTTAGGAGTGTCTCGAACATCTTGCTCCCACTTGACGGAAGCGAGGTCTCACTGGGCGCCATGCCACTGGCCCGCCACTTGGTGGAACTCTACAAGGCCACACCGCACTTGATATACGCGGGGGAGCAAGCCATCGAGCCGGGACAAAGAATGGAACAGCTGGGACTGGGATGGAGAGAACTGCCGGGAGCCGTGGTCGATCAATCTTCAGGCTCGGCTCCTGAGATCATCTTAGGGTTGGCACAGAGGCTGGCACACTGCCTTATCATCATGTGCACGCATACTGGGAAAAAGAAAGAGCCCGATCGTTTCGGTTCAGTAACGGAGGCCGTGCTGGCCGGAAATCCTGACCGTATTATTCTGGTCGCGCCCGAAGGAATTTATGAACGTTTCCCTATAAGAACTCTTCTGCTCTGCCATGACGGCACACCCTCAGCTACTGTGGCGACGAACCCAGCTGCGGAACTTGCACATTTGTCTGGTGCAGACATGATAGCTGTGCTGGTGGCACCTCCGTGTACCGAATGTCCAGAGGAAGTGGGAAGCCTTCCAGCGCCGCAATATCTCGACCAGCCGCAGCACGAATGGCCAAATTGGGCTCATGAGTTCAGCATGCGCATGCTAGCGTTGGGTTCGCCTCCGGCCTCACTTAAGTTCGAGCTGGTGGTGTCTGGAGGCCAACCAGGTTCCGAGATCGTGCATTTGGCACGTACACGTAAGGCAGACATGATCGTTATGGCAGTTTCTAGTGATTGGAGAGCTCGCAGGCACAACGTCGTAAGGATTGTCACGAATAATAGTGGCTGCCCGGTTTTCTTGGTAAGGTCTGGGTTAGGAGTAGGAAGTTAGGTGTGGCGAAGTTGTGAATCATCGGAATGTGTTGACGGCGGTGATTTTTGATCTTGATGGCGTGATCACCCTCACAGCTCGCGTTCACAGCGCTGCGTGGAAAGCTCTGTTCGATGACTTTCTGAAGCTTCAAGCACAACAACAAGGGGAAGCGTATCATCCGTTCGACGCAGAATTCGACTACTTACGCTATGTGGACGGGAAGCCGCGAATTGATGGCGTGTTAAGTTTCCTCGCTTCCCGTCACGTTCGTCTGCCCTTGGGCGATTCGTCCGCGGACCCTGTCAGCGAAACCGCATGGGGATTGGCAAACCGCAAGAACATATTGTTCAAAGAGATGCTGCAGCGGTTCGGAGTGGAAGTGGACCAAGAGGCGGTCCGCGTGGTGCGAGAGCTCCGCTTGGAAGGGGTGAGAGTTGGACTTGCGTCCTCAAGCAAGAACACTGAACTTATTTTGAAGAAGGCGGGCCTGCGACCCCTGTTCGATACAGTTGTCGACGGCATTGTGAGCGAAATTCAGAGGTTACGCGGTAAGCCCGAGCCCGACATCTTTCTCTATTGCCTGCGTAGGCTCAGCAGGACAATTCAGCCGCGTAATGCCGCAGTTCTCGAGGACGCAATCTCAGGCGTACAGGCAGCCTGGCGCGGCGGATTCGGATTGGTGGTTGGAGTAGATCGTCAGAATCTCGGACAATTACAGCGTAATGGAGCAAACTGGGTGATTCGCGATTTTTACGGCGTCACGGCCGACCGGCTGATCCAAGTTTTTGCTCGAGGTGCAGAGGCCGCGTGATTTTGTAAGTACGGTAACGGTTCTATTTCTCCGTTACCGTAACGAGATTGTGTCATGCTGAAAATCGAAAGGATTCTCTGCCCAACTGATTTCAGTGATGGGTCCTTGCAGGCTCTCTCCGCGGCAAAGGCAGTGGCCAAGAGGTTTGGCGCTGAACTCTGTCTAATCTACGTAGTGCCCATAATAGCGGCTTTGCCAACCGAGCCGAAATTTGCGTCCCAAACTGCGGAATACGAACGGCTGCTTCACGAGGATACACAAGAGCGTTTGAATGAGATTGTGCGTGACCTCGAGCAGCAAAGCATAATTAGCAGAGCATTTGTAGGTTTTGGCGATGCCGCTAGTGAAATTGTTCGCTTTTCTGAGCAGCACCAAATGGACCTGATCATCATTGCCACGTTCGGTAAGACTGGGTGGCGGCGTTTTGCATTTGGCTCTGTCACTGAGAAGGTCGTTCGCCTGGCGCTCTGTCCAGTTCTGACA
>Ga0157372_10008533_pt1 | contig 10879 bp, 9 predicted proteins | sample C55metaG_FD_115307 | JGI IMG/M metagenome (GOLD analysis project Ga0157372, IMG submission 115307) | Corn rhizosphere microbial communities from Kellogg Biological Station, Michigan, USA - C5-5 metaG | ecosystem: Host-associated > Plants > Roots > Rhizosphere > Soil | place: USA: Michigan...
GATGGTGTAGCCAAAAAGGGTATCGTCCCATTTGCCGATGGAGCAAATAGCCTTCGCATAAGGGTCGAGAAGAAGCTTTGCCGGGTTGAAGCGGTGGCCGTTTGCAGGATCATACGACCCATGCACGCGAAAGCCGTAGAGTTGCCCGGGGCCGCACCCCTCGAGGTAGCAGTGCCAGGTGTCGTGCGTACGTTCGCTGAGTGCGATCTTCAGCGATTCATGTCCGCCTTCGACTTCGTCGAACAGGCAGAGCTCGACGCCACTGGCGTTGTGGGAGTAAAGGGCAAAGTTGACGCCCTTGCCATCCCAATAAGCACCCAAAGGATAAGGGTTTCCGGGATATACCGTCATAATCCATCTGTTTTACTTTGCATTTGCGGACCGTAGAAAAAAACCGCCATCGCGAAACTTTTTCCCCGCTGTTGCGTCTAGAGTTGAAATAAAAGTTGTTCGTCGTGGCCGGCCTGCGGGATCTGCCGGATGAAGTTGTTGTACCCAAATTCGCTGTCATGGCTGCTGTAGGCGCCATAGGCATCGAGGCTGTAGCCGATCAGGCCGTCGTTGGTTTTTATGATATACAAAATTTCCATGTCCGCGGGATCGCTGACGCCTTCGAACCGCAGGGTCCGGACGATCTCGAGCTCGTCAGGCCGGTAGGTCTTTCCGTTACGGGTCGTAAACCCTTTTGGTGTCCAGCGGAATTCGTTGTCCATGTGTTGTTTGCGGAGACGCTCCAGTATCTCCGAGGAGGTGGTCATGGTGTCCGGGGTATTTAACTTTTCCATGATGGGACTTAATTTTGCTGGTATGTTGGCAAATTATATACCATGAAAAAGAAATGGTCGGGTGAGGTTACCAAACACAGTGACGCGTTGGACCTTGAAAATGGAGTATTCAAGGGTAATGACCCCAAAAAGATCGCGCATTCGCTGGAGAAGAGCGCGGCGCAGAGCAGGCGCCGGAAAGGAACGGCATACCAGTCCGCCATGTCGATGTTGAACTTCTATATCAACCGGGCGGGGAAGAATTTGTCCGCGGCGAGGAAGAAAGTACTGACCAGGGCCAAGGACGAACTGAAAAAAGATCACGCAAAGGAAAAATAGACCAGGGCGACGGCGGCAGCCGTCATAAGGATAAAGGTCAGGAAGCCGAGGATATTTGAAAGGCGGGTATTGGTATGCTTGCCCATGATCTTTTTGTTGTTGCCGATATGGAGGATCACGGCAATGAGGACCGGGGACGTAAGCCCGTAGAGGATGGCGGTGTACAACAGCGCCTTTACGGGTGATATCCCGGAGAACTGCATGGCCAGTCCGGCGAGGAGGCTGAGGATGATGACGGCATAGAAGCGCCGGGCCTCGTTGAATTTTTTGTCAAGTCCCATGGAAAATTGGAGGGTTTCGGCCAGCATATAGGATAGGCTGCCGGCCAGGACGGGGATGGCGAGCATTCCGGTGCCGATGACGCCGACGGCAAATAAGGTATAGCTGAGATCACCCGCCAGGGGCTTGAGGGCCTGGGCAGCCTGTTCGACGCTTTCGATGTTCTTTTTGCCGGCGGCGAACAGGACAGTGCCGGCGGTGAGGATGACAAAATACATGACCAGGTTGGAAAAGAACATGCCGATATTTACGTCGCTACGCATATTGTCGAGGGCCCTTTTATTGACGACGACCCGTTTTTTACGGGTATTGCTATGTTGTTGATCTTCCGCCTCCATCGTCGCCTGCCAGAAAAAGAGATACGGAGAGATGGTAGTACCGAGTATAGCGACGAGAATACCGAGAAAATCCTTATCGAGATGGATAGTAGGGACGAAGGTGCTTTTGGCCACCTGTGGCCAGTGCGGGCGAACCAGGAAGGGAACGATGAGGTACAGCAGCAGGCCGGCGCAGAGCCATTTCAGTATCCCGGCTACCTTTTGATAGGGATACCGGATGATGACGAACAGGAGCAGGCCTGCGAAGAAGATGCTTGCCGAAAAAGCGGGGATGGCGGGGAAGAGCAGGTGGGTGACGGCACCCATGCTTTGGATATCGGCGCCGATGTTGAGGATCACCGCGGGAAAGCAAAAAAGCAGGACAAAGAAGAGCAGCCATTTCGGGTAGTGTTCTCGGAGTGTGCCGGTGAGGCCCTGGCTGGTGACCAGCCCGATCCGCGCGGCCATCCCCTGCATGGCGGCCATCAGGGGAAAAGTGAGCAGGGCCGTCCAGAGAGTAGCCAGGCCAAACTGTGAGCCGGCCTGGGTATAGGTGATGATCCCGGATGGATCGTCGTCACTGGCCCCGGTGATGAGGCCGGGTCCGAGGTTCTTCAGCAGGGTTTTTAGCCGGGATGAAGTTTTGCGTTGCGGGATGCGGGCCTTGCCTGCTGGTTGGGTGGTGGATGCCATTAGATCTCGTCGAGGTTGATGTTCTTATTGCGACTGTCATTAAACTGCTGGTCGAGATTCAACGCGGCGCTGATCAGGCCCAGATGGGTGAATGCCTGTGGGAAGTTACCGAGGTGCTCGCCTTCGAAGCCCAGTTGCTCGGAGTAAAGTCCCAGGTGATTGGCATAGCCCAGCATCTTTTCGAAATAGAACCGGGCTTTTTCCAGCTGTCCGGACCGGGACAGGCATTCCACATACCAGAAGGTGCACATTGAAAAGGTTCCTTCCTTGCTGGTAAAACCGTCCGGAGCGGCGACCTCCGGGCGATAGCGATAGACCAGCGAGTCGGTGACCAGATCCTCCTCGACCCGCTTGAGGGTGGACAGGAAGCGTGGATCTTTTGGACTGATGAACCGGAACAGCGGCATCAGCAGGCAGCTTGCGTCAACGGTCTCCGCGCCGGGGTACTGCATGAACGCCTGCTTTTTCTCGTCCCAGAAATCCGTGAAAATACAGTTGTATATTTTATCGCGTTGTTCTTTCCAGATACCATTGCGGGGAAAGGACCGGGCCTCCGCGATCTTCATGGCCCTGTCGAGAGCGACCCAGCATGCGAGCCGCGAGAAAAGAAAGTTCTGCTTGCCGCCTCTCACTTCCCAGATGCCGTCGTCGGGTTGATCCCAGTTGCGGCTCAGCCATTCGATCTGCCGTTCCAGGTCCTTCCAGAAATCATAGGAGATGGGCTCCCCATACTTGTTATACAAATATACGGAATCCATCAGCTCGCCATAGATGTCCAGCTGCAGCTGGCTGTAAGCATCGTTGCCGATGCGAACGGGGGAGCTGCCTTTATAGCCCTCGAGACTGTCAAGGGTGGTTTCGGTGAGCTGGCGCGAGCCGTCGATGGAATATAGGATGCCCATTCGTTCGTCTCCTTTGATCTGGCGGCAGATCTTTTCGATCCAATTCATAAACGCACCCGCCTCCTTTGTATAGCCGAGGCGGATGAAGGAATAGACGGTGAAGGAGGCGTCGCGGATCCAGGTATAGCGATAGTCCCAGTTGCGTTTTCCGCCCACGGTCTCAGGCAGTCCGAAGGTGGGCGCGGCGATGATCGACCCGTATTGGGCGGAGGTGAGGAGCTTGAGGAGGAGGGCCGACCGATTGACCGTTTCGCGCCAGCGGCCCTGGTAGGTAGAGCGGCCGATCCAGGCCTTCCAGTAATTGATGGTCGTAACGAGGAGCTGGGTGACCTTTTCTTTGAGCTCTTTCGGCGGCACATTCTCATTGTCGGCATTCTCGATGATGAATTCGGCGGTATTGCCCGCGGAGAGGGTGAATTCGGCAGCCGCGTCATTGTCTTTCAGCGTCAATTCTACGCTTGCATTCAGCCGGACGTTGATGCCATTGGGGCCATCGGCGTGGAAGAGTATCTCGTTTGGGCTTTGTTGGGTCGCCTTGTGCTGGTCCCTGCCGTAGTTGAAACGGGGGGCGCAGGTGAGCCGGTATCGTACTTCGCCCCGGATGGTGGTGACCCGGCGAATGAGCTTTCTCTCTTCTTTCGTTCCCGCGGGCATGAAGTCGGTGATCTCCCCCACCCCGTCGGTTGAGAGAAAGCGGGTGAGCAGGACGTTGGTGTCGGGAAGATAGAGCTGTTTTTGCTTCATCTCCTTAAAGTCCGGAACGATGCAGAAGAAGCCGCCTTTCTTGTCGTCGAGGAGCTTCGCGAAGACCGAGGGAGAATCGAAGTGGGGGAAACACATGAAATCGATGGAGCCGGTGAGACCCACGAGTGCAACGGTATGGGGGTTGCCGACGATGCCGTAGTTTTCGATGGGTTGGTAGCTCATCGGTGGTTTTACCGGGTTTTTTGCAAATAGCAGGCCAGGGGGCGGCCTTTGCGGCGATGGGTCTAGGCCAGCGACTGACTGAATTGGAGACCGGAGAGGAAGACCCGCGGGAGATTCTTGCGTTGGATCAGTACCTTGAATTGTTCGCTCATTTCGATGAGCTTGCGGAGTTGGGGGGTGGCGGCGCCTTCGCGGCGAAGCCGCGCGGTGAGGCCAAGCCCCTGGAGAAAACGCGTCTGGCTGGTATAGCCGCAATATTCGAGTCCATAGCGGCGGCCCCAGTGGTCGAGGGCTGAGAAGTTAACATGGGTAGTGATATCCTGTTCCCCGATGTGTTCGTAAGGGCAATGGGCTACGCGATGCCGGTGATAGCAGGCGAGCGTTCCGCTTTGGCGGCTGTAGAGATCGGCGGCGCAGTGGCCATAGTCGATGGTCAGGACGAAGCCGGAGGCGAGGGCGGCCGCGGCGTCGCGGATCCATTCGGTGGCTTCGAGGTTGATCTCTGCCCGGAAGCCCGTCGGGAGGGTGACCCCAAACTCGCGGAGGTAGTTCTTTAGGGGATAAGAGGCCGGCCGAAGGACCTCTTTGAAGCCGTTGTCGAATGTCACGAAAACTTCCATCAGCTGTTGTCCTTCGCCCATCACCACCTGGTGGACCGGGAAGTTGTCCAGGAGCTCGTTGGACAGGATACAGCCATGGATATGGGGCAGCTCGCGTAACGAGGAGACCCAGCGCAGTGTTGGCAAAAAGCCTTCGGCAGCCAGCAGGGTCTGTTCCTTCTTGCGCATCCACTCACTTTTTTCGATGATGATATATTGAAGATGATCGAACATTTCGGGATTATTCCTCAGCCGGTGGAGGATATCGCGGCAGAGAAGGCCGGCGCCCGCGCCGCATTCCACGATGGTAAAGGGCCGGCGGTCCAGCCACATCCACATTTCCTCGAGCTGACCGGCGACGATCTCGCCGAAAAGGTCACTCAGGTACGGGCTCGTATAGAAATCCCCCGCCTCGCCGATGGCCTCGCGGGACGCGGCGTAATAGCCCTGTCCGGGATGGTAAAGCGCCATTTCCATGAAATCGTGAAAGGAGAGCGGGCCCTGGGCGCGGATCGTATCGATGATGAGGTCCTGAAGCGGCATAGAAATTGAGTTTTCTCGCATGAAGCAAATCAATAGTCATGCCTACCACTATCTTAGCGAAAGAGCCGGCAGCCGCTACTGCCAATGATGAACAGTTGTGTATCGATACGGTAAGGGTCTTGTCCGCCGATGCAGTACAAAAAGCCAATTCGGGTCATCCGGGAACCCCGATGGCCACAGCGCCCATGGGACATCTATTATGGGGAAAACATATGCGATATAATCCGAGGGATCCGGCATGGCCGAATCGGGACCGGTTCGTGCTCTCTGCGGGTCATGCGTGTATGTTGCAATACAGTTTTCTCTATCTCACCGGTTATGATCTCTCGCTCGAGGATATCAAGAACTTCCGGCAGCTGCACAGCAAGACGCCCGGACACCCGGAATATGGGTTGACCCCGGGGATCGAGATCACGACGGGCCCGCTTGGGCAGGGCTTTGCCAACGGCATCGGGATGGCCATCGCCCAAAAACATCTCGCGGCGCGATTCAACCAACCCGGTTTCGAACTTTTCAATTATATCATTTATGCCAACTGCAGCGATGGGGATATGATGGAAGGGGTCAGCGGCGAAGCGGCCTCTCTTGCCGGTCATCTGGGGCTTGGGAACATCGTTTACCTGTATGACGACAATCATATCTCCATCGAGGGGAATACGAACATCACCTTCCAGGAAGACGTAGGCAAGCGGTTCGAGGCCTATGGCTGGCATGTCCAGGCGGTCGAAGACGGGAACGATCTACAGGCTCTTGACAAGGCGATCCAGGCTGCCCGCGCGGAGACCAATCGCCCATCGCTGATCCGGGTGCGGACGCATATTGCCTACGGCAGCCCGAACAAAGTGGATACGGCCGGCGCGCACGGTTCCCCGCTTGGCGCCGATGAGGTCAAGCTGGTGAAGAAATTCTTTGGTTTCGATCCGGAGGAGTCCTTCGTCGTTCCGGGCAAGGTGCTGGAATACTATCGTGCCGCGGGAGAACGCGGGATCGGACTGGAGGAGGAATGGGATCAGCTGTACGATCGTTATAAGAAAGAACACCCCGAGCTGGCAGGCGCCTACGAGCTGGCCTTGCAGGACAAGCTGCCGACGGGATGGGAAAAGAAGATCCCCGGTTTCCAGGTTGCGGATGGAAAAGACGGGAAGCTGTCTACCCGGGTCGCCCTGGGGAAGACCTTGAACGGTATCGCGGCCGCCCTGCCGGGGCTCATCGGCGGCGCAGCCGATCTCGCGCCCAGCACGGAGACCCATCTGAAGGACTATGCTGACTTCCAACCGGGTGACTTCGGTGGACGGAATTTCCATTTCGGAGTTCGCGAGCACGCGATGGGGGCCGTCCTGAACGGAATGGCCGTGACCAAAGGCTTGATCCCTTATGGCGCCACCTTCCTGATCTTTTCGGACTATATGCGGCCGCCGATCCGGCTGGCTGCCATCATGAAAATACGCCCCATCTATATCTATACCCATGACAGTATCGGACTTGGCGAGGATGGAACCACCCACCAGCCGGTCGAACAATTGGCTTCCCTCCGGGCCATCCCCAATATGACCGTGCTGCGACCCGCGGACGCCAATGAGACGGCGCAGGCCGTGAAGGTCGCCGTGGTGCACAAGGGCGGGCCGGTGGCCCTCGTGCTGACGAGGCAAAATGTGGCCATTATCGAGACGGGCGGCTATAAGACGACCGGGGATGTCAGCCGGGGTGCGTATATCCTGTCCGAGCCCGAGCGCGCACCCGAGCTGATCCTGATCGCCACGGGGTCGGAGGTGGAATTGATCTTGAAAGCGCAGCGGAAATTGAAGGAGAACGGCATTGCAGCGCGGGTGGTGAGCATGCCCAGCATGGAACTGTTCGAGAAGCAGGATGATGCCTACAAACAACGAATATTACCCAAGGGAATAAGGAAGAGGCTGGCGGTGGAAGCGGCCTCGCCGGTAGGCTGGCACAAGTATATTACCGATGAGGGAGATATGATCGGGATGACGCGGTTTGGCGAGTCGGCTCCGGCGGCTGATCTTTTCAAAGAGTTCGGGTTTACGGTGGAGAATGTCGTGAACAGGGCTAAGGCCTTGTTGAGGGGGTAACTATTTTTTCCCCAGATTCTCTTTTATGATGTCCCAGTATTCCTTGCCATAGCCGACCAAGAGTTCGCTGCCCGCGGAGATGTTCTTCATCGAGTAGATGAATACGCGGCGGCCTTCGATGCGATACGTGCAGTTGTTATTCAAGCCGTCGGTGCGGACGATGCCTTTTGCGTCGTTGGCGTACCTGGCAAGGGCATCTTTTGTCGGGAAGGCATCGATGACGTGGTCGCGAGAGACATAATAGATGTATCCGTTGAGGCCGTCTCGGCTATCGACGTCCTTCCATTTTACGATCTTGCCCTTGTATTCCACGATCTTCTTACCTTTAGGAATATCCTTGGTCGTGAAGAGCCCTTTTCCGGCGCCTTTGAGGGTACTGCGTTTAACGAGTAGCTGATCTTCCAGTAACGGCATTGACGAGTGTGCTTTTTTGAGCGTCGCAAATATAGGAACAAATTATGCAAAAACCCGTCCATACCGAACAGTCCGAGGATTCGGACAATAAGCAGGCCATGCTGGCCGCCATCATCGATTTTTCGGAGGACGCGATCATCAGCAAGACTCTCGATGGGATCATCACCAGCTGGAACCGCAGCGCCGAGCGGATGTTCGGCTATACCGAGCGGGAAGCCATCGGCAGGCATATCGCGATGCTTATCCCCGAGGAGAACCTGCCGGAAGAAGATATGATCATCAACCGGATCACGCATGGACACCGGGTTCCGCCGTTCCAGACCGAGCGGATGACGAAGGACGGGCGTCGTATCCCGGTCTCTATTACGGTATCGCCCATCCGGAGCAAGGAAGGGGCTATCATCGGCGCCTCCAAGATCGCCAGGGATATTTCGGACGAGCTTCGGGCGATGCAGGAGCTCGAGGAGTACGCAAAGACCCAGGAGCTGCTGTTCTCGGTCAGCCGGACCCTTTCGGCGCAGCTGGATCTGCAGACGACGCTGGAGAAGGTGACCGATATCTCCACCCGGCTGACGGGCGCCGAATATGGCTCCTTCTTTTACAATCGCGCCGGCTACGAAGGCAAGGGCAATTTTAGCAGTGAGAGCATTGTTCGCAGCGACGATATCCGGGAGGACCCCAGGTATGGACAACATGCGCCCTATCATGGTATGCCGGCGGGTCAGGCGCCGATAGTGAGTTACCTGGCGGTACCGGTGAACTCACCTGCCGGCCAGACGATCGGGGGACTATTTCTCGGGCATACCCGGCCGGGGATGTTTCGGGAAGAGCATGAGCTGCTGATGGAATCCATTGCGTCGCAGGCGGGGGTTGCGATCGAGAATGCGAGACTATATGAGGCCATCCAGCAATTGAACAACCGTAAGGATGAGTTCATCGGGGTGGCAGGCCATGAGCTGAGGACCCCGATAACCACGATCAAGGGTTATCTGCAGCTGATGGAGGAATATTCTCCCGATCCCGTGAGCAAGTCCTTCATCGGCAAGGCGCTGCGCCAGGTGAACAAGCTGAACCGGCTGGTCACCGATCTGCTGGATGTATCGAAGATCCAGGCGGGACGGCTGCAATACAATATGATGCCGTGCTTTCTCCTGCCACTGGTGCGCGAGAGCGTGGATATGGTCCGGCAGATGCATCCCAGCCACCGGATCGAGACCGAATTACCGGCCGATGATATTATTGTCACGGCGGATGGACCGAAGATCGAGCAGGTGATCATCAATTTCCTGACCAATGCGATCAAGTATTCGCCGAAGGCGGACCGGGTTGCGCTGCGCGTGACAAAAGAGAAGGACCGGGTCGTCGTAATGGTCCAGGACTGGGGTATCGGCATCCCCACCGAACACCTGGAGCATATTTTCGACCGGTATTACCGTGTCGATGCGACGGAGCATGTTATCGGCGGGCTTGGCCTGGGGCTGTATATCTCGCACGAGGTGATCCGGCGCCATGATGGCGCCGTCTGGGTCAGAAGCGAGCCCGGGGAGGGAGCGGAGTTCTATTTCTCGTTGTCTTTGCCGGAGTGATGTTTTTTTGGACGTTCCTTTTCTTCTGCGTCGAAGGCCTCTTCGTCGGAGTTGTCCAGTTGGGCGAGTTCGCCTTCGTCGAGGTCGTCCGTAGGATCGCTGTCGCTGAGCTCGGGGTCGTTGAGGATGTCCTTTTCGGCTTGCTCTTCCGCGTCGCGGATGGGGTCTTTTTTCGTCGATTTGCTCTTATTTGTTGTCATCTTGCTCGTTTTTGGTGGTAGTCCCTTCGCGCCTTCGGCGCATTTCGCTTATTATTGCCCTTCGGGCGCCGGATCTGTGATCCGTTTTGATGGTCTGCAATTTGATAGTCCTATCAAAGTTATGGCACTAAAAGAATACAAACAAAAGCGCAAATTCGCGGCCACTCCGGAGCCGCAGGGCGGGAAGCCCGATGGGAAGGCGTTGCAGTTTGTGGTGCAGAAGCACGCCGCATCGCATCTGCACTATGATTTCCGGCTGGAGATGGATGGCGTGCTGAAGAGTTGGGCGATACCCAAGGGGCCGTCGCTGAATCCGGCGGACAAGCGGCTGGCGATGATGGTAGAGGATCATCCCTGGGACTATAAGGACTTCGAGGGGATCATCCCGGAGGGGAATTATGGCGCGGGAACGGTCATGGTCTGGGACGAGGGGACTTATGAGGCGATGGAAGAGACCAATGGTCAACGACGCGTGGCGGGTGACACCAAAAAGGCGCAGGAGAAGGCCCTGTTGAAGGAGTTGCGGGCGGGGTCGCTGAAGTTCCGGCTCAACGGGAAGAAGTTGAAGGGGGAGTTTGCGCTGGTGCGGACGAAGGGACGTGGGGAGAACAGCTGGTTGCTGATCAAGCACCGGGACCGGTATGCGACTGAGGAGCCGGTGACGGATAAGGATAAGTCGGTGTTGTCGAAGAAGACCCTGGAGCAGATCGCGAGGAATCCGAAGGCCAAGGAATGGGTAAGTGATAAACCGGCGCGTGGAGCGGCTAGGGGGCGCGCGACGGGGAAGAAGGCGGCGGCGGGGAATACGGCTGCGGCCAAGGCGGCGGCGGCTCCGGCGGAGGGGCGAAAGACGGCGATGCCAGCGGATGTGGCGCCGATGCTGGCGACTCTCGTGGACAAACCCTTTGACGAAGAGGGTTGGGAGTATGAGATCAAGTGGGATGGGTACCGGGCGCTGGCGTATCTGAAGAAGGGGAAGGTGGAGCTGCGCAGCCGCAACAATAAATCCTTCGAGAAATATTATCCCATATACGAGGCGCTGAGCCAGTGGGGATCCAGCGCAGTGCTGGATGGTGAGATCGTGGTGCTGAACGAAAAAGGCCAGTCCAATTTCAACGCCTTGCAGAACTGGCGGAGCGAGGCGGACGGCGAGCTGATATACTATGTATTCGATGTTTTGTGGTTGGAGGGCAAGGACCTGACGGGACTGCCGTTGGCCGAGCGGCGGA
>Ga0157372_10008534_pt1 | contig 10879 bp, 8 predicted proteins | sample C55metaG_FD_115307 | JGI IMG/M metagenome (GOLD analysis project Ga0157372, IMG submission 115307) | Corn rhizosphere microbial communities from Kellogg Biological Station, Michigan, USA - C5-5 metaG | ecosystem: Host-associated > Plants > Roots > Rhizosphere > Soil | place: USA: Michigan...
CGCGAGCCACACCATCAGGAAGCGCGAGCCCTCGTCGGTCCAGATGAGCGGCTCGCCGAGCGCGCGCGTGACGACACCGAGCGTGACGACGCCGAGCAGCGCGACCACGAGCGCGCCGGCGTGAGCGCAGCGAGTGCGGCCGGGCACCGTCATTCGATGTCCGCGGCGCCGGGCAGGGCGGAGTGTGGCGGCACGTGACCCCGCCACGCCTCGACGACCTCGCTTGCCGCTTGCAGGGCGGTGACCAGGCCGGCGAGCACCATCGGCACGTACATCCATGCCATCGAAATCGGCAGCGACGTCGCCTCGAGGTCGTGGTTGCGGATGACGAGCGCGACGCCGTACCCCGTGACCAGCACGCCGAACGCGACCAGCGAGACCTCCCACGCGATCTCGACGGCGCGATTGAAGCGCGGCGGCAGCTTGTCCTGGAAATAGCGGATGCGCACGTGCACCCGCTTGCGGCTCGCCAGCACCCAGCCGAAGACCGCCAGCCACACCATCAGGAAGCGCGAGCCCTCGTCGGTCCAGATGAGCGGCTCGCCAAGCGCACGCGTGACGACGCCGAGCGTGACGACGCCGAGCAGCGCGACGACCAGCACGCAGGCAACGATCGCGGCGGCACGGTCGCAGGCGCCGACGAGCGGACGGGGCATCGTGGTCGTGCGATCAGGTGGTGCAGGTCGGCGTGCGGCGCGGGCTGCGCGCCGTGCGAAGCGTCAGGCCGAGGCGATCTTCTCCCAGAGGCCCTTGCCCCACTTCGACTCGAACTTCGGCGGCAGCGCCGCGAGCACCGGCTTGCGGAAGCTCTCGACGTCGGGCTCGATCACGTCCATGCCGCCGGCCTTGAACGTGCCGACGAGCCTCGCCTCCTGGAACAGGATCTCGTTGTCCTGCGCGGCGCCGGCCGACGACACCGCGGCCGCGAGCGCGTCGCGCTCGGCGGGCTTCAGCGCCTGCCATGCCGTCTCGTTGACGACGATGAGGCGCGGCGTGATCACGTGGCCCGTCAGCACGAGGTGCTTCTGCACCTCGAAAAACTTGTTGCTCTGGATCGTGGGCAGCGGGTTCTCCTGGCCGTCGACGGCGCCCTGCGACAGCGCGAGGTAGAGCTCGCCGATGTTGAGCGGCGTCGGCCGCGCGCCCCACGCTTCGGCCATCGCGCGGAATGTGTCGACCTCCGGGATGCGCAACTTGAAGCCCTGCATGTCGGCGGCGGTGCGCACCACCTTGCTGCCGGTGGTGATGTGGCGCTTGCCGTAGTAGGTCGAGCCGATCATTCGCATCGCGCGCTTCGACACGAGCTGCGCGCGCATGTCGTCGACGATCGGCGAGGCGAGCACGCGGCGCACGTGGTTGGCGTCGTGCCAGATGTACGGCGCTTCGAGGATCGAGAACTGCGGCACGAATTGCCCGAACTGCGCGGCGCCCTCGTCGACGATCTGGATCGCGCCGCCGGACGCCGCCTCGATCAGGTCGCGCGACGAGCCCAACTGCCCCGCGGGAAACGTCTGGATCTCGACGGCGCCGCCGGTCTTCTCGCGCACTTCCTTCGCGACGCGCTCCATCATCGCCACCATCGGGTGGTTGGTCGGCAGCACGGTCGCCCAGCGCAGCGTCGTCGCGGCGGACGCGGTGCGGGGCAGGGCGAGCGCCGCCGCGGCGGCAATGCCGGCGCTGACGAAGCGACGCCGGTTCCAGTGTGTCGAATCGTTCATCGGTCTCCTCCTCGGGCGGCGGCCGGGCGATTCCCGCGTCCGGCCGGGCGCCTACTATACGGGCTTCCGCATGCGGGGTCGCCCGCCCACGCCATGCGACAGGCTGCCCCAGCGCGCGACGAACGACGGCGGCCCGCGCCGCGCGCCGCCTTAAAATCGCGCCTTCGGATCGACAAGGAGTCCCCCATGACCGGATCCCATTCCACACGCGGGCTGCGCAAGGCATGCGCAGCCGCGGGATTCGCCGCGCTGACGGCGCTCGGCGCCGCGGCCGCCACCACGTCGCCGGCCGCCTCGTCGCCGGCCGCCGCATCGCAAACCCCGCCGCCGCAATTCCCGCTGCCTGACTTCTTCAGCAATCCCGACATCGCCTATTTCCGGCTGTCCGACGACGGCCGCACGCTGGGCTACATGAAGCCCGTCGACGACGGCGCCGGCCATCGCCGCCTCAACGTGTTCGTGCAGCCGCTCGTCGACGGCAAGCCGACCGGCGCGGCGCGCCAGCTCACGCACGAGACGGCGCGCGACATCAGCATCTATTACTGGAAGGGCAACGACACGATCCTGTACGTCAAGGACTTCGGCGGCGACGAGAACTTCCACGTCGTCGCGGTCGACGTGCGCTCCGGCGCGATCCGCGACCTGACACCCGGCGACAAGCTGCGCGCCAACATCGAGGACGACCTGCCCGACGACGCGGGCCACGTGCTCATCAGCCACAACCGCCGCAACCCCGAGGTGTTCGACGTCTACCGCGTCGACTTGAAGACCGGCAGCCAGGCGCTCGTCGCCGAGAATCCCGGTGACTACATCGGCTGGCAGACGGACCATGCCGGGGGCGTGCGGATGGCGGTGCGCACCGCGGGCCTGGACACCATCGTCCTCTACCGCGACGGCGACAAGGGTGCGTTCAAGCCGATCATCACGACCGACTACAAGACCGAGGTCAACCCCCTGTTCTTCACTGCGGACAACCGCAAGTTCTACGCGGTCAGCAACCGCGGCCGCGACAAGAAGGCGCTGGTGCTGATCGACCCGCGCAAGCCCGGCGTCGAGCAGGTGCTGTTCGCGACACCCGACGTCGACGTCGCCGGCGCCGACTGGTCGCGTGCGCACAAGCGCGTCACCACCGCCGAATACATCGACGCGAAGCTCGAGCGCCATGTCTTCGATCCCGGCCGCAAGGCGATGTTCGACAAGCTCGCGGCGAAGCTTCCCGGGATGGAGCTCATCCTGCAGAGCACCAACAAGCCGGAGACGCATTTCATCGTCGCGTCGACGAGTGATCGCAGCGCGGGGGCGCGCTACGTCTACGACGCGACGCGCGACACGCTGTCGAAGCTCGGCGACATCAACCCGAAGCTGCCCGAGGCGGCGATGGCGCCGATGCGGCCGATCCGCTACAAGAGCCGTGACGGCCTGACGATCAACGGCTACCTGACGCTGCCGGTGGGACGCGAGGCGAAGGCCCTGCCGTGCGTCGTCAACCCGCATGGCGGTCCCTGGGCGCGCGACACCTGGGGCTTCAATCCCGAGGTGCAGTTCCTCGCCAACCGCGGCTACTGCGTGCTGCAGATGAACTTCCGCGGCTCAACCGGCTACGGCCGCACGTTCTGGGAAGCGAGCTTCGGCCAATGGGGCCTCACGATGCAGGACGACATCACCGACGGCGTGAAGTGGCTGGTCGACCAGGGGATCGCCGATCCGAAGCGCATCGCCATCTACGGCGGCAGCTACGGCGGCTACGCGACGCTCGCGGGCATCACCAGGACGCCCGACCTCTACGCGGCGGCGGTCGACTACGTCGGCGTCGCCAACCTCGTCACGTTCATGAACACGATCCCGCCGTACTGGCGGCCGATGCTGCCCAAGTTCCACGACATGGTCGGCGACCCGGCGAAGGACGCGGCGCGCCTCGCGGATACCTCGCCCGTCAACCACGCCGACCGCATCACGACGCCGCTCTTCATCGCGCAGGGCGCGCGCGACCCGCGCGTCAACAAGGACGAGAGCGACCAGATGGTGGCGGCGCTGAAGAAGCGGGGCGTCGACGTCGAGTACATGGTCAAGGACAACGAGGGTCACGGCTTCCACAACGAGGAGAACCAGTTCGCGTTCTACGGCGCGATGGAGGCGTTCCTCGACAAGCATCTCAAGCCCGACAAGTCGCTGTAGCGGCGATCTCCCCGGCGCTGCGCGTCGCGTGTCAGCGGCCACGTCGTGCGAGTGTCATCGGACGAGGGGTATGCCCGCCTCGCGTCGTGCGCGTGTCATCGGGCGAGGGGTATGCCCGACTCCGCTTCATACAGCAGGCGCTCCGTCGGGCATACCCCTCGCCCGATGACGCTGAGCGCTCTGCGGAGGTCACTTCGCACCTCGTGCCCTGGCGTAGCGAACTGGCACTCCGTGCGCGGCGGGACGGGTGCGTACGCCGGAGCGCCTGCTGTATGAAGCGGAGGCGGGCGCACCCGTCCCGCCGCGCCCCGCATGACGCGATTGAAACGCCTGCGGGCGTAAAGGTGCATTGCGTGCCTCGACCGTGGCGCGCCGCCGCCGTGCGATCATCGGCTGCATGCGCGACGCTCCGCCCGCTCCCGAATTCATCACCGCGCTGGTGGCGGAAATCCGCCGCTGCACGGCCTGCAAGGACCTGCCGCTCGGTCCGCGCCCGGTGCTGCGCGTCGAAGCGGGCGCGCGCATCCTCGTCGTCGGCCACGCGCCGGGCGCGCGCGTGCATGCGTCGGGCGTGCCGTGGGACGACGCGAGCGGCGAGCGCCTGCGCGCGTGGATGGGTGTCGATATGCGCGAGTTCCACGATGGCGCGCGGATCGCGATCGCGCCGATGGGGTTCTGCTACCCCGGCCGCGGCGCGGGAGGCGACAATCCGCCGCGTCCCGAGTGCGCGAGGCTGTGGCGGCCGCGGCTCGATGCCGCGCTCACCGGCATCGAGGTGACGCTCCTCATTGGCGCCTATGCGCAGCGCTACTACCTCGGCAGGTCGCGGAAGGCGTCGCTGACCGAGACGGTCGCCGCCTGGCGCGAGTACGCGCCGCGCTACTTCCCGCTGCCACACCCGTCGCCGCGCAATACGCCGTGGTTCCAGCGGCATCCCTGGCTCGAGCGTGAGCTGATACCGGCGCTGCGCACCACGATCCGCGCGGCGATGACGCGCTAGCGCCGGGTCAGCCGCTGTTGCGCAGGCCGGCCGCGAGCCCGTTGATCGTGAGGTGCAGCGCGCGCCGCGTGGCGTCGTCGCTGTGCCCCGCGCGCAGCCGCGAAAGCAGCGCGATCTGCACGTGGTTGAGCGGGTCGATGTACGGGAAGCGGTTGCGGATGCTGCGCGCGAGCGTCGGGTTGTCGGCGAGGAGCGCGTCGTGCCCGGTGATCGCGAAAAGCTGCCGGCAGGTGCGCGCGTGCTCGTCGCGGATCGTTGCGAAGATGCGCTCGCGGTTCGCGTCGTCGTCGTAGAGCGCCGCGTAGCGCGACGCGATCGCGAGGTCGGTCTTGGCGAGCACCATGTCCATGTTCGACAGGAACGTGCGGAAGAACGGCCACGTCGCATACATCGTGCGCAACAGCGGCAGGCCGCCGGGATGGTCGGCGAGCCACTTGTCGACGGCGGCGCCGAAGCCATACCAGCCCGGCAGCATCAGGCGCGTCAGCCCCCAGCTGAACACCCAGGGAATCGCGCGGAGGTCCTCGATGCGCCGCGAGCCGGTGCGCGACGCGGGCCGGCTGCCGATGTTGAGCTCGGCGATCTCGCTGATCGGCGTCGCCGCGTTGAAGTACGCGACGAAATGCGGGTCGTCGTAGACCAGCGCGCGGTACGCGCGGTACGCGGCGTCGGCGAGCGCGCGCATCACCTCGTGGTACTCGGGGTTGGCGTCGGGGCCGTCCGTGGCGCCGCCGACGAGGGTCGCCTCGATCACCGCCGAGAGGAGCGTCTCGAGGTTGTGACGGCCGAGCGTCGGGTCCGAGTACTTGCTGGCGATGATCTCGCCCTGCTCGGTGATGCGCATCGCGGCGGCGACGCTGCCGGGCGGCTGCGCGAGGATCGCCTGGTACGCGGGACCACCGCCGCGGCCGACGGTGCCACCGCGGCCGTGGAACAGGCGCAGCCGGACGCCGGCGCGCGCGAAGCGGCTGACCAGCTCGCGCTCGGCGACGTAGAGCGCCCAGTTGGCGGCGACGTAGCCGCCGTCCTTGTTGCTGTCCGAATAGCCGAGCATCACCTCCTGCACGTCGCCGCGCGATGCGACGAAGCCGCGGTAGACCGGATGCGCGAACGCCTCGTCCATCACCGCGCCGCAGCGCGCGAGGTCGTCGATCGTCTCGAACAGCGGCACGATGTCGACGCGGCAGCGCGGGCCGGGCGCGTACACGACGAGCCCGACCTCGCGCAGCAGCACCGCGACCTCGAGCAGGTCGGACAGCGCCTCGCACATGGAGATCACGTAGTGCGCGAGCGCGTCGCCGCCGCATTCGCGCCGGATCCGCGCTGCGACCTCGAGGATCGCCATCTCGCTTTGTACCAGGGGCCCGTAGTCGAGGAACGGCGAGCGCAACAGGCGCGGCTCGGCGAGCTCGCGCGTCAAGAGCTCGACGCGCGCCGCCTCGTCGAGCGCACGATAGTCGGCGACGACGCCGGCCTTGGCGAGGAGCTCGGCGACGACCGCCTCGTGGCGTACCGAGTTCTGCCGCAGGTCGAGCGTCGCCAGGTGGAAGCCGAAGGCGTCGACGGCGGCCTGCAACGGCCGCAGGCGCCGCTCGGCGAGCGCCGCCGAGCCGTGGCTCGCGAGCGACGCGGCGATCGTGCGCAAGTCCGCGGCGAATTCGGCGGCGTCGGCGTACGCCGGCTGCGCGACCTTGGGCTCGCGCGCGGGCCGGGCGCCGGTGCGCGCGTTGAGGGTCTGCGCGAGGCGCGCGTACATGCCGACGAGCGCCTGCCGGTACGGCTCGTCGTGGCGAAACGGCGACGGGTCGCCGGCACGCGCCGCGAGTGCGTCGAGCGCGGGCGTGGGCGGCGCGAGCGTGCGCGCGAGCGACAGCTCGGCGCCGAGCGCGTGCACCTCGTCGAGGTAATGCGCGATCGCGACCGCCGACTGCCGGCGGATCGCCTCGGCGAGCACGTCGGCGGAGACGTACGGGTTGCCGTCGCGATCACCGCCGATCCACGAGCCCATCCGCAGCACCGCCGGCACGCGGTAATCGGGCGCGACGTCGCCGCGTGCGCGGAGCGCCGTCTCGAGGTCGACATGGATCCGCGGCAGCTCGCCGAGGAACGTCGTCCGGTAGTAAGCGAGCGCGTTGTCGATCTCGTCGATGACGCGCAAGCGCGCGGTGCGCAGCGTCGACGTCTGCCAGAGCGTCATCACGCGGCAGGCGAGCTCGGCATCGACGCGGGCCGTCGTCTCGCCGTCTCCCGCGGCGCCTTCACGCCGCGCGAGCAGCGCCGCCACCGCCGACTGGATGTCGAGGATGCTCTGGCGCTGCACCTCGGTGGGGTGCGCGGTCAGCACCGGCGAGACACCGGCCGTTGCGAGCAGCGCGACGATCGCCTCGCCCGGCACGTTGTCGCGGGCGAGCCTCGCGAGCGCGTGCGCGACGCTGCCGGGCTGCGGCGGGTCGCCGGCGATCCGGTGCGCGCGGCGGCGGCGGTTCTGGTGGACGTCCTCGGCGATGTTGGCGAGCAGCGAGAAATAGCTGAACGCGCGAACCACCGTCAGCATGTCGTCGACGCCAAGCTCGTCGATCAGCGCGCGCAACTCCGCGGCGATCGGCGGTGCTTCCGCGGGCGACGCGCGGTGGAAGCGCACGGCGGTCTGGCGGATCGCCTCGACGCGCGCGAAACCCGCGTCGCCGGTGCGCTCGCGCAGCACCGCGCCGAGCGTGCGGCCGAGCAGCCGCGTGTCGTCGCGCAGCGGCAGGTCCTTGGCGTCGGGCGTCGTGTCCGCGAGGCGTGGCGCCACGGGTGCGTTGTCGTCGGGCATCGTTCGATCGGCAACGCCGAACATACCAGAGAAGCCCCGCGGCCGGGCGTGCAATGCCGCGGCCGATATACTGTGGCGATGGATGCGCGTCACGCACGGCCGTCCGGCCGGTCGCGACACGATCGTCCGCCGAGGATGCCTCGCCCATGCCGTCGTTGAAGCACCTGATCGAGCGCAATCGCGGATGGGCCGAGGGCGTGCAGCGCGGCGACCCGGAGTTCTTCCGCAAGCTCGCCGCGCAGCAGAACCCCAAGTACCTGTGGATCGGCTGCTCGGACAGCCGCGTGCCGGCGAACGAGATCGTCGACCTGCTGCCGGGCGAGATGTTCGTCCATCGCAACGTCGCCAACGTGGTCGTGCACACCGACTTGAACTGCCTGTCGGTGCTGCAGTTCGCCGTCGACGTGCTGCGCGTCGAGCACGTGATCGTCGTCGGCCACTACGGCTGCGGCGGCGTGCGCGCCGCGTGGGAGGGGCGCCCGCTCGGCCTCATCGACAACTGGCTTCGTCATGTGCAGGACGTCGCCGAGCGGCACATCGGATACCTGCGCTCGCTGCCCGACGACGCCACCGTCGCCGACCGGCTGTGCGAGCTCAACGTGATCGAGCAGGTCCACCATGTCGCGCGCACGACGATCGTCGCCGACGCGTGGGCGCGCGACCAGAAGCTCGCGCTGCACGGCTGGATCTACGGCCTTGCCGACGGCTTGATCCACGATCTCGGCATCGAGGCGAACGCGCCCGCCAAGCTCGAGTCGGACTACGTCGCCGCGATCGCGCGCGTGGTCGCCAAGGGCGAGGGCGGAGCGCCGCGGCCGATCGCACGGGAGCCATGACGACGACGACGCCTTCGGCGCGGCCCGACATCTACTTCGCGAGCGGCGTGCGCACGCCGTTCGCCAAGGTCGACGGTCCGCTCGCCGCGCTCGACGCGATCGAGCTGTCGGTGCCCGTGGTGCGCCACATGCTGGGCACGCTTGGTACAGCGACGCCGGATTTCGCCGTGTGGGGAACGGTGATCCCGAACCTCACGTGGAGCAATCTCGCGCGCGAGGTGCTGATGGATGCCGGCGTGCCGGCGACGATCCCGGCGTTCTCGACGGTGATGGCGTGCTCGACGAGCATGGTCGCCGCGCTCGAGGCCGCCGGCATGCTCGACGGCGGCGCGCGCACGCTGGCGCTGGCGGGCGGCGTCGAGAGCATGAGCCACGTGCAGGTGGGTCTCGGCGTCGACCTGTCGCAATGGCTGCGGCGCTTTCGCGCGGCAAAGAGCTTCGGCGCGCGCCTCGATGCGCTCGCCGCGCTGCGTCGCCGCGACCTTCGCCTCTACATCCCGGCGGTCGCCAACCGCAGCACCGGCATGAGCATGGGCGAGCACACGGAGATCACCGCGAAGGAATGGCGGATCGACCGCGACACGCAGGACCGGATCGCGCTCGCGAGCCACGAGCACGCGTTCGCGGCGTGGAACCGCGGATTCTTCGACGATCTCGTCATCGAGGTCGCCGGCACGCGCCGCGACACCCTGCCGCGCGCCGACACCTCGCTCGCCAGGCTCGCGGCGTTGCGTCCCGCGTTCGATCGGCAAAGCGGGCAAGGCTCGCTCACCGCAGGCAACTCGTCGCCGCTGACCGACGGCGCGGCGAGCGTCTGGGTGGCGACACGCGAGGGGCTCGCACGGCTGCCGGCGGCGACGCCCCGCGCGCGGCTCGTCGACTTCGAGCTCGCCGCCGTCGACTTTCGTCGCGAGGGACTCCTGATGGCGCCGGCATTCGCGATCCCGCGACTCCTCGCGCGGCACGGGCTCACGTACGCGGATATCGACCTGTGGGAGATCCACGAGGCGTTCGCCGCGCAGGTGGCGTTCCACATCAAGGCGCTCGAGGATCCGCAGTTCCTGCGCGAGCGCGCCGGCGTCGACGCCGCGCTCGGCGCGTTTCCCCCCGACCGCGTCAATCCCAACGGCGGCAGCGTCGCGCTCGGCCATCCGTTCGGCGCCACCGGCGCGCGCATCCTGTCGCAGGCGGTCAAGGAGATCGCCGCGCGCGAAGCCGGCGCGCGCGCGATCGTCAGCATCTGCGCGGATGGCGGCCTCGGCAGCGTGGCATTGCTCGAGTCGGTCGGCGCCGCGGCGACGTCATGAGCGTCGCGCCTGCCGTCCCTGGTCGAGCCGCGCGTAGTGTCGCGACGACGATGCAACCGCTCGCCGGCATCGAAGCCTGCGCATTCGATGCGTACGGCACGCTGTTCGATGTCGCGTCGCCGGCGCGGCGCTGCACCGACGCCCTCGGCGACGACGCGCCGCGCTTGGCCGCGCTGTGGCGCGAGCGACAGCTCGCGTATTCGTGGCTGCGCACCGTGCAGGGCCGCCATGTCGATTTCTGGCAGGTGACATCCGACGCGCTCGATTTCGCGCTCGACGCGCTGCGAGTCGACGATGCCGCGCTGCGCGCGCGGCTCCTCGAGCTCTATCGCACGCCCGACGTCTACGCCGAGGTGCCGGCGATGCTCGCGGCACTCCGCCGCGCGGGTGTGTTCACGGCGATCCTGTCGAACGGCGCGCCGGCCATGCTGGCCTCGGCGGCGCGCGCGTCGGGGCTCGACGCCATGCTCGACGCCGTCTGGTCGGTCGAGGCGGCCGGCGTCTTCAAGCCGCATCCCGATGTCTACCGGCTTGCCGTCGACGGCAGCGGAAGGCGCGCGCACGCGATCGCGTTCGTTTCGTCGAACGGCTGGGATGCGCACGCGGCGTCGGCCTTCGGCATGCGCGCGATCTGGTGCAATCGCCATGCAGAGCCCGACGAGCGACTGCCGGGCGCGCCCGATCGCGTGGTGGCGACGCTCGCACGGTTGCCAGTGCTCGTCGGTGTAGGCGACGGCGCGACGTGACGAGCCTCCCATCGCCGTCGCCGGACGCGCAAGACGAGCGCCGCTTCGCGGCCGTCTATCGCGTGCGCGCCTCGGCCGGCACGATCGAGGCGCGCGCGGGCGCCATCGCGCTCGAGCAGAGCGTCGAGTTGCCGCTCGCCGCAGTGCGGGACGCACGCGTGCGCGACGAGGTCGTCGGCCGCGTCGACGGCATCGTGCCCGCCGGCGACGGTGCGTTCGACGTGACGATCGCGCTCGCGACCGAGACCACCGGCGGCGAGGCCGGCCAGCTCATCAACATGC
>Ga0157372_10008540_pt1 | contig 10878 bp, 6 predicted proteins | sample C55metaG_FD_115307 | JGI IMG/M metagenome (GOLD analysis project Ga0157372, IMG submission 115307) | Corn rhizosphere microbial communities from Kellogg Biological Station, Michigan, USA - C5-5 metaG | ecosystem: Host-associated > Plants > Roots > Rhizosphere > Soil | place: USA: Michigan...
CCAAATCTGAGTTCGCGGGTCGCGACTTCATCGCGCAGCCGCGACGCATGTGACGATGCGTCGCCCGCACAATCCTCGGGCGCCGATGCTTCTGCGCAAGTTCAGCGCTGCCACCGACAACGATTCGCCTACGGATCGAAACCGTTGCCGAAGATTCTGTCCGGAATGATCTGTATGCCGTTGATCGGCGCGTGCGACGAACCGACCGGTGTGGCAGTCAGCGTAAATCCTGTGGAATTCACTCCGAACGTCGCGTAGTTGCCCGGCGAATTGTGCGCGAGCACGAACGTGCCGTTGAAGTCGGTATTGGCGCTGTCGACGATTGTCGTATTGCTGATGGCGCCCTCCACTGTCGTCAATTGATATTGCGCGGTACCGGTGGTCGCGCCGTTGTCGGCGTCGGCGTACACGTAGACGGCGTAACCGCCGCTGTTGGCTGGCAGGTTCGAAACGACAACAGTGGTCGAGTTGCCCGGCAACGGATCGAGATAACAACGCATCAAGCGGTCATTGCCAGGAGTATCCGGAATATTAGTGTTGGCGCTCTCATTGTCGGCATTCCAGCTCGCCCACGTCGCGACGGATGTGCCGGCCTTGTCGACCAGGAGCGCCGGAGTCACACGGAATGGACCGGTCAAAGCGGGCTCGCGATTGTATTGAACCGCATTCCAATACGGCGCCTGGACGACGCCGGCTATTTCCGAAATCATCATGCCATTCGGCGTGCAGGCGTTCGTCCAAAATTCAATGCTCATGACTTGCGGCACGGTGACGGCGAGCACGATCGTCGTGGTATGCGTCAACGCGCCGCTGCTGCCCGTGACGGTCAGCGGATAGGAGCCGAGCGGCGTCAGGCTGGATGTGCTGAGCGTCAACGTCGCCGATTGCCCGGGAGAAATCTGCGCTGGCGACCACGACGCGGAAACGCCGGACGGAAGACCGTCCACGCTTAAATCGATATTGCCGACGAATCCCGTGCCGTTCGCCGTGATCACGTAGGTCGGTGAACCACCGGGATTTGCGGAGGCCAGTGGGCTCGGGTCGACCTGACCAACGGGCGCAGGCTGGCCCGGCACAGGAGCCGGCAGCAATGGCACAGCCGCCGAAAGCGTGAAGTCCGGCGTGCCGGACAGAAGTCCATAGGCCGAGACGTAGCCGGATTGCGATCCGACGTAGACGTGCCCGTTGGCGATGGTGGGCGGGCTGAATTTGGGCCAATAGCCCATGTTATCGACCGTATCCTGATCGGAATTCCAAATTTCCATCAGCGTCGATGCGTCGAGTGCGTGCAATTGCGCGTGGGACAGGCCGTGTCCCCCGCTCGCGCTCGGCAGCGATACCCATAGAATGCCCGAGCCCGCCGTGCTGCCATTGGCGGACAGCGACAACACGCCGCCACCGAACGGCTGCGCGAGGATCGTGCTGGCGACAGGCGTGGTACCGAACAGTGATCCGTCGAACGCATAGGCTTTGACGTTGTCGTTATCGGCCGAAACATAGAGCCGCGAGCCGTTGCTGTTATTCCAATACACCGGTCCGCCGGAAAGAATGAAAAAGTCCGCCGAGTACGGTGGGGTTTGATCATTCACGGTGACGATCTGATCGATCTGCGTGTTGCCGGCGACCAGTCCGCCGAGCGATGTCGTGTTGGTCAGATACAAGAGACTCTGCTTGCCGCCACCGACGATGAGATTCGTCCCCGGAATCAGCACGGGTCCCGACGATCCGAGATCGAAATCGACGCCGTTGAGATCTCCCCAGTTGTCCGGCGTGAAATAGTCCGCAACGGACAAGAAGCCGGCACTCGGCGCGCCGATTCGCACGAATGACTGGCCGTAATTGCTGGTGCCGTTCCAATCTCCGTTTCCAACCATGTAATAAACATTGCCCGAAGCGTCGACCACCGGCGCACGACCGCCCATCCAGATACCGCCGTTCGCGCCATTGGGCGAAAGGCACATGATTCCGGTCCGATTGAGCGCGGTTTTGTCGTACGACATCACCCAGCCGTGCCATGGCGTCAAATCTTCGTGCGCCGCCCACGCGATGTAGACGTTGGAGTTGGCCAGGGCCAGGCTCGCGCGCTGATCGGCGCTGAAAGGATCGAAGGTCACCGTGGTGCCGCCATCGCCGCTGCCGACGACGGCGCCTTGAATGACGGTCGGGCTGTTCGTGCGCGGATTGCCGGTCGTGATGTCGAGCGCATGCAACCGCTGCACGTAGGTGCCGTTTTCGCGAGTGCGCGCGACCAAGTACATCGTGCCGGCGGTAGCGTCGATCACCGGCGTGCTCTCGATGCCGATGCCGCCGACGACATTGGCGGCGTTGAATGGAACCGGACTCGGAGCGCCCGAACTGTTCGTGATGTCGACGATCGGCACCGGCGCGACGCCGGTCGAGGGATTGCGCAAGTCGCGCATCCAGAACATTGCCGGTGAATCCGCGTCGTACGCGTAGACGACGTCATTCATCGTCACGAGGTAAAGCACGTTGCGCGTACCGATTCCCGGTATATCGACATTCGCGGCATACAGCGGCTGCGCGTATATTGCGCCGTCGACTGCGTAAGACCAGAGCTTGCCGAACGTCCCGGTATTGACGTTTGCGGTGGTCAGCGCCGTCTCGGCGAGATTGGCGCCGGTACGCGCGCCATCATTGCGCTCGGTGAGGACACTGACCTGCGCAATTGCGCAAAGGGGCGACGCCGCGATCGCCACGGCGAAAATCGCGCCTGACAGGTTCCGCAAGACAAAAGGCATGGCAGGTCCCCTGGGTCACGCAGCCCTTCTCACTGCAGTTTCCCGCCGTTGAAGGGTGAACTCGATCACAGTCTCCCTGATCGGGAATTTGAAGACAAGCAATACGCCCGCAACGCGCAGCCTCTCATTGGATTTTTTAACGGCATACGCGCGGATTTCCGATCCATCCCGAAATCGGATCGTCATCGCATGGTTTGTGATTTGCTGCACAATGCCTGTGTGCGTGCTTGGGCACTCTAACTGCCCACCCGTTCTCCGACACGCACTAGAAGAATGTCGAGAAGGGCCAATCAGCCCTCCATCCGCATCGGTTAAAAAATAATTAACGGCCGATGCGGGCCAGCACCGCCGGAAAAAAATAATGTTTCTCAGAGAAATTCTTCAGCGAATTCGCGTCCCGCGCGGCCGGACGATTCTTCTTCTCGTTTTGCTTCTCAGCGGAATGAGCCAGGCCGCCTTCGCCAACACGTACTACGTGCGCACCGACGGCGGAAGTTCCGCGCAGTGCACGGGCCTCGTGGATGCGGCCTATCCGGGCAGCGGCAGTGGACAAGCTTGCGCTTGGTCGAACCCGATGATTGCGCTACCGCCGCCGCCGCACTATGGCGAGGCTGCGATCCCGCTGATCCAGGGCGGCGACACGCTGTTGATCAAATCGGGCAGCTACATGATCGGCTACGGCGCGCCTGGTGCCGAGAGCTGCAATACCGGCATGACCTACGCGTGCACGATGGCGCCGGTGCCCAGCGGGCCGTCGGCGAGCCAGCCGACGCGCATCCTCGGCGCGGACTGCTCGGCGCCGCCGCAACTCTGGGGTACGCAGCGCGCGGCCTCGGTGATCAGCCTCGCAAACAGCTCGAACGTCGAGGTCGGATGCCTCGAGATCACCGATCACAGCTCGTGCATAGAGAACCACTGCCAGATGAGCGGCACCTGCGGCGGCGTGATCGATCGCTGCGAGCGCGATACCTATCCCTACGGCACGTGGGCCGAAAATGGTCTGACGGCGTCCGATTCGAGCGAAGTGCACCTGCACGACCTCAACATCCACGGCATGGCCAACGAAGGCGTGCGCGCCGGCCGCCTCACTGACTGGACGATGGATCGGGTGCGCCTATACGCCAACGGCTTCGGCGGCTGGGACAACGATATCCGCAACGGCAACCCGACCGCCGACACGTCGAACCACGGCACGATCGCGTTCAACGACGGCGAAATCGGCTACAACGGCTGCGGCGAGTACTACCCGAGCAACGAAGTCTATGGCTGCTGGGGCCAGAACGAAGGCGGCTACGGCGACGGACTCGGTGCCGGCCCCACCGGCGGCAACTGGGTGTTCGAGAACATGCACGTGCACCACAACACACAAGACGGTCTGGATCTGCTCTATGCCGACGGCACGGGCAGCATCATCATGGACCGCGTGCACTCGGAAGGTAACGCCGGCAACCAGCTGAAGCTCGCCGGCACTGCGACGATCCAGAACTCCATCGTCGTCGGCAATTGCGCGTACTACTTCAACGCCGGCAGCATCGGCGACGACATGCAGGAAAGCGATTCCTGCCGCGCCGGCGGCGACGCCATCGCGATGTTGCCCGGCAATGATGCGGGTCCGTCGGGAACGAACCCCAACCATGTCGTTACGCTGACCGTGCAGGACAACACGATCACCAGCCAAGGCAACGGTTTGATCATGCTGTCGCGCGGCAATCCGCTATCGACCGCAAATTTCGTCGGCAACGTGCTCGTCGGCGCACAGAACTGGCAGCTTGGTGAATCGGGCTATCCGGAATTGGCCGGAGGCATCTACTACTACGTGACGGATGGCTATAGCCAGCCGACGATGAACTACGTCGAGAACATGTTCTGGAACATCAAGAACGGCCAGTGCCCATCGGGCAGCCTCTGCGTGGATCCGCTCCTATCGAGCGAAAACATCGACTCGTTCAACGCGCTGCCCACGCCAAGCAGTCCGCTCCTGAACTGGGCGACGGCGCCGAATAGCACGCTCTATGATTTCCGCGGACTGCCAAGGCCGACGCTCGTGAATGGCATGACCGGCTACGATCCGGGTGCCATTCAGTATCAGGGCGAATCCGACAATCAGATTTTCGACGGCGGTTTCGAAGACTGACCTGTTACTGGCGAACTCGATCGCAGCTGCGGTCGGGTTCGCGTGTTGACCACTGCGTCGTCTCGCCGTATGGCTGATGCAGAGCGATCAAGCCCGCCGGCGCCGAGCTCACCAGCCCTTTTCTCAGCACATCCGGCATGTCACTTTTTCGTGCTGTCGCCGTGCTGCTCGCGAACCGACTCATAGAGCTTGTTCAAAGCGCGACAGGTTTCTTCGTGGCCGGCGCATACAGAACGCACGCCGCTGACTTCCTTGACGTTCTGCAGGCGATTTCCGCTGGCGACGATCTTGGCTTTGCTTTGATATAGATCGTATCCGCAGCTCAGCCTCTTGGGATCATCCCAGCGCGGCATGCCGGTCATGCTGTTGTCGGTCAACTTGAGAACCGCTTTGGGTCCGCCTCCGCTGCCCATGACGAGGCATCCGCCCTGCCCGGTCAATGTGCTGTTGCGGACTTCGGCGACATGATCGTCCACGAGTGCCGCTGCAATCGCATCACCGGATGCGCGACAGGCGTCGCTCGTCTGCATGTCTCCCGCGCCGACATTGCCCGGCACCGAGAAATACGCGCAGTTGGCCGTGATATTCGCGTTGTCGATGAGTGCCGTGCCGGTGATTTTCAACTGGTTTCCCGCATTGCCCTCAGCGCGCACGCGTTTCATCGTGACCGTGGCTGTCGCGTCGGCATACAACAGATCAATGCCGTCCTGCGTGTTGTGGTGCACATAGACGTTCTCGATGATCCAGTTGCCGCTGGTGGGGCCGGTTCCGAGCCCGTCGCCGTAGCCGCCTTCGTTCTGGCCCCAGCAGCCGTATACGCCACCTGCGGGATAACGCTCACCGCAGCCGTTGTAGCCGATTTCGCTGTCGCTGAAACGGATCGTGCCGTGAGTGGATGTGTCGGCCTCCTTGTCGCCGTTGCGCATGTCGTTGTCCCAACCGCTGAAACCGTTGGCGTAGATGCGCACATGGTCCATCGTCCAGTCGGTGAGCCGACCGACGCGCACGCCTTCGTTGGCCATGCCGTGGATGTTGAGATCGTGCAGGTGCACATCCTTCGAATCGGACGCCGTCAGACCGTTCTCGGCCCACGTGCCATATGGATATTTATCGCGTTCGCAACGATTGATTTCCCCAGCGCAGGTGCCGCTCATGCCGCAATGGTTTTCGATACACGAGCTGTGATCGGTAATCTCCAGACATCCGACCTCGACGTTCGAGCTTCCGGCGAGATTGACCACCGAAGCCGCGCGCTGCGTACCCCAGAGCTGCGGCGGCGCCGAGCAGTCCGCGCCGAGGATGCGCGTCGGCTGCGTCGGCGATGGACCGCTTGGCACGGGCGCCATCGTGCACGCGTACGTTGCGCCGGTATTGCAATTCGATGCGCCCGGCGCGCCGTAGCCGATCATGTAGCTGCCGGATTTGATCAAGAGCGTGTCTCCGCCATGCAACAACGGCGCTGCCGTCTGACCGTACGCAGGCGCAGGTAGCGCGATCATCGGACTTGACCAGGCGCAAGCCTGTCCCTCGCCCTTGCCCGGATACGGCGCGTCGACCAACCCGTTGCACTGCGACGCCGTACCGCCATCTGCCCGCGCGTAGTACGTGATCGCACCTTGTTTGCGCTGCGGCGCGGTGCGGGCCATCGCCTGGTCCGCGGTGAGCAGGAGCACACCGACCAATCCGTACGCGATCACAAGCGACGTGTGCGTGCGGCGAACGCTCCGATCTCGTTGCACGGCGCTATCGCGCCTGGAATCCATTCGACTCGTCATCCCGATGCTGCGCACGCTCAATCGCCGCGAAGTGCCAGCCAATGATAGTAGGCGAGTCCGACCCACTCGTGCAGCGCCTGCGTGGTTTTGATTGCCGCGCTGGTCTGTGGCACGAGATAGCCCGGAAGGCCAAAGGCGACGAACCGCGAATCCGTCGGATAGGCGCAAACGCGGAATCCCGCGTGCTCGAACGCGAACGCCGCACGCGGCATGTGGGCAGCGGACGTCACGAGCGAAATCCGCGAAGGCGGATTCAGCAATCCTGCTGCGCCTCGCGCGTTTTCCCAGGTATTTTGCGAGGCGGTTTCGATCCGGATCGCATCCGCCGGCACGGCCATCGCTTCGGCCATCGTCCGCATGAGTTCGCTGTCGGCAGGCGCCGCTTTGAACGAAGGCCCGCCGATGATGACCAGTGTAGATGCATTCCGGCCGCGCCACAGAGCAACGGCAGACAGCGTGCGCCGCAGGCTCGCGACACCGAGCGCCGCGACGTCGTTGACGTCGGCCGCTGGCCGATCGGATCCGCCCGCGAGCACGACGACGATTTCAGATGCCGCATCCGACGCGCAATCACCGCTCGAAGGTATGCGTTGTTCGAGAGATCCGATCAGGAGATTCGCACCGAGCGGCATCGCACCGAGCAAGCCGGAGATGCCGAGAAGAACGCACAGGACAAGCGACAGCGATCGCCGCTTGCGGCTACGCAACGCATACGGCAACCATGCGCCCGCGATCAGGATCCAGGTCAATGGCGACAACAGGAGTCCCATGACGTCCTACGGCCGACCCAAAACGCGGCGCTTCAGCGCAGAAAACGCCGTGATCGATCGGAGCGGCAGCACGCTGGCGAGCTTCATCGTCCACCACCGGCGGTCACGTTCTATTTCTCCGGCTCGCGCAAGCAACGCTCGTGCGCCGCGACGATCTCCATCCTTGACGCGAAATGCCGCGTTCTCCAACAGCGCGAGGCGCAGTCGCGGCTTGAATGCCGCTTCGGCGCCCGGCGCATACCGCTCCGGATGCGCCGCAATTCGGTCGGCAAGCACGATCAGACCGCGATTCATTTCCTCCGCATTTGTCGACAAGCTGCTGCCCTGCATGCGGTATCCCATCAGCGGCGCATCGACCACGAGCAAATCGCCGCGCGCGAACAGGCGCAACAGAAATTCGTAGTCCTCGCAGCGCCGCATGCTTTCGTCGAATCCGCCTACGGCAAGCGCAAGATCGCGACGCACGAGCACCGCCGACGGGAAAAACGCCATGCCGATCGACATCAGTCGAAGGCCCATGTGGTCGAGTCTTGCGACATCGGGCGCGAGTCGTTGCGGCGACAGCGCGTCATAGCGCGCGCGTCGACTGGCGAGCAGCGATGCAAGCGTTATCTCGCCATCGCCTCGGAATTGATAGTGATCGCACGCCACCGCAGCGACGTCGGGAGCGAACGATACGGCGTGCGCCTGCCGCGCGAGTTTTTCCGGATGCCACAGATCATCGGCGTCGAGCAGCGCGATCCAATCGCCGCTCGCACTGGCCATACCGGTGTTGCGCGCGGCCGACACGCCTCGATTCGGCGTCGAGATTACTCTCGCGCCGAATGATCGCGCGCGTGCCGCCGTCTCATCGGTCGAGCCGTCGTCGACCACGATGACTTCATCCGGCGCGAGCGTTTGCGCGCCGACCGCGGCAAGCGTCTCCGGCAACGACTCTGCGGCGTTGTACGCAGCGATGACGACCGAAATGCGCACGGCGGCCTCAGACCGCCTGCGCACGCGGGAATTTGATGAATGCTCGCAGCCGGCCATCGAGCAGAAGCGCCGGCAATACATAAAGGACGATCGTCAAAGGCACCATCGCGGCCATTCTTCCCCAGTGCGATGTAATGCCGAAGAGATCCGTGCCGCGCGCAACCGCGATGAGCAGGATTGCGAGTCCGACCGCGCTCAACGTCGCGCGAAGGTCCGGCAAACGCAGCAGATGTTTCGGACAGAACACGCAGTGCGAGACACCGAGCGCGCCGTAACTGATGAACGTGGCATAGACCGCACCCATGACGCCCATTTTAGGAATCAGCACGAGATTGAGCGCTACGTTGAGCACTGCCGCGGCGGCGGTCAAGAGCAGAATCAGCATCGAGCGTTTCTGCAGGAGGAGTCCGTACCCGCCCAGATCGAGGATAGGAAACAGCGCATAGTTGATGCCGATCAGAACGAACACGGGCGCCGACGCGGCTTTTGTCGGCCCGCTGAGCGCAAGCAACGCATCCGATCCGACGACCCACAGGCCCGCTGCAATTGCGAAGCTGCAATACACCATCGGCAACAGTACGCGATCCTTGAGTGCGCGAAGCGCCGCCGGCCCCTCTGTTTCATAGACTCTATTGGCGACCGGATTGAACGCTTCGTACAACGTCGCATTGAGGAAGATGCTTACCGTCATCGCCAGCGAATAACCGATCGTGTAAACGCCGACCTCGGCGTAATCATGCGTCATGAACTTCAGCATCACGCGATCGATCGAAATCAGCGCGACGCCGGCAAGCTCGGTCACCAGAAGCGGAAACCCGTAGCGCACCGATTCGAAGAACGGCTGCCCCTGCATTGCGCTGCGCCGGAACGGGAGATGCCGCCACACGAACCATGCGTAGATGGCCATCATCACCGTCGCGGAGATCAGGCGTCCGCCGTAGACCGCCAAGGCGGAACGAGCGATCAGCTCCACCGCACCGAGGATCAGCACGAGCTCGAGCCAGCGCGCGACGACGCGCAGCAGGACCGTCAGCATCGACTGCTCGCGCGCGCGCAGGACCATTTCCGAAAAACTGGTCGAGACGCCAAGCGGTATGGTCAGCAATGCGAACCAGAACACCATCGAAAACGGTTCGGGCGAAAGCCACGAGACGACGGCCAATATGGACGTCGCCAGCACCCACAGGCCGAACGACACCACGGCCGGTATCAGCACGAGGTTGGTGGCAAAACTCGCCATCCCGCGCGCATCCGCATTGTGCGGGTAGTAACGCAGGATCGAGTGTTGCGCGCCCAGCTTGGCGACGCCGAGCGCGAGACCGATCCAGGTGTCGAAATAACCGAGAATGCCGTACTGCGTGTTGTCGAGCAGGCGGGTCAGGATCGGAAACGACACGAATCCGGCGATCAACACCAGAAAACTGCCCACCGAATACCTTAAGTAGTGGACCGCGACGGAAGGAATGCTGCGCGTCATCGAAGCGGAGCGCGCTCTTTGCGCTGGTGCCGCACGGCCGCACAACGGCGGAGACGCTGTCGTGCTCGATAGCGATGCCGATGACAGTCAGGACTTCGCATTCGATTCCGCCGCCGCGAGGTGTCGTTCCCATGCGAGCGAAGTGCTGGCGATCACATCGAGATCGTTGAGACGCGGTTTCCAGCCCAGCACCGAGGCGATGCGTGATGCCTCGGCAATCAACACCGGAGGATCGCCGGCGCGGCGCGGCAGATCGATCGAAGCAATCGGCGCGCCGTTCGCGCGTCCCACCGCATCGAGTACCTCGCGCACGGAGTAGCCGTGTCCGTAACCGACGTTCAGCGTCGCGCTCGCGCCGCCATCGCGCAGGTAATGCAGCGCATCCAGATGCGCTCGCGCGAGATCGTCGACGTGAATGTAGTCGCGCACGCCGGTACCGTCCGGCGTCGCATAGTCGTTTCCGAATACGGTGACGTGCGGCCGTTTGCCGACCGCCGCTTCGCACGCCACTTTGACCAGCAATGTCGCGTTGCGCGTCGACTGGCCGATGCGTCTTTCCGGATCGCTGCCGGCGACATTGAAATAGCGCAGCGCGACATAGCGCGGGCCGCCTGCCACGGCGAGATCGCGCAACATCCATTCGCTCATCAGTTTCGAAGTGCCGTACGGATTGATCGGCGCAGTCGGCGTGCTCTCATCGGCCTTGCCGCCGGGCGGTATGCCATAGACCGCCGCCGTCGACGAAAACACCACGTTACGGACGCCGGCGGTCGCGCAGGCCTCCAGCAGATTGCGCGTCGCGCACGTGTTGTTGCCGTAGTAACGCAACGGATCGGCGACCGATTCCGGCACGATCGTGCGTGCAGCGAAGTGCATCAGCGTATCGACGCGATGCTCGCGCAGCAGCGTGCCGACCAAGGCCCGATCGCCGCAGTTGCCAACGATCAGCGGCGCGCCGAGCACCGCATCGGCGAAGCCGGTGCTGAGA
>Ga0157372_10008541_pt1 | contig 10877 bp, 11 predicted proteins | sample C55metaG_FD_115307 | JGI IMG/M metagenome (GOLD analysis project Ga0157372, IMG submission 115307) | Corn rhizosphere microbial communities from Kellogg Biological Station, Michigan, USA - C5-5 metaG | ecosystem: Host-associated > Plants > Roots > Rhizosphere > Soil | place: USA: Michigan...
GCTAAACTTCGACCAGTTAAAGGTCCTCTGCGAGAGACCCTGAGGGGACGAAAAATCCCAAATCCCAAACCCGATACCCGAAATGCAATTAATCTGTTAATAATCAGCTAAATGTTAACAAATAAATCACATGTTATTTACGTTAATATGAAACGTTATCGCTTATTTTTATAGACCCATAAAAGAGGTCGCCTAAAATTTACCTAAAATAATTTTTATGACCTGGAGAAAATTCAGCGGCGAAGTAATCCAATCGCCCATTATGGAAGAGGTTGAAAAGGTAATTGAACGCGAAGCCCTCCTTGGCAACAAGCTAAAAGTATGTATCGGCACCGACTCGCAAGTTAAAGGATCCGTAACGGATTTTGCAACGGTGATCGTGTTTCTGCGCGAAAAACGCGGCGCTTTTATGTTTATACACCAGGAGCGTACTTCGCAAAAAATGAGCATTAAAGAAAGAATGCTGAGCGAGGTGCAGAAGTCTATCGACATTGCTTACAAGCTTTGCGATTTGCTCGACCTGTATGATGTGGAGCTTGAGGTACATGCCGACATTAACACCAACCCGATGTTTAAAAGTAACGCGGCCCTGCACGAGGCTATGGGTTACATCCTGAGCATGGGTTTTGTGTTTAAGGCCAAGCCCGAGGCTTTTGCAAGCTCATACTGCGCCAATAAAATAGTGCAGTAAATTTGCCGAAACCCAAAGCGTGTATCTATATTTGATATTAAAACATATCAGATATACCTATGTCGCCACTTATTGAAATCAACGACCCGGCTTTAGCCGCACAGGATACTATTCTTATTGATGCCCGCGGAGGGCAGGACTCTTACCAGCGTTACCTGGCAGGCCATTTAAACCACGCCATCTACGCCGACCTTGATCAGCACCTTACCACTAAACCCGATGACCCTGCCTTTGGCGGCAGACATCCGTTGCCTAATATACAGGAGTTTGCTGTATTGTTAGGTAACTGGGGCATTACACCCGACAGTCACGTAGTGGTTTATGACGATAAATCAGGCGCGTTCAGCGCATCACGTTTGTGGTGGATGCTGCGGGCAATTGGTCATGAAAACGTACAGGTACTAAATGGCGGCTTACAGGCCGCTAAAGATGCAGGTATAACATTTAGCACTGAAGTTTATACCCCGGTTGCCGTTGATCCGTACCCGGTAACACACGAATATGCAAATACTGTTGAGATAGCGGAGGCCGGAGAAGCTGCACAGGATCCCTCACGACTGGTAATTGATGTGCGCGAAACACCACGTTATTTAGGCCAAACTGAACCTTTGGATTTGATAGCCGGTCATATCCCCGGGGCGTTAAACCTGCCTTATATCAACAACCTCGGTGCCGACGGTAGGTATTTACCCGCTGATGAGTTGCGAAAGGCTTATGATGCTGCAATTGGCGATGTAGCGCATAGCGAAGTAATAGTTCACTGCGGTTCGGGTGTTACAGCCTGTCATACCTTACTGGGTATGGATTACGCGGGCATCAGCGGCCCAAAGCTTTACGTTGGCTCCTGGAGCGAATGGTCAAGAAGGGATTTGCCAATAGGGAAGGAAGATCGGTAGGGTCAGAAAAAAATGTCATTGCGAGGAACGAAGCAATCGCACGGACGCAGAGCGGTTCTGTATGGCATGCGATTGCCGCGCTACGCTCGCAATGACATCATTTTATAGCCCATTGGGCGAGTCGACCAAAACACTTATCCGTCCCTTCTTGTTACGTCATCGTGAAAACATACGTTTTAAAAAAAGAACAATCCATTCCTATCAGCCTTGATCAGGCCTGGGATTTTTTTTCGTCGCCATTAAATTTGGCTAAGATCACACCCAGTGACATGAGCTTCGTAGTAACATCTGATTATACCGCCGAGACAAAAATGTACCCCGGAATGATCATCACTTATAAGATCTCGCCGTTATTAGGTATTAAAATGAACTGGATGACAGAGATCACCCATGTTGATGATAAAAAGTATTTTGTTGATGAGCAGCGTTTCGGGCCATACGCGCTATGGCATCATCAGCACCATTTTAAAGAAATAAATGGCGGTGTTCACATGACCGATCTTTTACATTATGCTATCCCTTATGGCGCGATTGGCAGGCTGGCGAACAACGTTTTTGTTAAAGGCAAGGTAGAACAGATCTTCGATTACCGTACCAGGGCGATAGAGGATCTGTTTGGGAAGTACAAGTGTTAAATCACAGCTGAAAGCCAGCGGTAGTGTTATATTAAAAGATATTAATGCCTGCTTCCTTGTATGCCGAAAGTTCTTCATTGTCGGGAGATACATCGGTAATGATGGTGTCCAGTTCTGTTACCGGGCCAATGTAATAAGAATCGGCTTTATTTATTTTTTCTAAGGTGGATAAGGCGATAGTTTCTTTCGATACTTCTATCATCGTTTTCTTGATCTCGGCCTCTTCATAATCCCTGGTTGTGATGCCGATGGCAGGGTGCACACTGCAAATCCCGAAAATGCAAAGATCGGCCCGGATATTCCTGAAGGCATTGATGGTTTCATGGCCGATGGTAGTAAAGGACGATTTATACAGACGCCCCCCGGCAAATATCACCTCAACTGTTGGATGATCTTCAAGCGCGCTTGCAACCGGAAAGCTGTTGGTAACTACGGTGATCCTCAAGTCATCCGGCAGGCTTTCAGCCACAGCTAATGTTGATGTGCCGCCATCAAAAAGTACAACCTGTCCGTCTTTTAAAAAACTCAACACTTTTGATGCGATGACTTTCTTAGAGGCAATATCATGCTTTTCCCTCGCGCGGTAATGGTGCGGAATGGGAGAGTGGGCAACCGCGCCGCCCCTTACTGCTGTTAGCAACTTCTGGTCGGCCAATACTTTAATATCCCGGCGTACTGTATCTTCCGAAACATTGAGTTTTTCGCTCAGTTCGGCAAGCATAACTTTGTTGTCTTTTGATACGTGATCTAAAATGATCTGGAGTCTTTCTTCTCTTACCATGTTTGCAATATGATGCAAATTTATAAATAATTTGCAAAATATTGCAATTTTGTTTTGATTTGTTGCATGAAAACGCAAACAAAGAAAACTATCGCCATCGATATGGACGGTGTTATGGCCGATGTTGAGCCGCAACTGATCAAATATTATGAACAGTTGTACGGTATTACGAAAACCCTTGAGGCTATTGATGGCTTATCACATGCCGAGGCTTTTCCCTTAGATGCTGCAACGAAGGCTTCCCTGAACCTGCCCGGATTTTTCCGTACGCTGCCGGTTATGCCCGGCGCTATTGAGGCCGTTAGAAAACTGATGGAAGATTACGAGGTATACATTGTATCCGCCGCTACGGAATTCCCGCTGTCGTTATCCGAAAAGTTAGAATGGCTTCAGGAATATTTCCCGTTTATCAGCTGGCGTAATATTGTGCTGTGTGGCGATAAAAGTATCATCCATACCGATTACATGATAGATGACCATTGTAAAAACCTCGACTATTGCAGCGGCAAAGCCATCATGTTTAACGCGCATCACAACAAACATGAGCACCAGCATGTGCGAATTCACAATTGGGATGAGGTGTTGAACCTGTTTGAAATGGAAAAAACTTCTGCAGATTTAGCATAGCAGAATCTAAAGAAGTTTATTGATAACTATTGCTTTAAGCTTATGCCTTCCACTTTTAGCTTTTATAGGGCTACTTCGTATCTATCCGGTAATTAAGTGATGCCGAAAAACTGGAGCCTGCGCCAGTATTGCGCCCGGCAATAAAGGTGCCGCCTGTTAAAAACAGCGACAGGCTTTTAGCGAACGAATGGCCATAACTTAACGATACCTGGTTAAAAGCAAAGTTTTTACTGGCGCTGGGGTTCACGTTAAAATCCTTATTAATACTGGTGGCATAAAAGCCGCCTACGCTTAGTGAGATCTGTTCGCGGAATTTTTTATCGAGCGTTAAGCCGTATGTGGCATTGTACCTGTCCTGGAAAACGCTTTCGTAACCAAAGTACTCGCGTACACCGTTTTCGAGAATGAAGAATGAGTTTTTACCAAACAAATGCCCGCTGCCTGCAAAGGCCAGTTTAAGTTCGGCCCCTTTTTGGTTATAGCCCAGCGCGGTGTTGGTGTACATGGGTAAAATAGCCGTACCCTGTAAGCTGAAGTAGTATTTATAACTGATATTGGCCAGGTAATACCTGATACCCACTTCGAGGTCCTGGAAACCTGAACTTTTGCTTGTGCCCATATCCGTACTAAAAGTGTTCATCACATACGGTGCCAGCACCGACAAGGTAAACTTGCGGCTTAAGCCAACTTCTGAGTATAAGGAATAACTCCATGAGCTGAACTTACCATTATTGGCAAATGCTCCTTTATGGCTGTCAGCATCCCAGGCTTTATTGGCAAAAAAGTAAGTTGCTGATGGCGATAGTGAGATCCTGCCCGGCCTTACCGGGAACCCTCCGGCATAACTTTTACCCGTAGCAATGGCAAATATTACTATCCCCGTAAGCAAATATTTTGATAAAGTATTTTTCAAGGTCATGTGTTTAAGATTTTAAAAGTTTTAAAACAAACCAAAGGTATCGCGCATCCAACGGCCCTCATAATCTTTGTATACCTGGCTCACCTCATGTGCAAGGTTTTTAAATACCAATACGTGTTTATCAGTATTTATTGAGTTGAACACCGCGTAACCATTGGCTGGCGGTACGTAGGGGTCCAAAAGGCCCAGGCCTAAAATTGTTGGGCATTTTATAGTTGTTGCAAAGTTTTTGGCATCGTAATAATCAAGATTGTTTAATACTTGGTTAAAGGTTACGCCGGGTTTGCTTAAAACATATTTTTTGATATCGTTAATGGGCCATTCAACAGCGCCAACCAAATTGCGGATATCGCTCATGATGGGGTTTTGTGCCGAGCAAAGGTTTATACGATGATCGACGCCTGAAAGTGCAAGCGATAAATAACCGCCCATACTACCGCCGGTTGCCAGGATCTGATCGTGTCTTAAATTGGGCTGCGCGTAAATAAAATCAACAGCGCGTACACAATCCATAATTACGCCGCGCATCACATATTTGTTTTTATCTTCAATATGATAGGAGATAAAGGCATCCCGCTCGGTGTGGATCACATCGCGACTGGTACCTTGTCCGCGCGTGTTTAGGGTGATGATCACGAGGTCGGGGTCATCACCTACAATGGGATATAGCTTTACCTGGTAGCCGGGCAAACCCAGCAGTACCGAAAATTTCTTGTTTTTGTTTTTGCTGATAGGTACCGTCATATAACCGCGGATGGTAAGGTTATCCAGCGATTTCATCTCTATTTCGTAAACCTTGCGGTTTTCGGTGTTCATGGATGGTGCTTCGGTAATTTTGTAGTTGGGTTTTACCTTTGCCAACTCATCTTTAGCGGTTTGCCAAAACTGGTCAAAATCGGCTGGCTTGGCATATTGCGACCTGATTTCCTCCGGCCTGATCCCGAAAGCGCGACGGGTGGTATCGTCATAATCGCTTACGTTGATCATCATGTTAAGCTTGTAAAAGCCCGTTTTTAGGTTGGGTACCTCAAAATCATATTTGGAAGTGCTTTTTTTGCTAAGGTTTACCGGCTTTGACAGGGTTTTAACAATTTGCCCGTTTTCGGTAGTGATATTGTATGATATGGCGCCTTCCTGGTTAGTATCATAAGTGTTTTTAATTTCAAAACTGAACGAGGTTGTTGAACTGAATATACCATCCTTATTATTGATAGTTAATACCGTTGATACTTCATCATCACCACCGCTCTTATCGTTGGGTTCGGCTGGTCCTTTTTCAGTTTCCTGGGCCACGACGGGCTTTGCAGCACACACAGCCAATAAAGCGAAAGCTATGATCAATAATTTATTAGCAGTTTTTAGCATGTTGTAATTAGGCTTTGATTTTAGCTGATTCATTTTCGGGATTGCGTGCTTTATTTTTGATCAGGAAATCGGACTTGCGGATATAATGATTAAGCGGTTCCTCAATTAATTTAAACAACGTTATTGAAATGATATTTAAAACGATGAAGGCATACAAAAGGTTTAAACTATCATACTCAAACGGCGAATGCCAGTCGACACCCCATTTATCATAAAGCTCAAAAACATAATCGTTAAGACTGTTCATGCCCTGATGTATAAAATTGTACATAAAGCCTAAGTGGATCAGGTAAAATATGTAGGAGCTTTTGCCCAGCAGTTCAATAAAAGGGTGTGCTAAAAACTTTTTAAGGAGGGTAGTTTCGGTAAGCAAGCCATAAAAGAAGATTGCAATCGAGGTAGCCAGTAGATAGTTATTGGTTATAATGCCCCAGGGATTATGCAAACCGGCTTCATATCCTTTCGGGATAGTTAACGTAGACATGATCCACACGCAAAAAAAGATCAGGAAAAAACCCAGGTAGGTGAACTTCTTTTTACTGGTACCATCAAGCTTTTGTTTGCGTACTATGAGCGCCAGCTGAATGCCTGCAAAAAACTCAAAACATCGGCCCAAAAAGGTGTACAGCATCATAAACGTAAAGTTGCCAAAGAAACCAAACCAGTTTACCCGACTAAAGATGAGCACCAGCAAAGCCCCTAAACCGGTAACCGCGATAGGCTGGATATAAAACTTTTTGTATTTAGTGGCGATAAGGAAAATAAATGGCGCCGAAAAATAAAAGCATTCTTCAACCGTGAGCGACCAGCCCTGGGCAATGCCCGTAAACTTAAACTGATCAAAAAAGCCGCGCATAAAAACAATGTTCATGAAAAACATAACCACCGGGTTTTGCCCTGCCGTTACTGTTTGGTTTTGGGTAAAATGATAAGCTATGAACGCGCCAATGGTAAGCAGCGCGTACATGGGATAAATGCGTGCTACCCGGTTTTTAAGGTATTGCAGAAACCAGGCTTTAGTTAATTTAAAACTATCAAAATAGCGAAATGCGATCAAAAAGCCCGAAAGCACAAAGAAAATGGTAACCCCGATATGGAACTCATTAAAGAAACGTTGCACAGAGTGGGGAAATTTCTCATCAAACACATAGGCAAAATGCGATATGAAAACCAGGTAAGCTGCCATAGCCCTTACACCTGTTAACGCCGGAATATAATTGGATTGTGCTCGTTGTGACAAAATGGACGTGTTTTAACTTTCAGATGAATTTAATTATACGTAAATGTTTGCAAAAGAGATACCAATGTTTAGGAAGTAACAGCGGCAAGTGGTGATATTTTAAGTTGCAGTGGCAGTTTTTAGTTGCAGGGAGAAGAGTATTGATTTGCTTATTCGTTAAACCAGAACCGGGATTTGGGGGGATTGGCCGGATTGATGGATTTTGTTGGCTCGTAAGTTTCCAAAGCTTTTTTTATAACATCGTCATTGCGGGTACCCATCAGGGAAATCCTGAAAAAAACCGTGATGACGTATAAAGTATATCTGCGCCGTTGTTGGTGTTGTCACCAACAACTTCTATTTGTTCAATACACCATATTCTTAATTGCTTTACCATTGATAGCCGAGGGGTAAATGTTGTTGGTGACAACACCAACAACGGCAGAGAAACGGCGGAAGATTTTACCTGCAAATCTGAGTAATCCTCAAATCCTATAAATTAAGGTTCAGACCACTTCCCTGCACTACACCTTTGCTCAAAATCCTTTGATCAATATAATACTGGATCTCAGATTTCTTTAAACCCCAGTTAGGGGCGATGAGCAGTTCGCGGTCGCTGAGGCCGAAGAGGCGCTGGATCACGATATCAGGGCGAACAAGTGGTAACAGCTCGCACAGAAAATCGGCATATTCATCAATGCCAAACAGGTGGAAGGGGTCGCGTTTGTATTTTACGCCCATTACCGAGCCTTCAACAATATGCAGGTGATGGAATTTTACAAACTTGATCTGTTTAAAACGGTTGATCTCGTCGGCATATTTCAGCATCATTTCTTTAGTTTCCCAGGGGAAACCGAAAATAGTATGTACGCAAATATCCAGTTTTGAGTTTTCCACCAGGCTCAGGGCTTTCACCAGTTCTTCATGGCTGCAGCCGCGGTTGATTTGGTTCAGGGTTTCGTTATAGATGCTTTCCATACCCATTTCCAAATCAACATCAAAACGATCGGTATAGCTTTCCAACAGGGCAATCTTTTCGGCGTCAATACAATCGGGCCGGGTACCTACCGAGAGGCCTACAATATCTTCGGTACCGTAGCTTAGGGCTTCATCGTACAGCATTTTCAAATAATGCGCCGGGGCGTAGGTATTGGTATTGGGCTGAAAGTAAATAATAAACTTATCGGCCTTATTGCCTTTACGCGCGCGTTCCATACCTTCCTCAACCTGCTGCCTTACAGTAGGGGCGTTGCGGCTGACAGAAGGCGTAAAGGAATCAACATTACAATAAGTGCAACCGCCGTAGCCTTTTGAGCCATCGCGGTTGGGGCAGGTAAAACCACCATCAACAATTACTTTAAACACGCGATGGCCTTTGTATTTTTCCTTAAGCCATGGCCCGTAGTTGTTGTAGCCTTTTTCCCAGGTTGTTATTGTTTGCTGTTCCACTTTGCTTTCCTTTTGATGATTTCACGGATTGTTGTGATTATCACCGGTTGAGCGGCAAAGATAATGAATTTTGATGAGTCGGAAAGTTGGCCCGTTTATCTGCACATCGTTCATAAAATAGCCATTAATTGGCTTAACTATTTATTACGGGTTTGCATAATAGCTTATATTTCCCTAATTATGTATTACCTAAAATCTTTCAAATTGCCTGCACAAACAATAAAAGTCTTCGCTTTGCTAACTATAATCCCGCTATTATGCAATTGCAGTTCAAATACAACTGGAGTTAAAATCAAAACAGCTACGGGCCATGTAACCAGTGCCCCAAAAAGTTTAGCCAATATTACTTACGGAAAAAAATTACAAAGCTGCAAAGCAGGTTATCCGTTTGCGCGGTGGCGCGAAGCATTTGATCAGGGATTTGAACAGTACACTGAGGAGAATTGCGGTAGATTTAAGGCTGTTTTTGATCGTTTGATCAGCGATTTAACAAAGCTTGGAGAGCAATCGCCAAGTACTGACAAAGTGGAAGTTTTTAAAAGGGCAGTATTGTTATTAAATAATATAAACGCGGAAGACAGTAGCCTGATTGAAACCGGGGAGCGTGAAGATCTTTGTGCACTGGTAGATCAAATTACTATTGCCTGTGGCCTTAACCCTAAGGATTTTGGCGGCGGCGAAGGAATAGCCAGCGAATGGAGAGAATGGTGAGGCAGATAATAAATTATGTTATGCAGGCCGGAGCTTTTTGACACTGACCATATCCAGGTAAGGGTAATCATGAATAGCGCTTATCAGGTTGCAGCCGTTGGATTCACCTTTAAATAAGTCTTTTTATAAGTGCTCAAAATCTCAGTTATTTTGGATGGATCACGTTTTTCAAACAGGTGAATGATCCATACGGTAATACGCAGCATCCCAACAGGGTTAACAATGCCTAAACCCAACTTGTTGATGTCATTATCCCTGCTGGCTATCTGCTTAGGATAAGCATCCCCGGTACGGGTAAACAGGTCTTCGGCAAAGCACCAGGCACCATCACGGGCGTTGCTAAGGGCAAACTGGATGAGGATAGAATTATTTTGCGCATGCAGGCCGGCTAATGACAGCAGCGGCGAGATCTGGTTCAACTCGCTGATCACCTCGTAGGTAAGCGCCGATAGTATAGTATTGATGGAATTAAAATCATTATGAACTTCGGTTAGCGGCTGGTTGAGCTTGTTGGCTACTTCAACAACGGCAACACCCAAATCGAGGTTGATATGCGCATTCATGCCGATGAGCAGATGCTGTAATACCAGCTTTGACGATTTACTAAAGATGCCGAACGCCAGTTGCCAGCAGTTGGAGCAAGGCTGCTTTTGTTGCCAGCTGCGATAGGCCGTGATGTACCTGTTGGCAAAGATCACGTCCAGTTGTTCCATACGGGCAGGGTTTTCAAACTCACCGTTTTGGATGCCTTCCCTTACCTTGCAGGTAACTTTATGATATAGGGCCGCAAAATATCCGGCGCGGCTATCGGTTTTTATTGCATCGGCAATAATGGCTTCTAACTGTTCAATAATCTGGTCGATAGTTTGAGCTTGTGCAATAGGTTCCATATAGGCAGATAAGTTCAGGTGAATTTAACCATTTTAAAGATAGGGTTTTTGTTGATGGCTTGTACATCAGGTTTTTATGTTGAACAGGCAAAATACAATTAAAAATAGCCCGATAAGCAGTAAGCCCCAATATACATACCTGAAAAATGAAGCGCTATTTAGCTTGTGATTAAGATATCGTCCTAAAAAAATAGCGGGGAAAACAGCCGGTAGCGACATGATAAAATATTTCAATACTTCCCTGGTAATTAGCCCTTTAAAAATATAGCCTGCTACACCAATTAAGCTTGCCGGTAAAAAGTACCCCTGCAGTGTGGCCCTGAAATTTTTTGCGCTCCATTTACGCATGTTACCATAAACAACCAGCGGTGGCCCGTTAACCCCGTAAGCGCCTCCTAAAACGCCCGAGAGAAATCCGCAGATAAACAACCATAATTTACTATCATGATTAAGCTTAAAACTGTTTTTACCAAATATGGCATATAATGAGTAAAGGATGATGAGGGCACCCAGCCCTGTTTTTACCCAAAATTCGTTACCGTAAATCAAAATCAGTAAGCCAATGGGGATACCCGGTATAGCAAAAATGATAAGCCATTTCGCGCTGTTAAACTGGATGCTGCTATGATCCTGTATCACCACTACCAGCGCAATCAAAACAGAAATGAGTACCGAAAGCGGAACGGCAACGCCA
>Ga0157372_10008544_pt1 | contig 10876 bp, 10 predicted proteins | sample C55metaG_FD_115307 | JGI IMG/M metagenome (GOLD analysis project Ga0157372, IMG submission 115307) | Corn rhizosphere microbial communities from Kellogg Biological Station, Michigan, USA - C5-5 metaG | ecosystem: Host-associated > Plants > Roots > Rhizosphere > Soil | place: USA: Michigan...
CCGCCGGCGCGATGAGCCTGATGCATTCCCTCTCCCGCCGCTTCTGGTACCTCCATTACAAGGAGGCTGCCGACATGCCGCTCACCGCCAAGCTCCACGCCGACATCGCGCGCGCGATCGCTGCCGGCAACGAAGAGCGCGCCGCCAAGGCGAGCGACAAGCTGCTCGACGCGATCGAGAAGTTCACCCGCGCGACGGTGAGCCCATGACGACCGGCATCGACAGGCGCGCGACGCTGAAGGTCGACGCCGACGTGCTCGTCGCCGGCGGCGGCGCCGCCGGGGTCGCGGCGGCGGTCACCGCGGCGCGGCAGGGCCTCTCGGTGGTGCTCGTCGAGCGCTACGGCTTCTGCGGCGGCGGCGCCGTCGCCGGCCTGTCGGGGACGGTCTGCGGCCTCTACGAGGCGAGCGACCGGCCCGATGCGCGGCCGCGCCAGGTCGTGTTCGGCTTCGCCGACGAGTTCGTGCGGCTCCTCGAGTCGCGCGGCGGCCTGACGCCGCCGCAGCGCTACGGCAAGACGTGGACGCGGGTGCACGACCCGCTGATGTGGCGCGAAGCCGCCGACCACGTGCTGCGCGAAGCAGGAGTGCGCATCCTCTTCCACTCCGTGATCACCGGCGCGCTGCTCGACGGCGAGCGCGTGATCGGCGCTTGGGCGTGGTCGAAGGAAGGCCCGGTCGAGCTGCGCGCCCGGATCAGCATCGACGCGAGCGGCGACGCCGACCTCGTCGCGATGGCCGGCTTCGAGTCGTTCGTCGGCGACAACGGCACGGTGCAGAACCCGACCATGATCTTTCGCCTCGGCGGCGTCGACGTCCCGCGCTTCGTCGCCGCCTACGGCGAGGACACGATCATGCCGGAGCCGGTCTCGGCGCTGCTGCGCGAGCACCACGGCCACGGCTGGTTCCTGCCGCGTTCGAAGATCTGGCTGTTCCCGACGACGCGGCCGAACGAGCTGCTCTGCAACTGCACGCGTGTCGTCGGCGCCGACGGGCGCGAGCTGAACACGCTCTTCGCGCGCGATTTCACCGACGCCGAGCTCGAGGGCCGGCTGCAGATGCGCCAGTACGCGCGCTTCTTTCGCGAGAAGCTGGTCGGCTGCGAGAACGCGTACGTCGTCGACACCGGCGTCCAGGTCGGCGTGCGCCAGACGCGCCAGGCGCGCGGCGTCGCGACGCTCGCCAACGCCGACATCCTCGCCGGGCGCAAGTTCGCCGACGCCATCGCGCGCTCGCCGTGGCCGATCGAGCTGCACGCCGGCGCGAAGCCCAGGGTCGAGTGGCTGCTCGACGACTGGTACGAAGTGCCGTACGGCTGTTTCGTGCCGGTGCGCGGCGAGGGTCTGCTCACCGCCGGCCGATGCCTCTCGGCGCAGCACGAGGCGGTCGCCTCGGCGCGCGTGACCGCGCAGTGCTTCTCGTACGGCCATGCGATCGGGCACGCCGCTGCACTTTGCCTCGAATCCGGGATCGCGCCGCGGGCGCTCCCCGGGCAGGCGGTGCGCGCGGCGCTCGACCGCAGCGGAGCGCGCCTCGACGAAGAAGCCGTTGCCACCCGCTGAGAACCACGAAGGAGACGAAAGCGATGAACGCGAAAGTGGAATCCCTGCACCGCCCCGCCGAGTTCGTGCACCGCGACGAGCGCGAGTGGGAAACGATCCGCTGGCCGGGGCAGACCGGCAAGATGCTGTTCCATCCGCGCCCCGAACGGCCGACCGAGCCCAACGCAGGCATCGTCCGCTACGAGCCCGGCGCACGGCATCCGTTGCACCACCACGACTTCGCGCAGGTCTGGTACATCCTCGAAGGCGAGTTCCGCATCGGCGAGAAGCAGGTCGGGCCGGGAACGATGGTCTTCTATTCCGACCCGCACGTCGAGGACGAGCTCTTCACCGAGACCGGCGGCGAGATGCTGTTCGTCCAGTACCCCGGCCCGAGCACGGGCGGGAAGCCGATCTACGACGGGCGCTTCAACATGAAGGCGCGCAAGGCGGTCGACGAAGAGCGCACCGACCGCTGACTCGAGCCACCAGGGCACCTACAACCAGGACGGGAGACGACATGACGATCCAACGACGCAAGATCCTCCAGGGCCTCGGCAGCGCCGGCGCGGCGGTGGCCGCGCAGGGCCTGCTCGGCGTGCCGGCGTTCGGCCAGAACAAGCCGCTTCGCATCGGCATCATCGCGCCCAAATCGGGCGTCGTCGGCACGATCGGCGAGTGCGGCCTGCGCGGCACGCAGTTCGCGGTCGAGCGGATCAACGCCGCGGGCGGCATCGCGGGCAGGAAGATCGAGCTCATCGTCGAGGAGGAGACCAACCCGAAGGACTCGATCGAGCGGCTGAGGAAGCTCGTGCTGCAGGACAAGGTCGACTGCGTGCAGGGGATCGTCTCGTCGGGCGTGAGCCTGGCGATGGGCGCGGTCGCCGAGGAGATGAAGGCGCTTCTCATCTTCTGGGACGGCACGACGCAGGACGGCGTCAAGGAGACGATGCAGAACCCGCGCTACATCTTCCGCTCGACCGACAACGAGTGCGAGGCGGTGATGGCGTCGCTGCTCGCGATCAAGCACTGGAAGGGCCAGTTCGCCACCTACGCCGGCATCAACCCCGACTACTCGTACGGCCGCAACAACTTCGCAGCGTTCGAGGCGCTGCTGAAGAAGTTCGGCGTCGAGGCGAAGAAGGTCGCCGAGCAGTGGCCGAAGGTCGGCACGCTCGACCTCACGACGCACGTCGCCGCGCTGAAGGCCGCCAAGCCGGACCTGATCTTCTCGTCGCTCCTGTTCGCCGACTTGCCGATCTTCATGAAGACGGCGCACGGCGCAGGCCTGATGGACGGCAAGACCAAATTCGCCTTCCCGGGCGCGGGCTTCCAGCACACGCTGCTGAAGAAGGAGTTCACGCCCGAGGGCATGATCTTCGGCCACAACACGCTCTACTTCGCGCTCGAGAACGCGTCGGCGCTGCAGCGCTACTTCGTCCAGGACTACGAGGCGAAGTACAAGGACTACCCGCACTGGGAGGCCGACCGCGCCTACTTCGCGATGCACATCTACCGCGCCGGGGTCGAGAAGGCGCAGAAGGCGAAGAATGCGTGGCCGGGTCAGGAGGACATCATCAACGCGATGGAAGGCCTCAAGGTCGAGTCGCTCGGCGGCCCCGCGGAGATGCGCAAGGACCACATCGCCGAGCAGACGTTCTACCAGGGCATCACGACGCACAAGAACCGCTACGACTTCCCGACCCTGACCGACGTCACCAAGATGTACTCCGACCAGCTGCAGAAGCCGACCGGAGTCGATTTCTGGAAGTGGATCGAGACGGCCAACATCAAGCTCTGATGGTGCCCGATGGCGCCTCCCTGCGGTCGCTGCCCCCCGAGGGGGCGCGGCCGGGCTTGGGAGCGGCCAGGCGCCCGGCCGGTCCGTCTTCCTTCCTCGCCCGTTGACCGCTTTCTTCGACGTCCTGCTCGGAGGCGTGTTCCACGCCTCCGTGCTCTTTCTCGTCGCCGCCGGCCTGCAGCTGGTGTTCGGCGTGCAGCGCATCGTCAACCTCGCGTGCGGCTCGTTCTACGCGCTCGGCGCGTTCTTCGGCATCACCGCGGTGAACTGGTCGATCGCCCGCGGCGCGCCGCCGTGGACGTTCCTGCCGGTGCTCGTGATCGCAGGCATCGTGCTCGGCGCCATCGGCCCGGCGATCGAGCTGCTGCTGCGCACCGTCTACAAGCGCGACGAAGCGTTCCAGCTCCTGCTCACCTTCGCGCTGGTGCTGATGTTCCAGGACGTGCTCCGCTTCTTCTGGGGCGCCAACCCGCAGCAGCTCGGGAACCTCTCGATGAGCTACGGCAAGGTCGCCATCGGCGCGGTCTCGTTTCCGACCTACAACGTCCTCGTGATGGCGGCGAGCGTCGCGATCGCGGTCGGCCTCGGGCTCTTCCTTTCCCGCAGCCGCTACGGGCGCATCCTGCGCGCCACCGCCGAGAACCGCGAGATGGCCGAAGCGCTCGGCGCCGACGTGCGCTGGATCTACGCCTCGGTCTTCACCCTCGGCACGATGCTCGGCACCGTCGGCGGCGCGCTCGTCGTGCCGACCTCGGCGGCGTCACTCGACATGCCGGTCGAGCTCGTCGTCGAGGCGTTCGCGGTGGTCGTGATCGGCGGCCTCGGCAGCATGCGCGGCGCGCTCGTCGGCGCGCTGATCGTCGGCCTGACGCGCGCCGCCGCGATCTCGTTCTACGCCGAGCTCGAGGTGCTCGCGATCTACGTGATGGTGATCGCGGTCCTCGTCGCGCGGCCGGCGGGCCTGTTCGGAAAGCCGGTCGAATGAGCGGCGCGGTCCCGCAACGCCGCGGCCTGCTGCTCGCGTTCGTCGCGGTTGCGATCGTCGTCCTCGCCGCCTTTCCGCACATCGCCGCGACGTACTACGTGACGCTGGTCCTGCCCGCGTTCGCGTACGCGATCGCCCTGCTCGGCTTCAACCTGCTGTTCGGCACCACCGGGCTGCTGTCGTTCGGGCACGCCCTCTTCGTCGCGATCGGCGCGTACTGCGCTGCGGTGCTCTCGAGCCGGGTCGGGGTGAAGAGCCTCGAGCTCATCCTCCTCGCATCGAGCGTCGCCGCGGTGGTCGCGGCGCTGCCGGTGGCGCTCCTCTCGGTGCGCTACGTGCGCATCTTCTTCGGCATCCTCACGCTCGCGTTCGGGATGCTGTTCCACTCGTTCCTGTTCAAGTTCTACGACCTGACGGGAGGCGACACTGGCATCCGGGTGCTCCGGCCGACGATCCTCGGCATGGACTTCAAGGAGCTCGACAAGACCGCGTTCCTGATCGGCCCGTTCTACTACGCATGCCTGTTGCTGGCGGTGGTGCTCGGCGTCGTCATGTGGCGCGTCGTCCACTCGCCGTTCGGGCTGCACCTCGCGGCGATCCGCGAGAACCCGATCAAGGCCGAGTACCTCGGCGTGCGCGTGCGGCGCTTCCGCCTGCTCGCGTTCCTGATCTCGGCGTTCTACTGCGCGATCGGCGGCGTCATCCTCGCGGTCAACACGGGCCAGGCCGATCCCGAGCTCGCCTACTGGACGCATTCGGGCGAGCTCGTCTTCATGACGGTGCTCGGCGGCTTCGCGAGCTTCTTCGGGCCCGTCGTCGGCGCCTTCACCTTCGTCTTCCTGAAGTCGGAGCTGATGGGCCTCACCCAGTATTGGCGCTTCTGCCTCGGCGCCACGCTCGCGGTGATCGTGATCGTCTTTCCGCGCGGCCTGATGGGCCTGGCGAAGGACGCGTCGCGCAAGGCGGCGAAGCGATGAGCACCGCGTCGACCCTGATCGAGACCGTCGACGTTGGCAAGGCGTACGGCAGCTTCGTCGCCCTCGACGGCGTCACGCTCTCGGTCAAAGGCGGCGAGCTCGTCTCGATCGTCGGCCCGAACGGCGCCGGCAAGACGACGCTCGTCAACGTCCTCACCGGATTGCTCAAGCCGACGCGCGGCGTGGTGCGCTTCAAGGGCGACGACATCGCCGGCATCGGGCCGGTGAAGCTCGCCAAGCGCGGCATGGCGCGCGCGTTCCAGCTCGTCCACATCTTCCCGGCGATGACGGTCGCCGAGACGATCGGCGTCGCGATCGTCTCGCAGACCGGGCGCAGCCTCGACTTCTTCTCGTCGGTGCGCGGCGACGCTGCGGTGCGCCGCCGGGTCGAGGAGGTCGCGGGCATCTTCGGCCTCGCCGGCAAGCTCGACAGCGAGTCGCGCCTGCTCTCGCAGGGCGAGAAGAAGCTGCTCGACATCGCCAGCGCGTTCGCACTCGTGCCCGAGGTGATCCTGCTCGACGAGCCCACGAGCGGCGTCTCGAGCGGCGACAAGCACGGCATCATGAAGACGCTGATCGACGCGGCCGAGCGCGCCGGCGTGAAGGCGATCATCCTGGTCGAGCACGACATGGACCTCGTCGCCGAGTACTCGAGCCGGATCGTCGCGCTGCAGGGCGGCAAGGTGCTCGCCGACCGTGCGCCGGCCGACTTCTTCTCCGACCCCGAGATCGTCGCCGCGATCGTCGGCAGGAAGGTCGGCAAGGTCGCGAGGTCTCTGGCATGAGCGCGCCGGGCCGCTCCCGAGCGCTCATCCCGGAGTGCGAAGCGCGGAGGGTCCGATGAGCGGCGCGACGCTGCGCGTCGACGGCCTCGTCGTCGACATCGAGTCGAGCCGGATCCTGCGCGCGGTCTCGCTGCAGGTCGCCGCGGGCGAGCTGGTGTGCCTGGTCGGCCGCAACGGCGCGGGCAAGACGACGCTCTTTCGCTCGATCATGGGCTTCATCGCGCCGGTGTCGGGTGCGATCGAATTCGAGGGCGTCTCGCTCGTCGGACAGCGCACGCACCGGATCGCGCAGCTCGGAGTCGGCTATTCGCCCGAGGAAAGCCAGGTCTTCGGCGATCTCAGCGTCGCCGAGAACATCGAGCTGCCGACCTGGACGCGGCCCGAGGGGCGCGACGCGAGGACGCGCATCGATCTCGCCTACCGGATCTTTCCCCAGCTGCGCCAGTACATGGCGCGCGGCGGCAAGCAGCTCTCGGGCGGCGAGCGCAAGATGGTCTCGGTCGCGCGCGCGCTCGCGCTCGATCCGCGCCTGCTGCTCCTCGACGAGCCGTTCGAGGGACTGTCGCCGGCGATCATCCCGAGCATCGCCGACGGCATCGCGCAGGTGCGCCGGCTCGGTCTCGGCGTGCTGATCGCCGAATCGAACATCCACCACGTCCCCGACGACGCCGATCGCTTGTACGTGCTCGAACGCGGCGAGATCATCTGGCAGGGCCGACCGGGCGAGACCACGCCGCCCGAGGTGCTGCGCGTCATCACCGGCGCGGCGTGATCCGCGCGCACGGCAAGAGGAGCTTTCGATGCCCAAGATCCTGACCCCCGAGCAGATCGAGACCTATCACCGCGACGGCTGCGTCTTTCCGATCCGCGTCATGTCCGCGGCCCAGGCGGCCGAGGTGCGCGAGCGGCTCGAGTCGTTCGAACAGAGCACCGGCGGCCCGCTGAAGGGCGACCTTCGCCACAAGTCGCACCTGCTCTTCCCGTGGCTCGACGAGATCGTCCACAACGCGCGGATCGTCGACGCGATCGAAGACCTCTACGGCCCGGACCTGCTCTGCTGGACGACCAACTTCTTCATCAAGGAAGCGCGCAACCCGGCGTTCGTCTCGTGGCACCAGGACTCGACGTACTGGGGCCTCGACCGTCCCGACGTCGTCACCGCGTGGGTCGCGCTGACGCCGAGCAACAAGGGCAACGGCGCGATGGGGTTCGTTCCCGGCACGCACACGCTCGACCAGATCCCGCACCGCGACACCTTCGCGAAGAACAACCTGCTGACGCGCGGCCAGGAGGTCGCGGTCGACGTCGACGCGTCGAAGGCGGTGACGATCGAGCTCGAGCCGGGCGAGATCTCGCTGCACCACGTGCGGCTCGTCCACGGCTCGCCGGCGAACCCGTCGGACGATCGCCGCATCGGCTTCGCGATCCGCTACATCCCGACCAGCGTCGCGCAGGTCGCCGGCCGCGACAGCGCGACGCTCGTGCGCGGCGTCGACCGCTTCCACCACTTCGATCCGGAGCCGCGGCCGCGCGCCGAGATGGAACCCGCGATGGTCGCGCTGCACAAGGAGATCGCCGAGCGCAACGCGCAGATCCTCTACCGCGGCACTGCGGTGAAGAGCTACAACGACGCCGCAGCGCTGCCCGAGCGGGCCGGGCGATGAAGTTCCGCGCCGCGGTCCTGAACCGCGTCGGCGCGCCGCTGACGATCGACACGCTCGAGATGGCGCCGCTGCGCGCCGGCGACGTCCTCGTCCGCGTCCGCGCGAGCGGCCTCTGCCACACCGACCTCGAGGTGATCCAGGGCCAGCTCGCGTACCCGCTGCCGATCGTGCTCGGCCACGAGGGCGCCGGCGTCGTCGAGGCGGTCGGCGCCGGCGTCACTCGGGTCAAGACCGGCGACCACGTGATCTGCTCCTGGAACCCGCACTGCGGCCACTGCTTCTACTGCGAGCGCGGCGTGCCGATCCTGTGCGAGCCGTACAAGCGGCACGAGCCGAAGGGGCTGCTCCTCGACGGCTCGTCGCGCCTGATGCGCGACGGCACGCCGGTGCATCACTTCTTCACGACGTCGACGCACGCCGAGCTGACCGTCGTCTCGGAGTCGAGCGCGATCGTCGTCTCGAAGGAGATCGCGTTCGACCGCGCGTGCATCATCGGCTGCGGCGTGATGACCGGAGTCGGTGCCGCGGCGCGGAAGGCCAAGGTCGCCGCTGGCGCGAGCGTGCTCGTGATCGGCTGCGGCGCGGTCGGCCTCAACGTGCTGCAGGGCGCACGGCTCGCCGGCGCCGGCCGGATCATCGCCGCCGATGTCGGTGCCGCGCGGCTCGAGCGCGCGCAGCGTTTCGGCGCGACCGACACGATCGACGTGACGTCCGACGGTGCGCTCGACGCCGTCCGCGCGCTCACCGGCGGACGCGGCGCCGACGTCGTCTTCGAAGCTGCCGGGCACGCGTCCGCGTTCCGCCTCGCGGTCGAGGCGGTGCGTCCCGCGGGCGAGGTCGTCTGGCTCGGCAAGATCAACGTCGACGCCGAGGTCACGTTCCGCTGGGGCTCGCTGATGGGCGAGAAGCGGATCGTCCGCTCGAGCTACGGCGACGCGCTGCCGCAGCGCGACTTTCCGTGGCTCGTCGAGCAGTATCTCGAAGGCAGGCTGCTGCTCGACGAGCTGATCACGCGCCGCATCCGTCTCGACGAGATCAACGACGGCTTCGCCGACCTCGCCGCGGGCGTCGGCACGCGCACGGTGATCGAGCTGCCGGGGTGATCGGGCCCGAGTCGCGGGCGTCGTGAAGCACCCGCCGTTCGCCGCAGACCACATCGCGACGCGCCGCATCGCGCGTTCGCGCTCGTCGATCTCGCGATCGAAGCCGGCGAGACGATCCTGAACGCGACGATCGCCGCGTTCCTGCTCGCTGGATGCGCTAGCGGCCGCGCGCCGCGAGCAGCGCTTCGGCGATCTCGACGAAGCCGCGGCCGCGGTCGAGTTGCGTGACGTACGCCGGCCAGCGTTGCAGCCGGTCGGCGAAGTCGGCGATGTTGGCGACGCCGACCGAAAGCGGAAACGCGGCGAACATCGGCTCGTCGTTGGTCGAGTCGCCGACGTAGAGCCAGCGGTCGCGCTCGGCGTCGAGGTCGCGGCCGAGCACGCGCGCGACGATCCAGCGCGCGCCGGTGAGCTTGGTGTGCGTGCCGAACCAGCCGTTGACGTGGATCGAGCTGACCGTCGCCTGCATTCCCGCCCCGCGCATCAAGGCGACGACCGCGTCGATCTGCGCCTGGCAGAGGTGCGCGAACTCGCCGTGATCGATCGCGATGTCGGTGGCGCGGCCCGCGCTGTCGCGCGCCAAGGTCGCGCCGGGAACCTCGGCGACGATCCGCTCGGCGACGCGCGCGAGCTTCGCGGCGTTGGTGGCGCGGACGTCGTCGGCGTCGACGAACTCGATGCGGACGTCGTCGCCGTCGTGGATCAGCGCGACGCCCCCGTTCTCGGCGACGACCGCGGCGAGCGGTGTCGCGCGCGCGATCGGTTCGCTCCAGCCCATCGGCCGGCCGGTCACCGCGATCGTCGGCAGGCCGGCCTCGCGCAACGCCGCGATGGCTGCCACGACGCCCATCGGGATCGCGCCCTCGGTCGTCAGCGTGTCGTCGATGTCGGTGAGGACGCCGACGATGCCGGCGAGGCGCTTCGGATCCGCGCTCGACCACGGCAGTGCGGAGGGCGGAATCACGCGGCCATGATACGAGCGGGGTCGCGTGCAGACGCGCCGCGCTAGAATGGCGCCGCTGTCCAAGGAGCGTTGCAAGGCAGGGCCCCGCCCCTCGTCCCAGGCTTGGCAGCCCACGTTGCAACCGCGCTCACCCGCACGATGGTCTTCGTGGGTGAGCTTCGACGCTCCCCTTCGGCCGTCGCGGCGGGTTCCTTGGTTCGACAGACAGGAGCCACGACATGAACGCCGTCCTGAAGCCGCAGGCCACTGCGCCGCACATCGTTGCCGACCTCGCGCTCGCCGCCTGGGGCAAGCGCGAGATCCGCATCGCCGAGACCGAGATGCCCGGCCTGATGGCGATCCGCGAGGAGTTCGCGAAGAGCCAGCCGCTGAAGGGCGCGCGCATCGCCGGCAGCCTGCACATGACGATCCAGACCGCGGTGCTGATCGAGACGCTGAAGGCGCTCGGCGCCGAGATCCGCTGGGCGTCGTGCAACATCTTCTCGACGCAGGACCACGCGGCCGCGGCGATCGCCGAGGGCGGCACGCCGGTGTTCGCGGTCAAGGGCGAGACGCTCGAGGACTACTGGGACTACACCCACCGCATCTTCGAATTCGGCAGCAAGGGCAGCGGCGGCGAAGGCCCGAACATGATCCTCGACGACGGTGGCGACGCGACGCTTCTGATGCACCTCGGCAAGCGCTGCGAGCAGGATCTGTCGCTGATCGACACGCATTCGAGCGAGGAAGAGCGCGTGCTGTACGCGGCGATCCGCAGGAAGCTCGCCGAGGATCCGACCTGGTACAGCCGCAAGGCGAAGGAGATCATCGGCGTCACCGAGGAGACGACGACCGGCGTGCACCGCCTGAAGGACATGGCCGCGAAGGGCACGCTGCTCTTCCGCGCGATCAACGTGAACGATTCGGTGACGAAGAGCAAGTTCGACAACCTCTACGGCTGCCGCGAATCGCTCGTCGACGGCATCAAGCGCGCGACCGACGTCATGGTCGCCGGCAAGGTCGCCTGCGTCGCCGGCTACGGCGACGTCGGCAAGGGCTCGGCGCAGGCGCTGCGCGC
>Ga0157372_10008545_pt1 | contig 10875 bp, 9 predicted proteins | sample C55metaG_FD_115307 | JGI IMG/M metagenome (GOLD analysis project Ga0157372, IMG submission 115307) | Corn rhizosphere microbial communities from Kellogg Biological Station, Michigan, USA - C5-5 metaG | ecosystem: Host-associated > Plants > Roots > Rhizosphere > Soil | place: USA: Michigan...
AGAGTTCACCCAGTCCGCACGTTAACTGCAGGAGTTCACACAGCCGCGAACTCACGGTATTGGGTTAGATTCCAGAATAGCTCACAATGTTGGCTGATCGCTCCTTCCATTGACTTGCGCCCACCTGCTTCAAAGCCATATCCCTCCGTCAATTTGCCCCTCGCATACAACCGCACCCGCCCATACGTGAATCGAAGAGAAAGGCTCACACGTACCGGGGGGTATTGTAGCGCCGTTTTTCTCGATGGCAACGTGGCCAGGTATTTTCCCGAAAGAACAAACATGAGAGGAACCTGTGCAGAAGTCTGAAGCGCACTTATCCAGACGGCCGATACCACTTTCATTCATCCTGATGGCAGTTTTGCTGGTTCACCTGCCACTCCTGCTGATGAAGCTGCCGTTGAAGTCCTACGACACGAATCTCCACATCTTCTTCGCGTCCCACTATGTTCAACACTGGTTTGACCCGTGGAACACCAAGTGGTATGCGGGCTTCTCGCAGACAACCTACCCGCCCTTGCCTCAGCAGTGGATCGCAGTTCTATCGCATGTCCTGGGCCTCACCTACGGCTACATGGCGGTGCAACTCGTCGCGATTCTTCTGCTCGCCGTTGGCGTGTATCGTTTCTCTCTCCTCTGGGTTTCACCGCGCGCCGCTTCATTCGCAGCGTTGGCAAGCGTTTTCCTCGGTTCCGAAAGCTTTCTGGTCTATTCAGCCGGTCAGTTGGGCACCACATCGGCAGCGCCGATCTACTTGAATGCTCTTCCATTCCTTTTTGAGTGGATTCGTTTCGGAAGGTGGCGCGCCTTCATCAAGGCGACTTTCCTTTTTGCCGCTGCCGCAGCCGCACACCATGCCACCTTGCTCTTCGGTTCATTCTTCTTTGCGTTGCCCGTCGTAGCGCTCGCCATCATGGATCGTCATGAAGGCGAAGAGTCCTCCACGGGCGCGGTCGTTGCACGCACCATCGGCATCGTCGTGATCGTCACGGGCCTTATCATCGCTGTTCTGTTGCCTTTCTGGATTGCGCTGATTCACTATCCGGTAACCCAGGAACCCATTCCACACGCGAGCCGCGCGAACTACATTCTGAGTCCATTCTGGGGAATCAACTACTTCATCGTTCCCTATGGCGCGCTCATTCTGGCACTGCCGTTCATCTTCCTGCGCGGAGCAGCAGTGGTTCGGCTGCGTCCACTTCTTCTCGGATTCTGGCTCGCCTTCCTGGTCGGCCTGGGTGGCACAACGCCGGTCAGTCAGCTAGTTCTTCGCCGCGCCGGTGAGGTCATCACCATGGAGCGGTTTAGCTATTGGGCCACACTCCTCGCGCTGCCGTTCATCGGTATGCTCGTAATGGAACTGATAGACAGATTCAAAACTACGGCCGTTGTGACCCTCAGCATTCTCGCGGCTCTGTCCTGCGGCCTGGCCGTTAGCTGGTCGACGATTCATCCTCCTGACGCACAGGAATTCAACACCACGTCCGTCGCCGATTGGCTCAATCGCGATGGTCACGATAAGTACCGCTATGTGACGCTCGGCTTTGGCAACAAGATCGCGCGCCTTGCCATGGAGACAAACGCCAGCAGCGTCGATGGCGAATGGAATTCCGGACGCCAACTCCCCGAACTCACATCGCATGGCGCCGGCCAGCTCACAAGCTCCAAGTTTTTCGGCAAGAACGGCATTGACGCACTCCGCGCAATCCTGCAGCACGCCGATCACTACGGGCTGAAATGGGTTTTCGTGCGCGATCACTATTACGATCCGTTGCTGGCATTCGCCGGATGGCGCCCCGTCGACAACCTCGAAGAAGGCAGCATCGTTATCTGGAGCAAGGACGGGGTTCCACCTGCAACTCCGCTCAACGCACCCCAGATTCCTCCGCATTGGCAGGGGCTCATGTGGGGCATTCTTCCCTTCGGAAGCAGCATCCTTGCCTTGCTTGTGCTGCTCATTCCGGAGCGCCGCCCTTTGGAGAACCGTATCTCTTACCCTTCCCCGGCCGAGGAAGAATTCGTACCAGGGAGGTTGGCATCGTGAGCAGCGGAAGATTGCTGGCGGTCACACTTGCCGGCGCAACAATCGCTCTAGTCGCAATTGGAACCATGTGGCCGAACAAAGCCGCAGCTGCATTCGCCAGCGGTGCGGAGTTCAGCGGCTCGGCTGGAACTCCCCAGGCCGCCGTACAGAGCCTCGGCGAGCAGATTCGCGCAAAAGCCTGGGAACGCGCATACTCCAGCCTCGCGAACAAAGGCGAGTTCACTGAAGCGCAATTTCGTCGCGACCTCACCAGCGGCTGGCCCGATCTGCGCACCTACGCAACGCTGAACGATTTTCAGATCCAGCCTCTTCACGCCACCGACACAGATGCTACCATCCGCTTCAAAATGCAATGGTCCACTGTCGTCGGACCGTCCACCAGCAGCCGCGACCTTCACCTGGTGAAGAACGGCAGCAAATGGCAGGTAGAGTGGCCCATTCAAAAGGAGCCCGTCGTTCCGCCGCAGGTCATACCCGTCAACTACCTACGCTGGGACGTAATCAATCGGAGCGCCGGCGACGACTGGGGCGCGCAAGACGTAGAAGCGCCGCACGTGCGCATCGTCGATATGCATCCCGTCCAACGCGCCGAGGGATTAGTCCTTCTCGGCGAACTGCTCAACGAAGATGTCGTCCCCGCTTACGTGTCCGTTACTGCCACGCTGTTATCCAAAGATCAGAAGCCGATCGATACCGAGGGCAGCTTCGACGAAATCTCCCACCAGCTACTTCCCAAGCAGGTCACACCATTTCTCATTCGCTTCCCCAACGTGACGCTCTCGCAAGTTGGAAGCGTGCGAATGACTCCGTTCTCCACGCTGATATCTGCTTCCGCTGACCCCGTCATCGAAATCCAAAATGAAAAGCTCACACCCGCGCCCGATGCCGCATTGACCGGCCAGCTCACCAACCAGAGCGGCCAGATCGCAAACGTTGCTCACGTACTTGGCACGTTCTACGACAAGTCAGGTCAGGTCGTGTGGGTCGGCGATCAGTATGTAGATCACGCCCTCCTCCCCCAGACTCCGGTTGCATTCAACATTCACATCCCGGAAGACCTCGCGCGCAAGGTCAGCAGCGAACGGACAGTCGTTGCCACCTACAGCTTCGGAGGGTTGCAGTGAGAGAAATTCCAACTCTCCTGGCTGGCCTCGCTCTCGGAATTACTTCGGCTCTCGCCCAATCCGGCGATCTGACTATTCCGAAGAGCATCGAAGCCGGCGCCGCGTTCTCCATTCAGTGCAGCGGAAGCGGAAAAGGCACGCTCTATATTGCGGGCCCGGGCCAGATGATCAAACAAGATGTGCAACTGGGAGGCACGATCGCGATTCCCGTCGGCACACTCTACAACGCCGGGCACTATTCCGTGTGGATCGCATCAGACTCATCCACCCAGAGTGGTTCACTCGATGTGCTACCGGCACAAAAGCCCTCTGATCTCACCTTCATCGCCAAGCCCTCGAGATTACCCGTTGCGCTGCACAACGCGATTACAGGTTCTGCCTACGTCTTCGACACGTATGGAAATTTGATTACCGCGCCGATGCAGGTCTCCTTCCAATTGTCGAACCCCGGCGCCCCCGCCCAAACTCGCACAGTGGAAACTCGCAACGGAGCCGCCTGGACGCAGATGGATTCCTCCCCCCGTGAGGGTAAGGCGCAATTTGTGGCGCGCGTTGGTGACATCTCGAGCACCCGCATCGTAGGCCAGGTCCCCGGCGATCCCTGCACCCTAAAAATGAGTGCCAAGCCGGCCGGGAACAAGATTCAACTCGTCACCGAGCCCGTTCGCGATTGCAGCGGAAACGCGATTCCCGACGGCACCATCGTGACTTTCACTGAAACCTACAACGACTCCAAATCTACCGTCGATGTCCCGTTGAAAAAAGGAATCGCGTCTGTGCAGATGCCTGCGCACAACGGCGCAACCATCTCCGTTGCCAGCGGCGTGGTCCTGGGAAATCAAATAAGGTGGGCTCAATAATGCTGAAGAGCCTCTTCGTGATTTCCGCGTTCAGCACTGCGCTGTCGGCCTTCGCTGCCGACCAGCCAGCCGTGCATGTTGAACAGCCTCATCTGCAAGGCCCGCGAGAACTTCAGCAGCAAACTGCCAAGGCCGTTGTTCAGGACTATCTCGATGCCTGGCAGAGCATGGGCAAAGCGTTGGACGAGAACCGGCCCGACCTGCTCGACCGTGACTTCACCGGCGCCGCTAAAGACAAAATTGCCGCCACAATCAAGGCCCAGAGTGCAGCTGGCGTTCATACGTCCTATCGCGACCGCTCCCACGACGTCCAGATCCTGTTCTATTCGCCCGAGGGCCTGTCTATCCAATTGGCCGATAACGTCGAGTACGAGGTGCAATTGTCGAGTGGCGGCAAGTCCGTAGGAACACAACAGGTTAAGGCCAGGTACATCGTGGTTCTTACGCCCTCAGAAGTACGTTGGCGCGTGCGCATTTTCCAGTCTGAGGCACAGTGAATTCGGAATTAACTGCATCTAAACATTTGGACCCGGGTGAGCAAGACCCCTTTTAGAACGAACGTAAGTGAAAGGAGAACACCCCATGCGATCTGATAGGAGCTGACAATGATCTCAATAGTCATACCGATTTATAACGAGGAAGAGCTTGTCGTGCAGTTGAACGACGCTCTCTCGAGCGCGTTAAAGGAGGTAGTTGACGACTGGGAAGTTGTCTACGTCAACGATGGTTCAACCGATGGTTCGCTTGAATTGCTCAGGGGACTGCAGGCGATCGATTCGCATGTGGTCGTGGTTGAGCTCTCTCGCAACTGGGGTCACATGGGTGCAATTTCCGCCGGTCTGCAAACCGCCCGCGGTCGTGCTGTCATCCTCATGGACGGCGATTTCCAGGATCCTCCCCAGGTACTTCCTCGCATGATCGACGCCTGGCGCAAGGGCTCTGAAGTAGTCGTCGGAGTCCGCCGCAGCCGTCAGGAAAGCCGCAAACTGCTCGCCTTCTTGTTCCCCTTGTTCTATCGCGTCCTTGGCACACTCTCCGATTACCCGATTCCATTGAACGCAGGCATTTTCAGCCTGATGGACCGCAAAGCGGTCGATGCCGTTCTGGCCCTTCGCGAGAAGAACCGTTATCTGCCCGGCCTGCGCGCATGGGTGGGCTACAAAAACTCTATCGTTTACTACGATCGGCAGGACCGCGCCGGCGGCGATGGCAAGCTCTCGTTTATCAGCCGCATCAAGTACGCCATGGATGCGATTACCAGCTTTAGCTATAAGCCGCTCCGGTTAAGCTTCGGTCTTTTCGGTTTCACTACCGCCATGTCCTTTCTCATGCTATTAGCGATGGCTGCGGCCACCGGTCCAGTGGCTACGGCTGGCTTTGGGTTGGCAAGCGCCATCTTCTTCGTAGGTGGGCTCCTCCTCCTGTCAGTCGGGATTCTCGGCGAATACATCGGACGGATCTACGACGAGGTACGCAATCGCCCGCTGTCTCTTATCAGCCAGGTCCACCGCCCCCAGGTCAGTATCGAAACCGAAACCGGCACTATCGAAGTTCCGGTGGGCAGTTACGGTGTAGCCGCGGGCAGCCTTGCCATGCAGGCAGTCAATTATCAGGAACAGGACGCTGCCTAGCTCCTGCCTTTCGGATCCTTCCAGAATGCCCCATCGTCAGCGATGGGGCATTTTCTTTTGAGTTTTGCAGGCAATTACCCCTGTTTGGCGCACAATGGAATCAGGGGCAGTTCGGGGTTGATAGAGCCGCCGTTAGCTCTTCTTCTCGCTTCCGAAGCTGAGAAAAACATCGCGACAGCTAAGTTCTTTGTCTTCTAGTACCGTCCAGTTAACATCAGCAGAATCTATTACGTGCAAAAAATGCAGAGGGCAATGCGGGCGCAGAATCTCTGGGCCTTTAGGCCAACCCGTAGTCCTAAGTCCTTTGTTTTGTGTTACCGTCGAGTTAACGTAAGTGGAATCTATTAGGTACAAAAAACAGAGTCAAAAAAGCAAGAGGTAAGTGCGGGCGCGGAATGAGATTGTTACGAAACTATCGATCAAAATCAAGAAATCAGGGATTGCTTCCACAACGCCTCGCCCAGGAGCACCGATCCCAGGTAGAGGATGAAGGCATAAGCCAGGATGGAAAGCCCTATCCGCGCCGCGCCTATCGCAGCCAATCCACCGAGCAAAACCTGCACAACACCGAATCGTGGGTCCCCGCCGACAAATCGCCATCTGCGCTGTCCCTTTTGCTGTTTTAGCGATGGGTATCGCCCTATCGCAATTGCAACAAAACTGAACGCAAGGCCTGCTTGCAGGCTAAGGGGCAGAACCATGATGCAAACCAGGAGCAAGAAAACTGCGTCCTGAACGACAAGTAGCTTCCAACCGCCTATCGGCAACAGCCGGTACCGCAAGACGGCTCGCCCTTCGTCCAGGCTCAGCATCCGTTGAGCGATAGTGCTCATCGCAATCGCGACCAATATGGACAGCATCGGAAACGCTTCCTGATCTGGAGAGCGCCCGAAGAGGCGGTAGGCAGTTCCACTTGCAGCTAAGAGGAGCGCCGCCCAAAAGTCTAGCGTGCCTGTGATCTCGCTGACCGTTACACGCACGATGCCGTCATACTTGAATGGTAAAGTCGGAAGCCACCCTCTGCTAAACCGACCGTCCAGCGAGGGCAATCGAATGGCTGCATACGTGGCGACATGGATGAGCAACCCCACCAGGACGAAGCAGAAAGCGGTTGCGAATCCCATCCAGAATAGATAGCCGACGAAAAGAACGACAAAGATGGGATTGAATACAAAGCTGACGGACGTAAGCAGAAGGCGTTGCGTATCGGTGAGCGGCCACAATGTGACTCGCTGCCGAGGTAGCCTGTGCAGTGTATCTATAGACGAGGTAATCAGAATGGGCGTGAGGATCAACAGCTGAAAAAGGGAAGTTTCCCAGAACGCCTCTCGAAATCTTCTTTGCTGCACACTGGCCGACATGATGAACAGTACGCACAGCAAGAAGTTGTTGAAGCGAACGGAGGAGAAGCTATTCAGCTCCTTCAACATGACTTTTTTCAGCAATGAGAGAAGGGCTACAACCCGAGCCAACCCGGCACCTCCGGGTCTTGTCTTCCCACAACGTTGAAATAAGCTGTCTCGACTCCTTCCGCGATGCTGGGCGGATCAAAATCCAACGCCACCCCTCCATCGTGAAGGATGATGACTCGATTGGCCACAGTCTGTACGAGCGACAGTAAGTGGGACGTGAGCAGGATCGTCGTGCCATCCATCGAGAGCTGCCGGAGCAGGGTCTGAATGATGTTGGACGATGTGGGGTCAATCCCTTCGAAGGGTTCGTCCAGCAACAAAATATCTGGTTTGTGGAGCAAAGCCATGGCTAAAGCAGTTTTCTTGCGCATTCCAAATGAACACTTACGTGCAGGGGTGTGCCGTCCTTGCATGAGGTCTAACAACGCCAGAAGATCATCTATTCGTGATTCCGTTTCACGCTTAGTCAGTCCGTAGATTGGTCCAACAGCGCGCAAATTTTCGATGATGGTTAGCGATTCAAACAGGGCCAAGTCCTCGGGGACAGAACCCAGGCGCTTTTTGATCTCGACTGCCTGTGCATGGAACGCCATTCCGCAAATGTGCACAGAGCCCTGATCGGGTCGTTCGAGCCCTGAAAGAATCCTTAACAGCGTTGACTTACCCGCACCGTTCCTACCCAATACTGCGCAGATCCCTGGTTCCACAACCATGTCCACGCCTGTGAGCACAGGTTGGGCTGCATAGGTCTTCATCAAGGCTCTGCACTCAATCATCTAGCGATCTCCTCTGATGAATTCACGGTTTGATAAGGCCTGCTGGGTGCTGGGCTCGTGTCCCTATAGGGCGATACTTGTCTACATCCTTAGTTAAACCACGTAGAATCTTTTACGTGTAAAAACTTGCCTCAGTTCTGCCCGCCACTGACCTCGGAATTCCAGCGGCGAATCATCCCTATTTAACTCCTTCAACATCTATTACGTAGATAAAACTGTCATGCAGAGCAAAACTACTTGGGAGGGTGCGCCCGGCCGTTCACACCCTCGCGACGGTCAACGTTATACGTTCGCTCCCTCCGCTTGCAGCAACTCCCGCTTCCGTTCCACGCCCCACCGATATCCGGTCAGGGAACCATCCGCCCCGACAACCCTGTGGCAGGGAACGATCAGCGCTACCCGGTTCGTCGCGCATGCCCTCGCTACGGCGCGCGTCGCATTGGGCTCGCCCATCTCGCGGGCCAGTGCGCTGTAGCTGCGCGTCTCGCCTCGCGGAATCTGCTGCAGCGCCTGCCAGACGCGGAGTTGAAACACCGTTCCGCGAAGATCCAGAGCCCTTCCAAGGCTGCCCGTCGTTGTCAGGTCCGAGCCGTCGCGCACACTGGCAAGCGCCTGGTCCACCAGTTGCGACAGCGACGGATCTCGGTGCAACTCCGCAGCAGGGAATTCTGAGCGCAGACTCGCCTCTGCTTCGTCATCGCTCGATGCCAGCGAGAGCCAGCACAAACCGCGCTCGGTGGCTCCTGCAATCACCCACCCAAACGGGGATGGAGCCGCACTCCATGCGATTCGCTCTCCTTTGCCGCCCTGCGCGAACCTGGATGGCGTCATGCCAAGTTGCGAACCTTCGTATGCGCGGCTTGATGATCCAAATCCAGCGTCATAAATTGCGTCCGTCACCCGACCTTGCTGCTTCAGAGCATCACGCAGTCGGCCCGCGCGCAGAGAGCGCTGATACTGCAGCGGGCTCACACCCATCTCCTGCTTGAACAATCGCTGCACAGTAAACGGACTGATCCCCGCCACGCGCCCCAGTTCCGCCAGCGGCACCGCACGATCGAGATTGCGCTCAAGGTGCGCCCGAACTTTGTCCATGGAGTTGTCGCGGGCACCAGTGGGCTTGCAGCGTTTGCAGGCGCGAAATCCAGCACCCACGGCCTGCTCAATGGTCGAGAAGAACCGAACGTTATCGCGAAGGGGCCGCCGGCTCTTGCACTCAGGCCTGCAGAAGACGCCGGTCGTTATTACGGCATAGAAGAATCGGCCTGCGCGGTCGCGATCACACAGCTGCTGCCATGCCTGCTCTGCATCGATCTGCCGGGTGTTCTCGGCGATTGGCTTTACGGTTGCGAGTTGAACGTTGTTCGTCATGACTACATCGTCAGCAATCTGCGATTTCCGTACACTCCGATTCTTGCGCCCAATTCTGGAAAGTAGCCCGTGCTCCTTTCCTAGGCGTTGCTCGCTTCCCGGCTCATCAGCACCGTCTCCGCCCGCAGCAGATCCTCCTCAGTATCCACACCGATGGTGTCGGCCGGCGCTCCCGCAACATAGATGTCGATGCCGGCCTCAAGCAGCCGCAACTGTTCCAGCTTCTCCACGGATTCCAACCACCCCGGCGGCAATTCCGCGAACTTCTCCAGTGCAGACTTGCGATAGGCGTAGATCCCGAGGTGCTTTCGGTAGCCTGAGAATCCCGACATGTCACGGTCATACGGAATCGTTGCCCGTGAGAAATACAGCGCCTTTCCATCGAGCGCCGTCACCACTTTCACCGCGTTTGGGTTGTGTACGTCCGCCGCCGGACAGCGCACCGCCAGTGTCGCCACCTGCACCTCAGGCCTCTCAAACAGACCGAGCAGGGCAGGGAAGAACTCAGAGGTCAGAGTAGGCTCGTCGCCCTGGATGTTCACGTAAATATCTGTGTCGATCTGCCGTGCCACCTCTCGCACACGATCCGATCCGCTGGCGCAATGGGCCGAAGTCATAGCCACCGGAATCCCGCGTTCCCGGCAAACCTCCGCTACCTCGTCCGAATCCGTTGCCACCACAACGGGATCCATCAGCCCGCTCCCTGCCGCCGCCCGCCAAACCCACTCCACCATGGGCCGACCCGCCAGCCCTCGCAGTACCTTTCGCTCCAGCCGCGTTGAGGCGAGCCGCGCCGGAATCACTCCGGCAATCCGTAACTTGCTCATGCACGCGAGTCTACAAGATTCGCGGCTGCGGCATTTCCACTGCCGCTTGCCGATTGTTGGGGATCCGATTGGGCCACATGTCAAACGTCGTTTGGCTACTCTACGCAAGTGCGCAATGTTTGACCTTAAATTCAACCGCCCGTATCATCTAAGAGGAGCAGCCAACACTCTGTTTGCGCTCGTCTGGCGGGGTAGCTCAGATGGTTAGAGCGACGGATTCATAACCCGTAGGTCGGCAGTTCGATCCTGCCTCCCGCCACCAAAATCCCGGTCCAAGCCCCTTCATTGATTACTCTCGCTTGTTTCACTGAGCACTGATGCCTGATCTCTGAGCACTTGGAATCACCCCTTGCGCTATCATTGCGTCTATACAGTAGCGGCCTGCTTCCCTCCGAGGGGCCGTTCCCGGTGGTGTGCGTGTCCCGATTCTTTCAGAGATTGTCGTTCGTATTAGCTGCAACCATTTGTGCCGCCCTCGGCCTGGGCTTCGCGCTCGGCGAATTTGGCATGTTCGGTGTTCATGCCGGCGGCGAGCAGGACGGCGCCTACCGCCAGATGCACGTCTACGCCGAGGTCCTCAAAAGAGTTCAGAGCGACTACGTCACCGATCCCAACATCAATACCGTCACCACGGGCGCCCTTCACGGTCTCCTGGAGTCGCTCGATGCCGACTCAAGCTACCTCACTCCGACCGAGTACAAAATCTATAAGGACCGGCCCACTTCCGGCGTCGCACAGATCGGCATCACCGTTTCCAAGCGCTACGGCTACGCCACCATCGTCAGCGTCGTTCCCGGCTCGCCCGCAGACCGCGAGCACCTCGGCGATGG
>Ga0157372_10008551_pt1 | contig 10870 bp, 11 predicted proteins | sample C55metaG_FD_115307 | JGI IMG/M metagenome (GOLD analysis project Ga0157372, IMG submission 115307) | Corn rhizosphere microbial communities from Kellogg Biological Station, Michigan, USA - C5-5 metaG | ecosystem: Host-associated > Plants > Roots > Rhizosphere > Soil | place: USA: Michigan...
TAGGTGCCGGTGATCGCGCCCTTGGCCGTGATGGCGATGGGAAAGGTGCCGTTGTCGTCGCCAGGCGCATGGAAGATGTCCAGGGTGCCGTCGGTCTGGCGGATGAAGCCGGGGTGATTGCCGGGATCGACCGTGTAGTAACCCGTGCTGATGCCGTTGCGGTTGAGGCTGTAGGCCGCCGTGGTACGAGAATCCGGATGATCGAAGCTGGTGATCGTGCCGTCAGGCGCGCGGATAAACCCTTTGGTGACTTGCTCGGTGCTGTCGTACCAGAACCCGACAATGCTGCCGTCTTCGCTCGTCTGCCAGGGATAGGTGCCGATCGATCCGGCGGGATCGAAAGTCACGATCTGCGCCTTCGCCGAGGCCGCCGTTGAAAACGCAGATCCGCACAGCGCCAGACCGCAACCCAGCGCCACCACACTTGCCGCACGCATCAAGATCTTGCCGCTCATCCCACGTCTCCCCAATTTGAGGCATCATACCTCGAATCGGGTGTTGCCGCCTAGGAGCATCCCTGCAAGCACGAAGAGCGACGAAGAGTGAACGAGATTCTGGGAAAAGTTCAGGCTTACATTCGGGAGCACGGGCGCGCCACGGCAGTGGAACTGCTCGTCAATTTTGTACTGCCTTACGTCATCTATGTGCTGGCGCAGAAGCAATTTGGGGACGTGAAGGCGCTGATGGCGTCCTCCGCGCCGCCCATTGTGTGGAGCATTGTCGAGTTCGCCCGCCACCGGCGCGTCGATGCCCTCTCGATCCTGGTGCTGCTCGGGATTGCGCTGTCGCTGCTGGCGTTCATCGGCGGCGGCTCCGTTCGTCTGCTGCAATTGCGGGAGAAAATGGTCACCGTGATTATCGGCTGCGTGTTTCTTGGTTCGACAGTAATCGGCCGTCCGCTGATCTATCAACTCGCGCGCGCCAGCATGATCCGCAAATCCTCCAGCGAGCTGCAGCAATTCGAATCGTTGAACACCAATCAATACTTCCGGCGCACCATGACGATCATGACGCTGGTGTGGGGTTTCGGACTGCTGGCCGATGCTGCCGTATCGGTCGCACTAATCTACACAATCTCCATTCGCGACTATTTGATTGCCGGACCAATCGTTGGGTACGGCACCATGGGCGCGTTATCGCTCTGGACGTTTTTCTATGCGCGCCGTCAACGCCGCAAAGGAAAGGCGCGCCGGGCTGCCGAAGCCGCGGCCGCGGCAGCGCCCCAGATGGAGCATACTTAATCCACCGGTATGCTTCGCGCTGTGGGGCGTGACGTACACTGGCACATGAGCCAGACCATTGAAAAGGCAATCGTCTGGAGCGCCATGGCGCTTGCGGGTTTTTTCTTTCTCTTCCTGATGGCTCTGATGATATCCGGTTATCCCGGCTTGTAGTGGCGCACTGCCAAAGAAGGCGATGCCGTTGTCGCCATAATGCTCCAACACGATCTGTACGTATGCCGTTCCTCTGGCGAAGCTGCTATCGCTCTGGTAGAAATTGTGCATTCGCGGGAGAAAAGCGATCCGCTCCGGAAAGGGACTCTTTATATCATTCCGGCTGCCTTCGTGGCGGCACGCATGTCTGTTGTTCGTGGCTACTGCCTTCCTGTTTCAGAATTATGTAGCCCAAACTCACATCCACGTTCTTCAGTTTTCCTCCACCCCATCGTCGGTTGACGTCGATTCAAGGTCGGCTCCGGTCAAGGCGAAATCGGATCAACGTCTTCCTGCGCGCGACCACCTTCCCGCAAACGATGACCCCGCCAAATGCCCACTCTGCCAGGCTGTCGGGCACGCGGGACAGTTTGTATGGCCGTCTGCGGCAGTTTTCATCTTGCCGCAACTTGCAGCCGCAATCATTCCGCTTGCCTCTCGTGTGGTGGCGACGGCGCCGCCGGATTCCCACAACTGGCAAGGCCGCGCGCCACCCCGCCTCTAATTCCATCGTGACGTAGCAAGACCGCGGCCGCAGCGAAAGCAGCGCGGTTCGCAGGGTCATTCATCGCCACTTCGCCGCCCGCAAAACGCATCGGCGGGCTCGCGCCCATGAGGGAAGTTGGAGTCATGTATTCTCATACTTGGAAAGCCTGTGCCGTCATGGCCGGGCTGGTCACTGCCATCGTCTCGCCGACTGCGTACGCGTATGCCGACGAGGCGCTGGAAACCGTCACCGTCACGGCGCAGAAACTGTCGGAAGCCCGCAGCGGCATCCAGACGCAAACCGGCGCCTCGACCTACAGCATCACTGCCGAAAACATCGAAGCTCAGCCCGGCGGTGAGAACGAGCAACTCAACCAGGTGATTTTGCAGGCGCCCAGCGTGGCGCAGGATTCCTTCGGTCAGTTTCACGTGCGCGGCGAACATGCCGCCCTGCAATACCGCCTGAACGGCGTCATCCTACCCGAAGGCATCAGCGTCTTCGGGCAGACGCTCGATCCACGGCTGGTGGGATCCATGAACCTCATCACTGGCGCGCTGCCGGCCGAGTACGGCATCGTCACGGGCGGCATCGTCGATGTGAAGACCAAGACGGGCCTATTCGAACCCGGCGGGCAGGTCGGCCTCTATGGCGGCAGCCACAGCGAAATCGACCCCAGCTTCGATTACGGCGGCTCGGATGGTTCACTGAATTACTTCGTATCCGGCGACTATCTGACCAACACGCTCGGCATTGAATCGCCGGACGGAAGCGCCGATCCGCTGCACGACCGCGCCAATCAATATCACGGCTTCGCCTATCTTGAAGACATCCTCGACGCGCACAGCAGCGTTAGCGCTGTGCTCGGCGTCTCAAACGAGCGCTTCGAGATTCCAAATTCCCGCGGGCTGCAACCCGATAGCGGCTTCGTAGTGAACGGCCAGACTGATTTCCTAAGCAACGATCTCGACGAACGGCAGCGCGAGATCACTGATTTCGGTATCCTGACTTATCTCCACAGCGAGGGCACCTTCGATTTCCAGGTGTCCGGCTTTTTCCGCTATTCGAGCCTCGGGTTCGAGCCCGATCCGTTGGGCGATCTCCTGTACAATGGCATCGCGCAATCCGCCTTCAAGAGCGACAAAGCCTCTGGCGCGCAGGCCGAAGGGGCCTGGCGCCTCAGTGACACCCACACGCTGCGGGGCGGCCTGTTCTTCGAGCATGACGATGGCCTCAGCAACACGACATCCAGCGTGTTGCCGGCCACCTGTGTGCCGCCGGGAATACAGCCCTGCACTGAAAGCAGCGACACTCCCTTCGATGTCGGTGACAATAACGCGGCCACGCAGAACATTTTCAGCGCCTATCTGCAGGATGAGTGGAAACTGTTTCCCGACCTGACCATCAATTATGGCCTGCGATGGGACCGTTACGACGCCTTCAGTAGCGGCGATCAGCTGAGCCCGCGCATCAACGTGGTGTGGCAGGCGACGGACAGCACAACCGTTCATGCCGGCTACGCGCGCTACTTCTCGCCGCCCCCGTTCGAGAACATCGCGACCGAATCGATCCTGAAATTCCTCAACACCACGGCGGCGCCCAATTCCACGGTGAACGATACACCGAAAGCGGAACGGGCGAACTACTTCGATGCCGGGTTGAGCCAGAAGGTGATGGAGGGCTTCACCCTCGGCGTCGACAGTTACTACAAGATCTCGAAAGACCTGATCGACGAAGGCCAGTTCGGTGCACCCATCATTCTTACGCCATTCAATTACAAGGACGGCAAGCAGTACGGTGTGGAATTCTCCGCCGCCTACACCGCCAGCGATCTGCTGGCTTACGCCAATGTTGGACTGGAACACGCGGAGGGCAAAGACATCGTCTCAAGCCAGTTCCAATTCGATCCCGGCGATCTCGCATATATCCAGGATCACTTCATCCATCTCGATCACGAGCAGTATCTGACCGTCTCGGGCGGCGTGTCGTACCAATTCTGGGAAGCGACGCGCATTTCCGCCGACCTGCTTTGCGGTTCCGGTCTGCGGAAGGATGGTGCTGTGCCGAACGGCGATCACGTGCCGGCGTACACGCAGGTGAATCTTGGCCTGAGCCACGATTTCGACCTCGGCAAAGTCGGCGATCTCACCGCGCGCGTCGATGTCATCAATCTGTTCGATGACAAATATCTGATCCGCGACGGGACCGGCATCGGCGTGGGCGCACCGCAATTCGGCGCTCGCCGCGGGTTCTTCGTCGGATTGTCGAAATCGATCTGAGGAGGTCGGGGATCGGAGAGGCGCTGGTGCGCCTCTCCGCCCCGCGTTGATGAAGCGGTTCATAATCTCTGAGCGGCGGATGCGTGGCCCGCGCAAGTCGCGAGTCCGCATCGGCCCATGGCCGGCGATCTTGTTTGTCGTGCTGAGTGTGCTGGCGGCGATCGTAGGACGCTGGATCGAGCGCCACTACGAACCCGTGGCGTCTCCGCCTGTGAGCAGCAAATATCAGCGATGACTCGGTCTCGTGCGGGCGGAAATGTGAAGGACAGCTGCCGCAGTCGAGTGTGAAGCACGTCTACCGCTATTCCCCACCGCACAGCGAAAAGGTGTGAAAAATCAACGGCAAAAATAAATCCGTTCTCCACTGCGATTCCGGCCTTACACTTGTGCGCATGAAGAGCGGTGCCGTTCCAACTCGCCAACACAAGCCTAGCCAAGTCAGGCGTACGGCTGCGTTAGATGGTTTGCGCGCGAGGCGCGGCTACTTTGATTCCGACGGCTCGCACCGGCGGCGACCCGCAACATCCGGAGTTGCGGCGAATGTATGGTGGGGGACCCACCCCCTCTTTTTTGCAAACGAATGCGGGCACGGCGGGAGGCACGAATTTTCGTCAAACAAGACGAACAATACCGTTGCCGGAGGCTTCGATGGAATCGTGCCCTCTCACAGGGAGAGGGCACGATTCCGGAGGTTCGAATGGAAATTTTGAGAACGCCGAAGCATCGCAGAGAAAATGGGAGAGGCGGTACCCCGGATTTTCGAAAAACAACCTTCGGGGGATTTTCGTTGGAAAACAGGTGGTTAGCAAGCGAGCGGCGCGCCCAGCGCTCAGCCCGCCTTCTTCATCGCGTATACGTTTTCTGCGCCAGGGAATCTGCGGGCGCGGACATCGGACGCATACGTTTTCACCGCTGCCTCGATATCGCGGCCAAGGCTGGCGTATTCGCGCACGAAGCGTGGTGGCGAAGGATTAAGGCCCAGCATGTCTTCCATTACCAAAATTTGCCCGTCGCATTCGGCCGATGCGCCGATGCCGATGGTGGGAATGGGAATCTCGCGGGTGATCTTCGCCGCCAGCGGCTCGGCCATGCCTTCCAGCACCACGGAAAACGCGCCGGCTCCGGACACCGCTTTCGCATCGGCTTCGATGGCGGGCCATTCGGCCTCGGTGCGCCCTTGCGTTTTGAAGCCACCCATCACCTGCGTCATCTGCGGTGTGAGGCCGATATGAGCCATCACCGGAACACCGCGCTGACTCAGATAATGAATGGTTTCCGCCATGCGCGCGCCGCCTTCGAGCTTCACCGCGGTGCAGCCGGTTTCCTGAATCACGCGCGCCGCATTGCGGAACGCGATCTCCGGGCTTTCCTCATACGAGCCGAACGGCATGTCCACCACGATGAGGGCGCGTTTGCTCCCGCGCATCACCGCACGCCCGTGCAGGATCATCATGTCGAGGGTGACGCCCAGCGTGGTCTCCATGCCGTGCATCACCATGCCGAGGCTGTCGCCCACCAGCATGAGATCGACGTGTTCATCGAGCAGCCGCGCCGTGTGTGCGTGGTAGCAGGTGAGGCAGACGACGGGTTTGGCGTTCTTGTGGGCGCGGATTTCGGGAACGGTAACGCGCTTCATCTGGACGACTGCGGACATCGGGCTCTCCTGCCGGCCGGCGAGCCGAGCTTAGCCCGAATGTTGCGCCTGCGAAAGGTTGGCCCGGGCTGCGTTCAGGGCGGAAACCGTCCGCATGCCGCCTACGATCACGCTGGAGAGTGCCTTCATGTCCGCCGGCATTTCCGGGCGCCAGACATCCAGCAGCAACACCGCGCGTACATGATCGGTCATGTTCAGGAGTTCGTGTGGGTACGTGTCGTCCCACAACAGGCACTCGCCGTCGTCGAGTCGATAGGGCTTATGGTCGATCCACAGGATCGCCCCGAGGTTGCCGTTCGCATCGCGAGGCATGGAAAGGCCCAGGTGAAATCGGAGCACGCCCCGAAATGGTCCACGGTGCTCCGGCACGTGCTTGCCAGGGGCAAGAAACGAATAGGTGGCCGAAAGAACCTCCGGGCAATCCGCCAGCAGCGATGCCATGGCCGGACAGCGCGCCAGGTTCTGGTGCGAGATGTGCCCGTAAGCTTTCATGATGTACATGCGCCAGTCGCGGCCGTCATTCGCGGAAATCGCAGCCTGTTCTGGCATGATTTCGTGGAAACGCGGCACGCGCTGCATCTGCGCCGCAACGGCCATCGCCTCGCCCCGCAGCACCTTCCACGCGGCGGCAAAGCGAGGGGCATTGGGAAAATACCGTTCCGTATCAAGGATGGCCGGCGTGTCGATGCGCCGATCGTACAGCCAGCGCAATCCATCGCCCAAATTGTAATACCAGTCTGCCACTCCCCGCAGCCCGCTCTCATTGGCTCACGTCTAACTTGCGAGCGCGCTAGCGCCGGAGCAAGGCGGGAACAGCGACCATGACATATCCTTAAACAAGCGGACGGCCGGGCGGGCGGAGGATATGCGCGACGCGGTGAACCACGGGCGGTACATCAGCGCCACAGAAGCGCAGGTTCACTCGGTGTTGGAGATCCTGCCGCTCACCGCGGCGCTGTTGGTGATCTTGCCGCATTTCGGACAGGCACTCGCACTGGTCGGCGCCGGGTCCGAACACGCGGACTTTTCCATTGCGCTAAAGGAACCACCGGCTTGGCGGCAGATGCTCATTACGGCAGGAGCGCTCATACTCTTCGTGCTCGGTCCGTACACGGAAGAAACGATCCGCTGCCTCCGTGCACGGCGAACCTTCGACGATACGCCGAGTTAAGCCTCCGCTTCCGCGGCGGGGGCAGCGCCTTCCTCGAACAACGCCGCGGCGTTTGCAGCTGCTTCGGCTCCAATCTCTTCCTCTGGCGAGCGCTCGACGAGCACGTCTTCGCCACGGGCCTGACGCCCGGCTTCATCCTCGGTGCGTGCGACATTGATTGTCACCTTCACGCGCACTTCCGGGTGCAGCACCACGCTGAGCGGATGCAATCCGATCGTCTTGATGGCGTGGTCGAGCGGCACCTGCGTTCGGCTCACTGAAAACCCGCCGGTGGAGATCGCATCGGCGATATCGCGTGGAGATACCGAGCCATACAATTGGCCGCGGTCGCCCGCCTGGCGCAGCAGCACGAAGACCTTGCCCTCAAGCTTTGCCGCCACGTTCTGCGCTTCGCTCTTGCGTTCCAGATTCCGCGCTTCCAGCTGCGTCTTCTGGCTCTGGAAATATTCGCGGTTGCTCTTGGTGGCGCGCAGCGCCTTCTTTTTGGGCAGAAGGAAGTTGCGGGCGAAGCCGTCCTTCACCTTCACCTCGTCGCCCATTTGGCCGAGCTTCTCGACGCGTTCGAGTAGGATCACTTGCATCGTCGTTCTCCTACTTTACCACGTAAGGCAGCAGCGCCATGAAGCGTGCGCGCTTGATGGCGTTGGCGAGCTGACGCTGCTTGCCCGTCGAAACGGCGGTGATCCGAGAGGGTACGATCTTGCCGCGCTCGGAAATGAAACGCTGCAACAGCTTCACGTCTTTATAGTCGATCTTCGGCGCATTGGCGCCGGAGAAGGGGCAAGTCTTCTTTCGCCGGAAAAAGGGGCGGCGCTGTCCGCCGCCGCCGCCGCGCTCGCCGCGTTCACCACCGTAGCTCATTGTACCGTCTCCTGAGCTGGCGCGCCTTCGGTTTTGCCTTCCTCGCGCTCGCGCTTGTTTTTGTTGGAGGATTGCTCGAACTTGTCCACCTTCACGCTCATATGGCGCAGCACGTCCTCATTGATCTTGAGCTGCCGCTCAAGCTCCTGGATCGCGTTTGGGGGCGCGTTGATATTCAGGAGCACATAATGCCCCTTGCGATTTTTCTTGATCCGGTAGGCGAGTCCGCGAAGGCCCCAATATTCGTGCTTCTCGACCTTGCCACCTTCGCCTTCGATGATGGTCTTGAGGTGGGTCGCTAACGCGTCCACCTGCTGCGCGCTGATGTCCTGGCGCGCGATCAGGAGGTGCTCGTAAAGAGCCATGGATGTGTCCCTTTCGCTGGCTGCGGAGCCGGACAGGGCAGGGATGCCCAAGCCGGTTGTGGATCGCGAGGACGCCGGACCATCCGGCTCCTGCCAGAAGTCAGCGGGTTCCCGCGACCGCAAGCCGTCATGAAGGGCGGGCGTATAGCGGTAGTGAGGGCGAACCGCAACCCATTGGCCAAGTGAGCTCGGCCCGCCAGGAGTCACGACATTGTGCCGCTCGACGCCCGCGATGTTTGTGTTAGGATTTCAAGATTGCCTTGGGGGCAAAGCGTATGCGTGTGTTCGCCGCCATCGTGGCCTTTGGCGCCCTTGGAGGGGCTGCTGCCGGGGCTTCTCCGGATTTCCCTTCCGGGACCGAAGCCACCGAGCACGTACTGCTGGGCCAACTCGATGCCTACTGGCAAAACTGGGTGAAGGAGCAGGCCCGGACGATGGTCTCCTCCGGTCGCATCAGTGAGGAGCGCGCTCGGTCGCTCGCACAAGGTGCCAGAATTGCAGCGGGAGCGGATGTGAATTCCGTGAGCTTCCTTCTGCTCATGCAGGCCGCGCGAGATGCCGATGCAGACCTGCAAGCCACGATGGATCGCTCGATCCGCGCTCGGGCCGAGCAGGATGAGCTGAGTACGATGGCGCACAACAAGGCGCCTACGGAATCGCAGCTTAGTCCGGAGACACAAGCCGTTCTTTCCATGAAGGCGCGTACCCGTCCCGTGATGACGTGGCGCTCGAATGACACGGGCAACGCGACAAGCACGTCATCGGCCACGCCAGCGGCTGATGCGGACCCTGGCGTCCATGTCGACTTGCAAACAGCCATGGACCGCGAAGCTGCAGCCGAAGATGCTCTGTCTGCAGCCGCTAAGCGCCTGCCGACGGCTACCGCCGCTACCCACTAACAAACAAAGGGCGCTGCCTCGGCAGCGCCCTTGTCTTCACGGCCTCAGCACCTGGCTTGAGACCGACCGGCCCGGCGGGCGGGCCCGGCATTTGCCCCTCATGCCGTCTCGGCTGGGCACGCGAACTATCCGACTCGCCGCCTCGTAGGTCAATTTCGCGCCCGATCACAATTTGCATCCCGCATTGCAGCATCGCGAGCGCGAATTGCGGAACGCCCACGCACGTGAGGGCTTTACAGTTTCAACATGGCTGAATGGCGGGACAGTAACAGTTTTGACCATTTTCCCACGTGGTTGCGTGCGAGTTGGCACGCATGGCGCTCACGGCGGAAGCTCGCGAGAGACGCGCGCTCTAATCACAAGAATTCTGCGATTGCCGCGTTGAAATGGGGTGGCGCGGCGCTGGCGGTCATTATCGCGCTGATTTTGGTGTTCTTCGACTGGAATCTGCTGCGCGGGCCGATCTCGCGCTACGCCTCGATGCGACTGCATAGGCAGGTGCGGATCGAGGGAAATTTGCATGTGCATCTGTGGTCGTGGACGCCACGCATCGACGTCGGCGGGTTGCACATCGCCAACACGAAGTGGGCTGGCGGCGGCGACTTGGCGAATGTCGGCCATCTCACCATCACAGTGAAGCTCCTTCCGCTGCTTGCCGGCAAGCTCAGGTTGCCGCTGGTCGATATTGAAAAATCATCGTTCCTGTATGTGCGAAATCTCGCTGGGCACTCGAATTGGGAGTTCAGCAACGTCCCGCGGAACAAGCCGCTAAGGTTGCCTGCAATCAACCGGTTCCTGATCGACGATGGACAGGTGAAGATCGTGGACGCCCGCAAGAAGATGCGTTTCGCGGGCACGGTGTCGTCGAGCGAAAGCACGACGACCGGGAAAGCCGGCGGCTTTGTACTCAACGGTTACGGCACATTGAACGAGCAGAAATTTACCGCAGTTGTGCACGGCGCGCCGCTGTTGAATGTCGATCAGAGCAAACCTTATCCCTTCACCATGGACGTGCACGCCGGTTACACGCATGTGGCGGCCGAGGGACAAATCACGCATCCGTTCGATTTCGGCGGTCTCAACATGTCGGCGAAATTCTCAGGCCGTGACGCCGCCGAACTCTACTATCTAACAGGGCTCGTGCTGCCGAATACGCCACCCTACCGCGCGACAGCGCTTATCGTTCGCGACGGCGAATCATATCGCCTGAACAGTTTGTCGGGCCGAATGGGTCGCAGCGATATTGGCGGCTACGCGAACATCGATGCCTCCGGCACAATTCCCTTCGTACAGGCAGACTTGCATTCCCACACCGTCTACCTGGTTGATCTGGGCTTCCTGTTCGGCGGTGGACGAGGACGCGCCACGTCCGTTGCGGCGCCCCCTTCAACGCGTCGGGCAGCCGCCGCCGCGCCGAGTATCACGTTGGCAGGTACGGCTTCCGCCTCCCAGTCGACATTGTTGCTTCCCAACGCCCCGCTGGACGTAGATCGCGTGCGGCAGATGAACGCCGATGTGCGCTATCGCGCCACCTCGATCATCTCCAGCGACTTCCCGCTTCACAGCATCAGAGTCCATCTGCGGCTGAATGGTGGTGTGCTGCGCCTTGACCCGCTGGACGCGAGCTTGGCGCAGGGGACGGTTTTCGGGCGCGTGAAGCTCGACGCCAGCCGCCGCGTGCCTGTCACGACCCTCGATCTGCGCGTTCGCGACATCAAGCTTCA